>Ga0210394_10004931_pt1 | contig 15247 bp, 20 predicted proteins | sample IncBWC12MmetaG_FD_160121 | JGI IMG/M metagenome (GOLD analysis project Ga0210394, IMG submission 160121) | Forest soil microbial communities from Barre Woods Harvard Forest LTER site, Petersham, Massachusetts, United States - Inc-BW-C-12-M | ecosystem: Environmental > Terrestrial > Soil >... | reverse complement strand
GCATGGGCGTCATCACCTAAGGCAAGAGCCGGATGCGGGAATCCCGCTCGTCCGGATCCGTGGAGGGGGTTGTGTGCAAACATGATTCCTACTCCGACTATGGCTGGAATTACCGGTTCGTTCTTTGGGGCAACAATCTGAGCAGGCGAGCAGCGCTGCGGCGAGCTACGTTTTCTTGTTCTTGCTGTAGAGCGGCTGTCACTGGCACCACGCACGCTCTAATGCGTCATTACACTGGCAAGCACACCGTTCAACGAATCGTTCCACGCATGAGCGATCATTCCAGGGCGGACGCTTCCGCGCCAATAGGCCAGAGTCCCGAACATTGCTCCGTAAAGGCTGATCAGAATCACCATCCGGAAGCCTTGGTACGCGTGAGCCGCGCCGAATGCTGCGGCAGAAAGAAGAATGCCGGCGGGAGCGCTCTTAGTCAGGACCATGAACTGCCGTTGCAGGTAACCTCGAAAGATCGCCTCCTCGCAAATACCGGCGGAGACTGAGAGCGCTATCCATAATGTCAGTTCGATACCTCGATGCGGGAGCATGGAAACATTGCGACCCAGCGTGGCCGTGCCCAGGAGCCAACCAAATACCCAAAGGAGCATCCACGCAACGATCCAGAACCCAGCGGCAATTCCAATGTCCCGCAGCACCTGGCGGACAGAATGCCAATGATCTCCAAGAACGATGAGAACAGACGCGCCACTACGGCCCACGCCCACCACTACCAGGACGAACAAGAGCCATTCATAGAAAAGGGTGACTAGATAAAAGCGCACGCGGCTCTGATTAGCCGTCGGGCTCAGTTGACCTGCAAAAATCTTATGCCAGATTGCCCAACCGCCTATCGCGGCGAGCACCAAAATCGTGTGGATTGGGCTAGCGACTTGGGGATAGCGGTCTGACGCAGATTCGACCAGAGCAGAAGGTTCCATGGTTACCTCATCTAATCAGAGCCACCTTCGCGCACTGTATCAGTCCTCGGATACCGAGACTATGTGTTTCGGCAGGGAAAGGAGTTTAATCTCACCGCAGAAACCTCAAGAGTCGCACAGCGCTTCGCATTACTGAGTCGTCGATTTCCTTTTGGAGGGCAGCGGCGAGTTCTTGAAATCTAGTGAACTTTACTTTCCGGAAACTTCCGAGCATGACCTTGCGCAATTCGGCGGTAGAGCACTCCCAAGGGCAATTCTCTTCAGGACCGAGTGCAACCTCCAATGTATCCGCATAGTCCAAGCGCCCATCTGCGACCGCGCTTTCCTCGACTGCTTCAGCCGCGTCTCTGAGCATCCGGTAACCTTGAAATCTGCGAGAAGAAACGCGATTGACCCTAGGATGCTTGAGCAATTCGCGAATATGATTTGCGATCTTGCGATGCGAATCGGAGCATTCCTTGCAAATATTGCATTCTGCGCAACCAAAGCTCTCCGGATATACGCAATCGCATTTCACGGGTCTGGAATCGCTCCCGCAGAAATAGCAGTGGCTGCCTTTCGTGCCGGCCCGTTTATTTGCCGCCACGTTTTGTTCCGCGATGTATTGCACAAACTTGTTTTGCAGCTCTTTGTCTAGACTTGTTGGCATGTATATTTGCTCCTGAAAATGTCTGCGTTATTAGATGTAGGTTGGGTTTAGCGTAAGAGTATTTAGGCCACGGCGAACGGACTTAGTACAATCACGAGATGGTTATTCCGCTACTGCTTGGGTTTGTTCTTGGCCAAAATACACTTGTGCGGCCAGTCGGCAAACACGGCAGTTCCGCACTGGGTGCAGAAATTAGAGGGCTTTTGCTTATTGGGACGCTTTGAAAGAATCATGCGAACTCCACTGTTCTGCGGCCCGGCGAAGCCAACAATCCCCATCCACTGCTCTGATTCTTGGTTGCGGCCATCACAAGCGCACCCGCGGCTGCGTTCGCAAGGTCGTCGTGTCCGCCCGGTGCGTGGTCGATGGTTTCGCTCCCAGATCGAGAAGCGTGCCTTTCAAGTTGCGATAACTGGCTAATGAGGCGCTGGTTATCGAGGAGTGCTGATCGCCGCGAGTTTAGCAACGGCAGCAGATCAAGATAAATCTCACTGCGGGACTTTTTCGATGGCTGATAGAGAATTCCATAAACTGAAAACCGCTCTTTCGGCCAAGTTCCAGCGTAATTATCGCCCGTCACCGTCGAAAGCCCGTAGCTACTCAAGACCTGAGCAAATTCACGCACTACTTTTTCGGGTGAGAATGGTGGTTTCACTTCGCGCACAAGGTCTAGTACCGGCTGTCCGAAGTCGTTTTTATGCGCAATCGCCAACGTCATCGAATCGCTTGAACCGCCGCTGGGATCGACAAATCCGCTATAACCAACGCCCGTTGCACGCGGGAGTTCGATACGCCCTTTAATGACGCAGGCATTGATCGATTCATGCGAGATGAAGGTTTCGCAATCCGACCTAAATTCCGCGTCGTATTCAGACCGCGCGGTGATGGGATCGCGTTCATAGGCGTCAGCGACAATCTTCGGGTCAAGAGATGGATTCATTTGAAGGGTCGTTGCCTTCCAGAAGAGAACTGGGGAATCGTCTTTACCGAAGTGTTTCTGCGAGGCTTCGTACATTGGTCCGCGCCTTGCATGAGGGCTCGACAGCGAAAGCAGAATAGAGCTTGGAATCGTGATAAGAGACGGTCGTTCCGCGGCGATGATTTCGCTCGCTGGCTCCGCCGAATTCTCGTCACCGGTCCAGAAGCACTCTTCGTCGTTTAGACAAATTCCGCACGTGTAGCCGCGGAGAGTGCGAAAGCTGGCCGTGTGGATTTCGATTACGACCCGATTTGAAAGCTCTAAAGTCTCACGCGTTTCGCGGTTGATCATTTGCGCCAGCATAGGCACGCCATTCACGAAACCCTTGATGAACCGCATAATCACGCGCGCTTGGCGTCGATCGGCCGCAATGACCATCATGGTGGCTAATTCGCCTGGTGCCAGGTACTGCGAATAATCTCTGAACACGGCTAGATAGACGGCCAGCAATGCTGCGATAAGCGACTTCCCAGCGCGCCGGCCGCACAGCAATCGAGCTTCACGGAACTGCTGTGTCGGCGGGGTAGTGCGACCGGTGTGCTTCCGGTAAAGTGCAACCTGCTCCGAGTTCATCGGCAAACCGAAAAGCGCGCTCAGAAATGCACGCCACGGATTCCACGTATTACCTTTGAACCAAGGGCCGAAAAGCGCCGGATCGGCCATTGCATCGATGATGGAGACCTTGCGCTTCACGATTGCACCAGTTCAGTGGCGCTCGATGGATCTTCAGACGGCTTCGCGTCTAAGTATTCGGCTAGAGTTGAAGGCCCGACCTTGCGCGGTTTCCGTTCCAACCCCAGAACCGTCGCGTTGTGCCTCAACGTGTTTGCGAACGACGTTATCGTGAGCAGAAGGGAATTGGGCTTTCCGCGCTTGGTCAGCAATCCCTGAGCGCGAATATGTCCGCCGGCGACTTTCAGAACGAGCAGGCAGAGCCGTTGGCTTTCTAATAGCGATTTCTGTGCGCCCGTGAGATTGCTCGCTCCGCCCAGATCGTCCGCCATCTCGCCTACAATGGCATCTACTTCGCTTGCAAAGCCCTCACAACCAGCCGGAAGGAACTTTCCCTTGCTTCGCAGCACAGAATGCACGCCGTGGCTTTGGTTGGGCCTTCCACCGCGTTCTGCGTTGAATTTAACGATGTTTTGGCGGCCAGCTTCGATCATCGCAGGAGTAGCGGCGTGTTTTTTTCGTTTTCTACTGTTAGCAGTCACGTTAGCAGCCACCTATAAGCGTTTTGTTCTCATTCGCTTGTGAATTGCCTTCGGGTGATTGACCCGAAGGTTCCGTGCCGTTTCTGTGAAGCGCTTCGACCCACTTCAGGACTTCGTCGCGATCAAATCGAAGTAATCGTCCAAACTTGAAGCAGGGAATTCGCTCAACTGAATCCACCGGGTGCGCACTAGGTGGACTTCCTTTGCGCGGCTTGTATCTTCCGCGGCCAGTCCCTCTTAGCGCTCCATCGCAAGTACGCATATAAATCCAGGAGGGCCTTACATTCAGCAGTTCAGCGACTTGCTCGATCGTCAAAATCTGCGAAATCGTCATAACTCTCCAAAAATAGACACGAATAGAATAAAACAGGCTAAAGCACTAGAAATTCACACGTATTCGACGAGGAAAATGTGTGCGTTAGAAGCGATGTCTTGCTAAGAGACGAGAAGACATGATAGTAAGTAAGGCAATTAAGGAGATACTAATATGAAGCGGATACCGATAGTTCTTCTCGGGATTCTTTCCTTCGCGATTACGTCGTACGGCGGATCAATCTCAAAAACACTTAGCGTTTCGGTCACAAATACGCCGTGCGATAAATGGGGCGATCCCTGCGGCGGACCTCACGTTAGCTTTGTCGCTCAATTTACCATGACGCCTGAAACGAAACAGTTTTTCGATTTCACCAATGATATTTCTTTCTACGGCACCGAGCCGGTCGTTACGAGCATTACGGGAAGGCTGAACGGCAAATATGCCATGACCCTTGTTCCCCCGCCCGTTGAACCGGAAGGTTCCTTTGGGTGGCTTCTTGATAATAACTTGCCACAGGGAATCTATTTTTCGGCCGATGGATTTACTTGGGACCTAGTAAACAATGCATTAGGCGATACAGAATTGAGCGGTCCGCAAGGAATATCAGTTGTAAATTTTAGCGCGACTCCAACTCCTGAGCCTTCCACGTGGATGCTGTTTCTAATGGGAATCCTTCTCGTTTTAATTTTAAGATTCCGAAAACTTGGCCTTAAGGGTTTATCTCAACAGAGCTGTTGCCTTTGATTTTGACTTATCAATCTCTTCATGGCATGACGCGGGGTCGCGCGTTTTTTGCGCGGCCTGTCTTGACGTGTATTCGAATGTCTTCAAAAGATGTATTCGTTGTCTTTATCTTTATACGTACCACTGGCTGCACTAGTGACTGCACTTCTGAAGTGCATCCACTGCACTAGGGTCTGCACTAGAACTAGTGCAGCTATTGCACCAGCGGACTTCTGTAACTTTCGGTGTAACTCAATCGTGTTTTTCGGTGTAACTCTGGCGAGCCTGGCGTATGAGCGCTTCAGTGCAGGGTAATTTGGCAAGCTGTTCCGGTGTCGGAAATATAGTTCCGTAGATATCACCTACAAGCCATATGCGATCCATGGCTTGTTCCGCGGTCAATGCGGCTAGGGAATACCGCGAATACTGACGACCTTTCTGCCCGCGCGTCTTAGTGAATATTTGCCAGCAGGAGCAAATCACTCCCGTAGAGTGGATCGCCGTGTGGCGCGCCACCGCCGCGCCTTTCTCGATATCACTCAGCGAGATCTGGACGTCTGACGACTTGTTCCACCCCACAGTTGCGCGAAACAAAAAAAGCAGGACGCTCTTGGCCGCGTGAGGAACTTCCTTTGAAGCAAAGATTTCATCTGGTACATAGTTCGGAACGGCCATCCAATTTTCAAAGGGAATCTGGTAATCGTCATTGGATGTGTCCTTATTGGGCCGAGATTTTCCTTTCGGCACAATTTACCGCCCGCCCGTCGCATCGATTAGTTTGACCCAGACTGCCGGTGCCGGCTTGCGGTGATCGTCTGCGTAACCAAGCTCAAACTCCACGTAGTCGCCTGTTCGGAGCGACTTCCTACCTACAACTTTGTCGATGTGGAAGAAATGCTCTTGCCGAGTGTCCGGATCCAGTAGAAATCCGAAACCTCGCGGGCGAAAGCTTACAACTCTGCCTTTTTTCATTTTTAGATAAAATCATCATCTCCCTTTTTAAGTTTTAAGATTCTTAAAATGCCTGGCAGTGGGTGACTTGAACTCCCTACACGCTGCGTTGAATTCTCTTCCCAGCAATTGTTTGACCCCTACGAGCCGTTCTATAGCCCGCAAAATGTGCTTATCTCGCTCGGGTGTCCCGATAATCTCGCCAATTTCGATTTGACGAATCGTTTCGTAAGACAGACCGACAGCCGCACCGACTTGCTTGAGAGTCAAGCCAGCATTCTTTCGAGCTTTACGAATTTCATTCATGTCAATTCCTCCAAAAACACAAACGCCGTCGAAGCCCGTTAATGGGAATCGACGGCCTGATGAAAGTTAGGAGCAGAGATACGCGGTCAATATTTTGTCAAAAATCATGCTTGGTAGCTCGCTGGCTCGCAGCGAATTCAGCCCTTCTGAATAAGGTCCAGCGAGAATTTCCTCGCAAATTTCCGGCCAGTAGTAATCAACGCGCGCCAAGGCTGCCTTTCGGTCCCGCAGATACTTTTTAATCTCCGCCCTCAGGAGTTTGGGAGGCGAAGTGCACCGACGCCAATGCAGAGCGGTCTCTTTCGCTTCGGGTATTCGAGGTCTTAGGATTACCTTAACGGGATGCCCAATCTGTGCTTCAAACCATGCAGGACCGCCGTCCGACGCGAAGTGTCCAACAATGCCCTGATCGTTCCATTTCAAACCTGGTAATACAATCTCGCGGGGTCCGCTGCCCAAGAACTCTCGATTTTCCTTCCCATATTCTTCGATTCTAGTTTGAGCAGCTTTTATCTCGCCGCGGTGGATTTTGTAAGCGCCAGCTGCCGCCGCAATTGTGCTTCTGCCAATTTGAGTGAAGCCGGGAAATCTTTTAGCATCCAGCTCAATGTATCGGGCGCGTTTGGAGATCGGATGAAGATCAAGGAACTCAATACTTCCGTAGTCCTCCAATTCTCGGACTTCGCGCAAGCTAATGTGCCGATGTCGCCTTTCACAATTGACCGCTTCGGCCTCAGAAAATCCTTGCCGCAACAAGCAGAATTTTTTGGACAAAGTTTTACCCACCTTATATTCTCGTTTGGAGATTTTTAGCACCTTACGGTGCTTGTCGCCCTGCGTTTGGCCGGCAGGTTCGGCTTCAATTACTAAGATGCTTTTAGCATAGCAGGGGTTGTCTTTATTTTCAAGGCTGTGTATTTTGCGGAAAACATTTTTCGCTTCTTGCGATAGTGAAGCCCCTAGGGAAGCAGTTCAGCTTTAGTGGTCAGCTTCTGTTCGTGCGGACCATATCTCGGACTTATCAACAAGTGGCTGTACGACTCAAGGCGTAAGTTGCACATTGCGTACACATTCCACGCAATCTGTGCTCCCTCAACCCTTCGGGGCGCGAAGCCGCTTCAGCTCGTCGGCAATGTCGGACGGCCAACCCCCTTCCCCAAATCGGCGCCGAGCGATGGATATCGCAGTGTGCTCCTCAGAGATTAAGTCGAGAAGCTTCGCGAACACTTTGTCGGACCCGGACGATAACATCTTCACGGCCAACTCCGGATCGAACAAAACCTGCTTAAGTAACTTCGGTGACTTTGTGTGCTTGATTTCGGCAAATAATTCAGTCGCGAGATCCCTCAAGGGTGCTAGCGAAAAAGCAACGAATTGCGGCCTAAATGCGAAATTGGTATGCGGAAACTTCTTTTTAATGTAAGCACCCGTCTCTGGGCTTAAGTGGGGCATGGCGAGAAAAGAGTTTATCTCCAGGCAAAATTCGTATTGGCAAAGCGCGTCGATTACCGCCGTCTCGGAACCGAACAATTTACTGAGAGCTAAATCTCTTCTTACCCTGGTGGCACACAGAGTGTATGGCCCACCCCAATTACTTAGAACGGCTGGCTCGCCGTACATCCCCTCCACATCGAACGGCCAAAACGGGAACGGTCTCTTCTGCCAGCTTTCGCCCTGCCAACTGCTGCTGTAAACATCACCGCGAAACACACCGTTCAGATATTCGAATCGCTTGCGCTTGGCAATATAGGCTCCAATCAAGTGAAGCGAAATTATGCTTTCCAGCGCGGGCACGGTGTGGCTAACGTGTTCTTCGCTGTTTGCGCTCAGCCTCCCCGTTACAGCCAGCAGACGCGGCCCGAGCAATTTATGTGTGGTCTCAAAAACCTCTTTGAGGAGATCAACCACTAATTCTAAGAACGAAAGCGGTCCATTATTCTTAACTATGTAAATTCCAGCGAGTGTGAGCCAGCGCATAGCAGGGCGGAAGACATTCTTTAGATGATTCTGGATCTCCTGCTTCTTTTCCTCTGGCGCAGCAGACGAGGGATCGCCCAATTTACTGAATGGATTCTCATATGCTTCAATTCCATACCACGCTTCTACCGTATCGTCGCGCAGTCTTTCTAAGAGCACCTTAAATCGAGACTCATCCTGTGTGATGCACATGTCCTCAAGGAGAGCTTGAAATTCGCCGTCTGTAAAAACACTGGGCAATGGAGAACTTCCGTCCGATTTCACTTTTTCTCGTGCCAGGGCCAATTCAATCGTGTGTGCCGTTCTGACTCTCGCTTTGTGTTCCGCCTGTGCTTCAATTACTTCATCATAGATATCATCCCAGTCCTCAACCTTGGCAAGCCTCTTGCCAGTCGACGACCCCTTCGTCCACAGGTCTCCTTCTCTTAGCAAGAGCTTCGGCACTCGATCTCCGGGGTCATCACTAGGAACGGTTACTTTCGCGAGTATTCGTCGCCGCGGCTGCTTTGGAATAACGAAAAGGACAAAGGGATGCGCGTCCGAGGATTGGAGTTGAAAAACCTGAAAGGAAGGCACCGGGCTAAGATACTTGTCCAGGATTTGATAAATTCTAGCTTCGTCAAATTCATTCGTATTACTTACTGGACAAAACGTCTTCGTTTTGTCATCTGCTCCAATGACCAAGTATTTTTCGTGTTCTATACGGGAAGTAGCGATGGACTGAATATCCTTCACAAACTCGATTTTTCCCACGAGACTGGTTAAAGTACAAGAACGCTTCATTTCATACTGCGGGTGCTCACCGACTTCGCGCACAACTCTCTCGACTTCTTTCCGATACCTTTCAACACGTTCAGCTAAGTGGGAGGATTGAGAAGAGGGACCTTCTTGGCTTTGAGGCTCCGCCATAGCGAGCGGATTCTATCACGCACGCAGTCAGAGTCGGTATGACCGGGTTATCGGGGGCGCGATGGACGAAGGTTCTTCCAACCATTCTTCACCCGCATCTGACTAACGGCGCGAGAGTAAAAATCGCAATTGCAAGGTTTTGCAAATTGCCAGTCCAAAACGCGCAAACGGTCCCCGACAGTCAAAGCGAATTCGGATTGGTGTCGCACCACTGCCGCAATGCATCGACCCTCTCGAGCGCCATCGGGAAGGCGTTCAGGGCGAACCGTACCGAGTCGGCTGATACGACAAAGTTCATCGGATGTATTGCGTCATTTCGTTGCAGACGGATATGGTCAAACAACGACAGCAAGTGACGAGTCGTTCCGCCCATCACGTCAAACGGAATGGTTTTCGTCGCATGTCCGTCAATGACGATCTGTTCGACGCCCTTCAACAGCGTCTCCAGCTTTCTAGCGTCAATCTTCCTTTGCAGTGCGGATCGCTTCACCGGGTCTTTGAGTGCGAGAATCAAGGAGTCCGCAAGCAAGTAGATCGCTTTTTCCGAGGCGGCTCCAATCATGACGGCGGACGCGAAATACGTCCCCCGAATGTAAGTGTTGAGTGCTTCCGATACGTATTGGCGAACTACGGCATCCGTCGTTGCGCCGAATTGCTTCATGTAGCCGTTGTAGTCCTCCGGAAGTGGCTCGACACCTTTCGCCCATTCCTGGCCCCTCTTAGTTATCAGCCATTGACCGGAAGGCGTAATCCTGATCGAGTTGCTGTGAGACTGCTCCAGAATGAAGCGGTTTTGTTCAACGTAATAGAAGGCTTCCGTCACAGCGACCTTGATGTCTTGATGTACTGTGTTCAAATCGTAGGGCCTCAGCGCACTTTGCGGCGGCACGCTCTTCTGGATGGTTGGCACGTTCGCGCGTGCGAGAACTTGAAGCACACCGTCAACGAATGAGTCGAAGGTTAGATTCCCTCGATCACGCAATGATTCACGTACGTGAGGCAGAATCCAAGAGAGATTGTATTCGGGCTCCATCTAGGCATCATACGCACAATTAAGCCATACGCCAGCGACCCACTGCGCAGGTTTGCCCGCCCGATGCTCACCCGCGTCTCGCGGAAGACACTGCACTTTGAAACGCGATTGCTAACACGCTGCTAACACTTGGGTGTTTTACGATGTTTTTGTCTACTCCGTGTGTTTAGCTAACTCATTGAAAAAACAAAACAGACAAAGCTAAATAAAATAGGCTAAAACACAATCGTCAGCCTACGAACCAAAAGGTCGGGAGTTCGACTCTCTCCGGGCGCGCCATTTTCCTAGCAAAAACAGAGACTTTTGAAGCGTCGGCTCCATGGCTGGTTTTAGTTTTAGTCTGGTTTTAGGGTTCGGAACCCCCAAAAGCCACGCTAAAAAAGTCCCGATCGTGGATTCTCTCCGGATGTATCAAACTCCGTTAAGGTTTATAAAAGTTCACCCGATTTGCGGGGCGGAATCCGCCGGGCTAGAGATAACTTCCATCCCGGTGATCGCGGACGCGGCTTGGGCCGCTACCTCGCGATCGCGGGCACAAGGCGGCCGCGGTTTGAACCGGGAACGGATAGGGGTTTGATGAACGGGGCCAATAATTGAATTTAAGGAGGTTTGTGGGAAATGATGATCAAAACGAACTGCAAAGAATGCAAGGGCACCAAGCAAGTACTCGACCCAGAGGGGACTGGTAAACAAATTAGATGTCCGAGCTGCGGCGGACAGGGATTCCAATTGTCGAAAGACTCTAGAGGGTAAGTGAAGTGACGGACTATAACTACTTTTGCAAAAGGTGTTCGACGGAAACACATTTAGGCCTTTGTCCTATCTGTAATAAGCAGGCTTACTCAGAAGCACTGGGTGACAAAGGACGAATTTTGGAATGCCCGTGTGGATGGAAATTCGCTGGCCTGAATGCTAGCGAAGAGCACGCACAGCACATGGATCAATGCTTCGCCACGCAACAAGGGCGCAGAAATTTAGCGCGACGCGAGATCGGATTGTTTTGGCGCTTTTTTCTCACGCCTAAACGTTTAAAGGAAATGGAAGACGTGGGCATTAAGGCGTTTGAACGTAAGTGGGCGGAACAGAAAGAGCTAGATCGGATTTATCCTTCTCGTCGATAAATGGGGTAACTGCATTGTCAGCGTCGAAGCGATATCTTCTCGTGGCTTCGCTTCTGCTCGTCGCGGCCCTCTGCGCGTGTTTTCTAAAATACCGTGCGGACGTCGCAGCGTGGGACCAGGTGCAAAACAGCCTGGTGAGGTTGCACTCCGGTTTTCAATACGAGTCGGTCATCGCGCTGAGGTCTCACCTCGCCGATACCGACGCAGCTCTCAGACTCTATAGAACCGGATGGAGGATTTATCCACCCGGCCGAGCGGAGCGCGTTCACGACGCGGAGCAATCTCTGGCTTACATAAGTTCCGCAGTGGACTGGCAAACACGAAGCAACGGCGACACTCTCGATCAAGCAGACATCCGCACGCTGGAAAAATACCCCGAAGTTACGGCCTACCTCGTTCGCTCCTGTGCGGCTGGCCACGTTCACGTTTCGTCGGCGAATGCGTCTACCGCTTTCGCGATCGTTGGGATGTCACTCCTGGAACGTTCCGAATATCCTGCGACATCAGAATCAAAGTTATCCCTCAACCAATTCGGGCCGCTTCACTATGAAAGCGAGACGGCCGAATGTCAGCGGCAAGAGAACGTGCGCGTAGAGAACGAACAACACCAAGAGGCCGCTCGCAGGGAGAATGAATCCAAAAAATATTGGGCGCAATTTCGCTACCGCGTAAGCCTGAAGTTGCTTCCCTCGACTCCGGGTACTTGCGTATTTGATCTTAGAACAGATGGGAAATTTGTTGACACGAGCGAACTGTATCCTGGCCGCGCGCAAGACTTCGGAGCGAATCACGATGCTCTGATATATCGCGCAACCTGTTACGGCGCCACGGTTCCGGCGGATGTCATAAAAATAACAGTGAACGGCAATCCCTACACGCCCAAGTGGGAAGGGCAGAACGCTAAAATCACGCCGGATAAGCAGTAAACTCGGAAAGGGTGCGCGCCTTTCGCCGGGGTCTCTGAAATTCGAGGCGGGGCCCCGGCGCGCCGTTCAACGTTCCGGATAGTTCTGGCCTTCATCGGCCAACTGCGTAAGCGCGTCTTTGATCGCGCGCTCGATTTTTGCCTGGATCATCACGCGAGAAGATTCGCCGAGAATGTCGATCGCGAGACGTGGTGGAATTGCCAGCAGTCGCGCTTTCGTCATAAGCACAACATCCGACAACATCGCGCGCACGTCCGTCAACTTCGCCAACTCCCCTTTCTTGAGCGCGAGCTCCAGTTCCCTTGTTTCCGCGCTCGCCCGCATCCCGCGAAGGCGGTGCTCGTTCAATCCAGAAAACTCGTCGCCTTTTCTTTCGATTTTGTTATGGAGATATCGCACGTACCATTCAAAACATTTTCCTTGATCGTATTTTCCCCGTGAGAGTTGAGGCATTCCCTCTTTCACCAACTGCTGAATTCGTCGCGGCTTGCGATCAAATAATTTTGCTAATTGGTGAACGTTGACTGTCGGCATTTCACCTCCAAAATTCCGAAACGCAGCGCAATCGATTTTTTCTAGTGCTTACGCTGGTCTCCCGCCGCGCGCGCCGTCACCCTCGATTGAACGAAAGGCGAAAGGACCCGCTGCAATTCTTTCTACCCGCCAAGTTGCTGACTACGTTCGCACTTTCCTGGCGCGAGGCACAGACGAACGCTCCACACTCGGCGACGTGCTTACTGTCCGGGAAGCGCTTCGTTAAGCGGGCAATGAGCCGTCAAAGCAACCAGAGGAAAGCGCTCTGACAGTGATATCCTCACACCGTGCTCCAAAAAACTAAACTGACAGGCAACAATGCGCGTCCTGTCAGAAGACTTATGCGCTGGTTCCTAGTCTCTGGTTGCCTAGGAGTACTGGTTGCGTTCACGTTGGCGAATGTAACGGTGGTCCACGCGGTCAACCCAGCCATTCTTTTAATGCTATCGCCCTCGTCGATTGCAGGCCCGGCTCCGGCTGGAGGCTCCGTTCTTAGTAATATTATCCGCCAACAACGCGATGAAGGCTTGACGATTGCATTTTATGACGGCACTCTCAGTGCCCTTTCCTTCAATCACCGCTCTAAGATTAAGAACGTTAACGTACCTTTTCTAATACCAAAGATACCAGGCGCCGTATCGTCGGATGGCATGCAAGTTGACCGGTAACGTGTTAGATCGTTCAGGCGGATTTATGTTGGGCATCGTTAGAGTGGACGGCTCCGATCCCAGAGAGTACCAGGGAATTGCTCCGCTCGATTTCTGCTGGTCTCACGACAATCGATCGATAGCATTGACGAACTTGCGGGGTCACCGTCCAAACGACATGGTAGTTCTGAACGTCAGCACGAAAGATACGCGGCTCATCCAAGCAAATGTTGACGAGCGGTGGCACTTCAATTCCCAATGTTGGTCTCCGGATGACAAGCAAATCGTCTTTGAGAACGGAGGGTCAACTCAAATTTATGACATCGCGTCTGGCAAAATCCGGGAACTTGTGAAGGGACTGAACCCAACATGGTCTCCTGATGGTGACTGGATCGCTTTTCACCGTGGCGAAACGTACTATGCCATTCACCCATCCGGTGAAGGACAGAAAAAACTGTTCCATAAGACGCGCGCCGTCTCAGCCCTGTTTTGGTCACCTGATTCGCGATTTGTGGCATACGTTCACCAAGACTTCTTTGCACTCGACGTTGAGTTTTATCACCTCATGGTTCGACGACTAGAGGACGGTTCGGAAGATTGGGTTGCCGACGGGGTGAGTTGCTGCATCAACTACCAGTGGGTAAAGAACCGTGAACTCTTGAAACAACTAGAGACAGCGAGGTAGCGAGGTAGACAAACTAACGTTGGTCCTTTTCACCGTGCGGGTTGCGGGCTTCGATTCCAGGCGTTCTATCAGGTCAGGTAAAACAAACTCAGCCGCGGAATTTCAAACGCTTCGAACACGCGTTTCTGTAAATATTGCTTTTCGAGTTGCGATATTTGCCCGCTGGACATTCTCCCGCGATAAGGTTGGAGAGATTTATCCATCTCTCGATGGATCTGCGATCGTTGGTCGTCGCTCACTTCTTGTTCCAGCAAGGTAGAAACATTTTCTTCGGGCACGGTAAGTTTGCGCTCCAGACTTTCCAGATCGCACTTTCCTTCGTTGTATGCCGCTGCCACGCAGCCGCTCAGACTCTGCGCGATCTCGCGCAATCGCTCCGCGATCGCAGGAAGCCTTTCGGCGGCCCGTTCTAACTTCGTGACGTTCCCCGCGCAGTACGTTTCGAGTTCATTTCTACTGAATGGCTCCGTGTATGTGCGCTGAGTTGACTGCGATCCTACATTTACTTCGGCTTCGATCGCCGCCGACTGAATTGTTTTCTCCAGCGCGTGCTTAGCGTCGTACCACGGTGGTGGAACTTTCTCGCCCATATCTTGAAGATCGACGATCACGCGCTCCATGATCTCCAAAACGTTTCCGTTCTTAATTTCACCAGCCCTTCGCAGCACGGCGTTTTGGAATCGCTGATGGCCGAAACGACGGGCGACCCCGAAAGCGCTGAAAGCGAGAAGGGTGGCGGCGGTATTTTTCGGCGGCGTGTTAGGAGAAACCCCCGCCGCCGATCTCCCAACACAAGTTACGCCACCCGCATTATTCGTTCTGGGGTCCTTCCCTATCTTTACTTCTATGTACCTCTTTTGAGGACCTCGCCCTTTTTTTTCCGTGCCCGAATCGACGGCGGTTTTCGCTTGTGAGCGAGGGTGTAGTAGCGACGGGCTTTTTCCGGGAGGATTTTGACTCTGCCGCCGATCCGGTAGAGCGTTGGAGCATTTCTGCCGTTGACGTGGGAGATCAGAATTCTGCGGTCAATGACCCCGAGCGCTTCCAGTTCACTGAGCGCTTTGAACAAACGGTTTCTTTAATCAGCAGGAATAACTTGCAATGCAGCACCGGCCGAACTGAAAGTAAAGGTGCACGGCGCTTCTGCGCGCGGACAAGATAGAGTTCCGGCGCGCGGCAGTTTCCGGGCCATATTGTCAGGGAATGACTGAGGCATTGTGGCGCTCCGCACAGCGTCCTTCAGTCCCATCAGCGAATCATCTGAACTCACCGCCAGAAGATCTAGCACCTTTGCTCCCGGACCAACGATCAGAATGTACTGTGTGATTCCCTCGAGACCTGC
>Ga0210394_10004930_pt1 | contig 15248 bp, 12 predicted proteins | sample IncBWC12MmetaG_FD_160121 | JGI IMG/M metagenome (GOLD analysis project Ga0210394, IMG submission 160121) | Forest soil microbial communities from Barre Woods Harvard Forest LTER site, Petersham, Massachusetts, United States - Inc-BW-C-12-M | ecosystem: Environmental > Terrestrial > Soil >... | reverse complement strand
TGAAAGCATTCGCGACAATAGACGGGACGTCCCTGGGTGGGCTTGAACGGAACCGTCGTTTCCTTCCCACACTGTGAACAGGTCGTCTTCGTTTCGGTTCGCTGAAAGTTAGATACTTGGCCTTGGCCGACGTTATCCGCGCGTTTTGCCTTGCAGGACTTGCACCGCTTGGGTTCGTTTTTGAAACCCTTATCGGCGAAAAACATCTGTTCGCCGGCGGTAAATACAAATTCTGCACCGCACTCCGCGCACTTCAGGACCTTATCCCGGTACTCCATGTGTAGCTCCCACGACCCCACGCTGGTTGCGAGGCCGGTAAGCATTCGGGCCCAGACAGGCATATCCGGACGTAATGCTTTCCTGTGCGTCCAGAACGGCTTGATCGGGGCCCAACTGCCTACGATCCCTAGGGTCTATAATGCCGGGTCCTGCTTGCCTGATTGGCAGGCCGATTAGCTTGCCTAATCCTGCTCGCGGCGCTGCTTCTTACGCAGACGCTTCCGGGAAAGAGCCTGCTTCGCACGGCGTTTCTCGCCGGGCTTCATATAAAAACTATGTTTCTTGATTTCTTTTATGATGTCTTCTTGTTGCACTTTGCGCTTGAAACGGCGTAAAGCGTTTTCCAAAGACTCGCCTTCTTGAATGACAACTTCTGCCACGCGAAGCTCACCTCCCTTCCGGGTATGAATATGGCTGTACAACCCGAGCCAGCGCTTGCTGAAAAAAGGTTACGCCCTGGGGGGTGCCATTTGTGGGCCTGTTCTAGCGGAGCGCGCCCCTTAAGTCAAGCAGTCTTTTTCCGCCGCCATGGCCGCCGCAACCTTGATCTGGTCTGGTCCACAGCCGCTGAAGTGATTCCGGTTTTGGGTGCCGCACCCTTCGTTTCTAAGGGTACGGATTTCTTCACCCAAGAAATGAGGCCCCTGCCGCCTCGCCGTTTTGAAAAAGGCGCCCTAAGATTTTCATCTGAAATCTGACCCGCGATCCGCAGAATAATTTGGCATCGCAAACTTTTCTCTATCCGTCTAATGGGTGCAGCTGCGATTTTCTCGCGCTGGAGTACAATGCGGCGCAGTACACGACCGCCAGTCACACCAGAGGCCCAGTACCCATGCCCCTTATGGGCGACGTCATCGGTATCCTTCTCGCCGGCGGACAGGGCGAGCGGCTTTGGCCGCTGACCCGCGACCGCGCCAAACCCGCGGTTCCTTTCGGCGGCGTCTATCGCATCATTGACGTCACGTTATCCAATTGTATCAATAGCGACCTGCGCCGCGTCTTCGTCCTCACGCAATACAAGGCGCTGAGCTTGAATCGCCATATTCGCGTCGGCTGGTCATCGTTGATGGGACTGGGCGACTTCATTGAGATTTTGACTCCGCAAATGCGCGTTTCCACCAGTTGGTATCTCGGTACTGCCGACGCCGTTTACCAGAACATCTATTCCATCGGCAGCGAGCGCTCCACCTACGCCATCGTTCTCTCCGGCGATCACATCTACAAAATGAATTACCGCAAGATGCTCCAGCAGCACGTCGATTCGGGCGCTCAAGTCACGGTTGCCACCATCGAAGCTGATCCCGCCGAAGCCGCCCATCGTTTTGGCATCATCGAAACGGATGCACAATGGCGCGTGCTCGGCTTTGAGGAAAAGCCCGCGGAGCCCAAGCGCTCCGCGCATCGCCCGGAAAAAGTGAACGCCTCGATGGGCGTATACATCTTCAATACGCAATTGCTCATTCCCATCCTGATCGCCGATGCCGAAGATCCCGCATCCACCCACGACTTCGGCCGCGATGTCCTTCCGCGCATCCTCTCGAAATATCGCGTCTACGCATACAATTTCGAGGACGAAAACCGCAATGGCCCTCTTTATTGGCGCGATGTTGGCACCCTCGACGCCTACTACGAAGCCAATATGGATCTGGTTTCGGTCACGCCGATCTTCAATCTTTACGATAAGAGCTGGCCGCTGCGCACCTGGCAGCAGCAATATCCCCCGGCGAAAACCGTTTTTGCCGATCCGGATCGGATGGGCGTGGCCCTGGACTCCATCGTCAGCGGAGGCTCCATCATTTCCGGAGGCCGTATGAAGGGTTGCGTGGTCGGCCTCGACGTGCGCGTCAATAGCTTCTGCGAAGTGGAAAATTCCATCATCTTCAACCACGTCAATATTGGCCGCCATTCCCGCATCCGCAACGCCATCATCGATCGCCACGTCGTTCTGCCCGAACACACCGAAATCGGCTACGACCTCGAAGCCGATCGGAGCCGCTATCACGTCAGCGAAAAAGGCGTCGTCACCGTCGTCCGCGAAGAATCCATGCTCGAAGAACCCGAATAAAACTCCGCATTGTCATTCTGAGCGAAGCGTCCCGACTTGCTTGCTGGAAATCGTGTCTTCACGATTTCAGTCGGGATGCGAAGCCGAAGAATCTCTCCTCTCTGTGCGCTCAGTGTCTCCGTGTTCTCTGTGTAACTCCGTCGACTTCGCGCTAGAATTCTCGTCGCGATTTTCCCGGAGGCGACATGCCCACTAAGGCCAAGACCAAGGCCAGCAGAAAAGCCAGCACGAATGCCAGCAAAGCGGCTGACGCCAGCAAACCCGGCAGCGCGAAAGCCTACAAGATCGCCACCGTGGTTGGCCGGCAGATCATCGATTCCCGCGGTAATCCCACCGTCGAAGCCGACGTAATCCTCGAAGACGGCAAGCGCGGCCGCGCCGCCGTGCCCTCCGGCGCCTCCACTGGCGAACACGAAGCGCTCGAGCTGCGCGACGCAGATAAATCCCGCTATCTCGGCAAAGGAGTCCTCCACGCCGTCCAAAACATCAATGGCCCGATCGCCAAGGCGCTTAAGGGCCTGGACGTCACCAGTCAAGTCGCCCTCGACCACCGCATGATCGAGATCGACGGCACGCCGAACAAAGGCAAGCTCGGCGCCAACGCCATTCTGGCGGTTTCGATGGCCGCAGCTCGCGCAGCAGCGGCCGCCGAACGCCTCCCGCTCTACCGCTATCTCGCGCGCTTTTCCACCCAGCGCGACGCCACCACGCTTCCCGTGCCGATGATGAACATCCTCAATGGCGGCGCTCACGCCGATAACTCCGTCGACCTGCAGGAGTTCATGGTCATGCCCGTCGGCGCGCCGAGCTTTTCCGAAGCGCTGCGCATGGGCGTGGAAGTCTTCCACCACCTGAAAGCCGTGCTGCACAAGCGCGGCTATTCCACGGCCGTCGGCGACGAAGGCGGTTTCGCCCCGAATCTGAAATCCAACGAAGAAGCCGTCGAACTCGTTCTCGAAGCGATCACCGCAGCGAGATACACACCCGGAAAACAGATTGCTCTCGCGCTCGATCCCGCTGCGAGCGAATTCTATCTGAGTGACACCGGCCGCTACGTCTTCAAGAAATCCGACCGGTCCTCGCGCACATCAGAAGAGATGACCGCCTTCTGGGAAAACTGGGTCCGCCAATATCCCATCGTCTCCATCGAAGACGGCCTGGCCGAAGACGATTGGGACGGATGGAAGCATCTAACCGAAGTGCTGGGCAAGAAAATCCAGCTGGTCGGCGACGATCTTTTTGTCACCAATACCGTGCGCCTGAAGCGCGGAATTATCGAGCGCGCTGGCAATTCCATTCTCATCAAGCTCAATCAGATTGGCACGGTTACCGAAACAATCGGAGCGATCGAGATGGCGCGCCTCGCCAAATATTCCTCCATCGTTTCGCACCGCTCCGGCGAAACCGAAGATACTTTCATCGCCGACTTCGTCGTGGCCATGGGCACGGGGCAAATCAAGACCGGCTCCGCTTCCCGCACCGACCGCGTCGCCAAATACAATCAGCTGCTGCGCATCGAAGAGGAGCTCGGCTCCGCCGCCAAGTTCCCCGGCCGCTCCGCCCTCGCGCCGCTCACGAAGTAGGAAAGCTGGCGCTCGCACGTCGCACGTAGCGCCGCCCCCAAGAAGGCTGTCATCCCGAGGTCGCCTTGGGCGACCGAGGGATCTGCTTTTGCCTTTTCGGGTGCCCCGCCCTCTTGCCCCGATTTAGGGAGGGGTCGTACCTAAGGGTGGGTCCTTGTCTTTGTAGCCCAGGGCGCCGCAACGCGCTTTCCGTTGCGGGCCCTGGGGCTTTTTCATGTGCCTCGGGTCCCGCTTACCCTGACCTGTCCCGAGTTTCGAGGGAGCCTCGATGGGTGCGGCCAGCGCCACTCACCGCGCCTTCACCGGCTCCATGCCGCTCGCCTTGATCGCGGCCTTCGCCTTCTCCGACGTGAGGAAATCGAGCAGCTTCCTGGCCTCCAGAGCCCGTGCGGCTAGCACCGCCTTCGACTCCTTCGAGCCCGCCACCATCGCCGCCGAAAACACTGACACGTACTGAATCTCCTTCGGCAGCGTCCCCACAAACTCCGTCCCCGGTGCGTGCAGGAGTTCGCTCACCGGCTGCACCGCGATCTCGGCATCTCCTCTGGCGACAGCGGCCACGCCGGTGCTCGTAGTCTTTGGAGCCATTTCGCTCGCGATCCCGAGCTGCGGAAAAAGCTTCTTGACCATATAAATTCCGGTGGTGCTGCCCGGAAACGTGACCGACTTCGCCCGCAGCATGGTTTGCTTGAACGCCTCGACCGTGCTGATATCCGGCTTCGGCGCTCCGGCCCGCACCGCCATGCCCAGCGGCGTTTGGCCCAGATTAATGTCCGAGCCCGCGACGATTTTTTTCTCCGCGATCAGATCGTCGAGCCCCTCCCGCGATAGGATCACCACGTCCGCCGCCACGCCTCGGCTCAACTGCGCGCCAATCGTGTCCGGCCCGCTTCCCTGCGAAGCTCCTCGCGTCACCGTCAGATTGACGCCGGTGGCCTTCTCGAACTCCGGCTGCAGCTGCTGGAACGCCGCCGCAAATCCGCCCGACGTGATCACGTTTAGCTGCTCCGGAGTTTGCTTTTGCGATTCAGGCTGACCCTGCCCCTGCGCCCGCGCTACTGTCGGCAACCCCAGCGCCGCCGCAACCCCCGCGAACACCAAGACCAATCCCATCGGCGCGTTCCATCGCTTCCTCATACAGTCTCCTTCTCCGATTGGCAGACCGAACGTTTTTTCGCGCGAAAGTCATCTCCGCCGCGAACGTCTACCAACAGGATGAGCTTCGCGGCACTAAGGAGTTGTCAGGAGCTTTCGCGCGTTAACGAAGTCCCGAGTATACGCCATGCTCACATCGCCGAATTTCTGGCATTTTGTAGCCCAGGTGTCGCGGTGCTTTCTCCGCGAGACCTGGGGCTTTTTCGCTCCGGCACCTTGCCGCCGCAGCGACTCTTTTATGCCGAAAAAACGCCGTGATGCGCACGGCTTTTTTCGGCCTCGACAACACCAGTAATTGGCTGCTGAAGCCCACTAGCCACCCCCGTACCTTTTTTCGCAAGTGTTCATTCTAAAAGCCTCTAGAGTTACGGTGCTGGAGGCGGCGGAATGCGGAATTCGTCATGCCGCGGATTTTGCGCTGGAGTTTTTCTTTGCGGCTCGGACATGGGTCGGGCGGCCTGATTTTCGACCATGACGGCGGCGCATACCAGTCGGTGCGGTGGCCTTCGTGGTGATCGGCATCAGGGCCACCGGCCGAATCGTGCTTAGCGGTAGTCGTGGAGATCGGGAACGGTGACGGAAGTTCGGAATGCGGCGCGGAGCCGGGAACGCTGGAGCGCGAACGATGTTTGCGGTGCCGCCTAGAAGGCGGCGCTACAAAATCGGCCGGGTCGCTCGCCGAAGGTGCGCAAGATCGCTGCGCCTCAGGGACTGCGGCCGGCGGATCAGACACGGTCGGCGGTTCGGACCGCGAGGCGGACGGGTTTGGAAACGCACAGCCAGGAGTGGCTGTGCCACCGGCGAGCGGAACGGCGAGTTTGATCGGGTGGCCGTAGTAGTTCAGAAAAGCTTCGGGGGGAAGTGATGACGGCTCGGGGCCGCCTGCTGCGTTACGTTTCTCGGCGTCGCGGAAGCGACGCATGAGGTCGACGGTTTGGCCGAAGAAGTCTTTCGCCGGTTTCGCGGGAGCCGGCTTCATCAGCTCGAGTTCGAGCGCGAGCTTATTGGCTTCGCAGCGTCCTTCCGGGGTGGTGTCGTATTTACGGTCGAGCATATCCAGGGAACGCGACAAGATATCGGCGTAATCGGGATTCCCCATGATGCGCTCGGCGAGAGGGTGCTCTTGAGGAACATTCGGAGAGATCCCTCGCTCATCTTCCTTATGCGGCAAAAGCGGCCTGATTGACATGCCCTCTTGCCGCTCGAAAACACCATTACGCGTGTGCTCAAGGTTCTCGCTTGCACCGCCTGATGGGCCCGAGTCGCCGCCAGGAGAGGGCTCAGGATCTTCGACTGCATTCGGGATCAGAGACGTTTTTAGTTTGTTTTCCCACTGGCGATAGCCGAAGGAGGCGACATATTCGGCGCGGACTCCGGAGACGGATTGCAGCATGAGCTGCGAGAGGTAGCCGAAGGCGACGGCGTCTTTGCGGGAGATGCGTCCCTGGGCCATCAGGAGAAAGGTTTGGGCGAGGGCGCGGTTGATGCTAGTGGCGGTGGTCAGGTCGGTGCAGAGTGCTTCGAGTTCGGGAGCCTTCAGGGCAGCGCCATTACCGCCGCGCTTTTGCTTTGCGTGGTGAGCGCAAAACGGCGCGTGCCGATTAGCAACTTTTTTATCCTTAACCGGCGAAAGCTCATCCTGTGGGTAGACTTTCGCCGGATTACTACATTGGCGTCCATCGAAAAAGGTGAAATCACAGCGCGAGACATTCTCAGGAGATGGCAGATCTGAAATCTGAGATTTCAGAGGCGATGGTTTTTGATATTGCGTGCCTGAGGAAACAGGCGCGATAGGTGGCTTAAGTTTTGAGACGACAGACCTGAAAAAAGAAGGAGATTTTGAGCCGTTGGGCGGTTCTTTTACGGTAGTCATATGAAATGTTATCGTCTAGGTAAACTAAGATCAATAGGTAACTGTGTGGATAACCTGGGCGCCTGTGGAAAAACTGCCCCGCGTTAATAACGTGTTACGTAGAACGTTATACGTAGTATGCTTGGAGTGTGATTCAGAGCTTTGGCTCGAAGGAGACGGAGGAGCTTTTCCAATATCAGCACAGCAAGCGCTTTCGGGCTATCGAACGCGTCACGTTGCGCAAATTACTGCAACTCCACGCGGCAACAGAATTGCGGGTGTTAGCTTCACCTCCGGGGAATCAGCTAGAGGCCCTGCGAGGAGATCGAAAAGGACAGCACTCTATTCGAATCAATGACCAATGGCGTATCTGTTTTGTCTGGCGCGGCGGCCATTGCTATGAAGTGGAGATTGTCGACTATAACTAGCGGGAGCGAGGTATGAACAGGAGTGAAAAGCTTATGCCCCCAGTACATCCGGGGGAAATTCTGCGCGAGGATTTCATGAAGCCGCTTGGCTTGACGGTCAACAAGCTGGCGCTCGAACTGCACGTACCGGCGACGCGCATCGGCGAAATTGTGCATGAGCGGCGCCGGGTCACCGCAGAAACTGCTTTGCGGCTTGCGCGCTACTTCGGAACGAATGCGGAGTTCTGGCTCAATTTGCAGAACTTCTACGATCTGGAGGTTTCGCGGCGTTCGGGGAAGATTTCCGAAATTGAGCGCCAAGTGCAACCTGCGCGTTCGTTGGCATCTTGAGACGGCCAGCTCTGTTTGACTCAATGACATTTCAGCGAGGAAGGAGCCGAAAGGTGGGTCACCCGAAGAGGCGAGGAAACGGCTGCCGGGCTGAAGGCCCCGGCGCTACGTTGAAGGCAAATACGTTGAAGGCAAAAGCAGATCCCTCGGGTCCGCCCGAGGCGGACTCCTCGGGATGACAGCTTTGCGTGCGGGCCGCAGCGTGTTCAAGGCAGGCGACGGCGGCCTCGGAATGACGGCGCGGCCAAATAGCCTCAGGTCTCCCGACACAACGTCGGGACGACCTGAGCTACAAAATTCACGGATGAGAAACGGCCCCAGGGCCCGCGACGGAAAAGCACGTCGCGGCACCCTGGGCTACAAAGGCTTCGGCGGAGCCGCCGACGCGACACCTGCGGCAGCATGGTACTGGAGGCTACTTGGTTTTGGCGGCGCCGGCGGCGGGTTTGGCGAACTCCTTGTTATATTCCTCGGTCTCCAAGGGCGCGCATTCCTCTTCCGGAATATCGAAGCTGGCTGGTTGCAGACGCAATCGCAGTTTGTCTAGGGCCACCCAAGGCTTCGTATACATCTTCGGATCGTCGATAGTGATGGTCATCTCCAGGTGAACGGCGTCCGCGCGGTGATATCGTTCTTCCACGCGCAGGGCGTCACTGTGTGGGAGGCCGGCGTTATCCAGCCAGGTTCGATCGTCGAATCCATTCGAGTTGGCGACGAAGGTATCGTCATCCACCCACTTGCCGACGGAGTATCCCCACCATCTTGATTCCGCAGGATTGGGCGATCCCCAAGTGGGCTCCTCGGGGTTCTTGGGCAATTCGCGACCGTCGGTCCAGATGGTGCGCCACTTCTTATTGAACTCGTACAAGATCACCACGTTTTCGGGCGTCTGGATGATGCGGCTGGTCCTGAAATCATGCAGAACGATACGCGGGAAGCCCTGCGGATTGCAGGCCGGCACGGGGTCGTTGGTAAGCGCGGAGGCAACCATTCGATATCCTTCGGTGGGTATATGAGCGAGGAGCGTTTTCCGGCCCAGAGGGGTGTATGGAGGCTCTTGTTTCGGCTTCAGGCAATCCGGCACAGGTGCCTTGGGGTCGTATGCGTACCCAGTATAAGGAACTCCGGCCTCCTTATATTCGCAGGAGCCCATTGACAGCGCCCCTTTACCCTGAAGTCCGGCGCCGGGCCCTCTGGCCGGCTCCCAGACCCCAGAGATATCGCGTTTGGGAGCTGGGGCGGGTTTCTCATCCGGTCTGTCAAAGTCGTACACCGCCCCTGGCTGCCGCGCGACGCTCTGAGCGGCGACAATAACAGGCGCAAAGATCGAGACTGCAATCAGCGAAATCAGCGTAGCCGCAAAGCGCTTTGCCATTGCCAAATCCCCCTGCTTAGACTGTGTATTTGGCCTTCTGTGCAAGAAACGGCCATGGCGCCAGGTCTTTTAGGCGCGAGCGGCTCCGCACTTACTTGTGGAGGGCTTGCGATCTCGAGTGCGTGAAAGAGAGTTCGGGATCTTTTGCGGAGTCCTCGCCCGTCAGTCCAGATGACCCGTGACCATCTTCTTGCCATTGGGAAGCACGACTTCCAGCATGCGTCCCAGGGGCTGCCCATTCTTGACCGGCTCCAGCGTGACGGTAACTTCGTCGCCCGGTTTGAAGGTGTACTGACCAAAGCCATTCGCGGTTACGCTGCGCGGAGGTTGAGTCTCCACAACCCAGTGCACTAGTGAGCCATTCTCGGCCTTTGAGTCGAAGGTCAGGAAGCAATGGGGATTGGACCAGGACCATTTTGTGACGGTCCCCTTCACCGTAACTCTTTTTCCGACGTCGAACTCAGCGTTGCCGTGGTGCGGGAAGGCCGAAATCGAAACGATCAGAAGTCCAAAGATTACGGCGGCAGGTGTGATAAACCGCTTGCGCATGGCGGTTGCCTCCATTTTCGAACCAATCTCAAATCAAGATTTCGCCGGGCCCGCCTAGATGGATTCTTTATACACCCGAGGCCGTACGGGTGAATATTGTTTTTGCCGTCACACTCTTGCAGTTCCCAGGAGGATGGCGGCCATGCGCTAGGACATGATTTGCTGCAATTTAGGTAGCGAGTGCCCGTGCGACGGAAAGGCAAAGACCCACCCTTAGGTACGACCCTTCGCTGACTCTGGGCAAGAGTGTGGGGCACCCGGTGCTGGCCGCACGGGCTCAGGGGCAAAACACACGGATGCGAAAGGCCGCAGGGCCCGCGACGAAGAAACACGTCGCAACGCCCTGGGCTACAAAGGCTGCTGCGAGCAGCCCGCCTCCGCGACAGCCTGTGATAGCAAGGTGCGGGCAGGCAGCGGGTTTCGTCGGAATGCGGCTTAATTCCCGAGTTGACCTTGGAGAATCTCGCCCCGCAGCGGAGTCATTCTGAACCGCGTCGTGGATTGGCGGGGTCCGGGATTGCGCCGAACTCGAGTGTGGCCGTTGTTGTCACGCTCGTCGCGGCTCGCTCGGGTTTCAGGCTGGGTGTCGCCGGAAGGGGGGATCTCCATGCGAATGCCGAGCTCCCGCTCCAATTGCTGCAGGTCCGCGCGCTCGCTTCGGGTGAAGAGCGTGGAAGCGCAGCCATGCTTGCCCAACCGCCCCGTGCGCCCCACGCGATGGATGAAGCTTTCGGCCACTTCGGGAAGATCATAGTTGATGACGTGGACGATCTCCTCGACGTGGATTCCCCGGGAAGCTATGTCGGTGGCGACCAGCACGCGGTAGCGTCCCTGCTGGAATCCGGCGAGCGCCGTCGTGCGTTGCGACTGCGATCGGTTCCCATGGATCGTGGCCGCCGCCAAGCCGTCATGGTTCAGCGCCTTGGTCAGCCGGTCCGCTCCGCGCTTGGTGCGCACGAAGACCAGGCAACGACCGGTTTCCTTGACCAACAGGCGGCGCAGCGCTGCCTGCTTATGCTCAGGGATCACCTCGAAGGCCTGCAATCGCACGTTCTCCGCCGGCTTCATAGTCGACCCGAAGGCAACACGTACGGGATTTTTCATGTAATCGGCGACGAGGCGTACCACCTCGCCTTCCAGCGTTGCGGAAAAACACATGGTTTGCCGATGCTTCGGCAGAACTGCTGCAATGCGGCGAATGGCGGGGAGGAATCCCACATCGAGCATGCGGTCGGCTTCGTCGAGCACCAGAATCCGCAGCCCGCGGAAATCAACACTCTTGCGCTCGAGGAAGTCCTCCAGCCGCCCGGGCGTGGCGACTACGAGCCGAGCTCCACGACGCAGCGCGGCAAGCTGTGGGCCCTCCGCCAGGCCCCCCACCACAACGGCCGCCGGGGGAAGCTGCCGGCCACGCAGCACGTCATACTGATCGGCTACTTGCATGGCTAATTCGCGGGTAGGCACAAGCACCAGCGCTCTTACTCCAGGCGTCTTTTCGCGCATGAGCTGTTCCATCACTGGAATCAGGAACGCCAAGGTCTTGCCGGTTCCCGTCTGCGCCGTAGCCAGTACATCCTGGCCCTCGATCGCGTGCGGGATCGTCGCCGCTTGCACTGGCGTGGGTGTTACGAAACTTGCCTGCAACAATCGCTCTTTCACGTACGAAGAAATCTGTAATTCTGAAAAACTATCCACTCTTTTGTCTTTTCTCTGGCCGGAACGATTGGAACGCGCACACAGGTTCGCGAGCGTGGACCGAAACGAGCATGGCCAGTTGTAATTTAAGTTAGGCCGAAGATTTACGGAAAGAACGGCAGGCGGGTATCGTCAGATCGACTCTTTAACCAACTGCAGGACGCAACCGTCGCATCAAGGGCTAAAGGAATATAGCACATCCGAGCCAGTTTTGCTCGAAATCGCGCTTGGCCCGAATTACGTCCCTTTTTGCGGCCTAAAAATGGTCGGCGTATGATGGCGCAGGGTTCGGCGGCGGCGCTGTTTAGGCGGCGAGAGAAGGTGCCCGCCTAAAGGCCCCTTCGAAGGTCCCTCGATACTCGGGACTCCCCTACGGGAAGCTGGGCTGAGGTGGTGGATTCGGCAGGGCTGTACGAAGGTACAGTAGCCGCGGAAAACGGGCAGCACGTAATCTTGACTGATCCCAAAGGGCCGATCCGACTTCGTGTCTGTGAGGCGCACTTGTTCTGCGAAAATTGTGGGCAGCAATTCCTCCCCGTGCAGTCGGTTTGCACCCGCTGCCGTGTGACCTCCACCAGGCATTGGTATCAACTGATGAGCCTCGTCACGCTAGGCGTCGCGGCCGCGTGCAACTCCGCGGTGGCTTTGCTGGTATTGCCGCGCGTAGACTCCGGACATCTACCTCGGGTTGCAGTGGCTCACGAAGGGTTCGCCATGCGCGCGTGGCTCTGGACGGACATGAAAGCCGCTGTATACGGCTGGATTCCGTTGGCGCTGGGGCTTCTGGCCTGGGACTATTTTGTGCGGCAAGAGGCGACCGGCGTGATGAGCGAGAAGATCAAAGGCTGGCTCGTTCGCGGGCTGCTGATTATCGCCTGGGTTCCGGGTGTGGCTCCGCTCGTTCCGCATTGGCTGCGGCCTCCCGCGGCGCTCATGGTGAGCGTGGCGAAGCTGCCGCGGCTCCCGGCGATGGGAGTTGCTTCCAGCTTCACGTGGCTTTTGCCCTGGGCCATGGTGGCGCTTGCTGCCGCGATACTCTGCATCAACGCTCAGACGCGCGATTCGCTCTTGGGTCATGGCCGCATTCTGAGCGGCATAAGCCTGGTGGTTCTTGTCATGGTGCTGATGCTGACGTTACTGAGCCTTTCTGCGTAGCTTCTGCACAGGATCCGCGCAGGGCTGCGCCAGGGTTGTGCATAGAGCCTGCGGAACAGTCTGTTGGGTTCCGCATTCAGTCCCCGCCTGGTAAATGTGTCCGATCGAAATTCTGCACTGGCACTCCGGCAAATTGCCGTGTTAGGCTGAATTAACGGCATTCGCCCAGCTTTGCCAGTTGCGGCTGTCGTATCGGCGAGCGCGCAGCGGACTTCTGCGTGCGTGAAGGTGAGAACACGATGAACCCCAAGCGAAATCGAGCCCTCCTGATTGTCGCGGCCCTCTGCCTCACGGCCGTGTTCGGCGTTCTGTACGGTCCCACGCTGCGGGCCACTCCCGCCGACACCTCTCAGTTGCAAGAGCACATCAAGAATCTGGCCAACGTGCTCTCCATCGTTCAGCAGAACTATGCGATTCCGGTCGATACCGACCGAGCGCTTTATGAGGGCGCCATTCCCGGGATGCTGCGCGTGCTCGATCCACACTCCACCTTCTTCGATCCGCGGCAATTCGCGCTGATTCGCGAAGGGCAGCGCGGCAAGTATTACGGCGTGGGCATGACGATCGGTGTGCGTGAAAACCATACGGTCGTGCTGGCGCCGATGGTCGGCTCGCCGGCGTCGAAGGCCGGTATCCGTCCGGGTGATCTGATCAACACCATCGACGGGAAGTCCGCACAGGGGTTGAGCACTTCGGAAGTGGCCGATCTGCTGAAGGGGCCGAAGGGAACGACGGTACACGTGACGATGTTGCGCGAAGGTGAGACTGCTCCTATCAGTTTCGCTCTCACGCGCGACGAAATTCCGCGGCATGCCGTTGACGTTTCATTTCTGGTGCGGCCCGAGATTGGGTACATCCGACTGACCGGCTTCGAGAGTGAGGATGCGGATAGCGACGTTGCCGCGGCTCTGAAGCAACTGGACGCTGGCAAGCTCGACGGACTGATCCTGGATCTTCGCGGCAATCCAGGCGGGTTGCTGGATAAGGCCGTGGGGATCGCGGACATGTTCCTGGACAAGAACCAGCTCATCGTTTCGCATCACGGGCGCGCATCGCAGGAACGGCGCTACTACGCGGTGCACGGAAATCGCGGCGTGCAGGTGCCGCTGGTCGTGCTGGTGAATGGCGGCTCGGCATCGGCTTCGGAGATTCTCTCTGGGGCGATTCAGGATCATGACCGCGGGCTCGTTGTTGGCGAGCAAACTTTCGGGAAGGGGCTGGTGCAATCGGTGACACCGCTTAGCGAGAACACCGGCCTGGCGCTCACGACGGCGCGTTACTACACGCCCAGCGGGCGGTTGATTCAGCGCGACTATAAGGACGTCTCGCTTTACGACTATCTCTACAATCACAAGAATCCGCAACCGACCGAAGTGAAATTGACCGACAGCGGCCGGCAAGTGTATGGAGGCGGCGGTATCACTCCTGACGTTCAGGTCCCCGCGGCCAAGCCCAACGACTTCCAGGAATCGCTGCTGCGCCGCGACGTTTTCTTTCCGTTTGAGGGAAGCGTGGGCAGTTTCACGACGTACTTTCTGGGAACCAAGCCTCAGGTGACAAAAGATTTTGAGGTAAATGATTCGGTGGTAGCGGCGTTCCGCGGATATCTGGATAAGCAAAATATCCATTACACCGACGCAGACATTGCCGCGAACGCGGACTGGATCAAGAAGGAGATCAAGAAAGAAGTTTTTATCTCCATGTTCGGCCTGCCCACGGGCGACGAAGTCGATCTCCAGAACGATCCCTCGGTCCTGAAGGCAATCGATTCGCTTCCGCAAGCGCGGGCGCTCTATGACAACGCGCGACGCGTGTTGGCGCAGCGTGTGGCGGCGCCGTTTGCGCAGCCATGAAATGGGCCTGCGTTTTTAGGTGCCGCCAAACCTAAGAGAGGTCCCTCGCTCCCGTTCGTCGCTCGGACGGCCATCCTGATCGGATGGCCGTTTTTAGCGATCGACAACCTCAGTACACATTCGCTAGGGAGACCGGAAAAAAAAGTCTTGACACGATATCTGCGAGAGTGATATTCCGGCTCGCATAAAAGGCGGCGGCAACGAAGTCTTTACGCGCCGTTTCGACGAACCGTTGGGTCGTGAAGGCAGAATTAGTTTCGGATTGACGGTTCGCAAAGTTTACTCAGCAACACCCCACCCACCCCGGGAGGTGGAAACTCTCAGTTTTCACCTCCCTTTTTTATTGGTAGACGTTCGCGGCGAAAACGCTTTTCGCGCCCGACAACATCAGTAGGCTGTGCTCAAATTACCCGAAAAACGCTGTTATCGATCGACGACCTCCGCGCCGGCCACGTGCTTGACGTTGGGAATGCGGTCCTCGCGTTCGAGGCGGCTACGAAGCTGGAGCTGAATTTCGCGAGCTTCGGCTCGTGTAACGTCCCAGCTATGGAGTTGCAGGGCCTTCATAAGGATGCCGCGCTAAAGCCCGCGGCGCTACGTTTCGACCTCGCGGACCTTGCGAGCCAACCCAGAATTGAGTATTTAGCGGCTAAAGCCGTTCGTCATTTTGAACAGCCCTTTGTCGCGGCTATGGATTCGCTGCGCTCACCATAAAAAGCCGCGACCCACAAAGGTATTGATTTATGCCGTTGCAACGGCGCAAGTCACGCGCTTTTCTTTAATTCAGCCAGGACGAGCTTGGCCACTTCGCGCAGCGTGTCGAACACGCCGTTTCCTTCGACCGCAACAGCCTCCACGACAGGCTCGCCTTTCAGCCGCAGGCTTTTGCAAAGGGCGTCCCGGGACATCACGTTGGGGAGATCGCGCTT
>Ga0210394_10004929_pt1 | contig 15251 bp, 10 predicted proteins | sample IncBWC12MmetaG_FD_160121 | JGI IMG/M metagenome (GOLD analysis project Ga0210394, IMG submission 160121) | Forest soil microbial communities from Barre Woods Harvard Forest LTER site, Petersham, Massachusetts, United States - Inc-BW-C-12-M | ecosystem: Environmental > Terrestrial > Soil >... | reverse complement strand
TCAGGTAACTGCGGACCTGAACGCTGCGGCCGACTTCGGCCTCAAACTTCCCGCCTCCAGCGGCAAACTTTACGTCGCCGGTTTCTGCTGGGGTGGTGGACAAACCTTCCGCTTTGCCACAAACCGCCCCGATCTTGCCGGAGCGTTCGTGTTCTACGGACCGCCACCAGACAAAGCTGCGATGGCGCGCATCAAGGCGCCCGTCTACGGCTTTTACGCTGGAAACGATGCCCGCATCGACGCCACCATTCCGGATACCCTCGCCGCCATGAAAGCCGCCGGGAAAGAGTATGATCCGGTCACGTACGACGGCGCCGGCCACGGCTTCATGCGCGCCGGAGAAGCTCCCGACGCCAATGACGCCAACAAGAAAGCTCGCGAGGATTCCTGGAAACGCTGGAAAAGTATCCTTGGTAGCGAGTCGGCGGACGTGAAGCCCGACGCGCACACCTACGTACAGGGGTGCCGGCCATGAAACGTCGAACACTACTCCAACTAGCGCCTCTTGCGGCCTTGATGCCTTCGTCACTTTGGGCAACTCTGCGGCAAGAGAAAGGAAACTCCATGACCGTCTACGAACTTCGCGTTTACCACATCGCTCAGGGAAAAGCGTCAGAGTTGCTCGCCCGCTTCCGCGACCACACCCTGAAACTCTTTGCCAATCATGGAATGAAAACTTTGGCGTTCTGGACACCTACTGACGAGCCGCAGAAGAGCGAGATGCTCGCGTACATCCTTGTACATCCCAGCCGGGAAGCGGCCACCTCCAACTGGAAAGCCTTCCAGGACGACCCGGAGTGGAAAAGCGTGAAAGAAAAGTCCGAAGCCAACGGCAAACTGGTCGATAAGGTGGACTCGACCTACCTCGTCCTAACCGACTTCTCCCCCAAGCTGTCCTAATCGGTTGTTTTTGGGCCTAGGGATTTGTGGGCCCAGTCGCTCACTCTTCTCTGCGACCTCTGCGGAACTTCGTGGCCTCTGCGGTAGGATTTTCTTTTACGCTGTCTCGCTGACGGTCTCGCGGGAACCAGCCCCAAGCTTCGCCCGCACCTTCTGCGTCCCGAAGTACAGCCCGATCCCCATCAATATAATGATCAACCCGAAAACCAGGCCATTCATCCCCAGGATGCTTTCCTTCTCGCTTGCCACGATAGCGATGGCCAGCAGCGCCAGCGGAAAAACCCCACAACTGATCGCTCCCGCCAGCCCGCCCGGCACACGAAACTCGCGCCGCAACTCCGGCTCGCGAATGCGCAGCGCCACCAGCGTCACAAACTCCAGCATCAAGCTCGCGCCATAAAGCATGATGTCCAAGATCACCAGCCGCTTGAATCCCAGCCCAAGACAAAGCGCCCAGCACGTGGCCAGCACCAGAATCGCCACCCACGGCGTACCGTTCTTAGGCGTCACCTTGGCGAAAATCTTCGGCAGCATCCCGTCCTTGGCCATCGCCAGCGGCAGCCGCGAATAGCTCATCACCAGCGCATTGAACATCCCGAACGCGCTCATCATCCCGCCAATGGTCACCGCGAAACGCAGCCACTCGATCCCCATTACCTTGCCGCCCAGTTGCCCTGCAACCGACGCCCACGAGCCATCCTCCGCGAACGCCGAAGCCGGAATCCCCGTGAGATAAACCGCCACGAACGGCAGCACGTACGTCAGCGAAACCAGGATCACCGCCGCAATCATCGCCTTCGGATACGTCCTCTGCGGACGCTCCACTTCCTGCGCGATCGTTGACGCGTTGTCCCAACCCATGTAATTCCACATCGCCACCAGCACCGCAGCCAGCAGCCCGATGCCAACGCCAGAAGAAGCCGCGTGCGGCTCGGCGGCAGCCATTGCCCCAGCCTTTACCGGCGACAACGCCACGATAATCCCGAATGGGAGCGACAGCAGGAAAAACAGCCACAGCGAAGTAATTCCCACCACGCGAATACCCGCCATATTTAACCCGGCGCAGGTCACCACCACAAACAATCCGGCCAGCACGCCATGATTGCCTTCACCGAACCACGGCACCATCTGCTTGAGGTAAAACACGAACAGCGTGGGGTAGATCGCCATATCAAAGATGCTGGCGGCCAGCGACATCCACGCTTCCTGAAAGCCCCAGAAATTGCCCAGCCCGCGGCGCACCCAGGCGTAGTAACCGCCTTCTTCAGGGAGCGCGCTGGACAACTCGCCGATCATGAACGCCGTCGGCAAGCACCACAACACCGGCAGAAACAGCAAAACCAGTATTCCTCGCCCGTAGCCCGCGCCGGAAATGATTGCTTCCGTCCCGTACGTGCCGCCAGACACCATGAAGAACGTAGCGGCAACAAGGGGCCAGAGCGTCATTTTCGCGACTCTCTTTTTTGTTGAAGTTAAAACCTGGGAGGGAATTTGTGCTGGAAGGGATACAGTGCTCAATTTTTACTCTCGTCCTCCTAAAGTGACTCTCGCTGTTAAATTTCCCCAAGCAAGCGCACTTTTTGAAGAATACAAGCTCTGTACCTGCATGCAAGAAAAAAATGCGCCAAAGCAAAAATATTTCCGCCGGCAAAACGCCCGAAGAACTGCACGGGGTACTATACGCCGCGCGAATTCTTTGCCAGCCCGTCCTGTGTTACACTCCGCCAGTTTATATCTTTCATCCCAAATTTACCGGAGTCATCCGCATGAAGCTTCGCTTTGCCGTGCTGCTGTTGGTCCTCTTCGCGATCCCCAGCTCTACCGTCCTCGCGCAGGCGCCCCCTTCCGCCAAACCCATCGGTGTCGACGACCTCTTCGGCTTGCAGGACGTACAGGACGCACAAATCTCCGCCGACGGCCAGTTCGTCGCCTTTACGGTCGACACCACTTCGCTGAAGGACGACAAGTCCGAATCGCGCATCTGGATGATCCCCTACGCCGGCGGAGAGCCTATCGCCTTGACCGCCGCGGGCACATCCAACGAGCATCCGCGCTGGTCGCCCGATGGAAAGTTCATCGCCTTCCTCTCCGAGCGCAAGGACGCCGAGGGTAACGAACGAAAGACCCAGGTGTACCTGCTCAACCGCTTGGGCGGCGAAGCCCAACTGCTCACCGACACCGTTCAGGACGTCAGCGGCTTCGTGTGGTCTCCCGACGGCAAGCGCCTGGCGCTTCTCCTCAAGGATCCTTCGCCGGAAGAGTTGGAAGCTGCGGGCTATAAAGAAAAAGAGAAGGAAGAGGGTGTCGCCAGCTCCAGGAAATCCAAGGCTCAGCGCCCGTGGGTCATTGATCGTCTGCTCTTCAAGTCCGATACCGTCGGCTATCTGGATCGTCGCCGTACCCATCTGTTCGTCTTTGATGTCGCGTCCAAATCGCTCCGGCAAGTCAGCTCCGGCGATTACGACGATTCCAATCCGGCTTGGTCGCCCGACGGCAAATTCCTGGCCTTCTCCAGCAACCGCTCGAAGCCTGATCCCGATGCCACTTACGCGTCCTCGATCTTCGTGGTTGCCGCGGACAACACTGACAAAGGCGCGTCGCTACGCCAGGTAACTACCGGCACCGGCGGCGACCACAATCCCAACTGGTCTCCCGACGGAAAGTGGATCGCTTATTCGACTCGCTTGGATCCCAAGGTCATGGAATACGCCACCAGCCACATCGCTGTCGTTCCGGCAGCGGGCGGCTCGCCAAAAGTTCTCACCCTCGCACTCGACCGCACCGCCACCGAGCCGCGTTTCACGCCTGACAGCAACTCTATCGACTTCATCGTCGACGATGACGGCACGCAAAACGTCGCGCAGGTAAACGTAGCCGACAGCAAGATCACCCGCCCCATCGGTGGCCGCCTGTTCGTCAGCGGCTTCTCCCTCTCACAGAACGGCTTGCTTGCCGCGAGCGTCTCTACGATGGATCGGCCATTCGAAATTTACACCGCTCCCAATGGAACGCCGACCCGCCTCTCCCACGTCAACGATGCATGGCTCTCGCAGTTCAAGCTTTCCCAGGGCGAATACGTCTCCTTCAAATCCAAGGACGGCACCACCGCACACGGCTATCTCTATAAGCCGGTCGACTACGTTCCCGGAAAAAAATATCCCACCATCCTTCGGCCCCACGGCGGACCCGTCTGGGCCTACTACTCCGAATTTCAGGATCTCGGCCAGCTTCTCGCAGCCAACGGCTACCTTGTGCTGCTGCCGAATCCACGCGGCTCCTCTGGTTACGGCCTGGATTACGCGAAGGCCATCTTCGCGGACTGGGGAAACAAGGATTTTCAGGACGATATGGCCATCGTGGATTACGCCATCGCGCAAGGCCTCGCCGATCCGGACAAGCTGGGTGTCGGGGGCTGGTCTTACGGCGGCATCTCCACCGATTTCATCATCGGCCAGACCAACCGCTTCAAAGCCGCCATCTCCGGTGCGGGTGGCGCGGAATTCACCAGCCTCTGGGGACACGACCAATACGTGCTCGACTACATCACGGAACTCGGCTATCCATGGGACAACCGCGCCGTATGGGACCGCGTCGCGCCCTTATATAAGGTGAAGAACATCCACACGCCCACGCTCTTCATGGGCGGCAATATCGATTGGAACGTGCCCATCCTCGGCGGCGAACAGATGTACATGTCGCTGAAAGCCCTCGGCCGCGAAACCGAACTGGTCGTCTACCCCGATGAATATCACGAATTCAAAACGCCTTCGCACATCAAGGACCGCCACGAGCGCTACCTCGCCTGGTACGCCCACTACGTAAAAGCCGACGGTACCCCCGCGCGGCCAACAGAAAAGCCCGAAAGCAAAACGACCCAGGCAGCGAAATAATTCCGCGAATGTTTGTAGGGGCGGCGGCTTGCCCAGCCCTCTTGGGATCACTCCTTCTTTTGTAGGAACCGTCTTCTGAGGCCGCCCGCTCACTGAGTCTCCGAACGTCTTCCGCATTCACCGGCATTACGGGATGATATTAACCACGGTTAAGCATTAAAGTAAATGCCATTTAATATATGCGCAAAGGCAGTACGGCCATGATGTGAGAGCCAGGAATGGATAGCCTTGCCATTTCCGCGCATCGCGAGCACGCAAACGCAGAAATCCCCCGCCCTTTCGAGTGGGGGATTTGCCGTTCGGATTCCTTGCTGCCGGGAGCTACTTCCCGATCTTCTGCCCGATCACTTCTCCGGAAACGATGATCTCCACGCGGCGGTTCTTCTGCCTTCCCGCAGCCGTAGAGTTGTCCGCCACCGGCGACGTTTTCCCGAAGCCTTGTGCTGTGACGGTGTCCGCCGCCAAACCCTGCGAGACTAAGTAGTCCCGCACGGCATTGGCGCGTTGGTCGGAAAGCTTCATGTTCAGCTCGTCGCCGCCCGTGCTGTCCGTGTAGCCCTCAACCGCCAGGTGCAGCCCCGGATGTGCAAGCACGATTCCCGAAAGCTTCGCGAGTTTTTCCCGCGCTTCCGGCCGCAGATCGAACTTGCCGGTGTCAAATAGCACGTCGGCCATGTTCACGACCAGACCCCGCGGCGTGTCGGTCGTCTCTAGCACTCGGTTGAATTGCTCGAGAAGGGAAGCCCGCAAAGCCGCCGCGGCCTGCCTGGACCTTTCCGCGTCAGCCTTCGCGGCCTCTTCCTTGGCCTTTAACGCTGCCTGTTCGGCCGCCGCTGCGTCTGCAGCGGACTGCGCTCTCATGGCCGCTGCATCCGCTTCGGCCTTCATTTGCGCTTCTTTCGCGGCCGTCAATTCTGCTTGGCGTTTCGCCTCCACGGCCGCCGCTGCATCTGCTTCTGCCTTGGCTTTTGCTGCGGCTGTAGCTGCGGCTGCGTGGCGCTCGTTGGCAATGCGCTCTGCGTCCTGCTTCTGCACGGAGAGTGCGCGGGAATCTTCGGCAAACTGGATGGTCTGCCGCGCCGTGGATATGATGGTCTTCTTCTCCGCCTTGCTGGCGATTTGGTTTTCCACCATTTTCAAGCTGGAATCCGCCTTGGCAAAAATATCCGGCGCATACTGCTCTGCGCGCTGCGATTTCGCGATATCCACTGCGTTCCGCGCCTCATACACTTCCAACGGCGTGTTCTTCAAGTCCAGCGTCAGGGCCAGTGGATTGCCCATCTTTTGGTACTGCCCGCGCGTCATCAGCAGGTAATCGTTGTCGGGATAAATCTTGCCTTTGGTGTTCTTCTTCGTGTCGTTTTCAAGAACTACCTCTTCGCTCGGGAGGCGCACCGCGGAATAAGGCTCCGCAGTCACAATCATCGCGAAGGTCTGAAGCTGCGTGGTCACGTTCAATTTCCCGTCACCATTCTTGTCGGTCACAATCTCCCCGAGGTTGCCTGTCCGGCCGTCCGGGGAGATGGCCCACAGCACATATGTCAGAAATTCCGTCCCAATCGTCGAGGGTCGCGGCAGGCTGTTCACTTTCAATTCGATATCGGTCTTTCCCGTCTTAGCTTCTACCTTTGCCTCGCCGGACGCCTGGCCCGCCAGGCTCGTGCCGGTGAACACCACCTTCGTGCCGCCGCCTCCCACCACGTAGCCAATCGCCTTAATCTTCTTGGTAGTTACTGCGGAGGCCGGTACAGAGGGTTCTTGTGCTTGTGCCGAGGCCAGGCTAGCCGATGCCAAAGCTCCGAGCAGGACAAGACTCAGCGCGGTGATACGTCGCATAGTTTTCTCCAATATTGTCTCGGCCAGTTTAGAGGTTTTCCAGAGTGACTGGCTGTGGATGAGATTCTATAACAGATTCCTCATTCCGCTGCCCATAAATGGACGTAGCGGGAAGATATCGTAGGACTATGTTTCGCTACAGCTGATTTCAGATGAATATTCGCACCGCCAGGCCGGCAAGGACGCCAAGGACGGATACTGCGCCGAAGGTCGCGCCCGCCACGCGCCATGAAATCGTCTTTCCAACCTCCAACGGGCTTTAGCCCCTGAAGAATGTCATGCGTTAGTAGATAATCGGCAGCTTGCCGAAGTCCGCTTCCAGATCTTCCGTGAACCGCAAAATCAACAGTGTTCGGTCGTCATGCGGTGGCCGACCGATGCCGGCATGTTCGTCGGTGGCTTTCACGATGCGCTGTGCAATCGTGTACCCCGGATCCTGCACCGCCACTTCCGACAACAGCTTCTTCAATCTCTCCACTCCATACTCTTCCAGGTCCGCATTCGTGGATTCGTGAATCCCGTCCGAAGCAAAAACGACGATATCTCCTTGCTGCAGGGAAAGTGTCAGCTCCTCGTATTCCGCCTCCGGCAGCAAGCCGAGTGGCATGCCGGATACCTGAACTTCCGTAACTTCTCCATTCCGGACCAACAGTGGAAAAGTGCCCCCAGCATTCGCGATCGTCAATTCACGGCCGGCCGCATCATACACGGCAAATTGCAGCGCGATGAAGCGAGCGTCCAGCCGCGCTGCCAGAAGCCGCGAATTCATCAGCTTCAACATCTCCGCGGGCTGGGCCTGCCGGTCGTTCACCAACTCGCGGAGTATCCCGATGGCTAGCGAACCATACAACGCCGCCGCCGTGCCTTTGCCGGAAACGTCCCCGTTCGCAATGGCCAGCCGTCCGATGCCATAGGGAAGTAAATCGTAAAAGTCGCCGCCCAACTCGCGAGCCGGAACATACGCAGTCGCGAGATCGAGTCCAGGAACTTCTTTCGCCCCGGTTGGCAGCAGTTGCCGCTGAATTTCCCGCGCAGTCTCCAGGTCATTCTGCAATCGTGATTGGTTCTCGCGCGCATCTTCGAACAGCCGCGCGTTCTCCAGCGATACGGTAATGAACGGCCCGAGCAAGTTCAACAATCGCTCGTGCTCCAGCGTGAACGCGTTCGGCCGCGCGCTTTCCAGATCCATCACGCCGATCAATCGGCCCTGCAGTAGCAGCGGAACCACTAGCTCCGAACGCACCTCCACCTCGCTTCCGCAAGCCAGATAGCGAGGATCCAGGCGCACATCATTGATCCGCAACGTTTTGCGTTCCGCCGCTGCGGTCCCGGTAATTCCCTGGTTGAGCGGCATGCTCACGCGCGATGGAATCGCATCCTGGTAGCGCATGGAGAACACGCTCTCCAGCATTTGCACCGATTCATTCCAGAGCATTACCGTGAACACATCGTAGTTCACGAATTTTTTCACCCGCTCGGCAATTCTCTGCAGCAGTTCGCCCCGATCCAGAATGGAAGTTAGTTCGTGGCTAACCTCGTAAAGCAGCGATAGCGTGGCGGCTTGTTCCGGCTGGCCCAGATAGACCGAAGCCGGAAGCGCATCCGCCTCTCCAAGAATGGAGAACGGGTAAAGTTGGGGACTTGGTTCCATGGTTGCGATTGTATCTTCTGTTCGTTAGATGTGAGGGACAGAACTTCGTTTCACCAGTTTCGATTCAAAATTCGAATTGGTGGGCTTCGAAGGATTTAAACTGAGCAGGAATATAAACGCGGTCGAGTCGGGGCGCAAATCCGTAGCAACGACTGCAGGACTTGAACGGGAGGGTATGACTTCAGTCGTGCCGTAAATCCGTGCCACCCAACCGGGCTTTAGCCCCCGAGGGTCGCGTCGCGCATTTTCAAGCTATCGAACTTCCCAGGTGTCCCCGGTCTTTAGCAGCTTTTCCAGGCTTCCAGCGCCTTTTTTCGCAATTACGTCTCGCACCTGATCGTTCACCACATCCTCATACCGTGGCAAATCATCCCAAGCCCGAAAAACGCCAAGTGGTGTCGGAAATCCCGGCCGGTGTTCCATATGAGCGAGGAGAAACGCGTAAGACGGTCGCGGGTGATGGGCGTCATGCACAACCAGATCCGCCTCGGTGATGCCATTCCCTAGCGCAACCACCTCAATGTCCCCGTCCGTCTTTCGACGAATGCCCTTGTCGCGATTCTTGCCGAACACCAGCGGCTTGCCATGTTCCAGCAGCAATACCTTCTCGCTCCGCGCGTCCTTCTCCGTAATCCCGGTCCACGCGCCATCGTTGAAGATGTTGCAATTCTGCAGAATCTCCACAAATGCCGATCCGTGATGCTTGGCCGCGAAACGCAACGTCTCTTTCAAATGACTCTGGAAAATGTCCACCGACCGTGCGACGAAAGTAGCCTCCGCCCCAATCGCCAGCGAAACCGGATTGAAGGGCCGGTCTGGCGAGCCATAAGGCGTGGATTTGGTCACCTTCTGAAATTCCGAAGTCGGCGAATACTGCCCCTTCGTCAACCCATAGATTCGGTTGTTGAAAAGCAGCACCTTGATCCCGACGTTGCGGCGAAGCATGTGAATGGTGTGATTCCCGCCAATCGAAAGAGCGTCTCCATCACCCGTTACCATCCATACTTCCAATTCCGGGTGAGCCACTTTCACTCCGGTTGCCACGGCGGGCGCGCGCCCATGAATCGTGTGAAAGCCAAAGGTGTTCATGTAATACGGAAACCGGCTCGAGCACCCGATACCCGAAATCACCACGAAATTCTCGCGCTTCACTCCTAGCTCCGGAAAAACCGCCTGCACCGCGGCCAAAATCGCGTAGTCCCCGCAGCCCGGGCACCAACGAACCTCCTGGTCCGTCTGAAAATCCTTCTTCGTCAATACTGGAAGAGCAGTTGTGGTCACGCGCAGTCTCCCCTAAAGTCCCAGCATCTCTTCGATTTTTTGTTCCAACTCGGTCTGCTTGAACGGGCGTCCCTGAATTTTGTTTAATCCCACCGCATCCACCAGAAATTTCGCTCGCAGCACCCACAGTAGTTGGCCCATATTCAGCTCCGGCACCAACACCCGCTTGTAGCGCTTCAAAATATCCCCAACATTCGACGGCAGTGGATTCAAGAATCGCAAGTGTAGATGCCCGATCTTTCTTCCGTGCTCTCTTTGCGCTTTCACCGCTTGCGTGATCGAGCCAAACGTCGAGCCCCACGAAACGATCAGCAAATCACCTGACTGGTCGCCGTTCGGCTCAACTTCGGGAATTTCCTGAGCAATCGCCGCCACTTTCGCCGCACGCACGCGAACCATGTTTTCGTGGTTCAGCGGTTCGTAATTTACGTTGCCGGTGCCATCCTGCTTCTCAAGCCCGCCGATGCGGTGCTCCAGTCCCGGCGTTCCCGGAACCGCCCAAGGCCGTGCCAGCGTAAGCGGATCCCGCTTGTACGGCATGAACCCATCTGGATTTGTTTCAAACTTCACGGGAATCTCCGGAATATCCTCAAGCTTCGGAATCGGCCACGGCTCCGAGCCATTCGCCAGATACCCGTCGGACAGCACAATCACCGGCACCATGTATTTCAGCGCAATCCGGCTGGCTTCCACTGCCACCCAAAAACAATCTCCGGGCGTTGCGGTAGCCAACACCGGCACGGGCGCCTCAGAGTTGCGTCCAAACAGCGCTTGCAACAAATCCGCCTGCTCCGTCTTCGTCGGCAAACCTGTCGACGGTCCGCCGCGTTGAATGTCGCAGACCACCAGCGGCAGCTCGGTCATAACCGCAAGCCCCAGCGCTTCTGTCTTCAGCGCCATCCCCGGCCCGGAAGTCGTGGTCATTGCCAGCGCGCCCGAATACGCCGCGCCAATCGCGGAAGTAATCGCCGCAATTTCATCCTCGGCCTGGAACGTCAGCACTCCGAAATCCTTGTATTGCGACAGTTCGTGCAGAATGTCCGAAGCAGGCGTAATCGGATAGCTGCCCAGAAACAGTTTCAACCCAGCCTTTGTCGCGGCAGCCACAAATCCAAGCGCCAGCGCCTGGTTCCCGCTGATATTCCGATACAACCCCGGTGTAAGCTGCGCCGGCGGAATCTCATAGCTGATCTGGAACGCTTCGGTAGCCTCGCAATACGAATAGCCGGCCTTCAGCGCCAGCTTGTTTGCCTCTGCCAGCAACGGCTTTTTCTTGAATTTGCCGTCAATCCATCGAACAGTCGGCTCCATCGAACGGTTGTAGAGCCAATAGCACATCCCTAGCGCGAAGAAATTCTTGCAGCGGTCCATGGACTTGGTGTCCAGGCCAAGATGTTCCAGCGCCCGCCGCGTGAGTCTTTGCAACTCCACAGGGAAAACGCGGAACTTGTCCAGGCTGTGGTCTTCCAATGGGTTGACGCTTACATGCGCCTTGCGCAGGTCCGCTTCTTCAAAACTATCCGAATTGACGATCAGTATCCCGTTGGCCTTCAGGTCCGCAACGTTGACCTTCAACGCTGCTGGATTCATCGCGATCAGAACATCTACCGCGTCGCCCGGCGTGTGAATCTCCCCTGAGGAAAAGTTCAGCTGGAAGCCGCTGACGCCCGGCACCGTTCCAGCAGGGGCGCGAATTTCCGCCGGATAATCCGGAAACGTAGCGATATCATTGCCATACAGCGCAACCGTGTTCGTGAACTGGCTGCCGGTAATCTGCATTCCGTCGCCGGAATCTCCCGCAAAGCGGATGACCGCCTGCTCGATGACCTCAGGCTTAAATTTACCGGCAGGAACTTCCGTCAAAGTGGACATCTCTACAAGTTTCCCCCGTCTTCTGCTGGCCCTATATAGGGTTAGAGAAGACCACGGCCCAGGAAGTTAGACGGTTCGATTGCAATAATTCGGAGCGAAGCGGACCGCCTGGAGCCGACACAAAAAGAATAACACAGCGCAACCCAGCCAAGGGCAATGCTAGGGGTGCCGCACCCTTCGTTCTTAACGGTGCGGGTTTTCTCTCGCGTATCAAGGTGGAACCATTCACCGCCACCTTTAAGCAATACTCGTAAGGCGCTTCTTGAATCAGCTCTCAAACTGCGCTTTCACTCCCTTAAATCGAAAAAAGAAGAGCCACCACACACTGATCGGTAAAAGCATGAACACAAACGCGATAGCCAACAGTTGTTTCAGGGACTCCACTTCACTTACAAACCGCTCTGGAATGAAAAATGTTTCAAACGGCCGCATTGCGATCATGGTTAAGCTCAACACCAGCCCGATGCTGGCCATCAACATCGCCGCTCGCCGCGCCCACGGTTTTAGCTGAAACAGACCGATACTTGTTCGGACTCCCACAGCAACAAACACTGGGGGCAACAGCGCCAGGATCGAAAACGCCAGCCATTGCGTTTGGTAGACGTATTTTCCGTTTGCGTCTTGTGGCAAGCTCAACAAAGGAACAAACATCCAGCCCCAAAGTAGCAGGGTAGCAACGCTCACCATCATGGCGAGTGCGGCCGACGCGGTAACACCTGCGGATCGTATTCTTTCCAGGGCCATGGTCTCCGAATGACACCACACCGGAGTGGCGCTGAATAGGGTTGTGGCTCGGAGCGCGTATCCAAAACGGTACTTGACGTTCGCTTTAGTTTCGCCTAAAGTGGGTACGCCGTGAGTCCCCCGGATAGTGGTTACTTCTCGGTGCAAACAACGGAGGCAAAGATGGCTCTGACCAAACGTCAAAAAGAAGTGCTCGATTTCCTCGTTGCTTTCGAGACCAAGCACGGCTACGCGCCCAGTTTTGAGGAAATCGGCAAGGGCCTGAAACTTACCTCTCTCGCCACCGTTCACAAACACATCAGCACCCTTGAAAAAAAGGGCTTCATCCGTCGCGGTTACAACCAGAGCCGCTCCATCGAGATTGTGCAATTGCCCAAGCCCGTCAAGGATCAGGTGATGGAACGACGCCTGCACGAACTTCCGCTAGTAGGGCGCATCGCTGCAGGCCGCCCACTCGAAGCTGTCGAAGAACGGGAAACCATCTCGCTCGGTGATTTCGCGCGCGGAGGAAATTCTTTTGTGCTTCAGGTCAAAGGTAACTCCATGATCGAAGATCACATCATGGACGGCGATTTCGTGGTCTGCGAGCAGACCCAGGTGGCCAACGGCGGAGATATCGTCGTGGCCCTCGTCGGCGGGGAAGAAGCCACGCTCAAGCGTTTCTATCGCGAAGGAACCGGCAAAATCCGTCTGCAACCTGCAAACTCCGAGATGGCTCCCATCCTCGTACCCGCCACCGACGTCAGAATCCAAGGCCGCGTCATCGGTGTACTCCGCAAATACTAAAGTATTTCTCATTGCAAACTCAGCATCTTTGCTGAGGTAAACTCTCTTTGGACATGTTGTATATCCTGCCCAGGGCATGCAAAGCTTGATTCCGCGAAGTCCACAGATCTTCCACAAAGATCATCTGCTCCGTGCGGTCGTTGCTCTATTTCTAACCCTGCTTCTGCTCGCCACGCCGCCACCTGCCTCCACTTACGCGGTTCTCGCGCACCAGGCAATTATTGACACCGTCTGGGAATCGTATTTACGTCCCGCCTTACATCAGAAATATCCAAAAGCAACCGATCAGGAACTGGACGCCGCGCAAGCCTTCGCCTATGGCGGCTCCATCATCCAAGACATGGGCTACTACCCGCACGGGAGTCATTTTTTCAGTGACCTCACCCACTATGTCCGCAGCGGAGATTTCATCCGTGCTCTGCTGGACAACTCCCAGGACGTCTACGACTACGCCTTCGCGCTCGGCGCGCTGTCTCACTACGCCACCGACAACGATGGCCATCGCATCGCCACGAATCGAGCCGTTCCTATCCTGTATCCAAATCTGAAAAAGAAATTCGGCGACACCGTCACTTACGAGGATGACCCGCTCGCACACGTAGGCACCGAATTTGGCTTTGACGTTCTGCAAGTGGCGCAAGGGCGCTATGCCCCGGCGAAGTACCACAATTTTATCGGGTTCGAAGTCTCGGGACGCCTTCTGGAGACCGCTTTCCGTCAAACCTATGGCCTGGAACTCAAAGATGTCTTGCAAGACGAAGACAAGGTCTTGAATTCTTACCGCCATGACGTCAGTCAGTTGATTCCCAAGGCCACCCGGATTGCCTGGAGCCTCAAGGGAACACAGATTCAAGCCGATCAGCCGGGCATCACCCAGAAAAAGTTCCTCTACAACCTCTCGCGAGCGGATTACGAAAAGGAATGGGGAAAAGACTACCTCAAGCCATCCGCGATGGAGAAGTTCCTCGCCTTCCTTCTCAAACTCGTACCCAAGATCGGACCCTTGCGCGTCTTACAATTGAAAACTCCCACGCCGGAGACGGAAAAATTGTTTGAATCCAGCTTCAACGCCTCGGTAACCGGATATCAAAAGTTGTTAGCCGCCGAGCGGCAAGGTCATCTCGAGCTTCCCAATACAAATTTTGACGTTGGCAGCGAAAGCCTGCGAGGCAAGTACAAACTCAATGACAGTGCGCACGTAAAACTTCTGCGTCAACTGGCTACGCAAAAGTTCCAGGGCGTTAGCCCGTTGCTGCGGACCGAACTCCTCACCTTTTTTTCGGAATCCATGCCCACGTCGATGAACGCCAAACCTGCGCATGACACCTCCAAGGAAGAAAAAGCGCGAGCACAGATTGCTACCGACCTGGATGAACTCCGCCAAGCCACACTCATCGAGACTTCTCAGAAGCCGGACACTCCCAGCACGGCTGGGAAAGAAGCCACGCACTAAGGTAGACTGCTAACTCTTCTTCAGATATTCCGCGCCGCGCGCGCCAAAAAGGCCTAGGGTGAACACCCAACTTCAGAGCGTCCTCGTCATTCATCCCGAAGCTCCCGCTCGTGAAGCGGCCAAGACTCTTTTCGAATCGGCTGGCTATAGCGTCCGGCTGGCCGCAAATATCGAAGAAGCCATGCCCATGGTGCAAAGTTCTCCGCCGGATTTAATCCTGCTGTACGAAGACCTCACGCAGCCCAGTTCTTCGCTCTCTCTGACGGAACTCAAGGCGCTGGGCCCCGCCTCGAAAACGCGCATTGTCCTCTCCACGCCCGGCGGCGCAGCCCAACGCGCCGAAGGTTTCGATCTCGGCGCCGATGATGTGCTTCCGGCTTCCTGGGACGACGGCGAACTTCTTGCCCGTGTGCGTGCCCAGTTACGCCAAAAAGCAACCATCGATCAGTTCGAGGAGAAATCGCGCATCGCCGAAGAAAGCCGCGAAGTCGCGCAGACCGCCTTCCAAGCCTTGGCCGTTACGGAAAAAATGACCCGCGACGCCTTTTCCCTGGAACGCGCCATGAAAATCGGCGTCGGCTCGCTGATTGCCGTTGCGCTGGTCATCGCCGCTATTTTCTTGCTCTTTTCGCGCCGCGCGGACAAGGAAACCCGCCGGCAATTCTCCGTCATCGCGCAGTTGGAGCGTAGCGTTAAGTCAGAGGAACAGTTGCTGACCTCCGCGCGCAAATTGCGGACGGATCCATCCAACAGCGACGTCTTGCAACAGAAAGAAGAGTTGCAGCAACAAAGAGAAGAGCTGAAGCAGAAATTGTCCTCTTCCCAGGGCGCGGATGTA
>Ga0210394_10004928_pt1 | contig 15252 bp, 14 predicted proteins | sample IncBWC12MmetaG_FD_160121 | JGI IMG/M metagenome (GOLD analysis project Ga0210394, IMG submission 160121) | Forest soil microbial communities from Barre Woods Harvard Forest LTER site, Petersham, Massachusetts, United States - Inc-BW-C-12-M | ecosystem: Environmental > Terrestrial > Soil >... | reverse complement strand
CACGCCGATACTTCTCCCGAGTGGTTTCAGTCCACATCTCGTGCCTCCGTCGCTGTCAGCCAACAACACGGAATCACAATCGACTGAAATCACTCAACTCATTTCCGGTCAGCCTCTCAGGATAGGTTCCCCCGCGTGGCTCCGCCGGCCGCTTGACAGGCTTCTAGCTTAAATGCCGAGGAGCGGGCTCAACTTATTCCTCGAATGGTGCGCCCGAGTGGAGTCGAACCACCACTCCTTTCGGAACACGGACCTGAACCGTGCGCGTCTGCCAATTCCGCCACGGGCGCTCGTGGACCCAGCCAAACATTTAGCCGGCGACTGAGTCGGCGGGAGATAAGCCGGCCCTTAGGCGTTGTCAACGACTACAGGCTTCGGCGCAAGCCGGCGGTCATGGTTGCGCAAAGGCGCCGGTCTGGCGCAGCGCCTCAGCGAGCGCGATCGCGCCGGCGAGCGCGACGTTGAGGGATCGGGCATCAGCCTCCAGCGGGATCACGACGCGGGCGAATGCCGCATCATGCACATCGCCGGGAACCCCGGCGCTTTCGCGCCCCAAGAGCAGCGTATCGCCGGGCGAGAACTCGAAACGATAAAGCGAGACCGTCCCGCCGGTCGTCATCAGAATCAAGCGGGAGCGCGGGTCGCGCTCAGTGAGGAAACGGCTCCACGAGGCATGGCGACGGACCCTCACCCGTGCGGCATAATCGAGCGCCGCGCGGCGCAGCCGCCGGTCGTCGAAGAGGAAACCACAAGGCTCGATCAGATCGACCTCGACCGCGAGGCAAGCCGCAAGGCGCAGCAAAGCGCCGGTATTCTGCGGGATATCGGGTTCGAACAGGGCGAGGCGCAAATCACGAATTCCGCGTTGGCTTGCCCACGGTACCGCCGGCATTATAGGTGCGCGCATAGCGGCCGACGGGCTGCCGTTTTATGCGGCAGTCTGTCGCATAGTTCGGCTTCTTCAAGCGTATAGCTTGCGGGACGAGCGCCCCCGGGCGGTCGGCAGCGGATCGAGGGTGGGGATGACCGATCTGGCGCAATCGCCTGGTGACAGCGAGCATGGCGGCGGCACGCGGCGCGATTTCCTGTTGCTGAGCGCCGGCGCGCTCGGCGCGGTCGGCGCGGCGGCGGCGATCTGGCCGTTCGTCGACAGCCTGAACCCGGCGCGCGATACGCTGGCCTTATCGACGACCGAAGTCGATCTGGCGCCGGTGCAGGTCGGCCAGCGCCTCACAATCGCCTGGCGCGGCAAGCCGGTCTTCATCGATCACCGTCCGCCCGAGGAGATCAAGGCCGCCCAGGATGTCGATGTGTCGACATTGCGCGACCCGCAAAAGGATTCCGACCGGGTCAAAAAGCCGGAATGGCTCGTCGTCGTCGGCGTCTGCACGCATCTTGGCTGCATCCCGCTCGGCAACAAGCCGGGCGACGACCGCGGCCCTTATCAGGGCTGGTTCTGCCCGTGCCACGGTTCGGTCTACGATACCTCGGCGCGCATCCGCCAGGGTCCGGCGCCGCTCAACCTCGCCGTACCGCCCTACGAATTCACCTCCGACACCGCCATCAAGATCGGCTAGGAAGCGCCATGGCCGCACCTCCGCCCAGCGCCCATTCCAGCGCCCAACCCGGCGCCCCTGCCCGCGACTACGGCCGGCTCATTCGCTGGATCGACTACCGTCTGCCGTTCGTTGCCTCGCTCGAGCACCACGTCATCGACTATCCGACCCCGGTCAACCTCAACTACTGGTGGAATTTCGGATCGCTCGCGGGGATCACCCTCGTCATCATGATCGTCACCGGCATCGTGCTCGCGATGCATTACACGCCAGAGTCCAGCCTCGCCTTCGATTCGGTCGAGCGCATCATGCGCGACGTCAATTATGGATGGCTGATCCGATACATCCATATGAACGGCGGATCGATGTTCTTTCTGATCGTCTATATCCATCTGTTCCGCGGACTTTATTACGGTTCCTACAAATACCCGCGCGAGCTCTTATGGATCCTCGGCGTCGTCATCCTGTTGCTGATGATCGCGACCGCCTTCATGGGCTATGTCCTGCCGTGGGGCCAGATGAGCTACTGGGCGGCGACGGTCATCACCAATCTGTTCTCGGCGATCCCGATCTTCGGTCAGGACATCGTCACCCTCTTGTGGGGCGGGTTCACGGTTGGCAACCCGACCTTGAACCGGTTTTTTTCGCTGCATTATCTGCTGCCGTTCGTCATCGTCGCGGTGGTTGGGCTCCACCTATTGGCGCTGCATCAGCACGGCTCCAACAACCCGCTCGGCATCGACAAGCGCGGCCCGCAGGACACAATCCCGTTCCATCCGTATTACACAATCAAGGACATGTTCGGCCTCTGCGTCTTCCTCTTGGCGTTCGCGATACTGGTATTCTATCTGCCGAACATGCTGAGCAGCGCCGACAATTACATCCCGGCCAACCCGATGGTCACGCCAAATCATATCGTCCCGGAATGGTACCTGTTGCCCTATTACGCGATCCTGCGCTCGATCACCTTCGATTTTCTCGGGATCCCAAGCAAGCTCCTGGGCGTGGTCCTGTCGATGGGCTCGATCATGCTGTTGTTTCTGGTGCCGTGGCTCGACACCTCGCCGGTGCGCAGCGCCCGCTTCCGCCCGATCTGGCGCTGGTTTGCGATGCTGCTGCCGTTCGATCTGATCGCGCTCGGCTATGTCGGCAGCCAGCCGCCGGCGGGTTTCGTCGTCACTCTCGGCCAGATCGCGACGGCCTATTACTACATTCACTTTTTGATCCTGCTGCCGCTGATCGGCAAGCTCGAGACGCCGCGGCCGTTGCCGATCAGCATCGGCGCCGCCGTGCTCGCGGAAAGGCGCTGAGATGCCGAGAGCCACCCTCCTCGCGCTCGCCGCGGCGCTGGTCCTCGGATTTGCCGGGATTGCCCGCGCCCAAGAGGAGGCGCCCTCGCCACCGCGCCAGCAATGGTCGTTCAACGGCGTCTTCGGGACCTATGACCGGGCCGCGCTGCAACGCGGCTTTCAGGTCTATAAGGAGGTCTGCGCCTCCTGCCACCCGGTCAAGCACCTCTATTTCCGCGATCTCTCCGAGATCGGCTACAGCGAGGACGAGGTCAAAGGCATCGCCGCGCAGGTCCAGGTAACCGACGGGCCCAACGACGGCGGCGAGATGTTTCAGCGCCCGGGCCGGCCGGCCGACCCGATCCCCGGCCCGTTCCCCAACGACCAGGCTTCGCGCGCTGCCAACAACGGCGCCTTGCCGCCTGATCTGTCGCTGATTACGAAGGCGCGCGACGGCGGCGCCGATTACGTCTACGCGATCCTCAACGGGTTCAAGGACGCGCCCACCGGCTTCAAGGTGCTCGATGGCATGTACTACAACGAGTACTTCACCGGCCACCAGATCAAGATGCCGCCGCCGCTCAGCCCGGATCAGGTCAAATATGCCGACGGCACCCCGACGAGCGTGCCGCAAATGGCGCACGACGTCGTGACGTTCCTCAGCTGGGCGGCGGAGCCTACCCTCGAAGAGCGCCATCGCATCGGCTTCAAGGTGATCCTCTTCCTCATCGTCGCGACCGGCGTGTTCTACGCCGCCAAGCGCAAGATCTGGTCGCGGGTGCACTGATCGCGGCGAGCGTGTAGGATGGGTCGAGCAACAGGGAACCCATCGAATAGCAAATGACCGGCCGCATCATCGGCATCATCGGCGGCAGCGGCCTCTACCAGATCGACGGCCTTGAGGGTATCGCCTGGCGCCGGGTCGAGAGCCCCTTCGGTGCGGCCTCGGACGAATTTTGTTTTGGGACGCTCGATGGGCAACCGGTCGTCTTTGTGCCGCGGCACGGGCGCGGTCATGAATTGCCGCCATCGGCGATCAACTTTCGGGCCAATATCGACGCGTTGAAGCGCTGCGGCGTCACCGACATCGTCTCCTTGTCGGCCGTCGGCAGCCTGCGCGAGGATCTCGCCCCCGGCGATTTCGTCGTCATCGACCAGTTCATCGACCGCACCTTTGCCCGGGACAAAAGCTTTTTCGGTCCGGGCTGCGTCGCCCATGTGTCGATGGCGCACCCGGTGTGCCGGCGGATCGGCGACGCAATCGCCGCGGCGGCGCCGCAGGCCGGGATCGGCGTCAAGCGCGGCGGCACCTATCTGGTCATGGAGGGCCCGCAATTCTCGACGCTGGCGGAGAGCGAGCTCTATCGCAGCTGGCGCTGCGATGTGATCGGGATGACCAACATGCCCGAAGCCAAGCTCGCCCGCGAGGCCGAGATATGCTACGCGACGGTCGCCATGGTGACCGATTACGATTGCTGGCACCCCGGTCACGACGCCGTTACGGTCGAGATGATCCTCGGGGTGTTAAACGCCAATGCCGCGCATGCCCGTGCATTGATCCGCGAGGTCGTGCCGCTCCTGGCGGATCACGAGGGGCCCTGCCATCAGGGCTGCGACCGCGCGCTCGAACACGCCCTCATCACCGCGCCCGAGCGCCGCGACCCCACCCTCCTCGCCCGGCTCGACGCGGTCGCCGGGCGGGTGTTGCAGAACTAGGCCGCCGATGAAGGTCGCCGGCCGGGCGATGCGCACGATCTGGCTCGCCCGCGATCGGCGATCGGTGGAGATCATCGACCAGACCCGGCTGCCGCACGAGCTCGTCGTCGTCCGCCTCTCCCGCCTCGACGATGCGGCGCGGGCAATCCGCGAGATGCAGGTGCGCGGCGCCCCGCTGATCGGCGCCACCGCCGCCTACGGGATGGCGCTCGCGGTTGCCGAGGATCCCAGCGACCGGGCCCTTGAAAATGCCGCCCTCGCCCTCGCCGAGACCCGCCCGACCGCGGTCAATCTGGCCTGGGCGCTGGCTGAGATGCGGCGCGCCCTTACCGAGCTCGTCCCCGCGCGGCGCGCCGCCGCCGCGTTCGTCCGGGCCGCCGCCATCGCCGAAGAAGACGTCGCGATCAACCGCGCGATCGGCGAGCACGGGCTCCCGCTCATCGAGGCTGCCTTTCGCGAAAAGGGCGGGCGCGAGCCGGTCCAGATCCTCACGCATTGCAATGCCGGCTGGCTCGCGACGGTCGATTGGGGGACCGCGCTGGCGCCGGTCTACCGCGCCCATGACGACGGCATCCCCCTCCATGTCTGGGTCGATGAAACCCGGCCGCGCAACCAGGGAGCGAGCCTCACCGCCTGGGAGTTGGGACAGCACGGCGTGCCGCATACGGTCATCGCCGACAATGCCGGCGGGCATTTGATGCGTCGGGGCGAGGTTGATCTGTGCATCACCGGCACCGACCGCACCACGTCGGGCGGCGATGTCGCCAACAAGATCGGCACCTATTTGAAGGCGCTGGCGGCACACGACAACGGCGTCCCGTTCTATGTCGCGCTGCCGTCGCCGACGATCGACTGGGAGATCGAGGACGGCGCGGCTATCCCCATAGAACGGCGCGATCCGCGCGAGGTGACCCACATCGCCGGCTGGACCGAAGCGGGAGAGCGCGTCGAGGTGCGGCTCACCCCGGAGGGCAGCCCGGCGGCCAATTTCGCCTTCGACGTCACCCCGGCGCGGCTCGTCACGGCGCTCGTTACCGAACGTGGGGTGTGCCCGGCTTCGCGCGAGGGCCTCTTCGGCCTCTTCCCGGAGCGGCGCCGGCGCGGCGCGGCGTAGGCCACACAACGGACGCTGGAGGCAGGATGGCGATAAGCCGCAGGGAAATGCTCGGCAGCCTCGCCGGCGCGATGACGGGGGTCGCCTTTACCGGATGCGGCTTCGACCGCCTCGCCCAGGCGCAGGGATCGCCCCCGCCCCAGGGACAACGCCGCCGCGAAATCGTCGTCAACGGCAAGCGCGCGCGCACCGTCGACGTGCACGCGCATTGCCACATCCCCGAGGCACTGGCGCTGATTGGGCAGAAGGTGCGGTTTCCCGGACTGGTGATCGGGCCCGACCGCACGAAGGCGATGGACGAAGAGGGCATCGACATCGAGGCGCTCAGCATCAATCCGAACTTCTGGGACAAGGCCGAGCGCGATCTCCAGGGGCAGGTCGTCAAACTGCAGAACGAAAAACTTGCCGAGATTTGCGCCAAGGAGCCGGAACGGTTTGTCGGGCTGGCCTCCTTGGCGTTGCAGTACCCCGATCTCGCGGCCGAACAGCTCGAAGAGGCGGTGAAGCGCCTCGGGCTGCGCGGCGCGCTGATCGGCGGCAGCATCAACGGCGCCGACCTCTCCGACCCGCGCTTTCATCCGTTCTGGGCCAAGGCCGAAGAACTCGGCGTCCTCGTCTTCATCCACCCGCAGGGCACCCCCGAATTGGAGGCGAGCGGGCGCCTCAAAGGGAGCGGCGGGCTCGACAACGTCATCGGCAACCCGCTCGAAACCACGATCGCGCTGTCGCACCTCATTTTCGAGGGCACCCTTGACCGCTTCCCGGGTTTGAAGATCTGCGGCGCCCATGCCGGCGGTTATCTGCCGTCCTACGCCGGCCGCTCGGACAAGGGCTGCGAAACCTTCCCGGCGCGCTGCACCGTGGCGCTCAAGAAAAAGCCGAGCGAATATTTGCGGCAGCTTTACTACGATTCCTTGGTGTTCACCGCCGAGGGGCTGCGCCACCTGATCGCCGAGGTCGGAGCGAGCCAGATCGTCCTGGGCACCGACCATCCGTTCCCGTGGACGACAACCGCGGTCGACCACATCCTCGATCAGCCGGGATTGAGCGATGCCGATCGCGTGGCGATGCTGGGCGAGACCGCCTCGCGCCTGCTCGGGATCAAGACTTGAGGTTGGGGCCGCCATGACGAACTGGAGCGAGACCTATCGCGGCACCGTGCCGCCGTGGGAATGCGACGTCACCGAGCATTTCACGATCGCCTATTATTTCGACCGGCTCGAGGAAGCTGAACGCAATCTCGCCGAAACTCTCGGCCTCGGCGAATTGTTGCGCGGCGGCGGGTTTGTCCGCCGCCTCGATGTCCGGTTCGCGCGCGAGCTGCGCGCCGGCAGCAGCTTCCACGTCGAGAGCGCGGCGCTCGCCGTTGACCCGGGGCTGCGTCTCGGGCATCGCTTTGTCGATTCGGCGAACGGCGAAACCGTGACCTGGATCGCCGAGAGCTGGGATTTGCCCGAGGGCGCGCTGTCGCCCGAGCTCCGCCCTCGCGTCGCCGGCCGGCTTGGCGTCTGGGAGGGCCCGGCGGCCGAGTCGCGTCCCGAGCCGGCGACGACCGCCGGGTTCATCCCGACCGCGCGCGGCCGGGTGAAGCCCACTGATCTCGACGCCGACGGGCGGTTCGCGCTCGCCGCGATCGTCCACCGCCTGACCGACGCGTGTCTCCAGTCCGGGGCGGCCATCGGCATGGACGCGGCGTTCCTCGAAAATAATCGCCGCGGATTTTCGACCTTCGAGCTGGCGCTGCGGATCTCGGGCGCGCTGGCGCTCGACGAGCCCTATCTCGTCCTGAGCGGGATCGCGCATCTCGGCAATTCGTCACTGCGCCTCATCCACCGCATGTCGGACCCGCGCAGCGGGACCGAAATCGCCCATCTCGGCCAATACGGCGTCAACCTCGACCTTGAGGCGCGCCGCCCGGCCCGCTGGCCCGACGAGCTGCGCGCCCGCGCCGCCGCCCTCGTCGTACCGATGGGATAGCGCCCCATCCCCATCCCTCCTCACCCCTCACCCTCCCCCATCCCCCTGCCCGGGCTTGTCCCGGGTATCCACGTCTTCCTTCCGCAAGCGAGCGAAGACGTGGGTGACCGGGTCAAGCCCGGCCACAGGGTGTCGAAACGGCATTCGACAGTGATGCAATTTGGCCCGAATCGCGCATAGGATTGGACAAGCGGCAAAAGGAGCGAGAGATGAAGGAGCCGATCTGGAACAAGTTTCTGACCGAGCGCGACAAGGCGGTGTTCGCCGCCGGCGGGTTCGGCGCCCGGGCCGGGTTCGGCAAGCGCCCGGCGCTCCTCGTGATCGACGTCAATTGGGCATTCTGCGGCGAGCGGCCGGAGCCCATTCTCCAATCAGTTAAGCGCTGGCGCACCTCATGCGGCGAGGATGCGTGGGTGGCGCTCCCCTTCATCAAGGAGCTCATTGAGGTGGCGCGCAACAAGGGCCTGCCGGTCATCTACACGACCGGCGAGGGCCGCCCCGACAAATGGGACCGCGGCAGCTGGGGCTGGAAATCGAGCCGCGGCGACGAGGCAGGCGGCGGGCGCAACGAACCGCTTGACGGTAACGAGATCGTCACGATGATCGCCCCCTTCCCCAGGGACATCGTCATCAAGAAGCAGAAACCCTCCGGCTTTTTCGGCTCCAACCTCGCCAGCTATCTGACCCTGCTCGGCGCCGACAGCGTGATCGTCGTCGGCACCACGACCTCGGGCTGCGTCCGCGCCACCGTCGTCGACGCCTTCAGCCTCAACTACCGCGTGATCCTCGCCGAAGAAGGCTGCTTCGACCGCAGCGAAGCGAGCCACGCATTGAGCCTCTGCGACATGCACGCCAAATATGCCGACGTCGTCCCGACCGCCGAAGTCGTCGCCTATGTCGACCGGCTGCCCAAGGGTCTCTTCGATCTCCCTTCCGGCAGCGTGCGGGTCAAGGAAGCTGCCGAATAAGAGAGCGCTGGCAGGAGTGACGAGAGGGAGGTGACCATGAGCGACACCGGGCCTCCCTATATCGGCCGGTCCCTCTTGCGGCGGGAGGATCGGCGGCTCTTGAGGGGGGAAGGGCAGTTTGTCGCCGATCTCGTATTGCCGAAGATGCTGCACGCGGTCCTCGTGCGCAGCCCCGTGGCGCACGCCCGGATCCGCGCGGTCGATTTGAAGCGCGCCATCGCGGCGCCGGGTGTGATGGCGGCCCTCAATGGGGCCGACCTCTTGCAGCTGCTGCCGCCGGTGCCCGAGGGACAGATCTCGCTGCCGAAGAAATGGACGACTCATGTCCAGCACAAATTCCTCAACCCGAAGCAGCCGCTCCTCGCCCACGACAAGGTGCGCCATGTCGGGGAAGCGGCTGCGATCATCGTCGCCGAGAGCCGCTACGCGGCGGAGGACGCCGCCGAGCTCGTCACCCTCGACCTCGACGAACTGCCCGCAATCGTCGATCCGGAAGCGGCGCTGCGCCCCGGCGCGCCCATCGTTCATGAGCGCTTCGACACCAACCTCATCGGCCAGTTCTCGGTCGGCAAAGGCGATGCCGACCGGGTGCTGGCGGGTGCGCCGCACCGCCTGAAGCGCCGCTTCTCCCACCATCGCTATGCCGCGGTGCCGCTGGAATGCCGCGGCGTCGTCAGCGCCTATGACCCGCGCACCCAATCGGTAACCAGCTGGTCGTCGACGCAGGTCGTGCATTGGGTGCGCCGCGAGATCGCCACCACCCTCGGCCTCGCCGAGGAGCGGGTGCGGGTCATCGCGCTCGACGTCGGCGGCGGGTTCGGCGGCAAGGGCCATGCCTACCCCGAAGATCTCCTGGTCCCATTCCTCGCGCGCCGGCTCGGCCGGCCGGTGCGCTGGATTGAGGAGCGGCGCGAGCATTTCATGTCCGCGACGCATTCGCGCGACCAGCTGCACGATGTCGAGATCGGGTTCGACGATGAGGGCCGCATCCTCGCGATCCGCGACGACTACATCGTCGATTGCGGGGCGTGGAACCCGATCGGCTCGGGCGTCGCCTACAACACCGCGGTCCACCTGACCGGCCCCTACAGGATCGAGCACCTCGCCGCCTCAGGCCGGATCGTCGCCACCACCAAGGTGCCGAACGCGCCCTATCGCGGCGCCGGGCGGCCGGAAGCCGCTTTCGCGATGGAGCGCTCCATCGATCTGGTGGCGCGCGCGCTCGGGCTGGAGCCGGCCGAAGTGCGCCGGCGCAACATGATCCCTGCCGACGAGATGCCCTATTCGGCCGGCATGATCTATCGCGACGGGGAGCCCATCGTCTACGACAGCGGCGATTATCCCGGCGCCCTCGAAAAGGCGCTCGCCGCGATCGGTGGGGTCGCGGCGTTCCGCCGGCGTCAGGCCGAGGCGAGGGACGGGGGCTGCTGTCTCGGGCTCGGCATCGGCTGCTATATCGAGGGGACCGGGGTGGGGCCGTTCGAGGGCGCGGTCGTGCGCATCGATCCCTCCGGCAAGATCTATGCCTCGTCCGGCGCCTGCCCGCAGGGCCAGGGCATGGAGACGATCTTCGCCCAGATCGTCGCCGATCAATGGAAGGTGACGCCCGAAGATGTCGTGATTTCATTGGCCGACACGGCGGTGATCCCGATGGGCTTCGGCACGATGGCGAGCCGCAGCACGGTCACCACATCGGCCGCGATACACCATGCGAGCCTGCGCCTACGCGAGAAGGCTTTCGCAATCGCCGCCCATCTCCTGGAGTGCGCCACGGGCGATCTAGAGCTGCGCGATGGCGGCGTCGGGATTGTCGGCGTGCCGGGCGCCGCGGTCAGCTTCGCCAATCTCGCCCAGGCGGCCCGCCCGGGCTGGGACCACGGCCGCCCGCCGGGGATCGCCGCGGGCCTCGAAGAAACCTATTACTGGGAGCCGCCGACCGTCACTTGGAGCTATGCTGTCCATGCCGCGATCGTCGAGGTCGACCGCGAGACCGGTCGCGTGCGAATCGAGAAATACGTGATCGCCCATGATTGCGGGGTCGTCGTCAATCCGCTCTTGGTCGAGGGACAGGTGAGGGGCGGCACGGCGCAGGGAATCGGCGGCATCCTTTCCGAAGCCATCGCCTACGATGCCGGCGGCCAGCTCTTAAGCGGCACGCTGATGGATTACGCGCTGCCGACCGCAAGCGATGTTCCGGCGATAGAGGTCATTCATCAGCACACCCCATCCCCGCTCAATCCGCTCGGCGTCAAGGGCGTCGGCGAGGGCGGCGCGGTGGCGCCCCCCGCCGCGATCGCCAATGCGGTGTGCGATGCCCTGACGCCATTTGGGGCTCCGTTCGGACTCGAAATCAACGCAACGCCGATCCGGCCGGCCGAACTCGTCAGCGCGGCGCGCGCCGCGGGCTAGCCTACCGGCCGGCGATCGCCGCGCCTGGATTTGTCGGCACCAAGACGGCGACCGACGGCCCCAACGACGCTGCCCGCTTCGCGGCCTCCGACGGGTCGACACTGAAGCGGGCAACCGATAACGCCGCATCGCGAATTGCGACCGCGACCACACCGCTGACATCGAGTGCGGCGAGCCCGATCGCCAGCACCAGCAACACGGCATTCATCTCGCGGGCGACGCGATCGAGTCGGTTGATCAATTGCTTCGCGCTCGCATCATTAGGCGGCGACCGGTGTTCCATCAGGCGCACTCCGCGGCGCAGCGGCGGCAAGCTGGGGCCGCGTGATGTTGGCTTTCGCTTTTGGATAACACCCGACAGACCCGATCGGCCTTGATCGGCTTCAATTATCCCCCAGGTTCTAGGGATCCCGTCGCTGGTGATGAAATCGGCAGAATGACAGCAAATTTCGCGCGCTTCCGGGTAACGATCTGCGGCATTCCGGAACTCGACGACCACTGCGCCGCCGGGGTCACCCATATCGTGTCGATCCTCGGCCCGGACTGGCCGGATCCGGCGAGCTTCGCCGCCTTCCCACCGCACCGGCGCCTCACCCTGCGGTTCCATGACATCATCGAGCCGACGCCAGAGCTGATCGCCCCCTCGCGCGAGGATGTCGAGCGGCTATTGGCGTTCGGGCAGGAACTGGGCGAGCCGGCGGGGAACCACCTCCTGGTTCATTGCCATGCCGGGGTGTCGCGCTCGACCGCGGCGGCGGCGCTGATCCTGGCACAGGCCCATCCCGAGCGGCCGGCCCGCGAGGCGCTCGACGCGGTGGCGCGGCTCCGTCCGCGCGCCTGGCCCAATCTGCGGATGCTCGAATTCGGCGACGCGCTCTTGGGGCGCAACGGCGAGATCGTCGCCGCTGCGGCGGCCATCTACCGGCGCGTGCTCGACCGCGACCCGTTCTTCGAGGAGGTAATGATCGATGCCGGGCGGGGCCGCGAGGTGATCGCCGCGCTCGGCGCGCGCTCTAGCTAGTTGATGTCGTACTCGACGCGGATCACGACAAACCACGGGTAATCGGGGTCGACGACCACCCCGTCGGAACCGGCGAGGTGACCGTCTGCGGTCACCGGGATGTGCTTCATCGATACCGAATTGTCGACATTGCCGCCGATCACGTCGAGCAAACCCTGATGTGCCTCGACGACAATGTCGCAATGCCCGGGGAACCGGCCGGTCGGCAAATCGTCGTAGCGGATCGCCTGGCGGCCGCGCCACATGCAGATCAGGTCGCCGCGCTGCGGGGCATAGCGTTCCGGTCGCTCCGCGGCGATCGCCAGGTCAGGCCGTTCACCCGCGGCGTGCGATCTGGCCGCGTTGATGTAATCGGCATGGGTCGGCGAATAGGGAAAGCGGCGCCCCGCCCCCGCCATCCGCATGACGTAATCGATAAACGCCGCCGACCAGGCGAAATTGCCGTCTTCTTTATCCGAGAACACGCGGCCGTTCTCATCGTGGATGCCGGTGAAGCCCTGCTCCCGCGAGCCAAGGGGAAGACCCAGCCACCAATACTCGCCGACCCGCTGCCACAGCCCCTCGGCGCGCTCGTTGTCGAACGGCAGCTCGGTATGCGGCAGGACGACCGGCTGGCCGAACGCCCGCCACTCGCGCAGCGCAATCTGCACCGCCGCCGCGCGTGAGAAACGCCGATAGGGCCAGCGCGCAAACGGCGGAATATGCGCGTCCTCGGGCCCGCCCGCCGGCTGCGGCCCGGGTGCCAGCAGCGCCTCTGGGGCGCACCCCGCCAGCACCAGCCCGAGCATCAGCGCGAGCAACCCAAACCGTCGCGTCAACAAACCCGCAATCCCCTGGCCGATCCGAGCGCAGCTCCGTCGCCAAAAGCAGCTCTGCCGTCAAAAATCGTAGAGCCGCGCCGGGTTCTCCACCAGGATCTTGCGGCGGATCGCCGCGTTGGGGGCCCACAGAAGCAGCTGGTTCAGCGCCAGCCCGTTATCGATGTCATAGAATGGCGAGACCCTGTCGAGCGCCGCGCCCGGCGCGGCGGCATGGGGATGCGGCCAATCGGTGCCCCACAGGATCCGTTCGGGATTGGCGGCGATGAGCGCCCGCGCCAGCGGCGCCATATCGTCGTAGGCGGGCGCCTTCTCCGAGCTGCGATAGGCGGCCGAGACCTTGACATAGGCGTGGCCCGCGCCGACCAGCGCCAGTAATGCCGCGAAGCCCGGCTGGTCGACCCCGCCCGCCGCCTGGGCGCCGCCGAAATGGTCGAAGACGATCGGTACAGGAAGCCGGGCGACCTCCTCGCGCAATTCCGTGATGACCGAGAGCCTGGTGTAGACCTGGACGTGCCAGCCGAAGGGCGCCACCCGTTCGACCGCGGCGGCGAGGTTGCGCCGCGCCGCGTCCGGATCGGTTTCGCCCGCGGTTTCGAGATTGACCCGCACGCCGCGGATCCCGGCCCGCCGCATCCGGTCGAGCGCGGCCTTCGAGGTCGCCCTGTCAATGACCGCAACCCCGCGGGCACGGAGCCCAAGCTGGCGCATGCCGTCGAGCGTGCAGGAATTGTCGCTGCCATAGACGCTCGGCTGCACGATGACGACGCGCGACAGACGCAGGGCCCGCTGCAGCGCCAAGAGCTCGACCGCACTCGCCGGCGGCGGCGTATAGCCGCGCCGCGCGGCGAACGGGAACTCCGCCGCGGCCCCGAAGACATGGACATGGCAGTCGCAGGCCCCGGCCGGCACGGCGAACGCGACCTTGGTCTTGGGCTGCGAGGCCGTTGTCGTCCGGCCGGGGGTCGCCGGCGGCGACCCTGCCCGAGCCGGGCGCGATGGCGCGCCGCGCCGCCGGGGCGCGCGCCGGGCGGGCGCGGCCGGCGCGGCGCGGGGTGTCGCCTCGGCGCTGACATGGTGCGCCGCATCCTCGGTGCGCCACAATGCGATCCCGCCGGTCAGCCCGTCGCTGTTGGGGACGATCGTCACATCGGACGGCAAGGCGAATTTGATCTGCTTGGCGTTGCCGCCGCCGATATAGAGATGATCGAAATTCACTAGCCGGCGCAGGATGTCGATCACCCGCAGGACGCGCTTGTTCCACTCCTTTTTGCCCGCTTTTTCGAGCGCCCGCTTGCCGACGTACTCGTCATAGGTCTTGTTGCCGTGGACCGGGTGATGGGCGAGTTCGAGATGCGGCATGATCTGCCCGTTGTGGAAGATCGAGGTGCCGGCCCCGGTGCCGAGGGTCAGCACCATTTCGACGCCTTTGCCGGCGATCGCGCCAAAGCCCTGCATATCGGCATCGTTCAGCACCCGCACCGGCTTCTTCCAGCGCTCGGCAAGCGCGGTCTGCAGGTCGAAATCGGACCACAGCTCGGTGCCGAGATTGGGCGCAGTCAACACCCGTCCGTCGCGCACCGCGCCGGGGAAACCGACCGACACCCGGTCGAAATCGCCGAGCCCATCAGCCGCGCCAGCGATCGCCGCGGTGAGCGTCTGCGGGGCGACGGGCGGTGCCGGGGTGGGATTGCGGACGCGTTTGCCGATGATCTGTCCGGCGCCGTCGAGCACGGCCAGCTTGATACCCGTCCCGCCGATATCGACGGCAAGCGTGCGACGGTCGTCCATCGGAAGGCCCCCTCTTCGAGCGATGCACGGCGACGATAGCGCAGGCCGAGCCGCGCCGCCAAAGCATCTCGATTGCGCCTGACGACGGCGCGCCAAGAGATCGCCCCATTTTATCTGTTATCATGGGCCTCATATCACCCGGAGCGGACGGTGCAGGAATGCGGATCGGAAGGGTCCTCGGCGGCGTGCTTGCGGGGTTGGCGGCGGCAGTCGCGAGCGCCGCGCCGGCATATGCCGCGAGCCCCACCGCGCTCACCGACCCGGTCGCGGCGCGGATCGTCCCGGAGGCCCGGGCAATCGTGCCCGGCGGGACGCTCTGGGTCGATCTCCATCTCGATATCGCCCCGGGCTGGCATACCTATTGGCGCAACCCGGGCGATGCCGGCCTCCCGACCGAGATCGCCTGGGATCTGCCGGCCGGGTTCAGCGCCGGCGAGATTGCCTGGCCCGCGCCCGAACGCTTCGTCCTCGGCACGATCGGCAATTACGGATACCAGGGCTCGACGGACCTCCTCGTGCAGATCGCCGCGCCGGCCGACCTGGAACCGGGCGGCACCGTGCATCTCGCGGCGAATGCCAGCTGGCTCGTCTGC
>Ga0210394_10004925_pt1 | contig 15264 bp, 14 predicted proteins | sample IncBWC12MmetaG_FD_160121 | JGI IMG/M metagenome (GOLD analysis project Ga0210394, IMG submission 160121) | Forest soil microbial communities from Barre Woods Harvard Forest LTER site, Petersham, Massachusetts, United States - Inc-BW-C-12-M | ecosystem: Environmental > Terrestrial > Soil >... | reverse complement strand
CCGTGTGACTCATACGAGGCCCCGCTGGAGACGCACTAACGATGAAGGCGCTTGAAGAGGGAGGCCGAGCAGGCACCGTCAAAGCATTTGTCGTGGTAAAACACCCGAACCTGCAAGCCTGCACTTCCTCCGTTCCGGAAAGCGAAAAATCCTGGAACTGTTTAGCATCAAGGGCTTGGCTGATTGTGTCAAGGCGCGGGGACAAGTTGGAGGTTACCGAGACTGAACGCTGACCTGGGTGCGACCCATCCGCCGCCCGCAGACGCGCCACAAATCCCCTCTGTCGTCACCTCCGCGCCAACCATTAGGAAGCAAAACGCGCTCCTGCGTGAGCCCCGAAAGAAGGCGGCGCTTGCGTGACCGACGATGCGCTGACCGGTGACGAGGATCGAAACTCCCGCACCCCCACTGGCGTAGAGTAGATGCAGTAAAACTCTTTCGAGCCAATGACTCAACCCACCAACAGGGAACCTGGCGATCCCGAACGCGACGCTTCCGGTAGTCTCACGAACCGGTCCTCCGATCCGCCCGCTGGGAACGAATCTGCTCCTGCGCGTTCCTCTTCGCCGCCTGAGCAGGGCGACCCTTTATGGATGTTCCTGGGACCGCAGGGCCTCCGCGCAGGCTGGTCCGCTTTGCTCTTTGTCGTGCTTCTCTATCTCTTCGCGAACATCTTTGGAATCTTTGTCTCGTTCCTGCTCACGAACGTGTTGCACGTCGAGCTGGCCGAGGAGACCGCCGCATCCTCCATAGTGAACGAGAGCCCATGGGTACTGGGGCTCGCCGCAACCTTGGCGATTATGGCCAGACTCGAGCGGCGGCGTTTCCTCGACTATTACCTGGCCGGTCCGGCCGCCACCGCGCGCTTTGTTAGCGGCCTCATCTCAGGATTCGCCGCGCTCTCCGTGCTTGTGGGGGTCATGGCCTGGGGCGGATGGATCCGCTTCAATCAGGCGCCGCATGACTGGGCTCACCTCTTCAGGTACGCGGGACTATGGGCTGTTGCATTTCTCCTGGTTGCGCTCACTGAGGAGGGAAGCTTCCGCTGCTATTTGCAATTCACGTTTACGCGCAGCATCAACTTCTGGTGGGCGCTCGTTGCTGTATCGGCCATGTGCCTCTGGGACCTTATCCACTCCGGCAGCCATGGCGCCGTCGGAGTTTACGCGATGAGCGCGCTGGGTCTCGTCCCCTGCCTCTATCTCCACCTGAGTCAATCGCGCCGAAGCAGCTTTGGACAGGCGGCTTGGGCGAGCTCCACACTCTTCGGATTCATTCACACGGGCAACAACGGCGAAACCTGGATCGGCATTCTTGCCGCCGGGGCGATCGGCTTCGTGTTTTGCGTAAGCGTGCGCCTCACTGGTTCGGCATGGTGGGCGATCGGCTGCCACGCGGCATGGGATTGGGCTGAGTCCTACTTTTACGGCACCGCCGACAGCGGTTTTGTAGCGCGCGGCCATCTGCTCACCACCAATCCGGCTGGATCCGCCTTGTGGAGCGGCGGCACCGACGGCCCGGAGGGCAGCATCCTTGTTCTGCCCATCGTCGCCCTGCTGCTGCTGGCCTTGATCCTGCTCTACGGCCGCAAGCGCCGCGATTTCGCGTCTGTGCCGGTTGCTGAAAACGTGGCGAGTTGAGGAACTCGATGCGACTCTGGCTCAACCGCACCGGAGAGGTGAGCCTGCGCGAGCAGCTCACCACGCAGGTCGTATTGGGCATCGTGTGCCGCGACCTAGCGCCGGGCCAGCGCCTGCCCTCCACGCGCGATCTGGCCCGCCGCTTCGGCATCCACGCCAACACCGCCAGCGCTGCCTATCGCCAGCTTGAACAGGAGGGCTGGCTGGAGTTTCGCCACGGCAGCGGCGTTTACGTGCGCGCCACTCGGCCGCCCAAGCCGCATACGCCGGAGCTTGCCGTCGACGAGCTGATTGGCGACCTCGTGGTCAAGGCGCGCAAGCTCGGCGCGCCGTCGTCCATTGTCCGCGCCCGCCTCCGCCGCTGGTTGCAGCTGGAGCCGGCTGGACGATGGCTGGTGATCGAGCCCGATCCGGAATTGCGCCGCATCGTGATTGAGGAGATGGAACAATGGCTGTCTCTGCCCGTCTCTGGCTGCTCCCCAAACGATTGCGGCCAGGCGAACACTCTCGACGCCGCCATGCCGGTGGTTTTGCCCAGCAGGGCAACAGCGGTGCGCAAGCTGTTGCCGGCAGGAACCGAGTTGACGGTTCTCCAGGTACATCCGGTGGCGCCCGCGCTGGGCGGCTATCTGCCCGCGCCTCCTGGCGTGCTGGTTGGAATCGCCTCGCATTGGCCGGAGTTCCAGCGCGTCGCCAGAACCATGCTGATCGCCGCCGGCCTTGCTCCTGAGAGCTTGCTGTTATCCGACGCCACACACGCCGGCTGGAAGCGCGGCCTGGCCGCGACCTCCGCGGTGGTATGTGACGTGATTACGGCCGGAGAGCTTCCCCGGGGCTGCCACGCGCTGGTCTTCCGCCTGCTCGCAGAAGAGGCCATCGCACAGCTTCGCAATGCGGAAGCGGCCCTGCATGAAGCGGGCGCAATTCCGTCTCCCGCGCGCTGACAGCCACGAGCTGTGACACACCGGAAACTGTCCCACGCGGCCTCACCGGGCAATCTGACTCGCGCCTACCATTGCGAGGTATGAAGAACTCCAGCCTCATGCTCCTCGCCATTGCCATGTTGCCCGCGGGCGCGTTTGCGCAGGCGTTGCCGCCCGCGCCGCTGCCCGCCGAGTCGGCTGTGCCCGCGCAATCTACCTCGAACCCGGCGTCCGCGACGCAAGTCGGCCCATCTGATGCAACGTGGATTCGCTTCCGGCAGATCGCCGACGGCCAGGAAGTCCTGGTCACCAACACCTACGGTCCGAGGCTGCGATGCCGTTTTGCGGGCGCGACGGATGCCTTCCTGTTCTGCGATCCGCCGGGCACTCCGGAGGGCACCGGTTACCGCTTCGAGCGCGCCAGCGTGATCAACGTGGCGGTGGTGCGGCCTCCGCGCAACTGGCATCCCGGCCTGCTGTCGGCCATGATCGGCGGCGGCATCATCACCGGCCTTTGCGCCACGGCACAAACCGACGCCGGGAACGCCACAAAAGCCGGCCTCATTGGGGCCGTTGTCACTGGAGCCATTTTCTCGCCGTTCGTCCTTCTCCCGTCGCCGAACTTGAACCGAGGTGTGGGCGCGGGAATTGCCTTTCGGCCGCATGCCTTTACCCACCGGCCGCACCTGTTACTGCCGTTTCGTCGCTAGGAGGCCGTCTAATGCGAGGAACTCCGTCGGGCGGTATCCTGTTCATGACCAATGACAGATTCAGATTCGCTCGCATCCGCCTCCGCAAAGACCTCCGCTCGTCCGCCGCGACGCCGCACCCTCCGCTGGCTTCGCATTTTGCTGGGTACTCTCGCCGGCATCGTGCTGCTAGTCCTGATCCTCGCCGGCATCGGCGTTTTGTGGATGCGTTCCGCATCCATGGCCGCCCTGCCGCAGCTCGACGGCGACCTGCACATCACCGGCCTCACCGCGCCGGTAACGGTCCGCCGCGATGCCCACGGCGTACCCCACATTGCCGCTGCAACCCAGGACGATCTCTTCATCGCCCAGGGCTACGTGACCGCCCAGGACCGTCTGTGGCAAATGGACCTCTATCGCCGCAGCGCCAACGGCGAGCTGGCCGAGGTGCTCGGGTCGCGGCTTGTCCCCGTAGACAAGGTGAAGCGCGTGATGGGCTTTCGCAAGATCGCCCAACGCATCTACGCCAACCTCAGCCCCGACGATCGCCGCCGCCTCGACGACTATGCGAGCGGTGTGAACCTCTTCATCTCGCAACATCAGGATTCCCTGCCAGTCGAGTTCCGCATCCTCGGCTACAAACCGAAGCCGTGGAAGGGCGCCGATTCCATGAGCATCGCCATGATGATGGTGGACATGCTCGACAGCCATTGGGACGTGAAGCTGGCGCGCGAGGAGATCTCCGCCAAGCTGAACAACCCCAAGCTCGAAGCCGAGCTTTACCCAGTAGGCTCCTGGAGGGACCGCCCCCCGACCGGCGAAGTCATCGATCTCACAAAACCCCAGCCCGCCCCGCCACCCAGCAGCGGCGACGACGACGAAGAGCGTACCCAGACGCACCTCCATCAACCCACCGCAGAACCCCTCAATCTGGCCGAACTACGCGCCGAACTCGGCCTCCCTTCCTGTCACAACTGCGCCGTGGGCTCGAATAACTGGGTGATCGCCGGGAAGCACACGGTCAGCGGCAAACCCTTGCTCTCCAATGACATGCACCTTGCATTCGCAGAACCCAACATCTGGTTCATGGCGGACCTCGAGGCCCCTGGCTTCCACGCCGCAGGCGTGACGCTGCCTGGAATGCCCATGGTCATCGCAGGCCATAACGAGCATATCTCTTGGGGTTTCACCGCGCTTTACGGCGACGTGCAGGACCTCTACCGCGACAAGCTCGATGGCAAGGGGAACTATCAGGTCGGCGATGGTTCATGGAAGCCGCTCGCCGTGGATCATCAGATCATTCACGTTCGCGGGGGGACCGATGTTTCCGTTGACGTGCAATCGACCGACCACGGGCCGCTCATCGCTCCCATCTTTCGCAAAGAGCCGCAGTTCGTCACATTGAAGTGGACCCTCTACGACCCCACGTTCAACTCCATGCCGCTCTACGCCATGAACACCGCAAAGACCTGGACTGAGTTCTCCGCGGCGCTGAGCAACTGGTACTGGCCCACGCAAAACGTGGTTTACGCGGACGACCAAGGCCACATCGCATATCACGCCGTGGGCAAACTACCCCTGCGCCCCGGCGGCCTGGCAGGCGTACCCATTCGTGACGGGCAGCACGAGTGGCAGGGGTACATCGCCTTCGATGCAATGCCCAATGCCTTCGACCCACCTTCCGGCTTCCTGGCCACGGCCAACGCGCGCGTCACCACCGACAAGTCGCCTTACCCCATCAGCCTGGACTGGGCTCCTCCTTACCGCGTCGAGCGCATTTACAAGCTGCTCCAGGGGCACGACCACCTCACCCCCAAGGACGCGCTGGCCGTGCAAACCGACATCTACAGCGAGGTTGACCAGGAACTGGCGCACCGCTTCGCCTACGCTATTGACCATGCCGAGAACGTGGACGATCACCTGAGGAAAGCAGCCGACCTGATGCGCAGCTGGGACGGCCGGCTGACCACAGACTCCGCCGCCGCTTCGATCGTGGACCAGGCCCGCTACGCGCTGTGGCCGCTGATCCTTGAACCCAAGCTGGGTAAGATGGCAGATGATTATCGTTGGAGCGAGAAGGACTTTGCCGAGGAAGAGATTGTGATGCACGGCGACACGGACTGGCTCCCGCCCGGCTACAAGAACTGGGACGCGGTGCTGACTGAGGCTGTTCGCCGCGGGATGAAGCACGGCGATGCCCCCGCCGATCTGACGCATTGGACCTACGGGAGCTGGCACGTGGTCGACATCGAACACCCGCTCGCTCCGTTTCTGCCGGTCATCAGCCGCATGGCCGGGACAGGCCGCCTGCCCCTCAGCGGCGATACCACCACAGTCAAGCAGGTGAGCAACACACTGGGCCCGTCGCAGCGTTTCACAATGGACTGGAGCAACGTTGACGGATCGACCGAGAACATCGTGCTCGGTGAAAGCGGCAACCCCTACAGCCGCTACTACCGCGATCAGTGGAACGACTGGTACAACGGGACGACTTTCGCCTTGCCGTTCAGCCCGGCGGCCGTAGCAGCAAACGCACTCCATACTCTGCGCTTGTTGCCATGAAAGAACAGGGAATAGGGAATGGGGAACAGGGGATAGGGGGCGTCCGGCGTTTCGTACAACCGGCGATTCTGCTGGTCGCCGCAGCCGTTGCCACCGCGCCGCTGCGTATCTTCAACTTCTCCTGCGGTCACGACTTCGACTTTCACCTGGTTTCGTGGTTTGATGCGCTGCATAGTTGGCGGGAGGGTATTCTCTATCCCCACTGGACCGCCAGCCCCAACTACGGTGCAGGCGAGCCGCGCTTTATTTTCTATCCTCCCCTGACCTGGATGCTGGGTGCGGCGCTGGGAAGAGTGTTCAGCTGGGAGCACGTCCCGTTCGTTCTCACAGTCTTGCTACTGGCCGCAACGGGCCTTGCCACGCGCGCATTGGCGCGGCAGGTGATGAGCGATCGCCCCGCCACCCTAGCTGGCTGCTTCGCCATGTTCTCCGGATATACCCTGTTTACTGTCTACGAGCGCTCGGCTTACGCTGAGCTGACAGGCGGCTTCTGGATCCCGCTCCTGCTGCTTCTGATCCTGAGAGAAGGCCGGCGGGACTCGGCCGCAGGCGATTCCATGATCCGGCGGGTCATCGCTGGATCGGCGCTACCCCTGGCCGTGGTGGTTGCCGGCGCCTGGCTGTCGAATGCGCCCGTCGGCGTGATGGCCTGCTACCTGCTTGCCGCCGTTGCGGTCGCTGTCGCCTTGCTGTCCCGCTCGTGGATTCCGGTCTTACGCGCCTTCGCGGGCGCGACGCTGGGCCTGGGACTGGCCGCGTTCTACCTGGTCCCGGCTGCGTGGGAGCAGCGATGGGTTGCCATCCGCCAGGCCACCGACGATCCCGGTCTGCTGGTCGAAAACAGCTTCCTGTTCGGCCGCCACGCCGACCCCGCCCTTCAGCAGCACGATATTGAGTTGTGGAAGGTCTCGGCGGTCTCTGTAGCCATGCTTGCCGTCACGCTCATCGCCATTCTCGTGTGTTGGCGCAGGCGGCGCCTGCCGGGCGGCAGAAGCTGGTGGGTTCCTCTGTTGCTAATTACCATCGCCATTATCTTTCTGCAGCTGCCGCTGTCTCTTCCCATATGGAACCTGCTGCCAAAGCTGCGTTTTCTGCAGTTTCCGTGGCGTTGGCTGTTAGTTCTCGAGGCACCCATGGCCATCTTTGTTACCGGCGCGGTTTGGATGCAAATCCGCTGGCGGCGGAGCTTGGTGGTGGTTGCTAGTTGCCTGGTGTTCCTGGGATCTGCCGGCTTTGCCGGAGTTGCCTTCCACCAGACCTGCGCGCCGGAGGACTCCGTGCTGGGCATGTTTGGCGCATTTCGAAACGGCACGGGGTTTGAAGGCACCGACGAGTATGCCCCGCCAAGCGCCGACGACTCGCTGGTGGCTACCGACTTGCCTGCCGCCTGCCTGGTCTCAAATTCATCAGTACCTCTGGGCGCAGGCGACCCGGACCTGACCCCGCAGTGGACACCGGAGCAGGAAAGCTGCCAGGCTACCTTCCGCTTCGATCCGGTTCCCGGCATGGGCGATGTTGAGCACAAGCGGGTGCACGCCAACGCCTCGCATGCCGGATTCCTCATCCTGCGCCTGCGCGAATATCCGGCCTGGTCCGTACACGTCAACGGCAACCCTGCTTCTCAGCGGCCCGTCCGCGACGACGGCCTGATGGCGGTGCCGGTTCCAGCTGGCCCCGTCTCAGTGACCGCGGACTGGACCACTACGCCCGACCTGCAAATAGGTCGATGGATCAGTGTCGTCGCCGCCTTGCTTATCACGGCCCTCGGTTTGCTCGTCCGGCGAAGCCCGCAGCCTAAGCTAAAATGAAGCGAATGCCCTCCGACGTAAAATCCCTGATCCAGGAAGGCGCAGAGCTCACCGACCGTGCGCTCGAGGCACTGCTTCCGTCCGCCGAAACCGTGCCGGCATCCGTTCATGCAGCCATGCGCCACTCGACGTTTGCCGGTGGCAAGCGCCTTCGGCCCGTGCTGGCCATGCAGGCTGCTGTCACGGTTGCCGGCGCGCTCCCTGCGGGCATTGAGAACCTGGGCGCGGCCATCGAGATGCTGCACACCTACTCGCTGATCCACGATGATCTGCCGGCGCTGGACAACGACGAGCTGCGGCGCGGCAAGCCGACCTGCCACGTGGCGTTTGGCGAGGCCATTGCGATTCTCGCCGGCGATGCCCTGCAAACACGCGCCTTCGAAGTGCTGGCGGGACTTGCCTGTCCGCCTGCTGCCACGGTTCAGATTGTCGGCCTGATTGCCAATGCCGTAGGCACCGTGGACGGCATGATCGGCGGCCAGGTCCTCGATATTGAAAGTGAACATCAAAAGCCCACGCCGCAGCTGGTGGAAGCTATCCACCGCGCCAAAACCGGTGCACTGATTCGCGTGAGCGTGGTTGCTGGGGGCGTCTTTGGCGGGGCGACCGCAGTCGAGGTGGCCAGTCTCGATATCTTTGGCCGGAAGGCCGGGCTGGCGTTCCAGATCGTCGACGATGTGCTCGACATGACAGTCGACTCGGCGCACCTGGGGAAGACAGCGGGCAAGGATCAGGCTACGGAGAAGGCCACGTGGCCGGCCGTGTTCGGGATCGAACAGAGCCAGCGGGACGCCGCGGATCTGATTGAGGAGGCTTTCGCCGCGCTCGTTCCCTTCGGTTGCCGCGCCGATGGGCTTAAGTCCGTTGCGCGCTATCTGGTGGAGCGGAAGAACTGAGCCGCCCACAGCCTGTAGCCAGCAGTGCTATAGGCTACGAGCTACAAGCTGGACATCATGCTCACCGACTCAGAAATCCTGACCGCCCTCCGCGACTGCTTCGACCCGGAAGTGAAACTGAATCTCGTCGATCTGGGCGTGATCTACGCCGTCGAGACCGGTTCTGATCCTGATTCCGCGCCGGCGTGGCCGCGGCAGTGGGTCAAGGTCACCATGACCCATGCAACTGAGGAGAGCCCGGCCAATGGGCTCATCGTCGAACAGGTAAGCAACCGCCTTGCGGGCATTCCGGACATCTCGAGGGTTGAAGTGAACCTGGTTTGGGAGCCGAAGTGGACGCCCCACCGCATCAGCGAAGCGGGGCGGCGGCAGTTGGGCACGCAGGCGGGGCTGGTCTCTATTTCCTCAACAACGACATGATTTTGTCGCGCTTGTCGTTGAGATCATCAATGGTCGCCGTAGCCTGGTCGAGCACGCGCTGCGCGTTCTCCAGGTAGCCGGGCAGAGTTTCCCACCACTCGCGCACAATTTCCTTGTGCTCAATCATCGCGAGCGCGGTTCCGGCAAACGTCGCCAGCAGGCCGGCCTTGCGCTTGCCGGTCAGCAGCAGCAGCGACCCAGCCAGCAGTGTGCTTCCCACGCCGATCCGCATCCAGTCCGGGTCGGTTCTGGTTGCACGGGATCTTGATTCCTCGCGGGATTCCATCTGCCTCTGAGGATAATTCACCGATTGAGCCAGCGGTGGAGCAGTCGCACTCATAGTTTCTCCTCTTTGCCTCGTGTCCCGCCCCAATCCTGGCTGAACGGAACGTGCCGGTGTCAGTAGACAGATGCTTCGATTCCGCGGCCGGTGGTCCGGCATGCAGCCGCGCCGTTCAAGGGAAATCAGTCCAGGTCGAACTCGCGGAGAGGCTTGCCTTCCGGAGCATCCTTTGCCTTGCGCAGCGCCTCGGCGAATTTCTTCTCCATAAGATCTGCCTTGTTGCGCTCCGCGTCTACGCTCTGGCGGAAGATGGACTCCTTGCGCTCTTCCTGCTCGCGCATGGCCTTCGCCGCCGTCTCCAGGTCCTCAAACATGCGTTTGCGGGGAGCCGGGGTATGGCTCACCACCAGTCCCGTAGCTCCGTCGATCATCAGCATTGCCCCGCAGTCCGGGCAAGCCACCTCAAATATCTTTGCCGTTGCCTTTGCCATGACATGGAGCATTGTAGGCGCTTGCGCGTCGGCTTGCACAGCGGGTAGTCCAGGCGATTGAACTTCCAGGGCGCCGGCGGATGCGCATTCCTAATTACCTTGCTCTCACCTCTTTGATGGCCTTGACACTCACGCGGCTCTGCTCGGCCCAGGCCCAGCTCGTCGGTCATTGGCAGGGCAATTTGTCGGTCGGCAGTCAAACCTTCCGTCTCGTGTGGCACGTGGTGAAGGCCCCTGACGGCGGGGTCACATCCACGTGCGACAACATTGACCAGGGCGTCTTCGGCATTAAGGTCAAGTCGATGACGCTCAACAGTTCTGACCTCACCGTGACCATCGACACAATCATCCAGCCCAACGGTCAAGACATGGCCCTGCGCGGCTCCCTGGCGGGAAAGGTGTCCGCTGAGGGAAACGAGGTTACCGGGACATGGACCGAGACTGAGCCGGAACAGGCGCCTGTGGATTTGACTCTGAAACGCTTTCAGGCCGCTTCCCCAGCGGGCGCAGTCACCGCAGATCGCCGGCGACTGGCATGGCACCCTCAGCGCCGGTGGCCCAGAACTCCACGTGGCCTTCCATTTCACCGCGGGTAGCGACGGAGCTCTGAGCGGCACCATGGACAGCGTCGACCAGGGAGCCAACGGAATTCCCCTCGCCTCGGTGACATTGAAAGACTCGAAGCTCAGCCTCACGGTAGACGCCGTGCAGCACGGCAGTTACGAAGGCACACTCACCGCCGATGCGGCGCAAATCAAGGGCACGTGGTCTCAGGGTATGTCCCTCGAGTTGAACCTCGAACGCAGCGGCCTGAAGGTTGTTGAAGCCAAACCGGCAGCTGCCACTGACATCGACGGCACCTGGCAGGGAGCCCTTGATACCGGCTCTATGAAGTTGCGCCTGCACTATAAGATCGAGAACACGGAGCAAGGCCTGACCGGGAAAATGCAGAGTCCCGACCAGGGCTCGACATGGACTTCACCGTTCCCGATCACCCGCAGCGGGGCTAGCATCACAATCCCCATCAAGGCCATCGGGTCCACCTATGAAGGCAAGCTCAGCGCGGATTTGGGGTCGATCGAGGGCACGTTCTCTCAGGGCGGCACTCGTTCCCGCTCGCTCTCAAGCGGGTGAAGGAGCAGTAATCAACTGGGTCTCGGCCGGGCGAAGCAACTGAAGGACTTTGGGCGCCTACTCGGGGTCTTTCGGGGTTTCTTGCGCGGTCGCAAACGCTGCCAGGCGCGATGCGATCTCCGGCGCGCAAGCGAGTGAGCGGACCCGTCGTGCAGCCGACCCAAGATAGCGCGGCGAAAGGCGCAGCCAGCGGCGGTTCAAGTGGTCAGTCTCAGGCAGCGCCGCCATCGCGATTGCGTCAAAATCCGGCGGCGCGGACGCCCAGGCACTAAAGCCCCCGCGCTCCGGCAAGGGCATGATCTCTACCGGCCGCGCCCCGTTGGTCAGAAATTCCTCCACGCCAGATTCGCCGTCATCCCATGCAGCCGGTAGCAGAAGATCCGGCAGCACCCCGCGCTCACGCATTTCCGCGACCAACTTCCCAGGGCCAAGCGACACCACAACCGACGCTGCCTGCCGCTTGCGAATCTCATTTTTGAGGATGCGGAGGGCCTCGTCGAGCGACGTCACCAGGAAGTCGGCTACTCCGTCGCGAATGGCGTGCCGCTGAGTTGCCGTATCGGCCGTGGCGCTGAGAGAGGCCGCGCCGGCGATGTTTGCGGCTCGTACCAGCCGGCACCCGTCTTCATGCAACTCCCCTGCATACAATAACTTGCCACCCAGCCAGGCGTCAGGGTCGACGCCGCGCGCGAGCGCCGCATAAAGCCCATACACAGGCTCGAGACGGGTTTGCCAGTCGAGATTGGAAAGCAGAGTTTCCGGCATGGAAGCGGTCCCGCCACACCTTATCGCATTGAACCGAAAGCAGCCCGTAGCTCACAGCTTGTAGCTACCGGCTCCGGGCTACCGGCTGTAGTCGCTTACCATGTCGAATACGGCTGCCCGTTCGACCCCTGCTCCTGCGATCCGGAGTGCACATCGTCGATGCCGGGATCTGTCTGATCCACGGAGTGCAAATCGGTGTTCTGCTCAACCACCCAGGTTTCCTTGCTGCGCGTCATCGGGTCGTCGGGAATGTTTTTGAGGTAGCCTTCCGTGACCAGGTCATCCAGCGACTGAGGCGCCTTCTGCTTGTCTGCCGTAAAGGAGTCGATCGCAGTACGGAGCACGTGCAGGTCCTCCTTGAGGACCGCCTCGCGCGCTGCGCGCATGGCCGCAATGTAGCTGGGCACCGCCACCACCGCGAGAACCATGATGATCGCCATCACGATCATCAGCTCCACCAGTGTAAAACCCGCGCTCTTTCTGCGATTTATAAGCATGCCCGTCCTACCAATCTGTGTATTTAGTGCCGTCGAGGCCCGTGCCCGGCGATTTCGAATACACGTCAAATACGCTTTGTCCCCCAAAGGAGTCCGACTTCGGATCGTCCTGCATCGACCGCAGCCCCCATTCGCTATCGCCGGTCATAGGATCCACGGGAATGTGGCGCAAAAACTTGACCTTCTTCCCCTGGATATCCACCCCGTCTACCAGCGTCTGCAGGTCCGGCGGATAATTCTGGCTGTCCACCTTGGTCTGAAACGCCCCACGGTCCGCGGCATCCTTGTATTTGTCGATTGCGTCCCGCATCGTCCAGAGGTCGTAGCGGAGTTCGCGCTCCCTCTGGCGCTTCACCTGGAAACGGGCAATTGGCACTGCCGCAGAGGCCAGCACAGCAAGGATCGCAACTGTCACGATCAGCTCAACAAGCGTGAGCCCGCGCTCTCCCTTTCGGACTGTCAACTGCCGTTTCATATCGTGCTTCCATCCGTTGTACCGCATCCGCCAAGTGTCTATTTTGCTCTAAGTCTAGTTGGAGCAAGCATTCTTTCGCCGACTATTGGATATTAACGCTTGCCTGGCTCCCCTGAACCGTCAAGGCCTGCCCGGAACTGGTGGTAGCCCCTGCCCGGTTAATAGAGAGGGTGGTATCCCCCGTAAGCTTCGCCTGGAAGGTGAGGACACAGACCACCCCCGCGCCGCTTATCCCGCTGGCCCCGCGCGGCCGCGAAATGTTCAGGCTCACGTTCCCCGGCCCGTCATCGCGATGGGTCTCTGCCACCGACTGCCCGTCCCGGCTCAAAAAATCTCCCGGACCGACGTTGACCAGCGATAGTTTGCCCGGATCATACTGAATCTGCAGGGGTACCGCAGACACATCCGCGCCTCCACTGATGACCACGGGTACCTGGAACGTGGCCCCATTCTTCACCGGTCCTGGTGAATTGAGGATCAGGCGCACCGGGCCTGGCGCAGCTGTCCCGGGGGTGGACCTGGAAGCCGGCGCGGGAACGGCCGTCGGCGCAGTAGGGGGCGGAGTCACATCGAGGTTGGGCTGGGGAACCGTGTTTGCGCTGCCGCCTGCAGCGGCATTCATCTGCGCCATGGCTGCTGGCGCCGCAGTCGCAGCGCTCTGGCCCGGCACCGTCCCCGCGTTCGAGAGCGTGGGTGCCATGGAGTGGGTCACCACCGGCTGAAGCTGCGCCGGGCTGTTTGCGCCCGGTCCGTCGGCTGCAATGCGGCGCAGCTCCACGTTCTGCCCCACCCCCGTATCGATCGCACGAAGGTTGGCCGGGGACACATCGTTTCCGCGCACAATGTGCGGCACCATGAGAAACACCACTTCGTCATTCGTGACGGTGTGATCCTTGGAGCCGAACAGGTACTTGAGAATCGGGATCGAGCTCAGCCCCGGAATGCCGCTCCAGCTAACCTGGTCCTGCTGGTTCAAAATGCCGCTCAGGATGTTGGCTTCGCCCTCGCGCAGCCTCACAACTTCCTCGGTGCTCTTCTGCGCGATGATCGGCTCGGTCACGCCGCTGATGGTGGTGGAACCGGCCTGTGCCGTCACCTCGATATGCATCTTCAGCGTCACGTCGCGATCGAAATGCACGGTCGGCGTGATCTCGATGTTTACGCCCACGTCAAGGTACTGGAACTGCGTGTTGACCAGCGAACTCACCAGCGCCGTCGCCGCGCCGGTCTGGTATGAACCGGTGGCGATGGGAATGCGCTCGCCGATCTTCATCGTCGCCTTCTGCGCGTCAGTCGCGCGCAGGCGCGGATTTTGCAGGATGCGGGTGTTGGAGTCGGACAAGAGCAAATTCGCCGTGGCCGACCCAACCGTCACCGCAAAGTCGTTGGAATTCAGATGTGCCAGGTTGTACAGGGTGAGCCCATTCGTCCCAGTGGTGGGCGTCGCGGTACCCGAGGTGGTGGAGGTGGTCGTAGGGGACTGCAGAGCCACACTCGCGCTGCTCGGCCAGCTCAATCCCAGATTGCGCTCCCAGTTCTTGCTCACTTCCATCACGGCGATATCGACCACCACCTCTGGCCGCGCCTTGTCGAGGTCATTGATGAGCTTCTGCGCCAACATCAACTCGTCGGGCGTGCCGCGGACGACCAGCGCATTCTGGCTGGCCACGCCGTACACCTTGATGTTGGTCAGCACATTGCGCAGCGCCGTGGTCACGTCATTCAGGTCGTTCTGCTGCCAGGCGTTGGTCAGGTAAAACGTCTGGATGGCCTGCTCGTCGAGTTCCGTGCGCTTCGAGCGCGAATTCTGCGCCACGAAAATGGTGTTGGGCGTAATCGGCCGCCAGAATGTGTTGGAAAGCACGCCAGCAATGCGCAACGCGTCCATCAGCGTGGAGTTGGTCAGGTCCACCTGGATGCGTTTCGAGGTGTAATCGGGATCGAAGAGCACGTTGATGCCCGCCGCGCGCCCGATGGCCTGGTAGACGGTCTTGGAGTCCTCCGTATAGTGCAGCGTGAGAGGTTCATTCCCCACCGGCCGCAACTCCACTGGCGACCCCATTGAGTTGATCTGCTGCTGCTCGGCGGTTTCTTCAGGGGGGATGCCGGGGGCGCTGGTGTTCGCTTGGCCTTGCCGCAAACGGATCGCGTTGAGCTCCTGCGTCACCGCTTCATTGCCGGGATCGATCTCGCCGGCGCGTAGAAACTCCGTCAGCGCGCCCTGGTAGTCTCCCGCCTGCTCCAGTTGCCGGCCCTTGGCCATATGCTGAGCGCCGGCAGACGGGCGCACGCGGTACATCGCCGTGCGGTAGCGCAGGTCTTTCGGATCCTTGGCGTACGCCTTCGCGTAGTCCTGGTAGGCGGCATCAAAGTCCTCCCTCGCCTCGGCGGCCTTGCCACCCTTGTAGAGGGTGTTGGCCGACTGCGCGTGAAGCGGCGCCGCGCTGGCAGAGGTCAGGACTGAAATGGCAATGAGGGCGATCCAGAAGCAGAGTCTGGACGCAGCCGGAAAACCAGTGTGGTTCATCGAACTCCCTGGCGTCGGAACCGCCGGCGGGGGCACCGGGCTGGTCATCGTTTTGGTGCGGCATGCACGGCCCGCCCGATATCCGATTGTCTTGGGAAAGGTTACCCATCCAACGAGTCCCCATTCTAACAAAGCCGCAGCGCCGTAAGGCCAT
>Ga0210394_10004924_pt1 | contig 15266 bp, 10 predicted proteins | sample IncBWC12MmetaG_FD_160121 | JGI IMG/M metagenome (GOLD analysis project Ga0210394, IMG submission 160121) | Forest soil microbial communities from Barre Woods Harvard Forest LTER site, Petersham, Massachusetts, United States - Inc-BW-C-12-M | ecosystem: Environmental > Terrestrial > Soil >... | reverse complement strand
AAATCAGCCGCGCCAAACTGTTTTTCTTACTGCCCTCAATTTCTTCCAGCAAATTCTGCGCGGATTTCTCCGCCATCCGCTCCAGCGCCGCGACGTCGTCCTCTTTCAGCGAATAAAGGTCTGCGACATCCTTCACCAGCCCTTTATCCACCAGCTGATCGACGATTTTGTCGCCGAGCCCATCAATATTCATCGCGTGCCGGCTCGCGAAGTGCAGAATCGATTCTTTCCGTTTTGCCGGGCAAGCGGCGTTCACGCAGCGATACGCCACTTCTCCTTCAATGTGATGAATCGTACTGCCGCACTCCGGACAGTGTTTCGGCATGCGGAAGGGTTTACGGTTCTTCCCCTCCTTGACCACTTTCAAGACGTGCGGAATCACTTCTCCCGCGCGCTCGATCAGCACGGTATCGCCGACCTGCACGCCGAGCCGCTCGACCTCGTCCATATTGTGGAGTGTGGAACGGCTGACAGTGACGCCGCCCACTTGCACCGGCTCTAAGAAAGCCACCGGCGTTAGGGCGCCTGTGCGCCCAACTTGCACACGGATGTCGTTGACGACCGTAGTCTCCTGCCGCGCGGGATACTTAAACGCTATCGCCCACCGCGGCGCTTTAGAGGTAAAGCCCAGTTCGTTCTGAATGGCCGTGGAATTGACCTTAATCACCACGCCATCGATCTCGTACGGCAGCTTTTCCCGTTTCTCGTCCCAATCGTCGCAATAGGCGACGACCGCCTCGATCCCGCTGCAAAGCTTCCAATCGTCCGAGGCACGGAACCGCAATTGCTTTAGCGCTGCGAGGCTCTCCGAATGCTTCGCAAACGGCACTTTGCCATCCACGAAAAGGTAGTAAGCGAAAAAGTCCAGCCGCCGCGCCGCGGTGATCGATGGATCGAGAACGCGCACCGCCCCAGCTGCAGAATTGCGCGCGTTCACAAAAATCTTGCCGCCCGAAAGCTCCTGCTGCCGGTTCAATTCTTCAAACGCTTTGCGCGTCATCAAAACTTCTCCGCGAACTTCGAAATCAGACGGCAGCCTGGCCTTCTTCAAAACCGCCGCATCCATCTGCAGCGGAATCGAGCGAATCGTTTTCACATTGGGAGTGACGTCTTCGCCGGTCGTTCCATCGCCGCGCGTCACGCCGCGCACCAGCTTGCCGCCGGCGTATTGCAACGAAATGCTCAGCCCATCGAATTTGTGTTCAGCGATGTACTCGATTTTTTCCTTGCCGATGCCTTCGCGCACGCGCCGGTCGAAATCCCGCAGCGCATCATACGAAAACGCGTTGTCGAGGCTCAGCATCGCCCGCGCGTGCCGCACCGTTTGGAAACCTTCTCGCGGAGTGCCACCCACGCGAACCGTCGGCGAATCCAGCGTAATCAAATCAGGATGCGCGGCTTCGAGTTCCTTCAGCCGCTCCATCAGCTTGTCGTAAGCCGCGTCCGATATTTCCGGTTCATCCAGAACGTAATAACGATATTCGTGGTGCCGAAGCTTCTCGCGAAGCTTTTCGATCTCTTTCTTGACGCTCGCTGGCGCGGCTTTGGCCATGAAACCCTCTGCAGAAGGAATAGCTCAATTTCGCCTGACATTATATAGAATGAATACCGGAAGAAACGAACGAGGAGCGCGCCATTTGGAGTGCGGCAGCCCTGCTGCCGCTTTTCTCAACAACCCGCACCAATCCATATTTCGAGAGGCTCACTAGCTCTGGCCCAAACTGAGAATGACCACTGAAATCCAGAACGCGCTTCTGATTCATAACCCCAATGCCGGCAACGGTGGCCAGGGCCGCCGCTCTCTGCTCGATGAGGCGCGCCGCATTTTTGCTGCTGGCGGCATCCATACAGACCTCGCCGAGACCACCAAAGCCGGTGACGCCACAGAGCTCGCACAGCGGGCGAACGACGAAGGCCGCCATCTCGTCATCGCTTGCGGAGGCGACGGCACGCTCAACGAGGTCGTGAACGGCCTGGCAGGCCAAAAAAATGGCCATCGCGTACCGCTAGCGCTTCTCCCCGGCGGCACCGCCAACGTCCTCGCCAAAGAATTAAAATTGCCTTGGGACATTCCCAGCGCAGCGGAAATGCTAGTTCGTGGCGAGGTGCGGGATATTCCTCTGGGACTCGCCACGCCCCTCAACGAGCCCTCTAAAACAAAGTATTTTCTCAGCGTCGCCGGCGCAGGACCCGATGGCATGATCGTGTATTCCATCGATCTCGACCTCAAAGCGCGCGTCGGCATCCTGGCGTACTGGTGGCAAGGCGCCCGCGAAGCCTTTCGTTACAAGTTCCAACACTTTCGCGTCACAGCCGCCGGCAAACAAATCGATTCTTCGCTCGTCGTCGTCGGCCGCACGAAACACTACGGCGGACCGTTCAAAATCACCACCGAGGCAGATTTGTACGAGGATCAGTTCGAACTGCTGGCGCTGACTTCGCAAAGCGGTCTGCGTTATCTCAGTTACCTACCGTCACTCTGGCTGGGAAAACTGCGCGGCACGGAAGGCGTCCACTTCTGGAAGGCAGACAGCATCCTGTGTGAACCGCTTGGCAAAGATCCGATTTATGCGCAAGTGGACGGCGAGCCCCTCGCCCGCCTCCCAGTCGAGTTCAAAATTATGCCGCGCGCTCTAAAACTGCTCGTGCCGCGCAACGGCCTTCCCGCGCGAGCAAAACCAGCCGCGAACTCTTAACCGTGGACATCGTCACTCATGGACTAGCATCGTTCGCCGTCACGCGAGGATGTTTCCCACGCGCCGGAAAGGTCACGGTATTTTCAGCGGTTCTCGCTGGGACGATTGCGGATGTGGATTGGCTGAGCGTCTACGGCGGGCCCACATCGTTTCTGGCCGGGCACCGAACTTCCTTTCACTCCATCGTCGCAGCGCTTTTTTTCGCCATCGTGGTGGTGATAGTGGTGGCTTACCTGGCCGACCGCTGGGGCGGGATACGAATTCCACTTGGCACACTGTCAAAGGAAGAAGCCATTCCTGAGAATCCGCGTGCCAGACGAGCTTTCCTGTTTCGCCGCTTCTTTCTCTACCTTCTGGGGGCGCCGGTTTGTGCGGCGCTTTTGCATGTGGCTATGGACACTTGCCAGTCGGATGGGGTTATGCTTCTGTGGCCGTTTAGCCCCAGGCGTTTTGCACTCGACTGGTTGCCCAGCCTTGATCCGTGGATTCTGTCGATTTTGATCGCTTGCATAGCGGTGCCAGAGTTGCTGCATCTGGTGAGCTCTGAAATTGGCGCCAAGAGCAAAAAGCCGCGGGGACAAACTGGCGCCATCATCGGCCTCGCTCTAGTGCTGATTTATATAGGCGCGCGCGCAACTCTCCACTCAAATGCTCTGGCTGTGATGCAATCACGAACGTTTCACGGCGAAACTCCACGCCGCGTGAGCGCCTTCCCCGAAACCCTCTCGCTCCTCACCTGGCATGGAATCGTGGAAACCGAAGGCGCACTGAACGAGATCGACGTGGACGCCGCTTTAGCCGACACCTTCGACGCCGACTCCAGCGTCAGGCTATTCAAGCCCGATCCTTCTCCAGCCCTTGATGCGGCCAGAAACACAGCAGCAGCCCGGCGGTTTCTCGCAACGGCGCAGATTCCCAAAGCCAGCTTGGAAAAAACCGAAGCTGGCTACATCATCGTGTTACGCGACTTGCGCTATGTCGCCGCTGGCGAACCCCAGCATGAGATTGCCGCTGTCATCGAGCTCGATCCAAACAACAAAGTCACTTCGCAGGAGCTGGTCTGGGCCCGCGACCTGCGCCACTGATTCATGATCGGCCTATTCCTGCGGCTCATGGTGCGGTTTGTGCCGCAGTATCCAGCGCGAAAGCGCATAGCTAACCAAAACGAGCGCGATCACGAGCATTGTCACTTGCAACTTGTGAGCGGCGAGATAGGGCATCGCGTCCGCCCCGTAGCGAACCGCAAGATAGCCCACTCCGAAGTAGCGAAATAAGCGGGCCAGCGTGATCGCCGACGCAAATCCAAGCAGGGGCGCCTCAAAGACGCCTGCGGCAAACACAAATATTTTGAACGGCGTCGGCGGAGGCAGAAGCGCCGCGATCAGCATTCCGCCGAAACCGTTGCGCTCGACCCAATGGCGAATCGCAAAAGCGCGAGCGCCTGCTTTCCGGTGAAAATAAGCTTCCCCGCCCATGCGCGCCAGAAAGTAAAGCAACACGCAGCCCAGCACCGAGCCCGTCGCAGCCATCAAAGCATAAAGCGGCATCCGCTCCGGTCGCTGCATGGAAAGCTGGATAAGAAGCAGATCGTTGATGATGGGAAACGAGAGCACCGATGAATCCAAAAATGAAATAAGGAACAGCCCGGGCGCTCCCAGCCCGCTTGCGAAAGCGATAATCTTTTGCTTCCACCCGTTCAGATTCAACGCCACTCGCAACACCCGCCTTCAGTCGTATTCTTCTCGCAGAATTGCAGCCTAGCCCAGCCAAGCATGCAAGAAAGTCCATCCAACTGCGATTCGGACAGTCAGTCTAGCAGACCGTTCAATTGTTCTAGAGCAACGGCAGGGCCATCGCACGCGACTATTGCGAAAACGCGGCGCGGTCGAAGTGATTCATGAAGATTTGCATCAACGCGGTCCGGTGAAGATTCGGAAGGCGTGGTATTTCGCCGATCACTCGGACGTGTCCGAACTTCTCGATGGTCTCGCGGTTCTCGCGGTTCTGATCGCCGATCAGGACCACTCCGTGCACCGGTAATTCGGCCGCGTGCAAAGCCGCCAGCGTAAGCAGTGTGTGATTTATCGTCCCCGCACCGCTGCGCGCCGCAAGAATCACCGGCAACTTAAACTTGACCATCATATCCAGCATGAATTGTTTTGGATTGATGGGCACCAGCACTCCACCCAATCCCTCGATGATCAGCCAATCATTCAGCAAACTCGTTGGCATGTTGATTCGGCCGAGATCGATTTCCACGCCAGCCCACCGCGCCGCGAGATCCGGCGAAACCGGCGGCACAAATTTGTAAACTTCGTCGAGCGTGCGGTCCGTCCCGATTCCCGCGAGACGCATTACCGTTACTCGGTCCGAACCCTCAAGCGTCCCCGTCTGGATCGGCTTCCAGTAAACTGCATCCAGCGCCGCGCAAAGCAGCGCCGAAAGAGTCGTCTTCCCAACGCCCGCATCCGTGCCCGTAATAAAGAAATGATGTCTCACGCGTGTACCGCGGCTTGATCGTGGAGGTTCTGCGCGCGAACGTGCTGCAGCCGAGACAGCCTCTGCCAGACCAAGTGGGCTTCAAAACGATATTCATCTTGGCGAACTGACTGGATGGCAGCCACACAACTTGCCGCCACCTGCGAAAAATCTCTCTTCATGGGCCCCCGTCTAAACCGGGTTCTTTCCTGCTCTGGCAATGAAGGCATGTTACCATCGCTTTGCAATTGTTTTTCGTCCGCATATTCGGGGCGATACCGTCCTATAAACGTCCAAAACTGGCCCTCTTGGAGCCGCTCCCCCAGGCGACGGATCACATGCGGCGGGACCCCCGCGCCGTTTGACCCGCCACTCCGCTAAATGTTATAAATCAACGTTTTGTGTACGCCCGTGCTTGGGCCCAACAGGGGCTGCCCGCCTTGATTTCGGCGGCAGAGTAGGTTGGGTGCGCGTTCTGGCAGCTCCGGTCCAACTGGGGTAGCACAAAAGCCTAGTTCCTGTCCTGTCTTGAGGTGGGAGCCTTTTGAAATCCGGCAAGGTCATCCCCCGGCGCTAATTATGCAGCGGTCGGATGAAATGGTGTGCCGGAAACGAGTGTGCAGGGCGGCGGTCGACCCTGAATCCGATTTTTCTTCATGGAGGATTTTTAATGCGCACCTGGCTTGCGAGTGCCTGGTCCCTGGGAAGTAGATTCGCCAAAAGCAGTGCCGCTGCCGCCTTTTTGATCCTTGTCACAGGCGCGGCCGCAGCAGCTCAAGAAGCGGGCGGTGAAGCCGCCCTGAAGGTGCCCGATCTTTCGCAGGTAACCTTTCTGGGGATCGACGGCCACAAGCTGCTTCTGTTTGGCATCGTCTTTTGCGTATTCGGGCTCATCTTTGGACTGGCCATTTATAGCCGCCTCAAGGGCATGGCCGTCCATAAGTCCATGCGCGACATTTCCGAGCTCATCTACGAGACCTGCAAGACTTATCTCTTCACACAAGGCAAATTCCTCGTCTTCTTGTGGCTCTTTATCGCGGTAGTCATCGTTCTTTACTTCGGCGTTCTTGCTCCCGTGCACCCGACCGCGGTAACTCTGCCGATTATTCTCATCTTCAGCGTCGTCGGCATGGCAGGAAGCTACGGCGTAGCCTGGTTCGGCATTCGCGTGAACACGTTCGCCAACTCACGCACGGCTTTCGCGGCCCTTCGCGGCAAGCCATATCCCATCTATCACACGCCGCTGGAAGCTGGCATGAGCATCGGCATGATGCTCATCAGCGTTGAGCTTCTGATGATGCTTTTCATTCTGCTATTTATCCCGGGCGACTACGCGGGCCCGTGTTTCATCGGTTTCGCCATCGGCGAATCGCTGGGCGCGGCTGTGTTGCGCATCGCCGGCGGCATTTTCACGAAAATCGCCGACATCGGCTCCGACCTCATGAAGATCGTCTTCAAAATTAAGGAAGACGACGCGCGTAATCCCGGCGTCATTGCGGACTGCACGGGCGACAACGCCGGCGACTCCGTTGGCCCAAGCGCCGACGGCTTTGAAACTTACGGCGTGACGGGCGTTGCGCTGATCACCTTCATTCTTCTCGCCGTGAAAGATCCGAAAGTCCAGGTGCAATTGCTCGTTTGGATTTTCGTGATGCGCATCATGATGCTCGTCTCCAGCGCCGGGGCCTATTTCATCAACGGCTTCATCGCCAAAGCCAAATACGGCAATGTTGACGAGATGAATTACGAAGCGCCTCTCACTTCCCTCGTCTGGATTACTTCCGTTGTTTCCATCGCGCTCACCTACGTCATCTCGTACCTGATTATTCCCACTCTTGGCACCGACGCCTCTCAATGGTGGAAGTTGGCAACCATCATCTCCTGCGGCACGCTGGCAGGCGCCGTCATTCCGGAGCTGGTGAAGGCATTTACGTCGACGGAGTCCCGTCACGTGCGGGAAGTCGTCTCATCAGCAGAAGAAGGCGGCGCGTCGCTTGGCATTCTCTCCGGTTTCGTCGCTGGCAACTTTTCCGCCTACTACATCGGCCTTGCGATGGTCCTCCTCATGTCCATGGGCTACCTCATCAGCACTCTCAACCTCGGTCTCCTGATGCTCGCCCCAGCCGTCTTCGCCTTCGGATTGGTAGCTTTCGGATTCCTCGGCATGGGCCCAGTGACCATCGCGGTCGATTCTTACGGCCCAGTCACCGACAACGCGCAATCCGTCTACGAGCTTTCGCTGATCGAGCAAGTTCCCAACATCAAGCAAGAGCTAAAGAAGGACTACAACATCGACGTAAACTTCGAGCGCGCCAAAGAAATGCTCGAGGCCAACGACGGCGCAGGCAACACCTTCAAAGCCACAGCTAAGCCCGTGCTAATCGGCACCGCGGTCGTCGGCGCCACCACGATGATCTTCTCCATCATCATGGCGCTCACCCACGGCCTCACTGAAAATGTCAACAATCTCTCGCTCCTTCACGCGCCGTTCGTTCTCGGCCTCATCACCGGCGGCGCGATGATCTATTGGTTCACCGGCGCCAGCACCCAAGCCGTGACCACCGGCGCCTACCGCGCCGTCGAATTCATCAAAGCCAACATTAAGCTGGACGGCGCAGCCGCCGCCAGCGTCGAAGACAGCAAAAAGGTCGTCGAAATCTGCACCAAGTACGCGCAAAAAGGCATGCTCAACATTTTCATCGCCGTCTTCTTCGCCACGCTTTCCTTCGCCTTCATCGAGCCTTTCTTTTTCATCGGCTACCTTTTCTCCATCGCCATCTTCGGCCTCTATCAAGCCATCTTCATGGCCAACGCCGGCGGCGCGTGGGACAACGCCAAGAAAATCGTCGAAGTCGAACTCAAGCAAAAAGGCACGCCGCTCCACGACGCCACAGTCATCGGCGACACAGTCGGCGACCCTTTCAAGGACACCTCCTCCGTCGCCCTCAACCCGGTGATCAAGTTCACCACGCTCTTCGGCTTACTAGCCGTCGAGCTAGCGGTCCAACTCACCGCCAGCCAAGGCAGCAACCTGACGCACATCCTGGCAGCCGCCTTCTTCGTAGTCTCCTTCATCTTCGTCTACCGCTCCTTCTACGGCATGCGCATCCGCGGCTCCGCCGCCTAGTAGGACAAACACTCCTGTCTGTCTACGGGCAAAATCGCTAACTCATCAGAGGGCAGCCACTAGCTGCCCTTTTTATTTAAAGCCAGGTGTAATTGCCAACGATTCAGCGTTAGAATCCTCGCGCATCGGAGCTGAGGTCCGAACCATGAAAACAAGCCGTTTCTCTCTGTTAGCCGCCGTAGTGCTTGCCGCAAGCCCGAGCCTCTTACTCGCGCAAGTCGATCCCAAGTGGGAAATCCACGACCGCAACCGTCCGAATCCGCCGGTGGTTACACCCGGCACCGCCAGCACGCAGGAAGCGCCGGGCAAGGCGCCTTCCGACGCTATCGTGCTCTTTGACGGCAAAGACTTGTCGCAGTGGGTGCAAAAAAAAGACGGCAGCCCCGCCAAGTGGAAGGTCGAGAACGGCTACTTCGAGGTCGCCGCCAAAACAGGCGACCTGCGTACCAAGGAGTCTTTCGGCGACTGCCAGCTTCACGTCGAATTCCGCGAACCCGATCCTCCGAAGGGAGAAGACCAGGATCGCGGAAACAGCGGCGTTTTCCTGATGGGCCTCTACGAAATTCAGGTGCTCGATTCTTACAACAGCAAAACATACGCGGACGGGCAGGCCTCCGCCGTGTATGGCCAGTATCCGCCGCTGGTGAATGCTTCGCGCGCACCCGGCCAATGGCAGACCTACGACATCATCTGGCACGGCCCGCGCTTCGACGCCTCCGGAAAACTGACTCGGCCCGCGCACGTCACCGTTTTTCAAAACGGCGTTCTCACGCAGGACAACGTCGAGCCCACCGGACCAACCGGCCACCATGTCCGTCCCCCGTACGAAGCAGGCCCGGACAAGCTGCCGCTCGCACTACAGGATCACAATCACCCGGTCCGCTACCGCAACATCTGGATTCGCGAATTGAACTAGGCACACCGAGTTTGTAGTGGCGCAGCATGCTGCGCCCCATTCAAGAAGCCTAGGCGCGGATTAATCCCGCGAATTTTTGCGGCTTGTTGTCGAAGCCGGGGAACACAGGGGCAAGATCCTTCACGCCAATGTGACGCACCAAAATTTCCCCAATCACGCTGCGGAAGTCCGTAGTCAACGCCAAATCGCGCCCCTCATTCAGCTGGTGATCATCCAACCCCGGCCACTTGCCATAAACGCGCCCACCCTTCACGTCCCCACCCATCACAAACATGCAGTTCGCATGTCCATGATCCGTCCCGCGGTTACCATTCTCTTTTGCAGTACGCCCAAATTCGCTCATCGTCACAAAAACAATATCCTGCATACGGTCGCCCATATCCTGATGGAACGCAGCCAGCCCCTGCCCCAGATCCCGAAGCAGATTCGACAGTTGCCCCTGCACGCCGCCCTCGTTGACGTGGTTATCCCACCCGCCGCAATCAACAAATAAGACTTCCACGCCGATATTCGCCTTCAACAGCTGCCCGATCTGCTGCAAACTCTGCCCCAGCTTGTTCGTTGGATATTGCGCGCCATTTTCCGGCTGATATTTCGACGGATCGGCTTTGCGCAAAAGATCGATGGCTTCGAAAGTTTCCGCGCCAGTTCCATGCAGCGCGTGGTCAACAGTCTGCGAGTACATCGCCTCAAATCCACCTTCCACCATTTGCCCCGACCCGGGCGATTGCGCCATCACCTTAAATTGCTTCAAATCCGGCAAAGCGATCGCCGGCGCGCTTCCGCGAAGCATTCGCGGCAAATTCGGCCCCATCGCCACGGCGCGAAACGGCGAAGCATTCTCTTCCGGCACAATCTCCAAAGCCCGGTTTAGCCAACCGTCGTCGGTCGCTTTGAGACCCGGTGTTCCCGACTCCATAAAATCCTGCGCGTCAAAGTGCGAACGCGTCGGATCCGGCGATCCCGCCGCATGCACGATAGCCAGCTGATTGTTGTGAAACAGGGGTTCGAGCGACGCAAGGCTAGGATGCAGCCCAAAAAATCCATCTAGATCCACCGCGGCATCGGTTCCACCACGCTTCGGCTGAGGAATCGCAATGCTCGGCCGCAAACGGTAATAATTCGGCTCGCCAAAAGGAACCACAATGTTCAATCCATCCGCCGCTCCTCGCTGGAACAGCACCACAAGCTGCTTCTTGCCCGTCATCGGCGTCGCCGCCACCGCACGTTGCAAAAACGCCGGCATCGCGCTCAACCCAACCATAGCCACGCCGCCCTGCTTCAAAAAATACCGCCGCGAAAACTTCAATCCTCGAACGCCTTCACAACATTCATGACTCATATGAACCTCTCAACCGCCCGCGTCTTTTCTCTTAAATTTTCGACTTTCAACTGTCGACTCTCTTCTATCTCCTCTGAAACTCCGGCGCCCCAAGCACGAGCCCCGCTACAACTCCCAAGTCCACCTGCTTCACAGGATCGTCCAATTTCGCCTGCACCACTTGCGGACTATCCAGCTGTTTCTCCAGCGTCTCCACCGTCGTCGGTCCAACTTGCCCACCCAGAAAAACCTGCACAGCCCGTTCCAGCGCCGCCTTCGCATCGCCGGACGTTTCCACACCTAGCAGCGCAGCAACGTCTGTTCGCGACCCGCGCATCTTGTTCCCCGCCAGCGCCAGCGAAAAATTCAACCGGTTCAGCAGCGCGCCCGTATTCACCCAAGCGTCCGCCTTATCCGCGTACCCAGTCGGCGGCTGGCATTGATAAATCGGCTCGCCAATGCGCCCCACCCAGCCGACCAGCGGCTGCGGCATATCCACATCCGTCCCCAGCGCGCGCGCCGCAGAAACCACCAGCTCGAATGGCGTCTTGATTTTCGCGCGATACGTTTCGCGAGACCAAAACTCCGGCGAATAAATCATCGTGTGCATCACAGTCTTAATATCGCCGTCGCTCTCCGCAAACGATTTCGCCATCCGGGCCACGAGCGCCTCCGGCGGAGTATCCGAAACAAATCGCCGCGCCAGCTTCGTAGAAATAAATCGCGCCGTGCTCGGATCACGCACCAACAGTTCGATCACTTCCTCGCCGTCCTTCATTCCGCCGGCATGAATCTTTTTCCCCAGCACCAGCTTCGGGTCGGGATCGTGCAAACGCTCGTCAAACTTGAATTCCGGATGCTCCCGCGGCTTCTCGATCGTCCACCCCGTGAAAGCCCGCGCAACCTCGGTCACATCTTTTTGCGTGTAGCCGCCGTCGACGCCCAGCGTGTGCAGCTCCATCAATTCGCGGCCATAGTTTTCATTCAACCCGCGATCGTTTTTCTTTTTCTGGGCCGACGGCGGCACCGGCTGAGGACCCCAGCCGCGATACCGAGCCATCTGCCGTGCATACCGCTCCTGCGCCTCGCGTTGCGCAGCGCGTGGATCGGCGCTCAAATGATTATCCAGATAAAAAAGCATGGCCGGACTCTTCGCCGAAGCCGTCAACAAATCCTTAAATTTTCCCAGTGTGTGTGGCTGAATAACGTCACGTTCGTATGCGGTCAGGTAATAGCGGTCCTCGCCCTTTCCCGCAAACACGTTCAAATGGTTGAACCAGAAATCATCTAATACCTGCTGAAGCTGCCGTTCGCTATAAATCGAACGCGTCACCTTCGCCATGGCCAATTCCGCCACCACGCGTTGCGGACGCTTGCTGTCTTCGCCGATGGCCCGCGGCACATTGTTCGGATCGCTGCCCAGCGCGTCCCGATTCCCTTTTCCTTGGCCGCGCGGATTCTCTTGCGCCGGAGTGTCCTTCATTGGCGCAGGCGCATTTGCATCGCCGCTCTCAGGCTGCCCCGCTGCGACAGGCTGAATTGTATTCGTAGCCGAGGCTTCCGTAGGAGCCGGCGTCGGCTGCATGTCTTTCGAGACAATCGCCGCCGCGACGTCCGAGCGCCTCTGTTGGTCCTGTTCGAGTTGGGTTTGCGCCCGCTTCGCAGCCTGCTTCTCCGCTTGCTTCGGCTGCGGATACTCTACAATTAACGTCGCGGAGGACATCTTCAGCGTAGGATAATTCTCTAGCCGCGCATCTAGTGCCTTATCGTCAATCGAATTGGGATTCAGTTGCTGGTCAATCCATTTCGCCAGCCCCATTTGCCGCACGCGCTCCACGTCACCAGGCCGTGGGCCATACGCCAGACGATTCAGCGCGTGGAGAATCGCCTCATCCGCGTTCAATTCCGTAATAGGAAGATTTTTTAGGGCGGGATCTTGCTTCGGTTTCTTGTCCTTCGCAGCAGCTGGCTTTGCCGCCAGCGAGGGCACATCGATGCCCACCGAAAACACGCACGCCACAGAAAGAATGGCCGCAAGAAACGACCTGGGTGTCGTCAAAATCGGAGCCGACTGTGAGGCAAGGCCTTGCTGCACGCTCATGACACTCTCCTGCCAGGCGGAATAGTCCGCAAACACTTGTCGCTTCCTAGAATAACCCTCCCCCCGCCTATAAGTTGCACGCCGCAAAGGCCAGTGTCGAAACCCTACTTTGCCCGCAAGTACAGGTAGCTCCCAACAAGCCCGTCGCGCGGGCTTTCCGGCCGTTTCACCCGCCAGCGCCGGTATTGACGCCCGGCATCTGTGCCCGTATCCTCTGGCTGCTTCTCCCTGGGAGGGTTCGTGCTGATTCGCAATTTCATATTCTGGCTGTCCACAAAACGCGGCGTCACCAATCGCATCGCGCGCCACGGCATGAAAAATGGCTTCGCGCGCCGTTTCGTCGCCGGCGAGACCCTTGCGGAAGCGCTCACTGCCAGCCAGGAACTCTGCTCCCAAGGCCGCAACATCAGCCTGAACCACCTCGGCGAGAATGTCACCAGCGAAGCCGCGGCACGCGAAGTCCGCGCCAGTTACATCCAAATGGTCGAGGAGCTGCACGCCAAGAATCTCAACGGCAACATCTCCATTAAACTCACCCAACTCGGCCTCGACATCGACAAAGAGCTCTGTCGCGCGATGGCTCGCGAAATAGCCGCACGCGCCGCAGCCCTAGGACGCACCATCGAGATGGATATGGAAGGCAGCGTCTACACGGACGTTACCCTGGATATTTTCGAAAGCGTGCAACGCGAACTTGGAAATTGCGGTCTGGCCGTACAAGCCTACCTTTTCCGCACCGAGAAAGACCTGCAAAGGCTCGCCCCCATCAAACCGAAAATCCGCCTCGTCAAGGGCGCCTATCGCGAATCGGCAAAAATCGCTTTCCAGAAAAAGAGCGACGTCGACGCCAACTACCAGAAATTAACAACTCAACTCCTCGAAGGTGCCGCCCAAGGCACTTTCCTACCCGCCATCGCTTCCCACGATTGGAACATGGTCGTGCACGCTCAAGCCGAAGCCGCCCGGCTCAAGCTGGAAAAATCCCGCTACGAATTTCAGATGATTTATGGAATCAGGCGCGACCTGCAAGCCCAAGTGCGCGCCGCAGGTGACACTCTGCAGGTCTATGTGCCGTTCGGCACCGACTGGTGCCCCTATTTCATGCGCCGTCTTTCGGAGCGCCCCGCGAATTGCTGGTTTGTACTGCGCAGCCTCTTCGCGGAGTCCGGCAGCGCCTCGCGCCAACCCGCTGCTTGATCGGCCAGAAAAAGATTCGGCCGCAACTTCTATCAGCACTTAGTCCGTCAGATCGAAATCGACGGTACGATTCGGGGCATGGTGCCCTGCGCTGTCCACGGCCATCACCACCAAGCGATAGCCTCCGGGAGCCATATCCTTCACTTTGATGGCCAACGCCACTGGCACCATCGGACTTCCCTTTTGAATGAAGTCATCCAAACGCACAGCCGGTGTCTTGAACACAACATTCCCGCTGGTGCGGTCTACTACGGCATATCCCGCCATCACCTGCGGGGGCGTCGCCGATGTCAACAACGGTGCGTACACCTCTGTATAGAGCGCAACGCTATCTGCCTTCTTGAACCGATTGCTTGCCGATGGGTTGACCTGTAATCCCTTCACCACGAGCGGCGTGCGGTCCTCGAGCAACACAGAATCGAGGCCCGTCGGAATATCCGTCAACTTCTGCATCGAGTTCGTGAGCACCACTCCGCCCAGGCTGAACTGCTTGCCATCGTAAGAATCGATCTGCAGCGGCGATTCGTATTTACCGAAAGCATCGCCACCCGAGCTCACCACCACCGTCAGCTTGTACGTGCCCGAACCAGCATCGAACTGGTTCTGGTAGAAATACGGCTGCTTCGTGAAGTCCTTCATCTCTTCTTTTTCCAAGTCGAGATTCACCGTGTCGCTGAACTTCGCTCCGATGCTCCCGTCCGGTTTGTACGCAATCCCCAGCACGTTCAGGCTGGCGTGATATTTTCCCTTGTCTTTGTTGAACTGCACCGAGTTCGAGGGGATCTCCATCGCTAGGTTGACCCGCGCCACATTTGGAGCCGTATAAAAATACGGCACTTCAAACGCGCCCTTCATCGTTCCGCCCTGCGTGCCCGTGGCCCGCGCTTCCAACTGCTTCTCCACCGGCGTGCCTTCCAGCACATTGGTCGACTTTGTATTGCAGTAGCCGCTGCGCGACCTTACGTTTAGCCCGCCGCGGTTCATTTTCACTTTCAGCGTGTGGCAACTGCCCTCCGCCGACGCCTGCGGCACGTAACCCAAAATATAAAACTCGTTTTGCTCGCGCCCGATCTTCTCAAGCCCTCCTAGCAAATCGTTTGTGTTGAAAATTGTGAACCCGCCGGTTCCCTCCGCCAGTGCCGCCAGAATCTGCTGGTTTGTCGACGCTGAAGGTGGAAATTGCGGAACGATGGTCCTCGGCTGCGAATACACCGAATTCGGGTTGTTGCTATTGGGATTCGTGCCTACCCCTCCGCCTGTGCGTCCTGTTGTTCCTCCGCCTGTTCCTCCTGTGCCGCCCGTGCCGCCTTTGCCGCCTGTTCCGCCTGTTCCGCCTGTGCCACCCGTCCCACCGGTACCGCCTGTGCCTCCAGTGCCTCCTCTACCTCCTGTTCCACCGCCCCCGCCGGTCCCACCCCCCCCGCCCCCAC
>Ga0210394_10004922_pt1 | contig 15280 bp, 12 predicted proteins | sample IncBWC12MmetaG_FD_160121 | JGI IMG/M metagenome (GOLD analysis project Ga0210394, IMG submission 160121) | Forest soil microbial communities from Barre Woods Harvard Forest LTER site, Petersham, Massachusetts, United States - Inc-BW-C-12-M | ecosystem: Environmental > Terrestrial > Soil >... | reverse complement strand
CCTGGGCAGAATTCAAGAGCGCGGATTGGGTGACTTTCATACTCGTTTAATCAAGCGTTGACCGACTAACGCATGATTAATCGAACGTATGCTAGACCTATCGGCGAGAAAGCGCAAGCAGATTTAGTCTCTTAAATCGATCTTTACGCCGATAATGATCGATTAATCGATCTTGCTAAGTATTCGATCAGTAAGGCCATTCAGCCTGACGCACCCGGTCCCCGGAGGGGGTCTTTGATAGTGAGGCGCTGCCAGACGTTGCCTGGGGACACAGCACCCTCGGTAATTGTCAAAGATGCCCGGTCTCATTTGGCACCGTACCCCAGTCGTTGTTGCGTCCGTCGGCATATCTGATTGGCGCGGAGAGCAGGTCTTGGGGATCCAGGTCATCTAGAGATGCGAGTTGGACCGCTACGTAGTCGCCGCCGATTTGCTCGACGTATCCGCGCTGAAATGACCGCACCCCGCAGGATTTGCAAAATAAATGATGAGCAACTTTCGTGCCGAATTGGTAGTCGCTCAAGTTCTGCTCGCCGGCAAGCAATCGAAACGCATTGGGCTTGATGATGACCACCCAATGCCTGGTTTTCGCGCAGATAGAACAGTTGCACTTGTGGGTCCCGGCGCTCAAATCGATGTCAGCCTCGAAGCGAATCGCTTTGCAGTGGCAGCTTCCGGTGTAGGTTTTCATGGAATGTTCGCTCTTATCTCATTAACCTTCTCGCCCAAGTCTTGGTGGTCTAGCTGCACGATAATTACCGGGGTCTCGATCTTGATCTCCAGAATGTAAGTGGCCCGTGTTTCAAACTGCGTCGAGGTGTCAGTGGAATTCTTGAGACTCATTTTCCATACTACCTTCGCTAAAATGTACCTGGCGTCCAATGGGATTTCGTCGATTGATGCGACCGTCGATTTTTCCAAACCAATGGACTCGAAATAGGCTTTTCGCCCTGGAAGTAGTTTCAAGAAATCCTCTTTCTTGACCAGCTGAACACCGCGCGGACCGCCGAACATGAAGACATCCGAGTAGAGCGCCGCAACTGCCGAGATGGCGGCTTCCGCAAGCGATTTTTCATAGATCGCAAAAAATTTCGTTACCAAGGGATTCATTGCTTACTCCGCGTGGGTCCCTCTCAGGAGGGGTATGTAATCCGGGCTCTCGGAGATGCTGTTGTGACCGACCATGGGGATCACGGTGAGGGTCGCCAGGCCTTCGGGAAAATGCTTATAGAGAGATTGGGTGCTCAAGAAGGGAATCACGTCGTCATACTGCGCGGCTATTAGCTGCGTGGGCGCGCTAATTTTGGGGGCGTAGCGCCAGGATTCGAATTTGTCGATCAGCAGCCAACGAACGGGAAACAAGCGGAAGTGGTTGGCCGCTATTTCAGCCAAGCTGTCATAGGGTGTGACGAGAACAAGGCGTTCCACAGGGCGCAGGCTTGCGATGTGAACGGCGACGCCGCTGCCGAGGCTTCGGCCGATGACGATGATATGAGGGTGATCCACGTGCACGTGATCAAACAACACCAGGGCGTCTGCGATCAGCGCAGCTTCGGATGGTGTGCCGGTGCTGCCGCCGTAGCCGCGGTAGTTCATTGCAAAGAGAGAGCGTCCGCGGTAGGCCTCTGCCAAGGTTGGGAGGCTGTAGGAGACGGCTTCGGCGTTGCCGCCAAAATAGATGACGGCGTCGGGGCCGGTGCTGGGGCGGGTAGCGATGACAATGCGGGCGCCGTTGACGTCGAGGGTGAGCGTCGGGTCGTGGTCGGTGGGCGATTTCGGTTGGGGATAGTAAATGAAGGAACGCTGAGATAAGAAGAGTACGAGGCACAGGCCAACGTACAAGAAGGCGGCGAGGGCAGCAATGATTAAAATGACACGCATCCGCTATGGCCCGCCATAAAAAAGGCCCCGGACCTTAAGAAAGAGCCGGGGCCATGTCTTTAAAAATTTCTTCTTATTTTATTCCGCAGCTTCGGTGTCCCCCGCCGGTACGGCATCGTCCGCATCGCCGATTCCGCCGCTCACGTCCATAAAACTACGCCGGCGGCTGTCATCCGAGGCACGTCGGCGCCGCGCATGATACGCGAAGCCCGTGCCCGCGGGAATGAGGCGCCCGACGATGACGTTTTCCTTGAGTCCGCGCAGGTCGTCCTTGAGGCCGCGCACCGCTGCCTCGGTGAGGACGCGGGTGGTCTCTTGGAAGGATGCCGCGGAGATGAAGGACTCGGTGGCCAGCGACGCCTTGGTTATGCCAAGCAACAGAGGTTCCCACGTCGACTGGTGCTTGCCCTCGGTTTTCTGCTTCGCAATGACATCGAGCAGTCTGCCCCGATCCATCTGTTCGCCGCGCAGCAGCGCCGAATCGCCGGCATCCAGCACCTCGATTTTGCGCAGCATTTGCCGCACGATGACTTCAATGTGCTTGTCGTTGATTTTCACGCCCTGCAATCGATAGACGTCCTGAATCTCCCGTACCAGGTAGTTGGCCAGCGCCTCGACGCCCTGGAGCCGGAGAATGTCATGCGGATTGGGCTCGCCGTCGGCGATGACTTCGCCCTTCTCCACTTGTTCGCCTTCGAACACATTGAGATGGCGCCACTTCGGAATCAACTCTTCGTACTTGTCGGTCGCTTCGTTGGTGATGATCAAGCGGCGCTTGCCCTTGGTTTCCTTGCCGAAGCTCACCGTGCCGCTGCGTTCCGCCAGAATCGCGGAATCCTTCGGTTTGCGGGCCTCGAACAGGTCGGCCACGCGAGGCAGACCGCCGGTGATGTCGCGGGTCTTCGAAGACTCCTGCGGGATACGCGCGATCACATCGCCCACCGACACCTTGGAACCGTCTTCCAGGCTGACGATGGCGCCTGCGGGCAGCGCGTAGACGGCCGGAATATCGGTATTGGCGAAGGTGACTTCCTTGCCTTTCGCGTTGGTCAGCCGCACCACCGGGCGCAGGTCCTTGCCGCCCGACCCGCGCTGTTTGGGATCGAGTACCACAGTGCTCGTCAGGCCGGTGACATCGTCCACCTGCGTCGTGACGGTGATGCCGTCGACGAAATCGGAGAACTTGATCATGCCGGCCACTTCCGTGACCACCGGGTGGGTATGCGGATCCCAGTTCGCGACCGACTGGCCGGCGCCCACGACATCGGCATCGTTCACCGTGATGGTTGCGCCATACGGAATCTTGTAGCGCTCGCGCTCGCGGCCGTACTCGTCGACCACGCCCAGTTCACCGGAGCGCGACACCGCGACCAAATGCCCTTTCTCGTGGCGCACGGTCTTGATGTTGTGCAGGCGAATCGTGCCCTTGCTCTTGACCTCCACGCCATTGGCCGCCGCCGCTCGCGACGCCGCCCCGCCGACGTGGAAGGTGCGCATGGTGAGCTGAGTGCCCGGCTCGCCGATCGATTGCGCCGCAATGACGCCCACCGCTTCGCCGATGTTGATGCGATGCCCGCGGCCCAGATCGCGGCCATAGCATTGCGCGCACACCCCATAGCGGGTTTCGCAGGTGATGGGCGAACGCACCATGACCTGATCGATGCCCATCTTTTCCAGCAGCTTGACCAATTTCTCATCGATCAACACGCCGGCCTTGACCAGCACTTCGCCGCTGGACGCGACGACCACGTCTGCGGAGACGACACGACCCAGCACGCGCTCGCCCAAGCCTTCGACCACATCGCCGCCCTCGACGATTGGGGTGATGGACAGACCGTTCACCGTGCCGCAATCGATCTCGGTGACAACCAGGTCCTGCGCGACATCGACCAGCCGCCGCGTGAGATATCCGGAGTTGGCGGTCTTGAGAGCAGTGTCCGCCAAGCCTTTGCGCGCGCCGTGCGTCGAAATGAAGTACTGCAGTACGTTCAAGCCTTCGCGGAAATTCGCCGTGATCGGTGTTTCAATGATCGAGCCGTCCGGCTTTGCCATCAGTCCGCGCATGCCCGCGAGCTGACGAATCTGCGCGGCGGAGCCGCGCGCGCCCGAATCGGCCATCATGAAAATCGAATTGAAGGACTTCTGACGAACCTTATTGCCCTTGGTGTCGCTGACTTCATCGGTTCCCAACTTTTCCATCATGGCCTTGGCCACCTGGTCATTGGTACGCGACCAAATATCGACCACTTTGTTGTAGCGTTCGCCGTTGGTGACGAGACCTGAGGAGTACTGCTCCTGGATCTCCTTCACTTCCTTCTCGGCCGTGGCCAGAATCTTCAATTTCTGTTGCGGTACGACCATATCGTCGACGCCGATCGATACGCCGGCGCGGGTCGCATACTGAAAGCCGGTGTACATCAGCTGGTCGGCAAATACGACCGTTTCCTTCAGACCCACGGTGCGGTAGCACGCGTTGATCGTCGCGGAAATGATCTTCTTGGTCATATCCTGGTTGATGGCATCGAATGACAGTCCGTGCGGCAGGATCTCGGACAGCAACGCCCGGCCTGCCGTGGTGTCGACCACGCGAACGGTCTTGACCAATTGTCCGCCGGCGTCGCGGATGTATTCCGACAGACGCACTTTGACCTTGGCCTGCAGATCGATGTTGCGGCTCTCGTAGGCGCGATGCACTTCCGCGACGTCGCTGAACGCCATGCCTTCGCCCTTCGCACCCACGCGCTCGCGGGTCATGTAGTACAGGCCCAGCACGACGTCCTGCGAGGGGACGATGATGGGATCGCCGTTGGCGGGCGAGAGGATGTTGTTGGACGACATCATCAGCGCGCGCGCTTCCAGCTGTGCCTCGATGGACAAGGGCACGTGCACGGCCATTTGGTCGCCGTCGAAGTCGGCGTTGAAAGCCCCACATACCAGCGGATGCAGCTGGATCGCCTTGCCCTCGATCAGCACCGGCTCGAAAGCCTGAATGCCGAGGCGGTGCAGCGTGGGTGCGCGATTCAAGAGCACCGGATGCTCGCGGATCACTTCTTCCAGGATGTCCCACACTTCCGGTCCTTCGCGCTCGACCAGGCGCTTCGCGGCCTTGATGGTCGAGGCTTCGCCGCGCAGCTGCAGCTTGGAGAAGATGAACGGCTTGAACAGTTCCAGCGCCATTTTCTTCGGCAGTCCGCACTGATGCAGGCGCAAGGTCGGACCGACGACGATGACCGAGCGGCCCGAGTAATCGACCCGTTTGCCGAGCAGGTTCTGCCGGAAGCGGCCCTGCTTGCCCTTGATCATGTCGGCCAGGGATTTCAAGGGGCGCTTGTTGGTGCCGGTAATGGCACGGCCGCGGCGGCCGTTGTCGAGCAGCGCGTCCACCGCTTCTTGCAGCATGCGCTTTTCGTTGCGCACGATGATGTCGGGCGCGTTCAGCTCGAGCAGCCGGCGCAAACGGTTGTTGCGGTTGATGACGCGGCGATACAGATCGTTCAAGTCGGAGGTCGCAAAGCGGCCGCCGTCGAGCGGCACCAGCGGACGCAGATCGGGCGGCAGCACCGGCAATACGGTGAGCACCATCCACTCCGGCTTGTTGCCCGACTCCATGAACGCCTCGATGAGCTTCAGCCGCTTCGACAGGCGCTTGATCTTGGTCTCGGAGTTGGTGTTCGCCATGTCCTCGCGGACCTTGACCACCTCGGAGGGCAGATCCATGGACTTGAGCAGTTCGTGGACCGCTTCGGCGCCCATGCGCGCATCGAATTCATCGCCGTGCTCTTCGATCGACTCCAGATACATCTCATCGGTGAGCAATTGGCCGCGCTGCAGCGGGGTCATGCCCGGATCGACGACCACAAACGCTTCGAAGTACAGCACCCGCTCGATTTCGCGCAGGGTCATATCCAGCATCAAGCCGATGCGCGAGGGCAGCGACTTCAAGAACCAGATATGCGCCGTCGGGCTCGCCAGCTCGATATGGCCCATGCGCTCGCGGCGCACCTTGGACTGGGTCACTTCGACGCCGCACTTCTCGCACACCACGCCGCGATGCTTCAGGCGCTTGTACTTGCCGCACAGGCACTCGTAATCCTTCACGGGCCCGAATATCTTCGCGCAGAACAAGCCGTCGCGTTCCGGCTTGAATGTCCTGTAGTTGATCGTTTCCGGCTTTTTTACTTCGCCGTACGACCAGGAGCGGATCATGTCCGGCGAGGCAAGCCCGATCTTGATCGAGTCGAAATTCTCGACCGGTACTTGCTGTTTGAACAACTTGAGTAAGTCTTTCATTGATTAGGCCTCGCTCTCTAGTTCGATGTTGATGGCCAAGGAGCGAATCTCCTTCACCAAGACATTGAACGATTCCGGCATGCCGGCTTTCATTTCATGGTTGCCGTCGACAATCGCCTTGTACATCTGCGTGCGTCCGTTGACGTCGTCCGACTTGACGGTGAGCATTTCCTGCAGGGTGTACGCGGCGCCATATGCTTCGAGCGCCCACACTTCCATTTCGCCGAAGCGTTGACCGCCGAACTGCGCCTTGCCGCCCAGCGGCTGCTGGGTAACCAGGCTGTACGGCCCCGTGGAACGCGCATGCATCTTGTCGTCGACCAAGTGGTTCAACTTCAGCATGTACATGTAGCCCACCGTGACCGGACGCTCGAACTGCTCGCCGGTGCGGCCGTCGTGCAGCGTGGTTTGACCGGAGGTCGGCAGGTCCGCCATCGTAAGCAGATTCTTGATCTCCTCCTCACTGGCGCCGTCGAACACCGGCGTCGCCATCGGCACGCCCTTCTTCAGGTTGCTGGCCAACTCGATGATCTCGGCGTCGCTCATGGACTTGATGTCTTCCTTCTGGCCGCCGGTCTCGTTGTAGACCTGGCCTAAGAACTTGCGCAATTCCACGACGGCCTGCTGGGCTTCCAGCATCTTGCCGATCTTGGCGCCCAAGCCCTTGGCAGCCCACCCCAAGTGCGTTTCGAGGATCTGACCGATGTTCATGCGCGAAGGCACACCCAGCGGGTTCAGCACAATGTCCACCGGCGTGCCATCGGCCATGTACGGCATGTCCTCCACCGGTACGATGGAAGAGATCACGCCCTTGTTGCCGTGACGGCCCGCCATCTTGTCGCCGGGCTGCACGCGGCGCTTCACCGCCAGATACACCTTGACCATCTTGAGCACGCCCGGGGCGAGATCGTCGCCCGCCGTGATCTTGGCCTTCTTCTCTTCGAAGCGTTTTTCGAATGCCTTGCGCTGACCTTTCAAGCGCTCGGAAACGGTCTCCAGCTGCGTGTTGGTCTCCTCTTCCTTGAAGCGAATCTCGAACCACTGCTCGCGGGGAAGATCGGCGAGATATGCATCGTCGATCTGCGTGCCGGATTTGATCTTCTTCGGACCGGCTTCGGCCGCCTTGCCCTCGATCATGCCGCGCACGCGCTGGAACAAGTCGTCTTCCAAAATACGCTGCTGATCGGCCAAGTCCTTGCGCACGCGCTCGAGCTCTGATTTCTCGATCGCCAGGGCGCGCGAATCCTTCTCAACCCCGTCGCGAGTGAACACGCGCACGTCGATCACCGTGCCGTCCATGCCGGGCGGCACGCGCAGCGAGGTGTCTTTGACGTCGGAAGCCTTCTCGCCGAAGATTGCCCGCAGCAACTTCTCCTCCGGCGTCAGCTGGGTCTCGCCCTTCGGCGTGACTTTGCCCACCAGAATGTCGCCGGCGCGCACTTCGGCGCCGATGAAGGCAATACCCGCTTCGTCGAGCTTCGCGAGAGCCGAATCGCCGACGTTGGGGATGTCGGCGGTGATTTCCTCGGGCCCCAGCTTCGTGTCGCGCGCGACACAGGTGAGCTCTTCGATGTGAATGGTCGTGAAGCGGTCTTCCTCGACCACGCGCTCGGAGATCAAAATGGAGTCTTCGAAGTTGTAGCCATTCCAAGGCATGAAAGCGACCAGAAGATTCTGGCCGAGCGCGAGTTCGCCCAGATCCGTCGAAGGACCGTCGGCCAGCACGTCGCCGCGCTTGATCGCATCGCCGGCATTCACCAGCGGCCGCTGGTTGATGCAGGTGTTCTGGTTCGAGCGGGTGTACTTGGTGAGCGAATAAATATCCACGCCGGGCTCGCCGGCCGTGGTTTCATCGTCGTTCACCCGCACCACGATGCGCGAGGCATCCACGGAATCGACGCTGCCGCCGCGCCGTGCCACCACGGTGACGCCGGAGTCGATGGCCACCGCGCGTTCCATGCCGGTGCCCACCAGCGGCGTCTCCGAACGCAAGGTCGGCACAGCCTGGCGCTGCATGTTCGATCCCATGAGCGCGCGGTTCGCGTCGTCATGCTCCAAGAACGGAATCAGAGACGCCGCCACCGACACAATCTGTTTCGGCGAGACATCCATGAAATCGATCTTCTCGGAAGTCGACAAGGTGAACTCATTCTGCGTACGGCAGGAGATCAGGTCGTCGATGAACTGGCCCTTTTCATTCAAGGTCGCGTTCGCCTGCGCGATCACGTACTGGCCTTCCTCGATGGCCGACAGATAATCGATCTGATCGGTGACCTTGCCGTTGGCGACGCGGCGATATGGCGTCTCCAGGAAGCCGTAATCGTTGGTGCGTGCATACACGGCCAGCGAGTTGATCAGACCGATGTTCGGACCTTCCGGCGTCTCGATCGGGCACACGCGGCCATAGTGCGTCGGATGCACGTCGCGCACTTCGAATCCGGCACGCTCGCGCGTCAGGCCGCCCGGGCCCAATGCGGAAACGCGGCGCTTATGCGTGACTTCCGACAGCGGATTGTTCTGATCCATGAATTGCGACAACTGCGAGGAGCCGAAGAATTCCTTGACCGCGGCCGCCACCGGCTTCGCGTTGATCATTTCCTGCGGCATGATCGGTTCGCTCTCGGCGATCGTCAGACGCTCCTTCACGGCGCGCTCGACGCGCACCAGGCCGATGCGGAAGGCGTTCTCCGCCATTTCACCGACGCTGCGCACGCGACGGTTGCCCAGGTGATCGATGTCGTCCACATGGCCGTTGCCGTTGCGAATGTCGATCAAGGTCTTCATGACCTCGATGATGTCTTCCTTGCTGAGCACGCCCGAGCCGGTGATCTCTTCGCGGCCGACGCGGCGGTTGAACTTCATGCGGCCCACCGGCGACAGGTCGTAGCGTTCGCCGTTGAAGAACAGGTTTTGGAACAGGTTCTCAGCGGCATCCTTGGTCGGCGGCTCGCCGGGACGCATCATGCGATAAATCTCCACCAACGCTTCGAGGCGGGTCTTGGTGGGATCGATGCGCAGCGTATCCGAAATGTACGGACCGCGGTCCAGGTCGTTGACATACAGCGTGCGGATCTGCGTGATGCCGCTTTCAATGAGCTTGGCAACCGTCGGCACGGTGAGAATCTCGTTGGCCTTGGCCAGGATTTCGCCGGTTTCAGTGTTGACGATGTCATGCGCCAGGACTTTGCCTTGCACATATTCGGTGGGCACGGGCAAGCGCTTGACGCCGGCCTCCTCGAGCTCCTTGACGTGGCGCGCGGTAATGCGCCGTCCCTCTTCGACGATGACCTTCTTGCCGACACGAATCTCGAATGCGGCCGTCTCGCCGCGCAGGCGCTGCGGGATGATCTCGAACTCGATCTCTTTCTTGCCCAGATGGAACACGTTCTTCTCGAAGAAGATGTCCAGTACTTGCTCTTCGCTGAGTCCGAGCGCGCGCAGAATGATGGTCACCGGCAGCTTGCGGCGACGGTCGATGCGCGCGAACACGCAATCCTTCGGATCGAATTCGAAGTCCAACCATGAACCGCGATACGGGATGATCCGCGCCGAAAACAACAGTTTGCCGGAAGAGTGAGTCTTGCCGCGGTCGTGATCGAAGAACACGCCCGGACTGCGATGCAGCTGCGAGACGATGACGCGCTCGGTGCCATTGATGATGAACGTGCCGTTCTCCGTCATGAGGGGCAGTTCGCCCAAATACACCTCTTGTTCGCGCACGTCTTTTACGGGCTTCTTGGCGCCGCTGGCTTCCTTATCGAGCACCACGAGGCGAACTTTGACGCGCAGCGGAGCCGCATAGGTCAGGCCGCGCAGCTGGCATTCCTTGACGTCGAATACGGGCTCGCCCAACCGGTAGCTCACGTACTCCAGAGTCGCGTTTCCCGAGTAGCTGGAAATGGGGAACACACTGTCGAAAGCGGCATGCAAGCCGATTTCCTCGCGTTTGGATTCCGCGACGTCCGCCTGCAAGAATCGACGATACGAGTCCAATTGAATCGCCAGCAAGTACGGCGTGCCGAGAATGCTCGGACGCTTGCCAAAGTTCTTGCGAATGCGCTTCTTTTCGGTGAACGAATAAGCCATGAGTGCGGTCTCCAGGCGCTGACGCGCCGAAATCAACCTAAAATCAAAATCAAAGGCGCAGCCGATGGCCGCCGCATATTTTCAGCGGCAACCATCGAACCGCGCATATCGGCAATAATCACTACTTGATAGCAGCCTTGGCGCCCGCGGCCTCGAGCTTCGTCTTGATCGTCTCGGCATCAGCCTTCGGAATGCCTTCCTTGACCGTCGAAGGTGCGCCTTCGACCAGATCCTTGGCTTCCTTCAATCCTAAGCCCGTGATTTCGCGAATGACCTTGATGACGCCGACTTTGTTGGCGCCGAACTCGGTCATCGTCACGGTAAATTCCGTCTGCGCTTCCGCAGCCGGAGCCGCCGCAGCACCCGGGCCCGCCGCCGCCACCGCCACCGGAGCGGCCGCCGTGACGTTGAACTTCTTCTCCATATCGGAAATCAGCTCAACCACATCCATGACGGACATCTTGGAAATTGCGTCGAGGATTTCAACTTTAGTAACAGCCATTATCGTCTCCAAATTAATGTGGGGTCTGTAAACCCCGAATCAGGATTATTTCGCCGCCGCCTGCGCCGCGCCGCTCTTCTTGGCTTCAAGAACAGCAGCCAGCGTCCGCACCAACTTCGAGTTGGGGGCGGCCAACGTACCAACTAACTTTTGCAAAGGCGCCTTCAGAACACCCAACATCTGCGACAACGCCTGCGCGCGCGTGGGCAATGCAGCCACCCGCTCGAGCGAATCGGGTTTGAGCAGCTGTCCGCCCAGAGACACGAGCGTCGTCACCAGTTTTTCGTTGTCCTTCGCAAACGCCTTGACGATACGGGCAGCCGCGCCCGGATCGTCGTTGGAGAATGCGAGGACAATGGGTCCCTTCAACGCCGGAGCGATGCACTCGAAAGCGGTGCCGGCAACGGCCTTGCGCGCGAGTGTATTCTTGACGATTCGCAGATAAACGCCTTCCTTACGCGCTTTGGCGCGCAAATCGGTCATCTGCGTCACGGTCAAGCCACGGTTCTCCGCGCCCACCACGGACAGGGCTTTCGCCGCGACCGCGTTGACTTCTGCCACCACGACTTTCTTCTCTTCCAACTTGAGTGCCATATAGGTTCCCCGTGGAGAAGCGTCACACACCAGACACGAACGCCGCCGCTCGTATCCACCTTTTGAGTGCTTTCGCACTCGGTGCGACCTTCACCAGGCAATTCCTGATTTCAGGTCCCACCATCTGCGCAGGCAGTCTTTAAGAGCCGCCGGGTCGAAACCCCGGCTCGCCTGCGGTCTTCGACGGTGGGCGCGATAAGCCTTGCGGCCTCACGCAGCCCTCCATCAATTCCAAATTCAAATCTTGACCAGCCCTAAACTCGCCTGGTCCACCGCGACGCCCGGTCCCATGGTCGAGGAGAGAGTCAACTTCTTCAGATACACGCCCTTCGATGTCGCCGGCTTGATCTTCTGCAGATCGTTCACCAGCGCCAGCAGGTTTTCCTTCAATGCGGCCGGCTCAAAGTTCGCGCGTCCGATCTGCGCATGCACGATGCCCGCCTTGTCGGTGCGGTACCGCACCTGGCCGGACTTCGCATTCTTCACGGCGTCCGCCACATTGGGCGTCACCGTGCCGACCTTCGGATTCGGCATCAGGCCGCGAGGCCCCAAGATTTGACCGAGCTGGCCGACGATGCGCATGGCATCGGGGCTCGCGATCACCACATCGAAATCGATCTGGCCCGCCTTGACCTTTTCAGCCAGGTCCTCGAAGCCGACGATGTCGGCGCCGGCCGCTTTGGCGGCATCGGCGTTCTTGCCTTGGGTGAACACCGCCACCCTGACCGTCTTGCCCGTGCCGTGCGGCATCACCGTGGAACCGCGCACCTGCTGATCGGATTTGGTGGCATCCACGCCCAAATTCACCGACACGTCCACCGACTCATTGAACTTCGCGGTCGCAAACTCCTTGACCAGCTTGAGCGCGTCGTCGATCGGATATGACTTGCCCGGCGGCAGCTTGTCTTTCCAACTCTTGGTACGTTTGACTACGGCAGGCATGTCACACTCCCTCCACGTCGACGCCCATGCTGCGCGCGCTGCCGGCGATCGTGCGCACCGCCGCATCCAGGTTGGCAGCAGTCAAATCCGGCATTTTCAACTTGGCGATATCCTCGAGCTGCTTGCGCGACACTTTTCCGACCTTGGCGGTGTTCGGCGTGGCGCTGCCTTTGGGGATGCCGAGCGCCTTGGCAATGAGCACGGACGCCGGCGGCGTCTTCATGATGAAAGTAAAGCTGCGGTCGCTGTATACCGTTATCACTACTGGGGTCGGTAATCCTTTTTCCAAGGCCTGGGTCTGCGCGTTGAACGCCTTGCAGAACTCCATGATGTTCACGCCCTGTTGACCCAATGCGGGGCCCACCGGCGGACTCGGGTTGGCCTGGCCTGCAGGAATCTGCAGCTTGATATAGCCAGTGACTTTCTTCGCCATCGTCGCTTACTCCTATGGGTACAAGCGCTCTCCTTACGGAAAGCTCCCCTGGTTCAGGGGCTTGCGCCCCCGTAAAGACCTAACCCTTCTCCACCTGCGAGAAATCCAATTCCACGGGCGTCGAGCGCCCCAGGATCTGCACCGCCACCTGCAGCCGGTTCTTTTCGTAATTCACGGACTCGACCACGCCGTTGAAATCGTTGAACGGACCGTCGGTCACTCGCACCACTTCGCCGGGCTCGAACAGCACTTTCGGCTTCGGCTTGTCCACGCCTTCCTCGACACGGCGCAGAATCGACATCGCTTCCTTGTCGGTGATGGCTGCCGGCTTGTCGCTGGTGCCGCCGATGAATCCCAATACTTTCGGCACTTCCTTCACGAGGTGCCAGGTGTCTTCGTCCATTTCCATCTGCACGAGCACGTAGCCGGGGAAGAACTTGCGGTCCGACTTGCGTTTCTGGCCGTCGCGCATCTCCACTACTTCCTCGGTGGGCACCAGAATTTCGCCGAATTTGGCTTCCAGGCCGGCGCGCTTGACCCGCTCCTTCAGCGACTCCGAGACTTTGTGCTCGAAATTCGAGTAAGCGTGCACCACATACCATCGCAAGGACATAAACAGCTCCGCGTCGGTCAGCCGGATTGGCCGCCCAAAAATCGAGTCATCAATGTAAGAACCCAATCCAGCGCCCAGAAAAATACACCCATGACCGCCGCGAAAATAAACACGACGACCGTGGTCTGGATCGTCTCCTCGCGCTGCGGCCACACCACTTTGCGCAATTCGACGCGGGCGGCCTGCGCAAATTGCAGAAACTCCCGGCCGTACGAGCTGAACCACGCGAGGCCCGCGCCCGCCGCGAGGCCGAACACGACCATGCCGACTCGAACCGGCAGCGGCTGTTCGTCATACCAATAAAACGCGACGATCCCGCCGAGCACGCCTACGATCGACAAAATCGCGAGCGCGGTGTCTTTCGCCGACGCGCCCGGGGATGTTTGCACTTCTGCCATGTACTTACGCCATTCCTACCAGCCCGCATCAATGGCAGGGCAGGAGGGAATCGAACCCCCAACCTGCGGTTTTGGAGACCGCCGCTCTGCCAATTGAGCTACTGCCCTGTATTCGGTGAGCAAAAATGTTACGCGATAATCTTAGAGACGACGCCGGCGCCGACGGTTTTACCGCCCTCGCGGATGGCGAAACGCAGGCCCTGTTCCATCGCAATCGGGGCGATCAGCTCCACCACGATCTTGATGTTGTCCCCCGGCATCACCATCTCGGTGCCCGCCGGCAACTCCACCGCTCCTGTGACATCGGTGGTGCGAAAGTAGAACTGCGGCCGGTAGCCTTTGAAGAACGGCGTATGCCGCCCGCCCTCCTCCTTGGTCAGCACATACACTTCGGCCTCAAACTTGGTATGCGGATTGATGCTGCCGGGCTTGCACAGGACCTGCCCGCGCTCGACTTCCTCGCGCTTCGTGCCCCGCAACAGTACCCCCACGTTGTCCCCCGCCTGCCCCTCATCCAGGAGCTTGCGGAACATCTCCACCCCCGTGCAGGTGGTTTTCTGCGTCGGGCGGATCCCGACGATCTCCACCTCATCGTTGACCTTCACCACTCCGCGATCGATGCGCCCCGTCACCACGGTGCCGCGCCCGGCAATCGAAAATACATCCTCCACCGGCATCAAAAACGCACCCTCCACCGCACGCTTGGGCACCGGGATGTATTCATCCAGGCTCTTCACCAAACGCAATACCGAGGGCACGCCAATCTCGCTGCCATCCCCTTCCAGGGCCTTGAGCGCAGAGCCGGTGATGATCGGAGTCTTATCCCCGGGAAACTTGTACAGCGTCAATAAATCGCGCACCTCAAGCTCCACCAGCTCGAGTAACTCCGCATCATCGACCATGTCCGCTTTATTCAAATACACCACGATGTAGGGCACCCCGACTTGGCGCGCCAGCAATATGTGCTCGCGCGTCTGGGGCATCGGTCCATCGGCCGCCGACACCACCAGTATCGCCCCGTCCATCTGCGCCGCTCCCGTGATCATGTTCTTCACGTAATCGGCGTGTCCCGGACAGTCCACGTGCGCGTAGTGGCGCGCCTCGCTCTGATACTCCACGTGCGCGGTGGCTATCGTGATCCCGCGCGCTCGCTCCTCCGGGGCCTTGTCGATTTGATCGTAGGCCTTGAACTCCCCGCCATACTTCTCCGCCATCACCTTGGTCAAGGCGGCCGTCAATGTCGTCTTGCCGTGATCCACATGCCCAATCGTCCCCACATTCACGTGCGGCTTCGTTCGCTCAAACTTCCCCTTCGACACGGCAAGTACCTCGTAAAAAAATTTAAAAAACTGGAGCCCACGAACGGGATCGAACCGTTGACCTCGTCCTTACCAAGGACGTGCTCTACCAACTGAGCTACGTGGGCCGATCCATTGTGGAGCGGGTGATGGGAATCGAACCCACGTGATCAGCTTGGAAGGCTGACGTTCTACCATTGAACTACACCCGCACTCCCCTGGAAGCCAATGGCACGAACACTA
>Ga0210394_10004921_pt1 | contig 15281 bp, 17 predicted proteins | sample IncBWC12MmetaG_FD_160121 | JGI IMG/M metagenome (GOLD analysis project Ga0210394, IMG submission 160121) | Forest soil microbial communities from Barre Woods Harvard Forest LTER site, Petersham, Massachusetts, United States - Inc-BW-C-12-M | ecosystem: Environmental > Terrestrial > Soil >... | reverse complement strand
CTCAGCGCTCTCGATCATCCCGTGCGATAGTTACGCTCCAGCGTCGAGAGGAAAGGAAGGAGTGTTTGTCGTGCAGGAAGGAGTGGTGGTTGTGAGCGAGGTTTTGCTGCCCCGCGGCCCGGAGCGCCGCAACGGAGACAGGCGCGCCTGGATGGAGCGGCGTTACGCGGAAAGACGTGACCCTGTGCGAGCCACGGCCGGGCGACGGGGAGTCTTCCCGTTCGACCGCCGGATCGCTGAGCGCCGCATGCTCGAGCGCCGCGAAGACTGGCCCCAGCACCAGGCCCAATAGGCTCAGTCCGGCCGGCGCTCATCGTCCACGGCGGAGCCGGCCCAGTCGCCGACGACGAACGAGCCCGCCGGCAGGCGGCCGTCGAGCGCGCGCGCGACGCCGGCTGGAGTGAGATTGGCGGCGGAGCGCTCGCCGCGGTCCTCGCGGCGGTCCGGCTCATGGAAGACGAGCCGCTCCTCAATGCCGGTATCGGAGCCTGCCTGAACCTGGACGGGGTCGTGGAGCTGGACGCCGGCGTGATGGAGGGTGCCGAGCTGCGAGCGGGCGGGGCGGCCGGGCTCAAGGACGTGCGCCACCCCATCGATCTCGCCGTCGAAATCATGCGGGATGGCCGCCACGTCCTTCTCGCGGGCGCGGGTGCCTCACGCTTTGCGCGTGAGCACGGGATCGAGATGGCCGACCCGTCGATCTTCATCACCGACCGCAAACGGCAGGAGCTACTGCACGGCGCCGACACCGTCGGGGCGGTGGCGCGCGATGACGACGGGCGGCTGGCGGTCGCGGTTTCCACCGGCGGGATCACCGGCAAGCTACCGGGCCGGATCGGCGATTCGCCTATACCCGGCGCCGGTTTCTACGCCGACGATCGGTTCGGCGCGGTATGCGGCACCGGCCATGGGGAGGCCTTCATCCGCCTCGGCCTGGCCAGGTTGATGGTGGTCGAACTCGAGCATGGGATAAGCGCCCCGAAGGTGGCGGAGGGTGCGGTGAAGCTGCTGAAGAGCTCGTTGAAAGCGTCGGGCGGGGTGATCGTGATCGCCCGCGAGGGCGCGCCACAAGCCGCTTTCAACACCCCCGCGATGCCGTTCGCAATGGCGCACTAGTTGGATTCGGCCAACACCGGGGAGCTCGTCGCTCTCGCGCTGAAACGGGCAGGCGTCAGCCATCTGTTCACGCTGAACGGCGGCCACATCTGGCCGATCCTGACCGGGGCGACGGAGCACGGCATCCGGATCATCGATGTGCGCCACGAGCAGGCGGCCGCGTTCGCGGCCGAGGGTTGGGCGAAGGTGACCCGCCAGGTCGGTGTCGCCGCAGTCACCGCGGGCCCTGGCGTCACCAACGCCGCGACCGCGCTCGCCCAGGCGCAGTCCGGCGACAGCCCGATGTTCGTGATCGGCGGTCGCGCACCGGCCGCCCGATGGGGCATGGGCTCGTTGCAGGAGATGGACCACCTCGAGGTCGTGCGCAGCCTTACAAAGAAGGCCGTCACGCTGGAGACCGCGGAAGAGGCGTACGGACTCGCCGCGGAGTGCATGCGCGCTGCGCTGAGCCGGCGCACCGGCCCGACCTTCATGGACGTCCCCCTGGACACCTTCATGCTGGGGGCGGCGGACGTGCCCGAAGCCACCGAGCACCTGACCCCCGACCTCGGTGCGTCGCCCGACCCGGACCTGGTCCAGCACGCCGCCCGGTTGATTCGGGAGGCGGAGCGCCCGGCCGTGATCGCCGGCGGCACGGTGTGGTGGGCGCACGCCGAGGCGGAAGTGAAAGACATGGTCGAGTCGGCACACCTGCCGCTCGTAGTCAACGGCATGGCACGCGGCGTGCTGCCGCCCGGCCATCCGCTGTTCGTGCAGCGGGCGCGTGGGCCTGCCCTCGGCGAAGCGGATCTCATCGTGGTGATCGGGGCGCTGCTCGACTTCCGGCTCAACTATGGCCAGCCACCCGTCTTCGCGGAGGCTGCTCATCTCATCTACGTCGACGTGGACGCTTACCGCAAGCCGCGGCCGGCCGAGGTGGCGATCTACGGCGACCTCAAGGCCGCAATGGCCGCCCTGGTCTCTGCCGTCCGCGGCATCCCCGAATGCACCGCCTGGCTCGAGCAGCTTCGCGAGGCGGACGCCGCCTCACGGCGGCGCGACGCGGTCATGACGCGGTCCGACTCGTCGCCCGTCCACCCCGCGCGGCTGATCGCCGAGGTGGACGCATTCAGCGATCCGGACGCGATCCTGGTCGGCGACGGCGGAGACTTCGTCTCGTTCGCGGGCCGCCTCATTGAGCGGGCTAAGCCTGGGCTTTGGATCGATCCCGGACCCTTCGGGGCGCTGGGCTCGGGGCCGGGTTATGCGATGGCGGCCAAGCTCGCGCACCCCGAGCGCCAGGTGATTCTGCTGTCAGGCGACGGGGCATTTGGCTTCTCAGCGATGGAGTTTGACACCATGGTCCGCCACCACATCCCGGTCGTCTGCGTCGTCGGAAACAATGGCATCTGGGCGCTGGAGAAGCACCCCATGCTCAGCATGCTCGGGGTGAGCATCGCCGCCGACCTTGGGGACCGTACCCGCTACGACAAGGTGGTCGAGGCGCTTGGCGGCTACGGGGAGATGGTGGACCGGCCGGAGGAGATCAGGCCGGCTCTCGAACGTGCGTTCAAGTCGGGACTGCCCGCCTGCATCAACGTAATTTGTGACCCTTCCGCGGAATATCCGCGATCATCTGTACTGATGTGAGCGCAGCCCAGCTCCAGCCCGTCGTCGAAGCGGATGAATGGAGAACCGCCCAGTCGCAGTTCGACGAGGCCGCCGAGATCATCAAGCTCGAACCCTGGCTGCGCGAAGTCCTGCGCGAGGTCCAGCGCGAGTTCACGTGCAACTTCCCAGTGAAGATGGACAGCGGTCACATGCGGATGTTCACCGGCTACCGCGTGCAGCACAACATCAACCGCGGCCCGGCCAAAGGCGGCATCCGCTACCACCCCGATGTCTCGCTGAATGAGGTCAAGGCGCTGTCCATGTGGATGACCTGGAAATGCGCCGTGGTGAACATTCCGTTCGGAGGCGCCAAGGGCGGCATCATCGTGAACCCGAAAGAGCTCTCCCTCAACGAGCTCGAGCACATGACGCGCCGGTTCGCGACCGAGATCTCGATCCTGATCGGCGCCGATCGCGATATACCGGCGCCCGACGTCAACACCGACGGCCAGACCATGGCGTGGATCATGGACACGCTGTCCATGCATCTTGGTTACTCGGTGCCGGCGTCGGTGACGGGCAAGCCGATCGAGGTGGGCGGGTCGTTGGGACGCATCGAGGCCACCGGTCGCGGCGTGACGATCTGCGCGATGGCGGCCCTGGAACATCTGAACCGCCTGCCCCACCAAACCCGCGTTGCGGTACAGGGGTTTGGCAACGTCGGCAGCATCAGCGCCAAATTGCTCGAGGAGTCCGGCTGCACGGTGGTTGCGGTGTCTGAGGATTACGGAGGCATCTACAACCCGCTCGGGCTCTCCATCAAGCGAGTGCTCGAGTACCGCGCGCGCGAAAAGACACTGAAGGGCTTCCCAGGTGCCCAGGAGATCGGCAACCAGGAGTTGCTCGGAGTCGACTGCGACCTGCTCGTGCCCGCCGCGATCGGCAACCAGCTCACCTCGCGCAACGCGCGCGACGTCAAGGCGAAGCTGATCGTCGAGGGCGCGAACGGGCCAACGACCCCTGAGGCCGATGCGATTTTTCGCGAGCGCGACATCTTCGTGGTGCCGGACATCCTCGCCAACGCGGGCGGGGTCACCGTGTCCTATTTCGAGTGGGTGCAGGACCTCCAGTCGTTCTTCTGGTCCGAGCACGAGGTCAACCAGAAGCTGAAGGCGATTCTTTCTCGAGCGTTCTCCGAAGTGCTCAAGACCAAGCTGGAAAAGAAGGTCGACATGCGCATGGCCGCGTACTGCCGGGCGGTGGCGCGCGTTGCGGGCGCTACCCGCGAGAGGGGCCTGTACCCCTAGCGGGCGATGCCCGGCGGTTGGCGCGAGCCGTGCGCAATTCCCATGATCTGTCACGAGGGTCTCGCGCCAGGCGGGGGAAATTCCGGTTTAGATCTCTCTGGTTCTGAAACTCCAGATGCTCAGGCCCAGCATCAGCCCGAACCAGACGACCACCCAGGCGAGGAACGCCAGCGGCGGCGGGTCAACAGCCGCGAACGGGTTGGCTCGACCCACGGTGCCGGCCGCGCGCAGCGTGGCGAGGAAGGCGTCGGGCTCCATCGCGTAGATCGCGCCGCGCCACAGGAGGTCGGTCGGGAGGATCAGGTGGCTGAACACGCCCACGTTCTCCACGGCCTGGTTCTGCAGTCCGGCCCCGACATCTCCGACCACGCCTCCTATCCAGCCCATGAGCCAGGCGACGAGTGCGATCACGCCGCCCGTGATGCCGGAGAGGCGGGTCGAAAGCGCCAACCCGAGAGACAGCAGCACGAGCCCTTCAGCGCCGACGTAGAGCACCAGTTCAATCGGGTGAGGTGGGACGTACCCGGTCGCCCAGTCCACGGCCGCGAGCTCCAGGAATGCGGACCCGGCGGCATAGATGGCGACGAGGACCGCGAGGCCGAGCCACTTTCCAATCACGACCTCGCTGCGGCGCACGGGACGGGCGAGCATCGACAACAGGAGGCCGCTCTCGACCTCGCCTGAGATCAGCGGGCCGGCGACGACCGCCGCGCTCAACGCGAGCACGCCGCTGTACATGAAGGTGACGACGATCAAAAGCTGCGAGGTGATCAGTGCGACCTGCTCGGGCGGCAGGGGGCTGCCCGAGGAGCCGGTCACCGTCGTGATCTTGTGAAAGCCCCACGCGGAGAAGCCGACGACGATGAGGGTGAGGACGATCAGCGCAAGGATCAGCCGCCGGCGCGAAGTCTCTTGCACGGTGAGCCGCGCGATGACCAGTGTCGGCGGCATTATTTCTCCTCCTCTTCGAGCAGCTGGAGGAAGCGGTCTTCCAGCGTCTGGTGCCGCGGCGACACCTCGTACACCCTGCCGCCAAGGCCGACGATCGCGGAGACGAGCTCTGGCACTCGGTCGGGCTTGAGGTTCGTGAAAGTGAGCTGGTCGCCCTCGTCGTCGATGTTCCCGAAATCGGCGAGCTTCGCCTTGCCGGCCTCATCGAGACCGGTCACGCGAACTTTGACCGCCGTGCCGCTGAGCAGCTCGTCCATCGTTCCCGAGGCGATCACGCGACCGTGATCGACGACCGCCACGCGGTCGCAGACCTGCTCCACCTCGCTCAGGAGATGCGAGTTGAGAAACACCGCGGTGCCGCGCGAGGCAAGGCCGCGAATGATCTCGCGCACGTCATGGCGGCCCACCGGATCGAGTGCCGACGTCGGCTCATCCAGGAAGACAAGCTCGGGTTCGCCGAGCAGCGCGGCGGCGAGTCCAAGCCGCTGCTGCATACCTTTCGAAAATGTGCTGACGCGATCGCCGGCGCGATCGGTCAGTCCGACCGTGTCGAGGGCTGAGGTGATCTCGTCGTTCCAGCTCGAGCGTGGCAGCGGTGCGAGCTCGCAGTGAAGCGCTAGCACCTCGCGACCGGAGAGCCAGCCCTGGTAGCGAAACAGCTCCGGCAGGTAGCCGATCTTCCGCCGCGTCTGCAGGTCGCCGATCGGCCGGCCCAGCAGCGAAGCCTGGCCCGAGGAGGGTTTGAGAAGGCCGAGCAGCAGCTTGACCGAGGTCGTTTTGCCGGCGCCGTTGGGTCCGAGGAAACCGAAGACCTCGCCACGGGGCACCGTCATCGAGAGGCCGGCCAGCGCGACGGTGTGCCCGAATCGCTTGGATAGGTTGACCGTCTGGATGGCTGGTGAGCCGGCAGCCGCCCCCGGTGGAGCGGCTGCCGTCTGTTCGATTACATCAGTCACGAGTGCAGGCTATAACGCCCGCCTAGGTCAATTGGTTAGCGACGTTGACCGCGTCATCGCGCTTGATGGTGCCGACGACTCCGTACACGACTCCGTGCTTGATCCAGATCACGCCGGCGCCGACGCCTGTGTTGTCGCCGAGAGCCAGGCCCTGGACGCCCTGGATCGTCACCTTTGACGACGAGGCGAACTGGACCGGGATCGGGATCGGCAGCGTCGTGCTGGGGTCGCCGATCGCTTTGATCGCGGCCGTTAGCTCTGGGGAGATCCCGGGCTGAGACAGAAGGTAGTTCTCGAACTGCACCACCGTCACCTGGGACGACGTGGCCACCGGTGCGCTGGTTTCGCCGACGACGAGCTGCGGAAGGCCGGCCTGGGTGATGTCCGAGCCCGCAGCCGGCTTGCTCAGGTTGCCGTAGATCTCAGCCACGGCCGGACCGACTGTCACGGTGAGCTGCGCGCCGTCGATTCCGGCCGGCAGCGCGGGAAGCGTCTTGCCCGCCTGCGCCGCGGCTGCCGCAGCCTTGGCCGAGCTGAAGGTGAAGACGGCCGTCGCCTGTGCCAGCGCCGCGTAGGTGACGGTCGACGAGACGCCGCTAGGCAGGGCCGCCACCTTGGGCACCGGCAGCCCGGAGATGGTTTGTGCCTCGTCCGCGCTGGTGACGATCTGTGGCTGCGGTTGCTTGGTCCACGTGATCGTTCCGTAGGCGCTGAGCTGGGACAGCGACTCCATATCCGCCATCGTCACGGGGACGGGCGTCAGCGTCTGCGGGGTGAAGGTGTTGCTGTCCTGCGCGATCGCGGTGACCAGCAGCCCGATCGCCGCGACGGCGGTCGCGAAGGCGAGGACGAACGGCCGGGATCCAGGCCGCATCACCGGGAGCCGGAATCCAAACCTGGGCTGTGCCGCGGGCGCCGAGCGCACGCGGTTGAAAGCAGACGCGACGTCGACTTTGAGCTCCGGAGCAGACATCAGGGTCGAGATGGCGAGGGCGTCCTTCGACACCGTGCCGTAGCGGGCCTGGCAGTCTGCGCAGGTTTCGAGATGGCGCTTGTCCGCGCCGCTGTGAGCGTCCGGATCGTCAACCATCCGGCGCAGGGTTCCCTCAGATAGATGTGCCACGTGTGACCTCCTTGCGCAGAGCGGCTTCCGCGCGCCTCAACAATGTTCCGACCTGACCGATACCGACGCCGAGTGCCTGGGCGACCTCCGCATAGCTGAGCCCGCTCGCGCGGAGCACGAGCACCGCCGCGGGCTTTGGTGCGAGGCGGGCCAGCGCTTCGCGGACCTCGCGGCGATCCTCGCTGACCTCGAACAGCTTCTGCGGATCGAGGACGCGATCGCCTTCTCCGGCAGCCTGAGCGACCTCTCGCTTCTGGCGGCGCCGCGATCCGCGCAGCCGGTTGAGCGCCGCGTGCGCGGCCGCGCGGTGCAGCCATGCGGGCGCGTACTGGGCGCTGGCCGAATGTAGGCGGTGGAAATCGACGAAGACCTCTTGCGCCACGTCCTCCGCCTCGTGCTGGTCCACCAGCACCCGGTTCGCGATGCCGGCCACCCGCGCGTACTCGGCTTTGAAGAGGGCTTCGAAGGACTCGTCGTCAGTCCGACGCGTCGCCACTGCTCTCGCCCCGAGATTTATGCCCACTGAATGACAAGCACCACGGACGCCGGTTTTGTGACATCACGGTGTGGAGGGTTTTCGGCGCCCGAAGAGGTGGAGGGTGAGCTCGCGAAGGAACGGGCCGCCCCAGATTCCCACCGACAGCAGGCTTGCGAAGATCACGACCGCGTCGATGCTCGTCCTGCCGGGCCCTGTCCAGTAGACGTCCTGGAGATTGAGCCAGAGCGCGAACTCGTCGAGCGTCAGCGCAGCCCCGACGCCGTAGGCGATCGCGGTGACGCTCGAGAGAAGGCTCGAGGTGGTCCCCGCTTCGATCAGCCAGATGTACCCGATGACCAGGAGCAGGAGGATGCCCAACACCAGGTGGTGAATGTGTAGACCACCACTCGAGACGTTGTGAAACGGGCCGATCCCGGCTCGGATCATGTGCGTGATTCCACGCACGATCGCGAAGGTGAGCAGAAATCCAAGCGATGCCAGGAACAGGCGCTCCCTCCGCTCGTTCTGGAAATGAAACCCGTAGATCTGCCTTAGCGTCTTCAGCCGGCGAGTGATCTCCTGTGGCGGGCGCTCCGGGCGAGCTCGTCTTCGAGGATGGTGAAGTCCGTGCGAGGCAGAGCGTGGATGTGCCCCTGGAAGGCAAGCGTCCAGTGCTCGGGTGGCCACTTGCGCACGTAATCGAGGCGATATGCGAGCTCCTTGGCCGGTACCCAGTCGGCGTCCTCGAGCACGATGTCCTGCCGGATGTGGACGCGCCACGGGTAATCCTCGTCGCGCCGGGCCGACCGCCAGATGGGCGTGTGGTCCTCGTACATCGGGGAAGCCACGGTCACGCTGGCCGCGAACGCCATTCGCCCGGTGACGTAGTACAGCATCCGATCGCCGACGTGCATCGTCTCGACCCGGCGCCGGTGGCGGCTCTTGAGGCCCTGGATGGTGAACCCCTGCTCCCGCGTCTTGCGGAAGTTGTCGGGCGAGCTGACGATCATCCAGAACTGGGAGGCGCGCCCCTCCGTGCGCCCGGACTTCCTCTTGCGGCGGGGCCGGCCCGACCTGGCAGGTCTGTCGCCGGTGGGGGCGGCGGGGGTTTCTGGCGTATCGGACACGGCGGAGATTGTCTCCCTACTCCGCCGACCGCGGCGGCGGGGCCGGGGCCAGACCTTGAGGCTCGGGGAGCAGCACGGTCAGGTTCCGGATCTGCGCGATGTGTGAGATCTCGTGGCGTGCCACCATCCGGCACACCTCCAGCAGCGTGATTTCGCCGGCGCGCGGGTCGCGGAGCTTGCGGTCCCACTCGTTCTTGCCCCAGCCGTGCAGGAGGTCGACCGTGCGGCGGCGGATGCGGGCGAAGTCCTCGAGAGCCTCCTGTAATGGTCGCGTGAGGTCGTCGTCGAGTCCGGGATCGATCGTCGCGCGCACGTCTGCGTTGGCCAGTCCGTCGAGGTGCGCGTGCCGGAGCAGCGCATCCACCTTCGAACCAGACTCGAGGAGGTGTCCGATGAGGCCGCCCAGCGTCGGGAAGGCCGGGCCGTGGCGGTACCGCAGGCGCGGCTCATCGAGCCCGTAGACCAGGTCGCCGATGCGCTCGGGTACCGAGCTCATGAGCAGGACGACGTCCGCCGGCGACATCTCCTCTTCGAGATCCATGTCTTCTGAGTATGTAGCCTTTGAGCAATGGCCCAGGTTCAGGGCGCCTGCGACACGTGCGGCGCGACGCTGCTTCCAGACGCCGCCTACTGCGAGAGGTGCGGCGCGCGGACGCGGCGGGCGCGCAGACTCGTGCGCATCGCGATTCGGGTGGAGCTGCTCTTTTTCGGGATGGTGGTCGCCATGGTGATCGGGTTCACCTGGATCTACGCCAGCCAGCACTAACTGCGGCTGATGCGCTGCCCCTCGCCCGACCCTCTCCAGGTGCTGGGGAGAGAGGGGTAACAGAGTTGCGAAAGCGCTCGGACAATCTGGTCAGGCGGTCCAGGAGCTCGGGTGGGTCCGTCACCGTGAACTCGGCGTCCAGCATGCCCAGGTAGAGCGCGAGCATCTCGATCGTGTTGGCGGTCGCGTGGACCGCGCACGTTTCGTCGTCGATCGGCTCGACGACGATTCCACGCGGCACGCGCTCGGTGATCACGCCCGCCGGGGCGTGCACCACTGCGCGCGCTTGAAAGGTCATCGGAACCGAGCGCACGTTTCGCATCACGTAGTCCCCGATGTCCTTGGCCGGCGGCTCGCGCGGAGTGAACCGGGGCCCATTCGGACTGCGCAGCTCCAGGCGGTCGACGCGGAACGTCCGCCAGGCCCGGCGGTCGCGGTCCCAGGCAACCAGGTACCAGCGGCGGCCCAGGTGCACCATCCGGTATGGCTCGACTGACCGCGTGCTCTCGGTGCCGTCGTGCTTGCGATAGTCCATGCGCAGCACCTCGGCGTCACGACACGCAGCCGCGATCGTGGAGAGCAGCTGTGGCTCAACCGTTGGCCCCGGAAAGGCCACCGGTACCGTGTACGCGGACAGCGCGTTGACCCGGCGGCGCAGGCGCGACGGCAGGACCTGCTCCAGCTTCACCAGCGCCCGCACCGACATTTCCTCGATCCCGGCCACACCGCCAGTCGATGACCGCAAAGCCACCGCCACGGCCACTGCCTCATCGTCGTCGAGCAGGAGCGGGGGCAGCGCAGAACCCGCGCCGAGCCGGTAGCCCCCGGCCACTCCGGGCGCGGCGCCCACTGGATAACCCAGCGAGCGCAGGCGAGCCATGTCGTTGCGGATGGTCCGCGTACTCACGTCGAGGCGCTGCGCCAGGTCGGCGCCGGACCATTCGCGGCGCGACTCGAGAAGGGTCAGGACGCGCAGCAGCCGCTCAGAGGTGCTCAGCATCCTGGTTTCGAGTTTGAATCTTATTTAGGAACCAAACGTTCCGCAATGGGCCATAGCCTGACGTCTGCAAGACGGCAGATCAAAAGGAGGAAGAAATGACCCAGACCGCTTCTCGTTCCCAGGTGATTCTCGCCACCCTGGGGGTGGCCATGGCGCTGCTGCTGGCGGCGCTCGACCAGACCGTCGTGGGCGTCGCGATGCCGCGGATCGTCTCCCAGCTGCACGGCATCGAGCTCTACGCGTGGGTCACCACCGCCTACCTGATCACCTCGACCACGCTGGTGCCGGTGGCCGGCAAGCTCGGCGACATGTTCGGCCGGAAGCCTTTCATGCTCGCCGGCATGGTCGGATTCGTCGCCGCCTCCGCGCTTTGCGGCCTGTCGCAAAACATGCTGGAGCTCGTGGCGTTCCGCGGCCTGCAGGGCGTCTTCGGCGGCATCCTGTTCGCCTCGACGTTCGCGGTCATGACCGACCTGTTTCCGCCGGAGCAGCGAGCCCGGATGAGCGGGGTGTTCGGCGCCATCTTCGGTCTCTCTTCGGTCATCGGACCGTCGCTCGGCGGATTTCTGACCGACGGGCCGGGCTGGCGTTGGGTTTTCTACGTCAATGTCCCGCTGGGCGTGGTGGCCACGATCCTGGTCGCAACGCAGCTCCCGCGCGTGCGCTCACAGGCCCGGCTTCGAGACATCGACTTTCTCGGAACGATCCTGCTGGTCGCCGGTCTGACGCCGCTGCTGATCTCGCTTTCGATGTTGCGCGACCACTCCTGGCTCTCCGTCCAGGTGCTGGGATTGCTTGGCCTGGCGGTCGTCCTGTTGGTTGCCTTCTTCATCACGGAGAGTCGGGTCGAGCACCCGATCGTGCCCTTTTCCATGTTTCGCTTGAACGTCTTCGCCGTTCCGGCGCTGGTCGCCTTCTTCAGCGCGATCGGCATGTTCGGCGCAATCGTTTTCGTCCCGCTCGTCTACCAGGGCGTGCTCGGCGTGAGCGCGTCCAACGCCGGTCAGCTGTTGACGCCGATGCAGGTCGCGGTCGTGGTCACCGCGACCGGGACCGGCGTCCTCCTCGCGCGCGTCCCACGCTATCGGTTTGTCGGCACCGCGGCTCTGGCGGTGATGATCGTCGGGCTGGTCCTGCTCGCCCAGGTCGGACCCCACTCGAGCCCATGGGAGGTGACGCGGGACATCGTGCTGATCGGAGCCGGGCTCGGCGTGACTTTCCCGCTCACGCTGGTGGTCGTGCAAGCGGGCCTGCCGCACCAGCTGGTGGGCGTGGCGACAAGCCAGATCACGTTCTGGCGGAGCCTCGGTGGAACGATCGGCACGGCGGTGCTAGGGGCCATCCTCACCAACCACTTGCCGGTTCGCCCCACGCGTCTGGACCTGGCGGGCACGCTACACGATCTCTTCTTGCTGGCTGCGCTGGTCGCGGTCGTGTCGCTGATCGTCAGCGTCTTCCTGCGCGAGGTGCCCTTGACAAAGGAATCGGAAATGCCAGTGGACGCGATCGAGGTCGCAGCCTAAGTTTTCTTGCGCGACCCGCTGCTCTCGCCAACCTCCCCCGCCGGCGCGGGGGAGGGGACGGCCGCTATCTCCGGTAGATCGCTTTTCCGTCTACCTCGTCTTTGTTCAGTCGCTTGTTCAGGTGCAGGCCTTCGAGCAGGAACTCGATGACCGAAGCACGTACCTCTGGCCGGTCCGGGAGGCCCAGCTTTTTCAGCGCCGTCGTCAGCTCGGGCAGGTCGCCGAACGCGCGCGTGTACGTTCGCGCCGGGATCCCTTCGCCGACCTCGAGCATCGTGCCCTCCTCGAACTTCGACACGACGCCGTCGAACTGCGAGGCGGAGAAGTGCCGGCTGAAGACCGCGCTCACCGCGCCGCGTTGCAAGCGGGAGAGCACCTGCTCCTCCTTGCCCTCATCAAGCGCTTCGATCTCCACGCGCCCGGCAGTGGAGGACGCGAGGAACTCCAGGTCGGTGATGCGGGGCACGGCGAGCGCCTCGCCGACGCGCGCGGCCCGTCGCACCGCGTTGCTGGCGAGATTCTCGAAGTTGGCGATGGACATGCGCACGGACACACCTGACGACTGCGAGATGTGCGGGCTGCGCCGCGCTTGATGCGTGAGCTCGGCGACGATCTCTTTCATAAAGGACGGGAAGATCACCTCGAAGTCTTCCGGGACCGGGTGCTTTTCGGCTTCCATGATCTGCATCTCTTCGCCGATGCTCAGCGGGTAGTGCGTGCGCACCTGCGAGCCAAAGCGGTCCTTGAGTGGCGTGATGATGCGGCCACGTGACGTGTAGTCCTCGGGGTTGGCACTGGCGATGACGAAGAGGTCGAGAGGAAGGCGCACGCGATAGCCGCGTATCTGCACGTCCTTCTCTTCCATGATGTTGAGCAGTCCGACCTGAATGCGCTCAGCGAGGTCGGGCAGCTCATTGATGCCGAAGATTCCGCGATTGGTGCGAGGCACCAGCCCGTAGTGGATCGTCATCTCGTCCGCGAGGTAGCGACCCTCGGCGACCTTGATGGGATCCACCTCGCCTATGAGATCGGCGATCGAGATATCCGGAGTAGCCAGCTTCTCGCCGTAGCGGCGGTCGCGATCGATCCACTCCACCTCGACGGCGTCCCCATCCTTGGCGACCAGGTCGAGGCAGCGCCGGCAGATCGGCGCGTACGGGTGGTCGTTGATCTCGCAGCCCGCGATACCGGGCACGTGCGGGTCGAGCAGCGAGACTAGCGAGCGCATGATGCGGCTCTTCGCCTGACCGCGTTCACCGAGCAGGATCACGTCGTGGCCCGAGATCACCGCGTTGGCCAGCTGCGGCAGCACCGTGTCGTCGTAACCCACGATCCCGTCGAGCAGCGGCTCGCCGGAGCGAAGGCGAGTCAGGAGATTACGGCGCATTTCCTGCTTGACGCTCTCGCGCTTGTACCCGCTCGCGCGTACCGCACCGATGGTCTGTGGGCGGACCGTGCTCACCTTCAGCACTATAGACAAGACAGGGCGCTCGCTTTGTTAGGGATCGGAGCCAAACCGCCGACGATCGCTAAGCGATTGCTGTACGCCAGATTCGGTCGTGGGCACAGTTAGACTGACCGGCGCTTGACTGAATCGATACGCGATCGCTACGAGACGGCTCACGACGAAGGTAGGCCGCTGATCGGTGGTCATCGGGGCAATCCGGCCGAACACCCCGAGAACACGATGCGCTCATTTCGCTCCGCCATCGCCTCGGGCTGTGACCTCATCGAGTGCGACGTCCACCTTTCATCGGACGGGCGCCTGGTCGTCATCCACGACCACACCCTGGAGCGCACAACCAACGGCACTGGCCTGGTGGGCGAGAAGACCGCGGCCGAGCTGCGCCGCCTGGATGCCGGCCACGGAGAGCGAATCCCTCTGCTGCAAGAGGTCGTCGAGCTCGCGATCGGCAAGGTCGGGCTCGTCATCGAGATCAAGCAGATGCCGATCCAGTACCCAGGGCTCGAAGACAAGCTGGTGGCCATGCTCCGGCAGCTGGGCGCGGTCGCGGACTGCGCGGCCGTGTCCTTTCACCACCCTTCGATCCGCGTGCTGCGCGGCATGGAGCCGAAGCTCCAGGTCGGGATCCTCGAGGGCTCCAGGCCGGTCGACCCCGCGCGTTTGTTGAAGGAGTCGGGCGCCGACGTCTACTCGCCGCATTGGGGCGCGATGGACCCGCAGGTGGTCAAGGAAATCCACGCCGCGGGCGGGGCGGTCGCGGTCTGGCCGGTCGACGACGCGCCGGCGATCGCCTGGTGCAAATACTGCAAGCCCGACGCGATCTTCACGAACCGCCCGGCGGAGGTCGGCCCGGCCCTGAAGTCGTAGCGAGCCTTCCGGTTTCCGAAGACTCGTTACACCTCCGATGTCCGAGGCGTTGCCTCAAATATGGACCGCGCGAATACCATGAGCCGGCCGTGGTCGCCGACCGGCCGCCCTTTGAGGATCTATACCGCGCCTACCTGGGCCGGATCTACGCCTATGTCAGGTCCCAGGTCGGGAGCTCTGCCGACGCGGAGGACATCACGGCGCAGGTCTTCATGAACGCATACCAGGCTTACGCCAGGTTCGAAGCGCGCCACACCACGCCGGCGGCCTGGTTGTTTCGGATCGCCCGCAACGCGACCCTCGACCACTTCCGGGCACACGGCAGGCGAGAGCGCCTGCGCCGGACCATCGAGCATCAGCCGGTCGCGGAGGAGGATCCGTCCGGCGTGGCCGAGGAGCGGATCCAGTACCGCGCACTGCTGGCGCGTGTTGCGCAGCTGCCCGAGCGGCAGCGCGACGCCATCTCTTTGCGTCATTCGGGTCTCAGCTTCGAGGAGGTGGGCACGTTGCTGAAGTGCACCGAGGACGCGGCCAAGATGCTGTACCACCGTGCGGTCAAAGCCTTGAAAGACGCCGTGGAAAAGGAGGCCGTGTGAGCGAGGAGCCCGAAGACCTCGAGCTTGCCGCTTTGCAGCGACAGCTCGACGATGCCTTCGAGACCACGCGGCCGCGCGCCGGGTTCGAGGACGAGCTGTGGACCAGGATGCAGGCCGCCAGGCCGGCGGGGTCGCGCCTGCGCGACGCTTGGCTGGGCCTGGTCCAGGCCATCCGCGAAGCGCCGGCCGTCCCGATGGCCGCAGTCGCGGCCGTGCTCGTCGTGGTGATCGGCGCAAGCGCTCTTGTGTACAGCGGCGTCGGTCGTGGCGGCAATGCCACCTCGGGCGCCGGTGCTGCCGAAACCGCGGCGCAGCCCGCGTCCCTGAGCTCACCAGGTGCGTTCGGCCGGCTGCCCTCGCCGGTGCTTGCGCCGCGCGTGCCGAGCAGCGCGGCCAATGGCGCCGCCCCGTCAGCG
>Ga0210394_10004920_pt1 | contig 15282 bp, 12 predicted proteins | sample IncBWC12MmetaG_FD_160121 | JGI IMG/M metagenome (GOLD analysis project Ga0210394, IMG submission 160121) | Forest soil microbial communities from Barre Woods Harvard Forest LTER site, Petersham, Massachusetts, United States - Inc-BW-C-12-M | ecosystem: Environmental > Terrestrial > Soil >... | reverse complement strand
ACATCGAGCGGTGGCCGCCGATAGTCCGGCCCGACCGCACAGCCGGCGAGCAGCACGGCAGCGGACATACACAACAACTTATTCATGCATCGGATTCCGGCCCTGCTGCACGCGGATCGGTCCGGGCCTCTCGCGCGGACGTCAAGCCGCCGCGCGGTTTCGCGAAGCGGTCGCCGAGGCCCTGCAAGATCACATAGAACACCGGGACAATGAAAATACCGATCATGGTCGCGGCCGTCATGCCAAACACCACGGTCGTACCGAGCACCTCCCGCGATGTCGCGCCGGCGCCGGTTGCAATCGCCAGGGGCAGTGCGCCCAGAATGAAGGCAAACGATGTCATGAGAATCGGCCGCAGACGCAGTCGCGCGCCTTCGATCGCCGCCTCGATAAGCGGTGTGCCGCGCTGGTGCGCAAGGCGTGCAAACTCGACGATGAGGATTGCGTTCTTTGCCGCCAGTCCAATCAGCATCACCAGACCGACCTGCGCATAGATGTCGTTCGCCATGCTGCGCATCGAAAGGCCGACAAACGCGCCGAACACGGCGAATGGAATGCACAGGATAACCGCGAACGGCACGATCCAGCTCTCGTACTGCGCGGCGAGCACGAGAAACACGAACACCAGCGCCATGGCAAAGATGTAGGGTGCCTGGCTGCCCGCGCGCTGTTGCTGGAACACCGAGCCTGTCCAGAAGAAGGTGAGATTACTGGGCAGTGCCTTGGTGAGCGACTCCATGGCGCTGATCGCATCGCCCTGGCTGTACCCGGCCGACGGCGCTCCATTGATGGTAACGGCCCGAAACACGTTGTAACGCTCGATGTAGGCGGGTCCGCGCGTCGGCTTGATCGACACGAGTGATGACAGCGGCACCATGTCGCCGGCCTGGGTGCGCACGTACAACGTGTTGACGGCATCGGGCAGCGTGCGCGCCGACGGCTCGGCCTCGGCGGTGACACGGAAGGTTCGACCGAACAAGTTGAAGTCATTGATGTAGTTGCCGCCCAGATAGGTCTGCAGCGCGCCAAAGATGTCCGAGATTGGAATTCCCAGCTCGCGCGCCCGGTCTCGGTCGATGAGGTACTCGATTTCCGGCACATGGTCGTTGAACTGGGTCGAAACGCGCGAGAGTTCCTTGCGCTGGTTGGCTTGCGCGAGAAAGTCATTGATCTCGGTGGTGAAGGTTTCGAGACTGCCGCCGGAGGTGTCGGCGAGAATGAACTCGAAGCCGCCGGCTTGGCCGATGCCGGGGATCGCCGGCGGCGCCACGAACAGGACATTTGCTTCCTCGAGCGGCCCGAGCAGCTTGTAGAGTCGATTGATCAGCGCCTGCGCAGAGCTGCCGCGACCCGGGCGCTGCGACCAAGGCTTCAACGGAATGAAGCCGGAGCCCGTGTACGGCGTGTTGACCTGGGCGAGCAGGTTGAGGCCGGTGATGGCGAGCATGCTTTCCACTTCGGGCTGTTTCTGCACCACCGCGCGGATCTGCTCGAGCACCTGCTCGGTTCGCTGCAGCGACGCGCCGGCCGGCAGCTGCGCCACCATGAGCATGTATCCCTGGTCATCCTCGGGCAGAAATCCGCTGGGACGCAGCCAAACCAGGAAGCCGAGTGCCACGACGATTGCGCCGAACACGCCGACCGCGATGGCGGAACGGCGGATGGCACGGCGCACCGTGTTCGTGTACTTCTTCGTGGCGCGCGCAAAGAGCCGGTTGAACGCGGCAAATCCGCGTCCGAGGAGCCCCGAGGGTTCGGTCTCTGAGCGCGGCTTCAGCAACAGGGCGCACAAAGCGGGTGTAAAGGTGAGCGCAATGAGCGCCGAAATCAGCACTGAAACTGACAGCGTCAGAGCGAACTGTTTGTAGAACTGCCCCGTGAGGCCGCCGAGGAAGGCCACGGGCACGAACACCGCCGTGAGCACCAGCGCAATGGCAATGACAGGACTCGAGACGCTCGCCATCGCCGCGCGGGTGGCGGCCAGGGCATCGAGGCCCTTCTCCTCCATATTCTCCGTCACGGCTTCGACCACCACGATCGCGTCATCGACCACCAGGCCGATGGCGAGAACCAGCGCGAATAGCGTCAATGTGTTGATCGAGAAGCCGAGTGCGATAAAAATGGTGAAGGTACCGAGCAGCGATACCGGTACCGCGAGCATGGGAATCAAAGTCGCACGCCAACTTTCCAGGAATATGAACACGACGAGCAGCACCAGCGCCGCGGCGATGAACAGGGTCTTCTCGACTTCCCGGATCGACTCGCGCACGAACTCCGACGTGTCGAGCGGTATCTGATAGCGAATTCCCGGCGGGAAGCGCTGCGACAGCAGCTCGAGCGTGGCGTGTATCTTCTTGCTCACCTCCAGCGCATTGGCATCCGGCAGCTGATAGACGCCAAGCAGCGCGACTGGCCGGCCGTTCAGTCGACTCGAGCGCGTGTAGTCGGTGGCAGCAAGCTGGATGCGCGCGACATCACGCAACCTGACGACAGAGCCATTCTGGCCGGTTCTTAAGACCACGTTCTCAAACTCTGCCACGCTGCGCAGCCGCCCGCGCACGGTGACCGTATAAGTCATCTCTTGTCCGGGTGGCGCCGGCTCAGCCCCGACGATGCCGGCCGGCGCGACGACATTCTGCTCGCCGATGGCATTGGTGATATCGCCGGTGGTGATGCTTAAACGCGCCATCTTGCCCGGGTCGAGCCAAATGCGCATGCCATAGTCGCGAGCGCCGAACTGCTGCACCTGACCGACACCCGGCACACGCGCGAGCGAGTCGTACACCTGCAGCGTCGCGAAGTTGCTCAAGAATAAATAGTCGTAACGGGGATCCGTCGCCTCGATCGCGATGAAGATCAGCGGCTGCGGTTGACGCTTCGTGATGGAAACTCCCTGACGCAACACGTCAGGGGGAAGCTGGCGCTGAGCGATGGCGACCTGATTCTGCACATCGACCGCGGCGATATCCTGGGCGGTACCGACCTCGAAAGTGACGTTGAGCGTGTAGGACCCGTCATTGGAGCTGCGCGAATCCATGTAAATCATGTTCGGAACGCCGTTTACCTGCGTCTCGATCGGCGCCGCCACTGACTGCTCGATGGTGGAGGCGTCCGCGCCGGGAAAGGTCGCCGAAACAACCACCGAGGGCGGCGTGATTTGCGGAAACCGCGACACCGGCAGCAGCAGGAAGGCGATGAGGCCCGCGAGCGTAATGACGATTGCGAGCACCGTCGCGAAAATCGGACGGTCGATGAAGAAATTGCTCACGACTTCGGCGGCCCGGACGCGGGCGCGGCGAGCGGTTCAACCCGCACGGGCATGCCGGGCTTGAGTTTCTGCGTGCCGTCCACGACCACCACATCGCCCGGCGCGAGACCCGCCTCGACCACCCAATCGTTGCCCTGCTGCTGGCCCATTTTGACGTCGCGCTGCTGTGCCTTGCCAGCCGGGTCCACGATCCAGACGTAGTTCTTGTCCTGCAAGACCTGCACCGCGCGCTGCGGCAGAAGCAGCGCGTTTGGACGCTCGCGTGTCGCGACAACAACTCGGATGTACTGCCCGGCGTGGAGAAATTGTTTTGGATTCGGCACAGTAAGACGGATAGCAAGGGTATCCGTCCGCAGATCCACGGCAGCATCGACGAAATTCATGGTGCCGGGCAGCTCGTACTCGCTGCCGTCGGCAAGCAGAATCCGGAATTGACGCTGGCTGGGATTGTGCTGGTCGAGCGGGCGGCCCAGCTCGCGCTGCACCTGCAGCAGGCGCTGCTCCCCGACGCTGAAGTTCACATACATGGGATCGGTCTGGTAGACCGTGGTCAGCAATGTCGTGTACGCGGTGACGACGGCGCCGATGCGAACCAGCGCCCGGCTCATGATCCCGTCGATGGGCGATCGGACCTGGGTGTAGCCCAGGTTCAGCTCGGCGGTTTTCACCGCCGCCTCCCCTGCCTTCACCTGGCTGTTCGCTGAATCATTCGCGGCGATCGTGGCATCAAGTTCCCTCTGGCTTATCGCGTCCAGCGCCGTCAACGGCCGCGCGCGGGCCAAATCTCGTTCTGCCTGTGCCAGCGCCGCGTGCGCCTGTGCGAGTCCCGCTTGCGCCTGAGCCAGGGCCGCGCTGTAAGGCTGGGGATCGATCTCGAACAGGGTCTGGCCGCGCTTGACGGGCGAGCCCTCGAGCGCCGCTTGCCGGTACAGGATTCCTGCAACCTGCGGCCGGATCTCTACTGTGTTCGAGGCCTCGATCTGCGCGGGATACTCTTGCGTCAGCGACGTCGGTTGCGGCCGCATCGTCAGCGTCGCCACCGGCTGCGTTGGCGGCGGCCCGGCCGCTTTACCCCCGCATGCGGCGGCCAATGCAAGTACGGCCGCAGCCGGCAATTGCGAAACGATGCGAAGCCACGGCGTCATTCGTGTGCGCTATAGCTCTCGCCTGCCTGAACGCTGAAATCCAAGCGGTTTTCCGGCGGTGGAATTGGACACATCACGTAAGCATTGACCGAACAATACGGGTTGAAAGACTTGTTGAAGTCCAGCACCGTGACTCCATTTTTGGGTAACTCCGCGTACAGAAATCGGCCCCCACCGTAGCTCTCCTTGCTGTTGCTTTGGTCCTGGAACATGACAAAGAGGCCCTCGCTGTCAGTAAACGATTTCAGCCGCACGGTTTTCCCGGCCAGCTGGAACGTCACATCGCCTTCCGAACTAAGCAGGATCTTCGAATCAACGCGTGTCATCGGCACGCGCACCGTTTCAGGCTGCGCGTAGGCCGTGAAGGCGGCCGAGACTTTGTATGACGGATCGATCGGGAACCATGTCGTGCCTTTAAAGTCGCGAATAGCGGGATTCTGCTTGTCCGAAATGAGCAGGTAGAAATCATCGCCGACGCCGCGAACGACCAACTCGAGTCTTCCCACCCGTACGCGTCCGTTGCCCTTCGCGGTCGAGAGCAGTACGCGGCCTGCAACATGCTTGTCATCGATAGTTGCCACAACTCCGCGCGCCGGCGCGAATTCAAACACATCCGCGTGCCGGGTCAATGTTGCAAGCTGCCGCGGCGAGATTCCCGGCTGCAGGCGCATCGTACACGCCGGAGCGCTGCCGATGAGCGCAACGCCTTGCGCGACTTGAAAGCGCCCGATCAAGGTCAACCAACCACCGGTGCGCACATCCGCATCGAAATCCTGCCGCCATTTTTCAATGTCGGCTTGATAGGCCTCGTCCGCGCCGCTGGCAAGGTTGACGAGCAACACCAGAACGGGCCATCCATGTCGTAGGACGCGCAGCAACTGGAAACCCCTTGAAGATACAAATCCCGAGACGCATTTTATCACGCCTGACGTTCGCCCCGACGATGGCAATGCCGCGGCGGCAACGTGCGCGGTTGTTCACCGGGAAAACACGCGGCGGTCGTTGTTCACCGGGAATTTTGGACCATTCGCCGAATATCACGTGAGCGCCTGCCGGATCTCCGGCAGCATTCCCCACCGCTCAGGCTGCTTCGTAAAACCCAGGAGATACCCATGTACGCCATTCGAAATTCACTGCTGGCGACGCTCTTACTAAGCGCCGGCGCAATGCTCGCGCCGTTGGCGAGCACCGCCGCCGAGAATTGGCCCACGCAACCCCCGCCGCCCAACCAGCCCGAAAACACTCCGGCGCCGAAACTCGGCGTCGTTTGGAATGCCGGACACTGGGAGTGGAACGGCCACGCCTATTGGTGGCGCCGTGGTGCCTGGCGCGACCAGCGCGCGGGCGCGCACTGGGTTCAAGACCGCTGGGAACAGGTGGGCGAGCAGTGGCATCTCGTGGCGGGACACTGGGAACACTAAAGTTCCAGCCATAATTTGCGGGGCCGCCTTTCGGCCCCTTCTCTTGTTGCTGCGGCGTTTTCTCGCTGCGGCCGTTACGGCTTCGCTTCTAGAAACGACCGCAAAATTTTTTTGAGCCTACCGACTTGCCTCATCCTTGACCGCGCTGTTTTTCTCCGCCGCTGCCGCTTCTTGCGTGCGGGCGCCGGCGAGGACGCCGGCCAGTGCGTAGTTGCCCTCGTGGCAGGCGTATTCGTAGATCCTGCCCTTCGACGAGGTGAACTCATACTCGCCGCCCCAAGGCTGGTCCCACACGGTGGGATCCTCCACCGTGAACTGATAGAGCATCCGGCGTGGGCCCTTGCGCGTGAATCGCTCCGTCACTTTCAGTTCCTGCCAAGCGCCGCGGAAAGCCTGGGCCTTGGGAAAATTCGTGGTTTCCACCACCAGGGTGTCGCCGACGTAGCGGCCGATCGAGTCTCCGAACCAGGGGCGCAGGCCGTCGGTGCGGTGCTCTGCGCCGATGTGGATCATGCGCACGTCGTGCACCATCTCGACCAGGATGGCAACGGAGTCCTTCGACTGCACAAAGGCGTAGTTATTGTTGTACAGCAAGGGCAGCATGACCGGACCGGCGCTGTAGCCGAACGAGGTCAGACAGCGTTCGCCAAGTGCGCGGTCCTCGGGGTTGTCGGTCGGACTGCGGCTCGCCGTCGCGGAGCCTTCGCCCTCATCGCGCGCGGTCGCGCTGGGATTCTGGTAGCCGGCCTTATAGGCCGGGATCCGGCCGTCCGGCGTGCTGGTGATGAACGAGCTGTGCGGCTGACCATCGATGCGCGCTACCGTAGTGGCTGAATCCTTCCAGGCGCTGTTGTAGCCGCAATCGAGACCGCCGGGGCCTTGGCAGTGTTTGCGTGTGGTATCGGTGGCCGGTGCGTTCGGGTCGGTCGGCGCGTTGCCTTCTATGTAGTGCTCAATCGCGGCGATTTCCAATTGAGACGCCTGCTCCGGAGTCAGGTTGATGCTGCTTGCAAACTGGCTGGGGCGTTCCAGGGGCGTCACGCTGACGTTGGTCCAGACACCTTCCAAGTCGGGCTGACCATAAGGCGTGCGCGGGACCTTGTAGTGCTTGTCCGCCTCCGCCTCCACTGCCTTGGCCTTGGCAACCGCCGCCGCTTCTTTTACCGCGATAGGGTCCGGCGGGTCCGCAGAGTCAGCAAAAGCAGGCGTTGCCATGACCGACAACGCGAGGGTAAACAAAAAAAGCCGGCGTGATTTCATGCTGCTAGTTTGATCTCAACTCACGCGCGCGCCAAGTTGCCGGGCGTCGCTTTGACAGCTGCGGCCTGCGCCACTACTCTCGATGCGCCGGAGCCGCGTTCCGGAACGGGGGTGCGCTTGGCGACTACGGTGGCGATCGGATTGGGTCGGGCAGCTGCGTGAGCGAAGTGGCGCGCGTGCATGCCGCGAGCGTCGGCACCTACCTGTTGGAGAGCCTGGCAGCCTACGGCGTGCAACACATCTTCGGCATACCGGGCGTGCACAATGTGGAGCTCTACCGCGGCCTCGAACGGATTGCGATTCGCCACGTCGTGGCGCGGCACGAGCAGGGCCTTGGATTCATGGCCGACGGCTACGCTCGAGTCAGTGGCCGTCCGGGCGTGTGCTTCACGATCACCGGACCCGGCGTCACCAACATCGCCACCGCGCTCGCACAGGCGCGGGCTGATTCGATTCCCCTGCTCGTGATTGCGAGCGTCAATCGCCGCGGCCAGTTCGGCAGCGGCCGCGGCTTCCTGCACGAGTTGCCCGATCAGCACGGCTTCGCCGCGCAACTGTGCGCGTTGACTCACACCGTCCTCGAGGCCGCCGAGCTGCCCGAGATTCTGGCGCGGGCTTTCGCCCGCTTCGCCGCGGCGCGACCCGGCCCAGCCTTCATCGAGCTGCCGATCGATCTGTTGCAATCGTCGGCGGCGGGTTTGCCGGCTCTGGCTCCTGCACTCGTCGCTCGCCCCGGCGGGGTGCCCCGGAGCGCCCTCGACGAGGCTGCCCGGCAGCTTGCGCGCGCCCGCACACCTCTTATTCTTGCTGGCGGCGGCGCGCTCCGCGCGGCGGCTCCGCTTACCGCGCTCGCCGAACGCCTGGACGCACCGGTCGTCATGACCATCAATGCCCGGGGGCTGTTGCCGCCTGCTCATCCGCTGGGCATCTCCTACAGCCCCTCGCTCGCCCCGGTGCGCGCCCTTATTGCCTCGAGCGACGCGGTGCTTGCAGTGGGCACCGAACTCGGCCCGACCGACTACGACATGTACGCAGCGAGCGAGCTGCCGCAGCCGCCGGGACTCATCCGCATCGACATCGACGCGGAGCAAATGGTGCGCAACGCGCGCCCGGCGCTCGCGCTGCTGGGCGATGCCGGAGTAATTATCGAGGCGCTTCTCGCCTGTGATCTGGGTCGCCGCGCGGCGAATGCGGCCGCCCGCGTGGAATCGCTGCGGCGCGTTGCGGCGGCGGCGCTCAAGCCGGCCATGCGCCGCCAGATTGCGCTGCTCGAAGCGATCCGCGAGCGATTACCGCGGGCGATCATGGTGGGGGATTCGACGCAGCCGGTGTATGCCGGCAATCTCGGGTTCGCGGCTGCCGAGCCTGGTTCCTGGTTCAACTCAGCGACCGGCTTCGGTACGCTCGGCTACGCCCTGCCCGCCTCGACCGGCGCCGGACTGGCCGCACCGGATCGGCCCGTCATCTGCCTGGTCGGCGACGGTGGGGTGCAATTCACGCTCGGCGAACTCGGCGTGCTTCGCGACGTCGATGCGTGGACACTGGTCGTAGTGTGGAACAACCGCGGTTACGGGGAGATCAAATCCTTCATGATCGAGGCGGGGATCGCGCCGGCCGCGGTCGACTTCGCACCTCCCGACTTTGCGCTCATCGCACAGGCCTACGGATACGCTTACCGGCGCGCGGCGGGGGATGCACAATTGCGCCAGGTGCTCGAGGAGTTCGCCCAGCGGCGGCAAATTATGGTCATGGAAGTGGTGGCGGCGGCATTCGACGCCTGAACGATCAGCTGCGGGCCGCTGCAGTTTGGCCAGGGACATCGCGAGCGGCTCTCATTCACCCGCCAACTTTACGATGTCCTTCACTTCCAGAATTTGTTTAGGATAGCCCTTGTTAGCCGCCTTGATCATGGCCAGCCCCACTTCCTGCAACGTGCAAAAACCTGCCGGGTATAGTGCCCTGCCAATGGGATAGAGCCAGCTAATGAACTTGTAGTAACTTTTCACATTTTTCTGGCCCGGCGTAGGTTTCATAAAACCGGGGCGAAACATATACGCCCGTTTGAACAGCCGCAGTAAGACATTCTCCGTAACGCCTTTCACGCGCGCCCAGGCAACGCGACCTTGTCCGCTGCTGTCGGTTCCCGCACCGGTTACGTAGCAAAAGGTCATCTCCGGATTCAATTTCGCCAATAGCCGCGCGACGTTTAGCGTAAGGTCGTGGGTTATGTGCGTATATTCCGCTTCGCTCATGCCGATGGACGATACGCCGAGACAGAAAAAGCAAGCGTCGAATCCGATCAATTGTTGCTCTATCGGCTGCAGATTGAAAAAATCCGTAGTAATCGCTTCACGCAGTTTCGGGTGCGACACTCCACCAGGCTTTCGATTGATGACCAATACCTGTTCAACCGCGGGATGGTTCAGGCACTCGAGCAGTACCCCTTCGCCGACCATGCCCGTTGCTCCGGTTATGATTGTTCTCACCGCCGAGTACGTTCGCTAGTCTGACGCTGCAACCAGGGCGATGCGTCCGGCGGCAGCCGAGAATTTTCTCCGGGGAGATGCGGCCATCTTAATCGGCTCCCCGCAAAATACCGGCAACGATGAATCGGTCGGTAACAGGGGGCAGTCGAGTCCCGATGGCCGTAAGGTTACGGAATCGACACTACTACCACGCAGTCGCGCTAGAAACTCCGGGCCATCGAGACAAGCACCGACCGCCGTACCTTGCGCCAGTGGCCCGCCATGCTGCAAAACCGCAGCTAAGATATCCGCTGAGGCGACACCGGTCGCGCACACGGTAATCCCCAGACCGCGGGCGGCGCCGAGAATTCCCGCAAACAGCCGCGCCTCGGAGACGCGGTCAGCCTTCCTGAGAAGCAGCCAGGGTTCGACCCGCAACTTCGAAATCGGCAAGATGGCCAGCAGCCGAAGATTGGAGTGATTGGCGTTGAAACCGTCGAGGGCAATCGAAATGCCGGCCTCGTGAACCTTTGTAAGCGTGCGCAGCGATTCCGAGCATGCACCCAGCGCCGCTTCCTCGACCTCGAGTTCGAGAAACGCCGGTGGGATCTCGTACTCCGCAAGGACTCGTTGCACCCGGGGCAACAACGCGGCATCGGCGAGCACGCGCCGCAACGCCGGAACGCCAATTGCGAAGTCGTGTCCGGCATCTCTCAGCCACGAACGCTGCCCGCGGCAGGCCTCTTGGAGCTGGCGCTCAAAGAGCGCTAATCCGAGTCCCGCCTTCTCGATGTCGGCTGCGAGTTCGGTGGCCGGCCGGTAGCCGGACGAGCCGGGAACACACAGCAGAGCTTCCACCCCGGCCACCTGGCCGGTCCGCAGATCGATCTGGGGCTGAAATCGAAAAACAGCATTGGCTGCTGAAATGCGAGCTTGCAGCGGATCCCGCACCCGACCAGCACCGAACCCCATGCTATCGGGCTCCAGCGCGAATCTGTTCGGCGAATTATGCCCCAACATCCTCTCACGGCGTGCCGGGCCGCCTGGCGGCACCGACGCGGCCGCGGTATCGATTGGACGCACGTTCACCTGCAGGCGGTTAGCCCTGTCGCGCAAAATCCTCAAATATCCCGATTTGACGACGACAACACCGATGATCAGGAGAGTAATCCAGATGGCGGACCGTGCGGTGAAAAAAGTGGCGGGCGCCGCGACTCCCGCGAGCTGCCGCGCCGCCACAATAGACCCCGAGTGAGTCGAGGCCATAGGACTAAACGAGTGGAATTGAGTCTGAGCCAATCCGCCGGAGGGTTGCCCCGGGATAGCGACTGGAGCCCGCGCGACGATGAGCCAGCCACGGGCGCGTCCTTTGCCGTTTGCGCGATAAATTGGCATGGCAACCACGAGCGTCTGACCAGAATTAAGCATCACGGGCTCAGCGATGCCTGGCATACCCGAAGCACTGGGTGCCGGCAGTCTAGGTAGCTCGGCGAGAAACGCTCTTGCATCAGGAAAGCCGCGGTTGCGGCCTTGGTTCAAGCGGCGCCAAAAGAGCGGCTCACCACGGGTATTGATGATCAGAACTGTGTCGATCCGATCGGCTGCCAACTGTTCCTTCGTATAGTGCGCAGACACATAAGGTAGGTTGGGACGCGACACGAACTCGTAGGTATCATCGGCCACCGCCCGGACTCGTGCGGCGGTAATCAATTTGGCAAGTTGATCGGACGAATTGCCGTAAGGCTCATCCGGCACGCGCACCGTGGAATGGCTCTCCACAATATTGCCAACCAGAATCGCCGCTCGCGAGCCAGCAACCAATGCCAAGAGTACGGCCGCGATCAAAATCTGGCGGGCGTGGAACCCTTCGAATGCAGCAACAAGTCCGCGATGCGCTGCGGGCATACCCATTGTTATATCCAATACTTCGTGTCAGGGCGCGGTGAACCAATGCCCAAGTACGATACCAAACGCACCGCAGCAGTCCGTTCGCTAGCGAACAAATGGACGCGTGTTAGCGGGTTTTTTTCCAATGGGAAGCAGCGTAGAGTACGGTAGCGTCCCGACGGGCTTGCTCACTTATGTTTCCATGAGTGGTCGGACCATCCACCGGGGATTTTTATGTACATCGGTCTTGGAACGGCACTCCTCATCATCTATTTTTTTCGTCGGGTGTTAAGACTGTACCGACCAACATACGCACGCTCGATACCTTTCGGAGAATGCCAATGACCCGGGTATTGACGATGATTGCAATGGGCGTCTTGATACTCGTGGGTGCGCCGGCGATTGCCGTAGATGCCATTGGTCAGTCGACGGTAAGCAAGCATCAGACGACCGTACAAGTGGCCAATTGCATGAGGAAGCGCATGTCCGCTGACAAAGTTATCTCATACAATGCAGCGGCGAAAGTGTGCAAAAACCAAGTCAACATCCAGAGCAACAACTCGGCGTCCGTCGCCGTAGTGGCGTCCGACTCTGCGCCGAAACCGTGATGCCCAGACCGCTATCTTGACGCTACCGCTCGGATACGGCGCCGCGGCGCCTGTACGCGGTATTTCAATTCGATTGCGCTCGGTACGTCACAATTCATCGTTGTCACGGATGAATTAAATCGATGAACACAAGAGTCTTTTTCGCCTGACATATGTCATTGATTGCTGGAATATGGTAGGCGAATGCTCTGCCCAGAGCCCGTCAGGAGACGTATATGACCGAAACACCCGTGAAGCACTACTTGTTGGCCTCTGACTTCGATCAAACGCTGAGCTTCAATGACTCAGGATTGGTGTTGAGCGAATTGCTCGGCGTTTCCGGATTTGAGGATCGCGTTGCGGGTCTTGCGCGAAGCAATCTCGTTCAGCAAGGCGGCGAGCTTGCTTATCTGATCCGCCACGATCCAGAGTTTCGCGGTGTGCGCCGTGAACATTTGCTCGAGGCCGGACGTCGCGTTCGCCTCAAGAGTGCGATTCCTGCGCTCGCTGATTTCATGAAGCGGGGCGTGGACGGCTATCGGTTTTCATTTTTCGTCATATCGGCAGCGCCGCGCGAAATCGTCATTGCAGCACTCGATGGCGTAATACCGCCGGAACACATCTATGGTACCGAGCTGGAATTCGACTCGCGGTCTGGAGAGGTTCACGCCATCAACAGGGTGCCGGCGGGCTACGGGAAGGTCGCGGTGCTCGAGGAACTCGAACAGCGACTTGGCATCACCCCCGATCGTATCATCTATGTCGGCGACGGCAGCTCCGACGTTCACGTGATGTTGCACGTCAATAATCATGACGGATTTACGATTGCCGTGTCCGAGAACAAGCAGCTCGCGCGAATTGCGCAGAGCACGGTGCTGAGCTCCAATGCGTTCAGCATCCTGGTGCCAATACTCGATCAACTCCTTCACTGGCGCGCCGGGGACATTCGAAACCTGTTCGAGTCCTACGGGTTGAACTTGAACGAGTGGGAAAAGGATCGGACGGATCGCGTGAAAATCACCGAAGTGTTATCCCTGTCTGCGCATACGGAGGTCGCAGCAGCTTGAATCATTTCGCCGTCGATTGTTTAGGGTGGGCGGCGACCGCCGTTTTCGTAGGGTCCTACTTCGCCCGCCCGTCGCGACTGCGGCAAGTGCAGATGATTGGCGCGCTGCTGTGGATGACATACGGTTTTCTGATCCATGCCCTGCCGGTGATCTTCGCCAATATACTGGTGTTCGCGGCAGCGGCCTGGACCGCGGCGCGGGCAACGCGGTCCGGTAAACAGTCGTAAAGCAAAGTCGCAGCCCTCGCCGAATTACCTGAGCGTCGCGCGCGCATTCAGACTCGCGATGCGCTCGAGCGCGGGCGGGTGAGAATCATAAAACGCCGAATGCACCGGGTCCGGCGTGAGGGTGGTGGCGTTGTCGCGGTACAGCTTGACCAGTGCCCCCGCGAGGCTGCCAGCGTCGGTGTGCGCGATCGCAAAATCGTCTGCGGCGCGCTCGTGTCTGCGCGACCACCAGGACTCGATCGGAGTTGCAAAGAACGCAAATACCGGTACGGTCAAGGTGAATAGGAGGATTGCCATCGGCGGCGACTCTACCGGAACTCCCAGGGCGCTATAAAAGCCGGGTTGTCGCGCCAACCAGCCGAGCAGCGCGAGGCCCAGCAACACCGCAAGCGTCGACACGGCCAAGCGCTGGCGCACGTGATGCAGACGGAAATGGCCTAGTTCGTGAGCCAGCACCGCTGCGATTTCATTCAAGTCGATTCTCGCCAACAGCGTGTCGAAGAACACGATGCGCTTGTTGCGTCCGATGCCGGTGAAATACGCATTCCCATGGGCCGAGCGGCGCGAGCCATCCATGACGAACACACCGCCGCGGGCCTTGAAGCCGCAGCGCTCGAGCAGTGCCTCGACGCGTTGTCTGAGCGCGGCGTCGCTGACCGGGGAAAATCGATTGAATAGCGGTGCGATGAAGCGCGGCGCAGCCCACGTCAGGCTTAAGGTCGCGCCCAGCCATACGAGCCATGCCCAAACCCACCACCACACCCCGGCTCTCTGCATGAGCGCAAGGGTTGCAAGGGCCAGGGGCGCTCCCAGCAAAACACCGAGCAGCAGTCGTTTGGCAAGGTCTACTGCAAAAAGCCGCGGCGACATCCGATTGAACCCGAACTGCGCCTCGATGCGAAAGGTTCGCCACAGCGCGAACGGTAAACCAAGCAGCTGCAGGAACAGCAGTACCGCCAACACAACCAAGGCTCCGCGCCAGGGTTCGGACCAATGCACGTGGCGCAACAGCGAATCGACTGCAGCAAGGCCGCCGCCGATGGTCATCAGCAGCTTGATCAGCGCCTCGAAGAGCGTCGCATACCGGCCGAGCTGCACTCTTGCGGCCGTGTAATCGGCGGCGCGCTGCTGGTCCGCAAGAGCGATTTGGCCGCGAAATAAATCGGGTACCTGGTCGCGATGAATGCGCACGGCGTTGATCTGCCGCGACGCGAGCCACAGACGTACCGCTGTTTCCGCCGCGAGCGCGGCGAGAAAAAGCCCCGTCAGCCATTGCATTCTGATCTCCACCGGCTCCTCATGGGACCAGATTAGCCTGAACTTGATTGCTCACTCAAGTTGCGATAACCTTGACTTGAGTGATCAATCAAGTCGCATCCCCGGACAATACCCGCGACCGCATCATCCTCGCCGGGATCCGGCTTTTTGCGGCCAAGGGATATCAATCAACCTCCATTGTGGATCTGCTGCAAGAAGCGCATGCCCACTCCGGCAGCTTCTATCACTTCTTCCCGACCAAACAAGATCTGCTTCTCGCGGTGCTCAAAGCATATCGCGACGGCATCGAACCGATGCTCCTGGCGCCGGCCTGGCAGGGCATTGACGATCCAATCGCCAGGGTGTTTGCGTTGCTCGCCGCGTACCGTCGAGCGCTCGACAGCAGCAGCTGCACCTACGGCTGTCCGATCGGATCGCTGGCCCTCGAACTTCACGAACCCGATCCGCCCGTGCGCGAGCTGCTGTCGGTAAATTTCTTCGGCTGGGTACATCACATCCGCACTTGCCTGGATGCCGCCCAAAACACTAACCGGCTGCCGCGCGCTGTCGATACCGAACAGCTCGCCGTGTTCGTCCTTACCACGATGGAAGGAGGCGTCATGCAGGCGCGGACCCATCGCTCGCTTGCCGCCTTTGATGCATCCGTCGCCTCGCTCCACGATTATTTCAGCCGCCTT
>Ga0210394_10004919_pt1 | contig 15285 bp, 17 predicted proteins | sample IncBWC12MmetaG_FD_160121 | JGI IMG/M metagenome (GOLD analysis project Ga0210394, IMG submission 160121) | Forest soil microbial communities from Barre Woods Harvard Forest LTER site, Petersham, Massachusetts, United States - Inc-BW-C-12-M | ecosystem: Environmental > Terrestrial > Soil >... | reverse complement strand
CACCGACGAAATGGTTGCAGCGCAGCGGTTCTATGCCGCGTTGGGATACGAGCTAACTTCAAGCTATAACGACAACTCCCAGGCCACAATTTTCATGCGCAAGGATTTGCGCTCTTCAACTCGGTAACTGCATTTTTCACTTAAATCTTTCAAAGCCCTCCGAAACCAAGCATCGAGTTCTTACAGTGCGAGAACAATCGCTTCCAATTGGCGAGCGATTTCTTCGGGAGGCGTGTCTTGAGGAAACACGATCGGCGCGCCGATTCGGACAGTAATTTCGCCGAAGTGGGCGAGGCGGCGGCGTTCGCGCTTCATTTGCCAGACGCCATCGAGGCGCATCGGAATGATGGGCAGGCCAAGATTCTCTGCCAGCAGGCCGATTCCGCTTTGGAATGGGGCCATGCGGCCGTCTTCGGAATTGTTAACCTCGCCTTCGGGGAAAACGAGGAGGCTGTAACCACGGTCTGCGGATTCTCCGGCAAAACGGAAGCTCTCGCGAAAGCCAGAGCGCTGCGGCAGCGGGAAGACGTTGAAGAGCGCGGTGGCAAGCCAGTAGCCGAAGTAGTAGGCCCAGCGTTTCGCGAAAAACCAATCCCGCGGCGGACGACGCATCCTTTGCAAGGACTCGCCGCCCATCGCCGTGGCGAGGCGATGGCGAAAGCGCACTGGGAGCGCAGCGAGAATTAAGCCAATATCGGCGCGCCGAGTGATGTGGTTTGAAACGATGAGCACTGGTCCACGGACCCCGCGCAGATTCTCCCGGCCAACGGTTTTCGGATGCCCGAGGATTTGCGTGGCTGGCCAGACCAGCGCGTAGTAGACGGCAAGCCTCAGCCAGAGTACCGGCGCTCGCTGCGTCCAGCGCGGATAAACGTATTCCGTGCGATGGGCCCCAGGCCGTCGCAGAAGACGCTGCACATCCGCGACGGTTTTCGCCTCGGCAAAAGATGTTTCGTTCAGTTCGATCTGAAAGCGCTCTTCGAGCGCACTCATCAGCTCAACGCGATCGAGCGAAGTAAGATTCAGGTCCTTCTCTAGTTTTTCTGTAGCTCCTTTTGCGGTTGAAAACTTCGCTAGCAAATCATCCAGAGTGCCAGCCGGCGCATTTGCCGGCGACGAACCATTGAACAATTCTGCCGCCCGCGAAGCGATGATAGTCAGTCGAGGCTTGCCGGTCGGCGTGCGTGGAAAATCAGGCTCCGGCCAAACGAACCATCGATGCACGCGCTGGTATTCGGCAAGCGAGGCGTTAGCATTTTCAACTGCCTGTCGCAAATCCTTTGCCCTGGTCTCTGTGCCGTTGTCCATCAGCGCTATGGCGAAAGGTTCCGCGTTACCGCCGCGCGGGTCGGGAATGACAACGCAATCGCGCACCCCTGGTTGCTTACGCAGCGCTGCTTCCACGTCCTCGGGATAAACGTTCAGCCCCGCGGGCGTTACGATGACGTTTTTCTTGCGCCCTTTGAATCGAAGGTTTCCCTCGACATCGACTTCGCCAATATCCCCCGTGCGCAGCCAGTTTTCTTGATCGCGCACTCCTCGGCGAAGTGCGCCGCCCTCCCAATAGCCGCTCGCGACGTTTTCGCCACGCACCAGGATCTCGCCGTCATCCGCCAGCCGGAATTCGCGCCCAGGGAGAACTTTTCCGATCGATCCCTGCGTAGCGCGAAAAGGATGGTTCAGGCTGATGAGCGATGCCGTTTCCGTCATGCCGTAACCTTGCACGACCGCGTAACCGACACGCCTAAAGAATTCCTCGGTGTCGGCGGAGAGCGCCGCACCGCCGGAAATAAATGCCCAAAACTTCCAGCCGAATTTGCGGTGAATTCTGCGAAAACGCCAGGCCCGCCGCAAGAACTTCTCGCCGTTCGCCGCGTCCAGATTTTTCTTCAGCCAGCCATTCCGTCCGCACGCTTCGAATTCGCGCGAGATCCCCGCGCGCAAACCGTCGAGCATCCGCGGCACGGCTATGAGCGCCGCGGCTCGTTCCCGCTTCACCGTACGAATAATCTCCGAAGGATTCCCGGAATGTTCGAAGACGACCGTTGCGCCCAACAGCGGCGGCACAAACAGCGCCATGAACTGCCCAAAGACATGGCTCAGCGGCACCAGCGAGACAAATCGCAGCGGATGAAACCATCGTTCATACTTTCGGTAGGGATCAATCCCGCGATCGAGCGGCTCGAGATTTGCCAGAAAATTGCCATGCGTCAAAACGACGCCGCGCGACTCGGCTGTTGTGCCCGAAGTGAAAAGAATTTGCGCGATGTGATTTCGCGTGATGGGCTCGTCGGCCAAGAATTCATAAAGAGCCTTATCTCGCTGGTTTCTTGTCGGCGAGGAAGCCACGACACCTGCATTCCGCACAGTGTCGGCCAAATCCTCCAGTACGAGTCTCGGAATAGCAGGATCAATCGAACCTTTTTCGCGGGACGAGAAAATCAACTTTACGCCTGCATCTCGTGCCACCCGTCCGGCAAAATCGAGTGTGGCGCCGTCATCCATCGGCACGGCCACCGCTCCGCGCAACAAGCAGCCCCAAAAAGCCGCGGTCCATTCCGCACTGTTCGGACCCCACAGCAGCACTCGATCGCCCGTGTGGACGCCGCGTTCTTTCAGTCCCAATGCGCAAGTAAATGCCATTCGCGCAAGCCTGTCGTATGTCCACGCTTCGCGGCGGTAGCCGCGCCGTTGCACGAACGCGACGTCGGTGCCATAGCGCTCGAACTCTCGAAACAGAGATAGAAGACTATCTCGGGACATGATCCCCGGCTCTCTCGCGCCTCTGAGATGATTTTGATTCTACGCCTGCGGGGGAGCGAACAAGCTCCGCCGATGCAATGAGGTAGCACGTCCCGTGCCACCATAAATGGCGCCAGGAAGGGCCATGCCACGCAAGAACGTCTCCTTGCATCTCATGAAAAGCACACAAGCAGAACTCAAGGACTTTCGGGTACAATAGTTTCTGCTGGGGGCGCCGTACACCCCTATCTACTTCGTTCGTAAGCAGGGTAAATGCCGGTACCGATTTCACAGATGTGGACGGTTGCAACGTACGTCCTCAAGCAAAAAATCGCGGGGCGCAAACGCTACCCGTTTGTGCTGATGCTCGAGCCGCTTTTCCGTTGCAATCTGGCGTGCGCCGGCTGCGGCAAGATTCAGTATCCCGCTCACATTCTCAAGAAGGAATTGAGCCCCGAAGAGTGCTTCAAGGCTGTGGACGAGTGCGGCACGCCGATGGTTTCCATCCCCGGCGGCGAACCGCTGATGCATCCCCAGATCGACAAGATCGTCGAGGGGCTGGTTGCGCGCAAGAAGTACATCTATCTCTGCACGAACGCGCTGCTTCTAAAAGAAAAGCTGGACCTCTTCAAGCCGAGCAAATATTTGACGTTTTCCGTTCACATGGACGGCCAGCGCGAACATCATGATTTTTCCGTTTGCCGCGAAGGCGGTTACGACCTGGCTGTCGATGGCATTAGGGAAGCGCTAAAGCGCGGCTTCCGCGTCACCACCAACACCACCCTCTTTGACGGCGCCGATCCGAACAGCGTCCGGCAGTTTTTCGATGAGATGATGGAGCTGGGCGTCGAAGGCATGATGCTTTCGCCCGGCTATTCCTACGATAAAGCCCCGGATCAAAAGCACTTCCTGGGCCGCGCGCGCACGCGTCGCACATTCCGCGCGATCCTTTCCAATCGCAAAAAGAGCTGGCAATTCAATCAGTCTCCGCTTTTTCTCGAATTCTTGATGGGCAAGAAACAATATGCCTGCACGCCCTGGGGCATGCCGACGTACAACGTCTTCGGCTGGCAAAAGCCTTGCTACTTGCTCCAGGACGGTTACGCCGATTCCTTCCAGGAGCTAATGGAAGCGACCGAGTGGCACAACTACGGCACCGAATCCGGAAATCCCAAGTGCGCCAACTGCATGGTTCATAGCGGTTACGAAGCATCGGCGGTTGACCACACCTTCAGCGGTCTCCGCGGACTTTTCGCCACGATAAAGGCTACCTTTTCCGGAAATTACGCCGACTCGGATGCGCTGGCCCTCCTCAACGAACCTGCGAAACCCGTGCATTCCTATAATCCGCTGGTTCAGATCGAAGCAACCAAGGGCCAATTCGAGGAGACAAGCGCTTGACCGGCCCACGCCACGCTGATCGACCGGGCCACGCGGAAGGCGCAGTCTCGAATCCCGATAAACTTGAAGTCGCTCCAGGTACGATTCACGAAGCCGTCCAAGGTTGGGTCCCTGAACTCGCCACCGAGGACGAAGTTCGTATTGCGTTGGAAAAAGCCTTCGACTATCGCGGCGACGTCACGCTAACCACCAAAGATGGCAAGCAGATAGAAGGTTACATCTTCGATCGTGTCTCGGGTTCGACGCTCGCGAACTCTTTCGTGCGTGTGTTACCAAAGGATTCCAACCAGAGACAGAAAATCGCTTACGCCGACATTGCGGCACTTGCCTTCACCGGCCGCGATCCCGCCGCGGGAAAAAGTTGGGAAGCCTGGGTGCGCAAGTACTGGGAAAAGAAGGCCGTTGGCGAGAGCGGTTTGAGCCTGCAACCCGAGTCTCTCGAATAACCGGAAATCGCCCTTTTTGGCACTATCTCCGGCACAGGCCTTAACAGTAACTCCATATTTATCAATATCTTAAAGAGCGAAGCACTCCGCTTTCCAATAGACTTACGGGATAGACAAACCGCCTATTTTGTGGTACTCTTTGGCTAGCATTTGTTGCTCCTTTGATACTTCTTGCCGTGCTTGAAGGGCATCTGGGGGCAACGTTTGCGGCCGCCGGTTAGCAAGTTTGGGGCTGTACCGAGCTAGGGGAATAGCGGCGCTATCGCGCGTCACAGGTATCAGGCTGCCTCGTTCTGCTTGAGGACGCTGCGCATAATCATAAAGAGATTCAAATCGAGTTGCATCGTTGCAAAGTGTATTTAAGGAGGATGATGTGCAAGTGATGGCAGAGGGTCAGACAGTCAAGCACGATACATACGGCTTGGGCATCGTTACCGCATCCGACCAGGAGCGCACCGCGATTGATTTCGACGATCACGGTCCCAAGTTGTTCGTTACCAGCATCATGGTGGCAGAGTTGATCGGTGAAGCGCCCGCCACTCCGCCGAAGACGAAGCGCCGCCGCAAGGCTTCCACCGCCGCGAAAGCCGCCAAGAAAGCCGCTGCTGCTGCTGCCGCAGGCCGTTCGTAGTTCTTTTCTCGCCTCGCTCTTGAAGTTTGCACTTCCCCTTCGTCAATCCGGCGCAGGGGTGTGTCTAAGAATTCCAGCCTCCTGCTTGTTCTCTCTATGATCGTGTCTGCGCTATGAAGCGCTTCGCCATAATGCTTGGGATTATTCTCGTGATTCTCGGTCTTGTGGGGATCCTGCACCCGAACTTCGACTATCACAGGCGCGAAGAAGTCGCGAAAATTGGTCCCGTTTCGGCGACCATAGACAAGCCGCAGAGAGCTACCATCCCAACAGGGGCCGCCACCGCTTTCCTGATCGGAGGAGCAGTGGTCTTACTAATCGTCCTGACTCCGAGGCCAAAATAGTAAATGGCCGCTCCGGGATTGTTTTCAATTGTAAGCGTTCCAGTTTACTCGCTCTCTAAATAGCACAAATGTAACCACTTACCGCTTCGCTTCTTCTTATCTCATGCCTCGTTGACATCCTAAGCTATGGGACTAATCCTGAAAACATACCAACGGGTGCATTGCTTGCCTCTGAACGGAGCGCAGAATGAAAATCGCAACTTTGAAGTGGGCCCCGGGGCTATGCCTGGTCTCCATTCTTATCGCCGGAACTGCGTCGCTTGCTCATGGCCAGAGCACATCCGGTGTATCCGAGAGCGATGTCTTAATCGGATCATGCTCCGCTCTCGAAGGGCCATCGCATTTCCTCGGCGTTGAAACCGTCACGGGCGCGAAGGCGTATTTCAACCTGATCAACGACGAAGGCGGCGTGAATGGGCGGAAGCTCAAGCTCATCTCCGCGGACGACAGCTACGATCCCGCGAAGACGCAAGCTTGCTTTGACCATTTGATGAGCGAGAAGGTTTTCGCGCTGGGATTCTTCGTGGGCACGCCCACCGCCGTGAAGTATGTCCCCATGGCCGATAGTGCCAAAATCCCGCTCGTCGGCTTGTTCACGGGCGCGCAAACACTCTACGTACCGCTCCGCCACTGGATTGTGAATGTGCGAGCGTCCTATTTCGACGAGACGCGCGAGCAGGTGGACGGGCTCTGGAAGACGCTGGGGTACAAGAAGATCGGTGTCATCTACCCCGACGACGCGTTTGGAACCACCGTTCTGGAAGGGGTGAAGAACGCTCTCAAAGAGCGTGGCGCGGAGCCGGCAGCAGTGGCGTCCTATCAACGGCAGACGGAACAGGTGGGAGGAGCAATTGACACTGTGCGTGCGGCGAACCCGGACGCGGTTGTCGTCGTGGGACCGGCAAATACGGTGGCGCCAATCTTAAAGCAAGCGCATGCCAAGGGCTGGAAGCCGCTCTTTCTGACCGTCTCGTTCGTCGGCACAGATGAATTGATCTCGGAGGCAGGTCCAGATGCAGAAGGAGTGGTGATTACCCAGGTCGTCCCGCCGTATTACATGACGGAGTTGAAATCCGTCGCTCTCTATCGCCGCGCGCTGGGGAAATACTTTCCTTCGGAGCAGCCCAATTTCGTGAGCCTTGAGGGATTCGTGGATGCCATGGTTCTGGTGGAAGGCCTCAAACGAGCGGGCAAAGAATTGACTCGCGAAGGGTTGATCCACGGCATTGAATCCATCCACGACCACGACTTGGGGCTCGGCCCACAGCTTAAACTCAATTATTCCGCGAAGGAACATAAGGGCTTCGACCATGTGCTCCCCACGGTGGTTCGCGGCGGGCGCGCCGTGCCGTTCACGGATTGGTCGACCGCTGCGCCAAAATAGCTTGCGCTAGCACGGAATTTATTCTGCGCTCTCCATCGCAATCATTCGTTTCCACCCTACTTGTGGGCGGATTCGGTTTGCTCGAAGGCGTGATAGGACGAGCGGACGAGTGGGCCGGCTTCGACGTGCTTGAAGCCCATGGCTTCACCAAGGATTTTGAACTCGGCGAACTCATCGGGGTGTACATAGCGAACGATGGGCAGATGTTCGCGCGTCGGCTGTAGGTATTGGCCCAAAGTGAGAATGTCCGTGCCTTGCGCGGCTAGATCCTGCAACGTGGCAAGCACTTCGTGCTTTTCTTCGCCAAGCCCCAGCATCAAACCCGTCTTCGTCGGCACATCCGGATGGGTCTGCTTCGCGCGGCGCAGGAGTTCCAGGGAACGCTCATAAACCGCGCCCTTGCGCACTTGCCGGTAAAGCCGCGGGACGGTCTCTGTATTGTGATTCAGCACGTCAGGCCGCGTTGCGAGGACTACATTCAGCGCGTTCCAGTCGCCCCGGAAGTCTGGAATGAGCACTTCCACTTTGCAGCCGGGGACGCGGCGGCGAATTTCTTCGATGGTGCGCGCAAAAATGTGTGCGCCGCCGTCGGGCTGGTCATCCCGATTGACGCTGGTGACGACGGCATAGCGCAAACCCATTCTCGCCACCGCCTCGGCCACACGCCCGGGCTCGTCTTCATCGGGCGGGCCAGCGGGCTTGCCGCTCGGCACGGCGCAGAATCCGCAGGCTCGCGTGCAGATGTCTCCCAGAATCATGAACGTGGCCGTACCGTGGTCCCAGCATTCCCCCATGTTTGGGCAACGCGCGCTTTCGCAGACGGTGTGGAGGTCGAGCGTGCGCATGATGCGCTTCAGATCCTGGTAGCGCTCGCCGCCGAAGAATTTCACGCGCAGCCAGTCCGGCCGCGGGTGCGCCCCTGGGGAAGGCACTGGCATTGGCGGCTGATTCGAGATGATGTTAAACGGTGTGGCCATCGAGTGTGCTCGAAGTCGCTAGTTTACCTCATTGGGTGTGCGGAACAAATGGGGCGGGATTTGTGACCCGTGATCCTTGACTCCTACTGGCGGAGCCTCGAAGAGGACAGCCAGGATTGGCTATCCCACCGAAGAGGCTTGAGGGATGGGCCCCCTCCCCCCTCCCTGTTTTTTCGCAACTGCACATTCTAAAGGGTTTTAAGTCCTGTGTTTTGAAACTGCGCATTCTACAGGGGTTACGGACGCGTTTTGCGGAAATGCGGATTGTAAAGGGGTTAGGGACGGGAAGGCGGGAAAAGAGAGTCGGTTGCGGGTTGGAAGGTTTGAAGGTTGGAATGTTGAAAGGCAAAGGAGAACGGGAATTAAGTCCGTTGAGGCTGAGGGCGCGGATAGGAGAAAGACGAAAAGCAGATCCTTCGCTACGCTCCCTTCGGCTGCGCTCAGGGCAGGCAGGATGACACCCCGGAGGAAGGAAGCTAAACGCAGAGACACAGAGGGCGCTGAGAAGAGGGGAACGATTCGACGGAAGGATGGATTGCGTGAAGAACATAAAGAAGATTAGCATGGGATTGGCGAGGAGGTAAAGTGTTTTGGAGGGAATAGTCAAAATTGAGGGTTGAATGGCAATTGCTGGAGGTTGAATGGCGTTAGACGCGTCCAGATTAACGAGAGATATTGGGGATAGAGGAACTGCGCGGAGCAAAAGGGTCAAGACCATCATGCGGCTCTTGACAGGGATTCGTTTGCCTTCTATGCCCGTTTTGGCATAACATTATGGAACCTGCTAACCCCGCTGTTAAGCCGATCATTTGGATTGGGAGCACAAGGGCTGACTTGTCCAGTTTTCCAGAGGACGTCAAGGACTCCATGGGCTTTGCGCTCTACGTGGCACAGCAAGGCGGAAAACATGCTGATGCGAAGCCCCTCAGAGGGTTCGGCGGAGCCGGCGTTTTGGAGATCGTTGAAGACCATTCTGGGGACACCTATCGCGCCGTCTACACGGTGCGATTGGCAGGCCGCGTCTACGTGCTCCACGCTTTTCAAAAGAAATCGAAGCATGGAATCGAAACGCCAAAGGGCGAGATCGACTTGATCAAGCGGCGCCTCAAGCGGGCCGAGGAAGAGCACACCGCATGGCTAGAACGACAAAGGGAAACGAAAGAACATGACTAAAACAATCGAGGTTGAGGAAGGCAGCGGTAATGTCTTCGCCGACATTGGCTTGCCAAATCCAGAAGAACGCTTCACGAAAGCCGCACTCGCGATTCGCATCGCCGACGCCATTCGTTCGCGCAGGCTAACCCAGGCAAATGCTGCCCGGATACTGAAAATTGATCAGCCAAAAATCTCTCGTCTCCTCCGCGGGCAGCTTTCTGGCTTCTCCACAGAGCGACTCATGCAGTTCTTGACCTTGCTCGGCCGCGACATCGAAATCGTGATAAAACGCGCGCCCCGCACCCGCCGCCAAGGACGCCTCCGCATCGTCGCGCTCGCTTGAGCGGGGTTTTTCCGCGATGCGGCGGGCGGAAAAAGAGAAGGGCGGCCTCCCTTTGCAAAAAACAGAACACAACAAACAGAACCGCAAAGGGAAAGGCCACCCTGGAGTTAAGGCGCGGCCGTCCGCCGCCTTGGCGTGGAGCAGGTCAGCTTCGGGCCGGGGCCTGGAGCCACTTGATCGCTCTGCGCAACGGGGCAGCCTCTCCGTTGCTCATCGGGGTCTGCAGCCACACCATCGCGCGATGCCGGGCAACCGTCCAGCGGCTGGGACCACTCTCTTGGGGATCCGGCAGGTCAACCAGTGGTTTTTCCTCCGGCATAAGCCAATAGGGGCTGACATTTGCGAAGGGTCGGTCCTGGGCGGCAATCGACGAGGGACGCTCGCTGATCGCGCCTGCGAACGACAACTTTAGAAGTGCCCCGAGCTGCTCTTGGAACGCTCTAATTGTTTTCAGGATTTTGCGCGCAAACCAAACACCGAGAGCCAGGAAGCCAAACAGAGCGAGAAGATTTCCCAGCGCATACCAATTGCTCTGCACCCAAGCGGTGAATTCGTTCATGGTTACCCCTTGGACTGGGACAGGTTCAATTTACAACCGGGCCGCGGCGGCGAAAACTGGTGAGAAGTCCAGAAAACGGGCAAGTGCTATCCCTGCCCTTGCGTACTCCCGGCCGCCCGCCCGCCACATAGCATTGAGATATAGTGCGTTTCTTGCTCAATTGGGCACGGCGAATCGCAAAGGGTCCGCCCCACTTAGCGGCCCCGATTATGATCATTAGACGAAGTCAAAAAATACATACATTGGAGACTACATGCGAATTTTCCTAGCGGCAGCTCTTGTGTTTGGATTCTTGGCGGTACTTCCGGCCAATTCACGACAATCGCTGACCAACCTAGGGGCGCAGACCAATCCAGCAGCGCAATCCCCGGCGGACGTGGCCAAACCTTCCCCTAATTCAGCACAACCTGACGTGGACAAGGGCAAAGACTCAACCATTGTATTCTTCCGGGAGAGCCGCTTTACCGGGTCTGCCCTCAAGCCTTCCATATTTGTGGACGGCAAAGAGATGGACCGCCTCGCCAATGGCCGCTGGTTTTCAGTCCATGCCGAGGCGGGTAAACACCAACTTCAGTCCAGCGCCAAGAACGAGCCGGCCACGGTGATCGAAACAGTGGCAGGCGAAACGACCTACGTGCAGATGGTGATCTTGACGGGGAACTGGCGTGGCGGTGGAAGGCTTCTACAAGTAGACGCCGGGGACGCGCAAAAAGTAATTGCTAAGCTGAAGCCGCTCCACGATTAAACCCAGTGGGCGCACCTTAGGTTTCGCATGCCTCGCTTGCGATTAGGCGCCGGTTCTTAGGATTTCTTTAGACGCCGCTTTGGGGGATCGGCAAGCGACTCGTCCCGCAGGACAGAGGCAAGCCAACGCCCAAGCCCGTCAAGATCAGGATAAATCGTGAGTTCATCTATGCCGGCAATTGATAGGCTTCTTTCCATCTCGTGAGCTTCTGAGGCAGGCATTATCACTTTTCTGAGATATTCGCGCACTCCACCGGGTAGGTGATCAAGTCCATCAAGATCTGATCCGTGAACGGTAAAACAAGAGCGCTGCGAGCTTATCCTTCTTGAAAAATGGGTAGGATAGACTGCGACCGGGAACTTCTTATCGAGGGACTCGGTTTCTGAATATCGATCGGGGAGCCATGGCTTGTACCGTCCGCGTCTTCGGTAACAAGTCCCGCTTCCGCGCCCGGCGCGATAACTCCGTCGTGGTCTGCGGCAAACAGGTTCAGCTTCCACGGCTCAAGGATCCAAACTGCCGCATCGTTTTCGTCTGCTCCCAACTTCCCCCTGACCGCGAAGAATAGCGCAATCAAAGCGCTCTCTGTCCAATCCAGTAGTCTCGTTGGAGCTCCGCAGTGCTGCATGAGGAAGTACCACTCCCAAGAATTTTGGGGACGCTCTGTGCCGAGGCTGGGAGCTCGGACTGCAAACTCCTGTCTGATTTCGTCTTCGAGCATTCGGATCGGCCTAGTGCGAGGCCGATAGCGGTAGAGAGTTGGTCTTAACGGCCAATTCGAGTTCAGCTTGGCCGCGAAACCAAGGCCCCCAAGTCTTTTCCTTTGTGAACCATTCCCTCGCCACCTTTTCAACGATTTCGAGGAACTCAGGAATGTTGCTCGCTGTGTAGGTTCGTTCTGGCCTGGGCATCACTGTCAGGAGGATGATTTGCGCTTGGTTGCCCGGAAAACTCCGTTGAGAGCTACAGCCCGGGAATTGTATCACCCGAGGTGTAGCGATGGGCCGGTCGTTGAACTGGGTGGCAGGCAAGGCGGGTTAACCTAGCGAATAGATTCGGCCCGCTCCTGGGCGTTGGTTGCGCCTAGCCAGTTTTGAATAGACGGAGCCCCGGATCGGTTGACAAGCGACGATTGTCACTTTACACTCGTAGTTCTGATTCGGAGCTTCAAGCATCGAGGGCTCAAACGCCTCTATGAGCGCGGGGACCGAAGCGGGATACGCACCGACCTATTGGTTACAGTGGAACGAATCCTTACGGTTCTGGATTCGGCGACAACGCCACAAGCTCTCGATCTGCCTCGTTATCGCCTGTACCCGCTGAAAGGCGATTTGAAGGGATTCTGGTCCGTGACCGTGCGGGCCAATTGGCGCAACGTTTTTCGATTTGAGGGCGAGGACGCCTTTGACGTTGAACTGACCGACTACCATTAAGAAGGAAGAAAATTCTATGCCCATGAAAAATCCAGTTCATCCCGGCCGCGTCGTCCGCCACGATTGCCTTGAGCCTTTGAGACTTTCTGTAACGGCGGGCGCGAAGGTGCTCGGCGTGACGCGGCAGGCGCTCAATAACGTTGTGAACGGCAAGTCTGGGATTAGCCCGGAGATGGCGATACGGCTATCCAAAGCATTCGGTAGCACGCCGGAAACGTGGTTGCGCATGCAGCTTGCGTATGACCTTGCGGCGGCGCGTAAGAACGAAAGCCATATCAAGGTTCGGCGTCAGCACCTTGAAGAGTTGCATGTATAACCGCCACATTTGGAGCGAGGGTAATTTCATTAGGGGACCAGAGGAGCACAGCGGGAATAGGAGGAAGAGAGATTTCTCTCTCCGCAGGCCGACACGTTGCGGGAGCAAACGTGAAGGAAAAAACGTCGGCCTGCTCCGTTCGAAATGACCGTGTGGGGTGGCCGGGTGGTGGTTGTGTTAAGGAGATGCGGCTTTCTTGCGGAGGGGCTTGGCGGAGGCTTGGGCTTCGACGGATTTGCGCACGCCTTCGGCGTGGAGTTCGCCACGTTCGAGAAGATCGAGTAGTTGGTTGGCGGTCAGCGTATCTTTGCCGACGGAGAAGATTATCTGGCCGTCGGCGGTTTGCATGGGGAAACCGACAGCTATCCCATGTTGCCGCAGGAGGTGGACGGCCTTCACGATGTCTTCGGTTAGTTTTGTGAAGTTGCTCAGGGCAAGCTCTCTACGCCGACATCATTGCGAAAACGGAGGAGTCCGTCCAGAGGCAAGAACGGCATGCCCACGGGTTTTGCACAACTTCTCCACTTCCTCGACGTGGCGGGGCCTGGCCTGCGCTGAACTTTGTCCGTGTCGTTGCCAAAAGGAGGCTATTTGATTTTGGCGATGCGGCCGGTGGTGGGATATTTCTGGAATTGGGCGGCGTCGTGGCCGGGGATGACGCGGTCGGGATTGCCGCCGGCAAGCTCAATCATCCGCGACTGAGCGGCAATGTTGGCGGCGTGATCGGCGTCGGAGAAGGTGGCGCTGGCTTTGTGCTCGGCGAGGTTGCGATAGAGGTAGACGTTATCCGATGCCAGCACGAATGGCGGATTGCCCTCGACTTGCAGATACTGCGACGCAAACGTGTGGCGCCCTCCGGTGTAGGCACGAATCCCAGGAAATATCTCGACGTTGTCGCCGTCCACCAGACGCAAACGCCCTTGGGTATTGAGCCGCACTAGCTGCTGAACATCCTCGGGATCTATCCCGCCATGGTCCCCGCCAGGCTGCCACGCCGGGCCGGTGTAGTAGCGGAATTCTTCCTTCTGAATCCATACGACGGCCTTGGGGAAGAGATCGATTCCGCCCATGTGGTCCCAGTGCGCGTGGCTGATGACAATGTCCGTGACTTCTGCAGGGTTCACTCCAGCAAGTTTTAGGGCTTCGCCGGGCCGGAGGTAGTCCTTGATCGTCCATTCTTTAAACCAGCGCTCGCGGTGAAAGCCGCTGTCGAAGAGGATATTGCGTCCGCCGCCGCGGATCAGCCAAAGAGCGTAGATGGTATCGATTTTTTCGTCCTTGGGAGCGCCCACGACCATGTCCGCGACGGAATCGCCGGGAGAGTTGGCGAGGCGTATGGCTTGAATCGAGTAGTCGGGCGCCGAAGGCGCTCCAAGCAAGACCGCGAGGGCAGCGGCGAACAAGCATCGTTTCATGACGTACTCTCCCTTCTGTTCAGGTCCCTGCTGTTAGGGCGAATCGCCCGCCGCGAACAGCATCCTGGCCAGCTCATCGCATCCTAGTCTGGCAGGCCCGGTATCATATACTCTTGCCGCTGGAGAAAGTGATGAAGCCAGCTCTCTTCGCCTTGCTTGGACTTCTCGCCGCCTCATCGTCTGCCGCGCAAGCTCGCAATCCTTCAACCGATCCGGCAAGACCGACCGTTTGCAGCGTCGCAGGCCTCGTTATGAAGCTGGAGGGAAGCGCGCCGCTACCGTCCTCTACGGTGCGCTTGCAAAGCGTTGACGACCACACGCGAACGTTTTCCGGCGTGACCGATCTTGGCGGGCGCTTCGAAGTGAAAGGCATCGAGCCCGGCCGCTATCGCCTGCGCGTGATTCGCAACGGCTACGTTACTCAGGAATATGGCCAGAGAACTCCGAATGATCCTGGCGCCGTCCTCGCTCTCAGCCCCGGACAGGATTTGAAGGACTTGTTGTTCCGCCTGCTCCCGGCGGCTGTCATTAGCGGGCGCATCCAGAACGAAAACGGCGATCCTTTGCCGTGGGTACGAGTCAGTGCGCTGCGTGCCACATATACGAGGGGAAAGCGAACGCTTTCGAGCGAAGTGACGGTGGTCACCAATGATCTCGGCGAGTATCGACTCTTTGGGCTGCGCCCAGGCCGCTATTTCGTCAGCGCGATATACAGGCCCGGGCAACGCCTGGAATCTGGCGAAGACGACGAGGACACCGCGGACGCCGGCAAGTCAGGGTATGTACCAACGTACTACCCCAACAGCACAGATCCAGCCAAGGGCATCGCCATCACGATAAAGACGGGCGACGAAATTTCGTCCACTGATTTTCTGCTGGAACCCACGACGGTGTACAGCATTCGCGGGCACGTTAATTATTTGGCGCGGCGCAACGCTGCGAACGTAATCCTCGCACTCGAGCCGCGATCAACCGGATTGGGCTGGAGTGTTCCTCCACGGCAGTCGCTGGTCGATAAACCAGATGGCTTGTTTGAGATTCAAAACGTTCTGCCGGGTTCGTACACCCTCACGGCATTCTGGTTTGACGAGGGACGAAGGTATCAGGCGCGCCAGTCTGTGGACATCACGAACATTGACGCCGAGGGCCTCCAGCTCAACCTCTCGCCAGGAATGGATATTCGCGGCGTGATCAATTGGGACCCGAGACCGGGCCTCGATAAAGACCCCCTAACAGTTTCGGTGAGACCCGTGGGCACCGCTTTTGCCTATGGCGCGCAGGCGCGAGTCGCTACGAACGGACTGTTTTCCCTTCGCGATGTCTCCGAAGGGCTCTACCGCTTATCGACCTCTGGCCAAACTCAGGATTGTTACTTGAAGTCCATCCGTTACGCC
>Ga0210394_10004917_pt1 | contig 15288 bp, 12 predicted proteins | sample IncBWC12MmetaG_FD_160121 | JGI IMG/M metagenome (GOLD analysis project Ga0210394, IMG submission 160121) | Forest soil microbial communities from Barre Woods Harvard Forest LTER site, Petersham, Massachusetts, United States - Inc-BW-C-12-M | ecosystem: Environmental > Terrestrial > Soil >... | reverse complement strand
TTTCACGGCGGTGGTCGAGGTGTTGAACGCGATGAGCAGCTCGCGGCCGCTGTGCGGGTCGAAGCGTGACACGGCAAACAGCCCGGGCGCGCTCGCATCGGCACGCACCAGCTGCGCTCCGTCTCGGAGCGCAGCGTGGCTGCGGCGCAGGCTCGCGAGCCGTGCGATCGCGCGATACAGCGGGTGCTCGCGGTTGAAGCTGGCGTGCGCCGTGGTGGCATCGGTACCCAGCAGCGGCTCGCTGTTGTAGGAGGCGACCCGGCTCGCGAACATGTCCTGGCGGGCATCCTGGTCGCCACCGCGACCTGCGAATCCCTGCTCATCACCGTAGTACACCACCGGCACTCCGCGCAGCGTGAACAGCATGGCGTGCGCCAGCAGCACCCGCCGCAGTACCTCGTCGGCGGCGATTCCCGGGCGCGCGGCGCGCACGAAATAGGCGAACCGTCCTTGATCGTGATTGCTGATGAAGGTGGGCAGTTGCCGCGCCGCTGCCGCACCTCCTTCATAGAGCGCGTCCTCCTCGAACAGTCGGGTCAGTACCTCGGTGCCCTGCGAGCCGGCGACGGTGGCGCGCAGCGCTGCGGCAAACGCGAAATCCAGCACCGCCGGCAGCTTGTCGACCCGTGTGTGCAGGGCGAGCGGCGCGGCATCCGCGGCCGCGGTGTGGACTTCCCCGAAGATGTGGAAATTGGCAATGCCCCGGGCCCGGGCGCGCGCCAGCATGGCCGGCACGAAGACCTGCCAGAATTCCGGGTTGACGTGCTTGGCCGTGTCGATGCGGAACCCGTCGATGCCGTACTCGTCGATCCACGCGCCGTAGATGTCGATGAACCCCCGTACCACGCGCGGGTTCTCGGTCATGAGATCATCGAGTCCGAAAAAATCCCCGAACGTCGAGCTCTCACCGCTGAAGGTCGAGTTGCCGCGGTTGTGGTAGTAGATGGGGTCATTCAGCCAGTCTGGAACCTTGACGTGCTCTTCACCCTGCGGCACATAGGGCGTGTAGGCGTAGTCAGGACGCGTGAGATGCGCGAAGTTCTCGGCCGTCTGATGCTGCGCGTCATCCCCCAGGAAGCCGCTGTTGATCGGCTCACCGTGCAGCCCGCCGCGTCTCTGGTAGGGGTAGTCCGCGTGTGAGCGATACGGACAGGCTGGGGTCGGGCATTCGCGATAGGCGATCACGTCCGCCGTGTGATTGACGACGATGTCCAGGTAGAGCTTCATGCCGCGCCCGTGCACGGCCTCCACCAGCGCGTGAAAATCCTGGTTGGTGCCGAAGTGCGGGTCGACGCGGGTAAAGTCCGTGATCCAGTAGCCGTGATAGCCGGCCGATGCCGCGCCTGCAGCGCCCTGCACGGGTTTGTTCCTGAACACCGGCGCGACCCAGACCGCCGTCGCGCCAAGCTCCTGGATGTAGTCGAGCCGCGAGATCAGGCCCTTCAGGTCCCCGCCGTGATAGAACGCCTTGTCGCTCGGATCGAAACCCGTAGTCAGACGTCCGCCGGACAGCCCGCCGCGATCGTTGGAAGCCTCGCCGTTCTCGAACCGGTCGGGCAGCAGGAAGTAAATGATCTCGTCCTGCGGCGCTCGATCGCGAAAGTCCGCCGCCAGCGCGCAGTTGAGCAGCGACAGCGCACCGAGCACCGCCCACGCCAGGCAGTCGCGGTCCGTCGGCGCCCGCGTTGATGATTGCGCCATGGTCGTTCCCGGCCGGTGCTGCGCGATCCGTGCGGACCCGGCCGGCGCAAACGCGCCGGTCGGGTCCGGCGCCAGACCTAGAATTTGTAGTTCAGGCCGAAGAAGAAATCACGTCCAAAGGTCTCGTAGTCCCGGGTGCGCGCGGTAATCACCGAGTAATCGATGAACGGTGTGTTGGTGAGATTGTTCACCTGAAACATCACCATCAGCCCCTGGGCGCGACCCTCCTTGAATTCGTAGCTCGTCTGAAAATCCGTGATCAGCTCATGGCGCACATACTCCAGGGCCCGGTCGCCCGCGAAGTCGGTGAGTTCGCCGATGTAGTTCGAGCGGTAGCGCGAGGCGACGCGTGCCGCGAAACCATACTTCTCGTAATAGAGCATGGCGCTCGCCACCGTCTTCGACAGTCCTGGCAGCGTAATGGTGGAGGACGTGGCCCCGCCGGCGACCTGTCCCAGGATGTTGATCGAGCTGTCGGTCTCGGAGAGGCTCAGGCTCGCACCGAAGCCGCTCAGCCACTCGGACAGCAACTCGCCAGGCGCCGAGGCCGTGAGCTCAAAGCCATCGAGCCGGCCGCCCTTGCCGTTCAGGGGAATGGTCAGAGTCCCGGACGGGACAAAGGGATGGCCCGGCGGCACGATGCCGGAGAGCGACGAGAAGTCTTCGGTGACCTGCTGATCGTAGATGTACGACTTCAGGTTCTTGTAGAACACCGCGGCCGAAAGGTACGCCTTGTTGGCAAAATACTTCTCGTACGACACGTCCAGCGCGTCGGCGCGCCACGGGTCGAGTTTCGGATTACCGACCGTATCCGACGGAATACCGGTCGTCGTGGACACGTTGAAATCATGTCCCGCGTTCATCTGGTCCATGCGCGGCCGGGCGAGCTCGCGCGCGGCGCTGAAGCGCAACAGCTGCTGCGCGGGCAGCTCGAACACCAGGTTTGCCGCGGGCAGCACGTCGGTGTAGGTCTTGCCGTCGCTGATCGGGTTTGCCGTGCCGGTCGTTTCGTTGAAGAAAATGGAACTGGAGCTCTGATCCGTATGCAGGAGCTGCACGCCGATGTTGCCGCGTAGCGTGACGCTCGACGACAGCTGATGGTTGAGATTTCCCTTGAGGTATCCGGTGGTGATCTTCTCGAACACTTCCCAGTTCTTGGCGACCAGGAAGCCGGCGGTGCTATTGGGCACTATCGGCTGGAAGTATGTCGCGAGGACCCCCGGAACGTTCCACGCAAGCGACGCAGGTGTGCCGGAGAAACTCAGGTTGGCCGGCGAAAGCAGGAAGTTACCCGCAATCTGATCGAAGGTGCCTCCGAGCGTGTTCAGGCCGGTTTCCGGCTGGCGCTTGGTCTTGGTGCGGTCGTCGTAGTTGGCGCCCACCAGGAAATCGCTGAACCACCAGCCGGCGGGATGCGCGCCCTCGAGGCGGAAGGATTTCAGCTCATCGACCACGTGCGGGAAGCGGCTGTAACCGCCACCGTAAATGGTCGGGCCGACCAGCACCTGCGCCGGATTGGTGTATGAGTTCTGCGCCGTGAAGGTCGGCTGCGACCCGTCAGGCAGGAAGTACGAGACCGTGTCGGTGACACCGCCGGTGTACTGCCCCTGGGTCTCGTAATCGTGCTCGTCGCGCGTGGCGCGCGAATAGGCGAGGTCTCCCATCACGCTCCAGGCATCGCCCTTCCATTTGTTGTTCCAGCCGGCCTGGAAGATCTCGTCGCTGGTGATGTACAGAAAGTTGCGCGCCAGAGGCACGGAGTTGCCGATCGTGGCGCCCACCAGCGTATCGCCGAGGATCTGCAGGTTCGAGTAGTTCGTGGTGTTCGGATAATTGCCGAGGTTGACCTCCAGGCTGCGCCGGTTGTTGTTCTGCAGGGACGAGGTCCAATACAGATCGAGCGTGCTCGTGTAAGCACTGGTCGGTCGCCACTCAACCGTTGCCAGGGCACCGTCGCGGACGTTGCTGCCGGAGCTCGCGAGCGATTTGACTCCGTCGGTGACATAGACGTCGGCAGGCACACCGGCGTGCTCGGTCCCGTTCAGGTGCCAGGGGTCATACAGCCCCAGCTCCTTGCCGACGACTGGTGAGGAGAGCCGCGCATAACCGACGGCGAGCCCGAGAGTGTTGTCGAGGAACTGGTCGATGAAGGAGAGGCTGGCGCGGTAGCCGTTGTTCTTGGAATCGCTGCCGAGACTGGCGTCGGAGTTCTTTTCACCGCGGATGTCCACCACCGTTGCCCGATGGCCGAACTCGAGCGGGCGGATGGTCTGCAGCGCGATCGTGCCCGCGAGCCCCTGGCCGACGAGGCTGGCGTCGGGCGTTTTGTACACGATCACCCCGCTCACCAGCTCGGCAGGGTACTGGTCATACTCGATACTGCGGTTATCGCCGGTGCTCACCTGCTCGCGCCCGTTCAGCAGGCCGGTGGCGAATTGCGGATCGGTGCCGCGGATGCTGATGTCGGAGGCGCGGCCGTCGGAGCGCTGCGAGGTCAATCCCGGCAGGCGTGAGATGGCCTCGGCAATGCTGGTGTCGGGCAGCTTGCCGATATCCTCGGCCGAGACCGCCTCGATGATCAGATCCGAATTCTGCTTGGCGGCGATAGCCGTCTCGATGGCCGCCCGTACGCCGGTGACCGTGATGGTCTGCAGAGACTGTTCCGTGGACTCCGAGCCCGTCGCCGCCTGTTCCTGCGAGTAGGCAGGACTCGCCGCCACAGCCAGCAGCAGGACCAAGCCGCTCGACACACATCGCACGTGCTGTAAACGTTCCACGTTCCTTCCCCCTGAAATTGTGGTGCGCTGCAGACAGCTTATCGACCCGCGCCGACGGATCGGAAGGCTCGGCATACGTATTCATCTGATCTTTTGGATCTATGCTAAGGTGTTGCGAGAGGGGGACGGACGAGTGAGTCACGAGAAAGCTCACGGGCGTGTGCCGGGCAAGGCCACGTCGTTTGACATCGCGTATCGCGCGGGGGTGTCCCAGCCAACTGTGTCGCGAGCTCTGCGGGGCAGCCCGCAGGTGAGCGAGGAGACGCGCAAGCGCGTGCTCGCGATCGCGCAGCAGCTGAACTACAAGGTCGACAAGAACGCCTCAAACCTGCGGTTCCAGCGCTCCGGTACGCTCGCGCTGCTGATCTTCGAAGACCCCACGCCGGATGACTCCGCGATCAACCCGTTTTTCGTTGCGATGCTGGGCTCGGTCACGCGCGCCTGCGCGCAGCGCGGCTATGACCTGCTGGTCTCGTTCCAGCAGCAGTCGGGCAACTGGCACGAGGAATATGAGGACAGCAGGCGGGCCGACGGCCTGATTCTGCTGGGCTACGGTGATTACCTGCAGTACCGGGTGCGGCTCGAGCGCCTGACCGGCCAGGGCACGCATTTCGTGCGTTGGGGGGCCGTGCAGCCCGGGCAGCCGGGACTGTCGATCGGCTCCGACAATTGCCAGGGCGGCTACCAGGCCGCGCGCCACCTCATCGGCCTGCGCCGCCGCCGACTCGCTTTTCTGGGTGGCGCCTCGCGAGGCTGCCCCGAATTCCTCGATCGCTACCGCGGCTTCCTGCGAGCCCTCGATGAAGCCAACTTCCCCGCGACCCCCGCCCTGCAGGTGGACGCCATTACCACCGAGGAGGCGGGCTACGCGGCGGCCAACGAGCTGCGCCGGCGCGCCGTCGCGTTCGACGCCATCGTGTGTGCGAGCGATCTCATCGCGCTCGGCGCGCTGCGCGCCCTCAAGGAGCATCGGATCGATGTGCCCTCGGAGGTCGCCGTGGTTGGCTTCGATGACATACCGGCGGCGGGGCTCGCGAACCCGCCGCTGACCACCATCGCGCAGAACACCCGTCTCGCCGGCGAGGTGCTGGTCGACACCCTGCTGCGGCAGATTCGGGACGAGCCCGCCGAGGCGCGGATGTTGCCGACGCGCCTGGTGGTGCGACGCTCATGTGGTGCCAGCGCGGTTTGCCCCGACCAGCTCGCGTTCGCCGGACCGTAGCGATTCCCCGGGCCGTTCCCGGGCCGCCTGCGGAACACGCAGCACCAGCAGTCCGGCAACCACCAGACTCACGCCGCCGAGAACCAGCGCGTAGATCGGCGCTCCGCCGAACAGCGCGCGCAGCAGAAAGCCCAGCATGCTGGCGGCGACCAGCTGCGGAATCACGATGAAGAAATTGAAAATGCCCATGTAGACGCCCATCTTCTTCGCCGGCACGCTGCTCGAGAGCAGCGCGTAGGGGAGCGAGAGGATCGAGCCCCACGCGAAGCCCATGCCCAGCATGGGCAGCAGCAGCCAGTGCGGATCGTGAATGAAGGGAAACGACAGCAGCGCAGCGCCACCCGCCCATAGATTCACGAGATGGCTCACCTGCAGACCCAGCCGGCGTGCCATCAGCGGAATGAGCGCTGCGGCCAGTGCGGCAAAGCCGTTGTAGGCCGCGAACAGAACACCGACCCAGTTCGCTGCGCGGTTATAGATTTCCGAATGCGGATCGCTGGCGCCGAAATGCACCTGTGCGACGGCGGCCGTGGTGTAGATCCACATCGCAAACAGCGCCAGCCAGGAGAAAAACTGCACCGGTGCCAGGCGCCGCATGGTCAGCGGCATGACCGCAAGATCGCCCATGATGGTGGCGAAGAGACCCGACCGCAGAGCGTGTTTGTACAGGGTGTGTGCAAGGCCCCACAGCAGCGCACCGCCGAACAGCAGATAGAGTTGTGGGTCGAGCCCGGCGAGCCGGGTAGCGACGACGCCGGCCAGCCCGGCCACACCCCACAGCACGCCCTTGAAAGGTTGCCAGCCCCGAGTGGGCGGCAGCGCCGTCAGAGCCGGCGTCGCATCCTCGAAGGACAGCAGCGTGTCCGGCGGGTACTCGCGTGTTCGGATCACCGTCCACAGGATTGCCGCCAACATCACAGCGGCGCCCAGGTCGAACGCGTAGCGCACCGTATCAGGAACCGCCGCGACGCCGGACGGGCCGGCGGCATGGTTACTGACGCCCGCCTGCGCGAGCAGCCACGGAAGCATGCTGGCCACCACCGCCCCGGCGCCTATGAAGAACGTCTGCATGGCGTAGCCGGCGGGTCTCTGCGCCACCCGCAGCTGATCTCCCACGAACGCCCGGAAGGGTTCCATCGACACATTGATGGCGGCATCGAGCAGCCACAGCAGCCCCGCTGCGACCCACAAGCTGGGCGAGCGTGGCATGAGCACCAGGGCCGCCGACGACAACACGGCGCCCACCAGGAAGTACGGCCGACGGCGCCCGAGCCGTGTCCAGGTCCGGTCCGAGAGATAGCCGATGATCGGCTGCACCAAGAGCCCGGTGAGCGGTGCTGCAACCCACAGCAGCGGCACCTGCTCGAGCCCCGCGCCCAGTGTCTGGAATATGCGACTGACGTTGGCGTTCTGCAGGGCGAAGCCGAACTGCAGGCCGAGGAATCCGAAGCACATGTTCCAGATCTGCCAGAATGACAGATGCGGCTTGGCAGCGGCCGCCGTCCCCGTGTCTTGCGCGGGCATGGGGCATCACCTCTTCGGGGACATGCGCCTGTGGCCGACGAGTTATTCACCGAGCGTTCAGGGCCGCTGCAGGATACTCCTCATCGCACCGGATTGAACGCGCTCCCGAACGGCCCAACTTTTTCAGCGCGGGCACATTTTTGAGATGTTCGGATTTGAGCTCGCGTCACTCCGGTGCGCTCCCTTGCGCTTACGCTCGCTCCCGCAGACACTCCCGGCCGAGGAGCCCAGCGATGGAAATGACCGGTGGCTGCCTGTGCAGGGCGGTCCGTTATTCGATCAGCGCCGCGCCCATCGTGACCCGCACCTGCTGGTGCCGCGTCTGCCAGTACATCGGCGCCGGCAGCGCCACCGTGAACACCTGCTTCCCGAGCGCGGCGCTGACGGTGAGCGGTGAGCTGCGCGAGTACCATCTGCTCGCCGACAGCGGCAACGTGGCGCGCCGGCGCTTCTGTCCGGCCTGCGGAACGCATCTCTTCAGCGCCTCGGAAGCGCGGCCGCACCTGATTTTCGTGCGCGCCGGCACGCTCGACGACCCCGAGCTCATCAGACCCAGCGTGACGATCTGGACCTCGAGCGCACCGAGCTGGGCGTGCTTCGACGAGCGGCTGCCGAAGATCGAGCGTCAGCCGCCGCCGGTGGCCTAGCGCGACGTAAGTCCGAGTGCCTGCCGCAGCTGCGCCGCCGTCATGAGGCGGGTGTAGACCGCCGTCCCGACGTCGAACTCGCGCGCGCGGGCGAGCGGCCCGACGATGACCGGCTCGAAGCCCGCATCTCTCACCAGTCGCTGCGCCATCTCGAGCGCCTGGCTGTCGTCCCCGGCAAGCGGGATGGCGATCCGCGCGCCGCTGCGGTGCGCTTCGCTCGCGAGGTCCCCGGAGTTGATGGCGTTGAATGCCCGCACCAGGCGCACGCCCGGCAGAAACTCCGCCGAGCTCACGCCGGTGCCCTTGCGGCGTGCCTCCACCGCCATGTCGCCATCGCGTTGTGGATAGGGATTGCCGGTGTCGAGCACGATCTTGCCGCTGAGCTCGCTCCTGAGGTCACGCCCGACCTGCGGCAGCGCCGCGTAGGGCACCGAGATCAGCACGACATCGCCGAACTGCGCCGCCTCGCGCGGCGTGCCCGCCCGCGCCCTGGGTCCGAGCGAGCGCACCAGCCCCTGGAGCTGCTCGGGGTGCCGCGAGGAGACCAGCACCTCATGGCCCGCCTTCACCCACAGTGAGGCGAGCGTCCCGCCGATGTGTCCCGCACCGATGATGCCGATCTTCAGCGGCGCCTGTGCCGCGGGCACCGCGCCCGCGGCGGCCGCGGCCGCCGCCGCGCACGCCATGAGCGCAACCGCGGCCGCAGCCCCCAGTGCCCGCAGTTCTCGGGTCGGGCCGCTCATCTCGGCGAGAACTCGACCCTCGTCTGCCAGTGAGGCACGGCCGGGTCATCGGTTTCGATTACCAGCGTGCCGTGCGCGTGCGCATCGCTCCCCGCGAGACGGATCTCGGCCAGGTCGCCACAGCCGGCGACGACCGGCAGCGGCGTCAGTACCGAGATGGCCTTGGCCGCCTTGAGGTCCGCCGCAGCTTCGCTCGAGGGCTCGATACGCGCCGCGGTGATCTGCGCGCTCGGCACCGTCACGAAGCGATACTGCACGCTCCCCACCCAGCCGCCTTTGGGCGGCTTGCCCGCGGAGTCGAAACTCGCCGAGTAGGTGAGCGATGGCTCGACCAGTTTGATCTGCCGGGGTTGCAGCGGCACCAGCTTGTGGTGCACCGCCAGTCCCTGCAGCTTCCACTCGGCCAGGATTTGCAGCGGGAAGCTGCTCTGACAGCGCACCGAATATAACCCGTGCCACTCGGAGCCCTCCTGGCTGAGTGGAATCCTCTGATTGTTGCTGCCGAGGGCAAACAGGAATACCGACCCCGGCGTCACCAGCGCATCGCGCGTCACGGTCGCCTTGATGTCGTACATCCCGATGTCGTGGTTGGCCGGATATTCGGCCGGCGTCTGATCGTGCACCTGCACATCGCAGGCCCCGAGCATGAGCGCCACGGGAACCCACGTGAGCCGGATGAGCCTGAACATGCTGCCCCCTTCGTTGCTGGCCGACGCCGATCGCCAGGGAGCCGGTATTGTCAGGGAGTCAGGGCCCGCCCTTACAGGCCGGCATCTTCAGGATCGGCGAACGCATCGCCCGGGCGCACCACCGCCGCGTCCGGCGCCCGGGCCCGAAAAACCAAACCCCGCGCCCTATTTCTTTCTCCGGGCTCCGGAGCGCTTCGCCGCTCTGAAGGAGATGCCCGCGCGCATGGCCTTCTGCTGAACCGCAGCCGCGGTGCGCCCGAGCTTCTTGGCGACCTGTCCGGTCGGGGTTCCCGCCTTCGCGAGTGCCTTCAGAGTTTTCAGCTCACGGGCGCTCCAGGATGCGCCATCGTTCGGTGGACGTCGTGCCATCGTTCCTACTCCACAATCACCCAACGGAGGGCCGGACTGGTCATGATACACGGATCACTGGCCCAGCGCGCGCCGAAGTGCAATCGTAACATTGTTGGAAATGCCGCAGCCAGCGCAAGTCAAGGGTTAGATGTTGCTTCGGCGCAGCGCGCCGGCGCGATCTGTTGCCGCGCCTGTGCCCGCGGTACAGCCGAAGGAAAGATGCCGCGCAGATGCTGGTGCAACTCCCCTGAGGGTCAATGTATGAGATGTAACGATCGCGGCGGCCGATCGCAGCAACGGTCACTGACGAGCGTGTGCAGCGTCGGCGATACACGACAACGTCAACATGACGAGCCCGCCGCGCGGGAAGGTGTGCAGTCACAGCGGCGTGCCGGCCCTCAGGCAGGCGGCATCGACCGCGTTGGAGAGCAGCATCGCGATGGTCATCGGACCCAGACCGCCGGGCACCGGGGTGATCCAGCCGGCACGCTCGGCCGCTCGCTCGAACTCGACATCGCCGACGAGTTTGCCGGAAGCGCTGCGGTTGATTCCCACGTCAAATACCGCGGCCCCCGGACGGATCCAGTCCCCGGGGATGAAGCCGGCCTTGCCGACCGCGGCCACCAGCAGCTCGGCGCGCTCAACTTCGGCCCTGAGGTCGCGGGTTCCCGTATGGCACACGGTCACGGTGGCACGCGCCAGCAGCAGCTCCAGCGCCATGGGCCGGCCGACGATGTTGGAAGCGCCCACCACGGTCGCGCGCAGGCCCGGCAGCGCCAGGCCGTACTCCTGCGCGAGCCGGATCACACCGTACGGCGTGCACGGACGCAGTCTGGGTCTCTTCTGCGCCAGCAACCCCGTGTTCACCGGATGGAAACCGTCGACGTCCTTGACGGGGTCGACGGCATCCATCACCCGGTTGCTATCCACCCCCGCAGGCAGAGGCAGCTGCACCAGGATGCCGTCGACGCGCTCATCGTGATTGAGCGCGTTGATCAGGGCGAGAATCTGCCCTTCGCGGGTGCTCACCGGCAGGTCGTGCGCGAAGGACTCGATCCCGGCCTCCTGCGAGGCGCTGCGCTTGTTGCGCACGTACACACTCGAGGCCGGATCTTCCCCCACCTGCACCACCGCGAGTCCGGGGCGCCGTCCGTGGCGCGCGGCGAAAGCGCTGGCGCGCGTGGCGACCGAGGCACGCACCCGAGCGGCGACCATCTTGCCGTCGAGGAGCAGCGCGCCGCCGGCGGTACGCGCCGCCGCGTCGTGCCCGCTGGCGCCGTGCGGCTTGGCCGTCGAAGTGCTCATCAGTAGCGGTAGTGATCGGGTTTGTAGGGCCCGGATTTGTCGACGCCGATGTAGCGCGCCTGCGTGTCGGTGAGCTGCGAGAGCTGCACGTTGAGGTTCTTGAGCTGCAGCCGCGCGACTTTCTCATCCAGATGCTTGGGCAACACATGCACGCCCAGCGGATACTTCGCCGGGTGGCTGAACAGCTCCACCTGCGCGATCGTCTGATTCGCGAAGCTCGAGCTCATCACGTAACTCGGGTGCCCGGTGCCGCAGCCGAGGTTCACCAGGCGTCCCTCGGCCAGCAGGATGAGCCGCCGGCCGTCGGGAAGCATGACGTGATCGACCTGGGGCTTGATGTTCTCCCAGGTGTAGCGCTTCAGGCTCGCGACGTCGATTTCGTTGTCGAAGTGACCGATGTTGCACACGATGGCGTTGTGCTTCATGCGCAGCATGTGATCGTGCGTGATCACATGATAGTTGCCGGTGGCGCTGACGAAGATGTCGGCCTTGTCAGCCGCGTACTCCATGGTGACGACGCGATAGCCTTCCATGGCCGCCTGCAGCGCGCAGATCGGGTCCACCTCGGTGACCCACACCTGCGCCGCCAGCGCCTTGAGCGCCTGCGCGCAACCCTTGCCGACGTCGCCGTAGCCGCATACTACGGCGATCTTGCCGGCGATCATGACGTCGGTAGCGCGCTTGATGGCATCCACCAGGGACTCGCGGCAGCCGTACAGGTTGTCGAACTTGCTCTTGGTGACCGAGTCGTTCACGTTGATCGCGGGGAACGCCAGCCTGCCCTCCTTCGCCATCTGGTACAGACGCTTCACCCCGGTGGTGGTTTCCTCGGTGACGCCGCGGATCTGACGGATGCGGGTGGAATACCAGTGCGGATCGTTCTTGAGCCGGGCGCGGATCGCGGCGAACAGTGCGCTCTCCTCGTCACTGCCGGCCTTGGCGATCACCGCGAGCTCACTCTCGGCGCTCACGCCCAGGTGCAGCAGCAGCGTGGCATCCCCGCCGTCATCGAGAATCATGTTGGAGTAACCGCCGTCGGGCCACTCGAAAATGCGGTGCGTGTACTCCCAGTAGTCCTCGAGCGACTCGCCCTTCCAGGCGAACACCGGGATACCGCGCGCGGCCATGGCGGCGGCGGCGTGATCCTGGGTGGAGAAGATGTTGCACGAGGCCCAGCGCACACTCGCCCCGAGCGCCTGCAGGGTCTCGATGAGCACCGCGGTCTGGATGGTCATGTGGAGCGAGCCGGAAATGCGCGCGCCCTTGAGCGGCTGGCTGCGTGCGTACTCCTCGCGGATCGCCATGAGGCCGGGCATCTCGGTCTCGGCGATGGCGATCTCCTTGCGGCCCCAGTCCGCAAGCGCCAGGTCGGCGACCTTGCAGTCACCAGGTTGTGGGGCGGGTTTCAGTGTGGCGTTCATGCTCGATACTCCGTAGTCAGAGTGAGCGCCGTATGGGTGACACGACCCCTGCTGAGCCTGGCAGGCATCGGGCGCCAGATGCGCACCGGCCCGTCGCAACGCTCCTCAGCAAGGGCTGCAGCCTGGACGGCTGCTGGGAAATCGGTTCAGGCGGCGCGCGCCCCCTTGGCCTCGTCCGCCAGCGTCGCGGCCAGATCGGTGCGCTCCCAGGTGAACTCCGGCTCGGTGCGGCCGAAGTGGCCGTAGGCCGCGGTCTTCTGGTAGATGGGTCGCAGCAGATCGAGCATCTCGCGCAGACCATAGGGTGTCAGGTCGAAATGCTTGCGGATCAGCTGCGTCAGGCGCTCGCGCGACAGGGGGCTGGTGCCGAAGGTCTCCACCATGATCGAAGTCGGCTCGGCGACGCCGATGGCGTAGGACACCTGCACCTCGCAGCGCTCGGCAAGTCCCGCCGCCACGATGTTCTTGGCGACATAGCGCGCCGCATAGGCGGCCGAGCGGTCGACCTTGGAAGGGTCCTTGCCCGAGAACGCGCCACCGCCATGGCGCGCGTAGCCGCCATACGTGTCGACGATGATCTTGCGCCCCGTGAGTCCGCAGTCACCCACCGGCCCGCCGATCACGAAACGCCCCGTGGGGTTGATGTGGTACTTGGTGCGCTTGTCCACCCACTTCGGCGGCAGCACGGGCTTGAGGATCTCCTCCATGACTGCCTCGCGCAGCGCCTTGGTCGAAACTTCCGGGCTGTGTTGGGTGGACAGCACGACCGCCTCGATCCCCACCGGCTTGTGGTCCTCGTAGCGCAGCGTGACCTGACTCTTCGCATCCGGTCGCAGCCACGGAAGCTTGCCGGACTTGCGCACCTGGGCCTGACGCTTGACCAGGCGGTGGGCGAGCGTGATGGGCGCCGGCATCAGCACGTCGGTCTCGTTGCTGGCGTAGCCGAACATCAGTCCCTGGTCGCCCGCGCCCTGCTTGCGCTCGTCCTTGCGATCCACGCCCTGCGCGATGTCGGGAGACTGTTTGCCGATGAGGTTGAGCACGCCGCAGCTGGCGCCGTCGAATCCCATGTCGGAGGTGTTGTAGCCGATGTCGAGCACGGTCCTGCGCACCAGTGCTTCGACGTCGACCCACGCAGTCGTGGTCACCTCTCCGGCGACGATCACCACGCCGGTCTTGACGAGGGTCTCGCAGGCGACGCGACCGCGCGCATCCTCCGCGAGGATCGCGTCCAGCACCACATCCGAGATCTGGTCCGCGACCTTGTCCGGGTGGCCCTCGGAGACCGATTCGGACGTAAACAGAAAGTCATTCGCCATGGAGCTCGTTCCGCCGCTCTGCCGTGCCAATGTGGCAGTTTAACCTTTTGACCGCGGCCTTGCTCAGCGCGCCGGGGGAAACGCCGCCGCCAGCCGCGCCGCGAATTCGGCGCGCGTAAAGCGGTGATTCTGCGTGCCGCGCGACTCGATCTTGATGGCGCCCATGAGCGAGGCAATATGCCCGGTGCTCGGCCAGTCAAGACCGTGCAGCAGACCGTGAATGAGGCCGGCACGATAGGCGTCCCCGCATCCGGTGGGATCCACCACGGCCGCGGCCGGCGCGCTCGGGATGGCGAGTTCCCCGTCGCGGGTATAAATGACCGACCCGGCCGCGCCGCGGGTCACGATGAGTGCGGCCACGCGCTGCGTGAGCTCGCCCACGCCCCAGCCGGTCTTCTGCTGCAGCAGCTGCCATTCGTAATCGTTCACCGTGACCCAGGTCGCCTGCCCGACAAAGCGCGCCAGCTCCTCACCGCTGAACATCGGCAATCCCTGGCCGGGATCGAAAATGAAGGGGATGCGCGCGGCGACAAACTGCGCGGCGTGCTGGATCATGCCCTCGCGCCCGTCGGGCGCCACGATGCCGATGGCGATGTCAGAGGCATCCGACACGCGGTTGGCGTGCGCGTGCTGCATCGCGCCCGGATGGAACGCGGTGATCTGATTGTCATCGAGATCGGTGGTGATGAACGCCTGGGCGGTGAGCTCGCTACCGATCACTTTGACGTGATCGTCGGGCACGCCGGCGTGCGCCATCCATTCCCGGTAAGGAGCGAAGTCGCGCCCCACGGTGCCCATCGGAAGCCCAGGGTCCCCGAGCAGACCCAGGTTGTAGGCGATATTGCCGGCGCAACCGCCAAATTCGCGGCGCAGCTGCGGCACCAGGAACGCGACGTTCAGCATGTGGATCTTGTCGGGCAGGATGTGATTGGCGAAACGGTCGCCGAACACCATGATGGTGTCGTACGCCAGTGAGCCGCAGATCAATGCCCGCCCCGGGCGGGCGGGCATCATGCCTTGGTGCCCCGCGACGCGGCGCCCGCGGCAGGCTGGGCTTTGCTGTCGGCCACCATCAGCGCCACGGCGCTTCTGGCGAGCTCGGTCAGGCCCGCGCCGTTACGCCGCTCGAAGTAGGTGATCATCTGCGCGCGCATGCGCGGCTCCCAGTAGCGCTTGAGGTGATTGGCCACGGCGCGCGCCGCTTCCGGCGCCTCCGCGGTGCCGGCGAAAAACTCGCCGATCTCGTTGGTCATCTTGATGAGCAGATCGATATTCATGTGCCTGCCGCTTCAGCTCACGTCAGCCGCTGCGGATGCGCGTACACGACGTGCTGGTCTGCCCGCGCGAACGCGACCAGCGTGAGCCCGGCGCGCTTCGCCAGGCGCACCGCGAAGGCGGTCGGCGCCGACAGCGCGACCAGGAGCGAGATCCCGACGGTGGCGCACTTCTGCACCATCTCGTAGCTGGCGCGGCTGGTGATGAGCATATAACCGGCCGTGAAATCCGCCTGCGCGCGCGACAGCGCCCCGATGGTCTTGTCCAGAGCATTGTGCCGGCCGACGTCCTCGCGCACCACTTTGATCCCCTCG
>Ga0210394_10004916_pt1 | contig 15288 bp, 13 predicted proteins | sample IncBWC12MmetaG_FD_160121 | JGI IMG/M metagenome (GOLD analysis project Ga0210394, IMG submission 160121) | Forest soil microbial communities from Barre Woods Harvard Forest LTER site, Petersham, Massachusetts, United States - Inc-BW-C-12-M | ecosystem: Environmental > Terrestrial > Soil >... | reverse complement strand
GCACCGTGTCGGAGACCGACACGATGGTTCGTGTCAGCGACGGCAACATCGTGGCGATCGGCGGGCTGATGACCACCAACCGTTCGGACACGCGCGCCGGCCTGCCGGGCGCCTCCGATGTGCCCTGGCTCGGCCGCCTGTTCAGCTCCACCGAGCATTCGCAGACCAAGCAGGAGCTGGTGATCCTGATCAAACCCACCATCGTGCAATCGCAAGCACAGCTCGACGCGCTGCGCGGAGACGCGCTGCGGCGCCTCGGCGCCGCTACCGCGAGCTCGACACTGTAGAGACGCAACCATGTACCTGGCTCATTTCGGACTGCAAGCCGCTCCGTTCGCGCTGACACCCGACACCGCGTTCGCGTTTTCTTCGCGCGCCCAGCGCGAAGCACTCGATACGCTGGTGCTGGCGGTCGACAGCGGCGAGGGCTTCATCAAGATCACCGGCGAGGTCGGCACCGGCAAGACACTGCTGTGCCGGCGCTTCCTGGGTCACGCCGCGGGCACGCCCGACGTGGCTTCCGGCGCAGCAGCGCCTGGAGGCAAGGCCGGGTACCGCACAGCCTACGTCCCTAACCCCTGCCTGAGCCCCCGGACGCTGCTGCTGGCGATCGCGCGCGAATTGAAGATCCGCATCGCCAACGTGAACTCCGACAGCCAGATCATGGATGCGCTGAACCGCGCTTTGCTGCGCCTGGCGACGCGCGGTTTGCGTGTCGTGGTCTGCCTCGATGAAGCGCAGGCGATGCCGGTCGAAACGCTGGAAGCGCTGCGCCTCGTTTCGAACCTCGAAACCGAGAAGCGCAAGCTGGTCCAGGTGGTCCTGTTCGGCCAGCCCGAGCTCGACCGCAAGCTGGCGCGCAACAACCTGCGCCAGCTGCGCACTCGGATCGCGTTCCACTACGAGCTGAGCGCCCTGTCGGCCGCCGAGACCGAGGTCTATCTCGCCCACCGTCTCAGGGTGGCCGGGCATCGGGGCAGCGCGCTGTTCCCCGCCGACGTGGCCCGCGAGCTTCACCGACGCGCGCGCGGCGTGCCCCGCCTGGTCAACATCATCGCCCATAAGTCGCTGCTGCTCGCCTACGGCCAGGGCAGTCACCAGGTCACGATGCGCCAGGTGCGCGCTGCCGCCAAGGACACGCCGCAAGCGCGCTCGGCGCTGTTGCGCCGGCTGGTGTGGCCGCGCTGGCTGCGCTTTGGAGCCACCGGATGAGCGTCTTGAATACGATGTTGCGCGATCTGGAGCGCCGCGGGGAACGCCTTCCGCTGTCGCTGACTCCACAGGCCAACGCGCAGCCCGAGGCAAAGAAGGAAGCCGCGTCGGCGCCACCGCCGCCGCCCCTGCGAGCCACCCTATCCGAGCCCAGCCAGCCCACCAGACGGCGGGTCCGGCCGGCGATTCTGCTGGCTGCCACCGCGGGCGCGTGCGCAGCCGTATGGCTGTGGTTGCACCCGGCGAAGCATCAAGTTGAAGCGCCCCCACCCGCCTTCGCCCCTGCCGGGGCTTCGGCGGGCGAGCCCGCTGCCTCCGCTCCGGTGACCGCGTTCGACCCTGCCGGGGCTTCGGCGGCCAAGCCCGCGGCCCCCGGTCCGGCGTCCGCGTTCGACCCTGCCGGGGCTTCGGCGGTCAAGCCCGCTGCTTCCGCTCCTCCTGCCGGGGCTTCGGCAAGTGAGCCCGCTGCGACCACCTCGCCCCCGCAGGCTGCGTCGGATAAGCCCGCTGCGACCGCACCGACGCCGGCCTTCGCCCCTGCTGGGGCTTCGGCGGGCAAGCATCCGCACACCGCAACGCCCGTGGCCAAGCCGGACACGGCGGCTGCATCGGAGGAGCCGGCGGCGGCCGTTCAGAGCGTCGCGCCGTCCGAACTGGCGCGCGCGATGCAGCTGATCGGCCGCGGGCGAAACATCGACGCCGCCGAGCTGCTCACGACCGCGCTGTCGCAACGGCCCGGATGGAACGAAGCGCGTTCGACACTGGCCGCTTTGCAAGCCGAAGCCGACGACCGACCGCGTGCGCTGATGACATTGCTCGGCGGTGTGCCGTTCGACGCGCGCCGCTTCGCGCCGATGGCGGCGCAGCTGCAAGCGGAGCTGGGCGATCCGGGCGGGGCGCTGCAGACGCTGGAGAAGGTGCCGGCCGAGGCTCGCGATCAGACCTATCACAATCTGGTGGCCGCGGTCGCGCAGCGCGCCGGCAAGCACGACCTTGCGGTGGCGGAGTACCAGGCCGCGCTGAGGTTCGGACCGACCAATTCGGTCGCGTGGGTCGGCCTGGGCGTATCGCTGCAGGCGCTGGGACGCGACGCCGAGGCGCTGGCGGCGTACCGCAGCGCCGCCGCAGGCACGCTGAGCGACGACCTGCGCACTTTCACGCAAGCGCGCATCCGATCATTGCAGGCGTCGCCCCAGGCGGCCTCAACGTCACCGCGCTAGATCGACTCGAGTTGTCGCCGCAAGATCGACCTCGGGTGAACGGCTGCCTCCGAAAGTCGCGAACTGGCGCTCCGGACTCTGAGCCGTCGCTCAGAAGCTGAGACTCGCGGCCCCTGCCTTCAGGCGCTCGTGCATCGCGCTGGCGCCCTGAATGGTTACTCCCTCGACGAAGTCCTCTTGCGTGCAGCCGCGCGCCTTGACGCACGGCGGGCATGCCCAGATGGTTCCTCCCCGCGCGACAAAGTCTTCCATCCGTTTCTCCAGCGGGTCCAGGACCAATTCTCGATTGGCTTGTTCAGACATGAATGCGCTCCTGTTCGGTTGCTGGGTTGAACGGCAGAACGAGTCGGTACAGGTTGCGCCATCCCGAGCAATCCCGCCACCTTGAGTATTGGGTAAGCTGCTGCGGGTTTGGTGGATGTCGGAAGCAGCCTCGGCGAAGGACCGCTGTTGGCCGCGAACAACGATATGCGTCTGCTCTATCCTTGCGATCCGTTCGCAGAAAATTGCCTCCGTAGATGACTGGACATAATGATTGCCGGACCGGGGTCGGTTCTTGAGCAACGCATCGACGGGCAAGTCGGATTACTGAGAGGCGGAGTCGGTAAGGGGCGGACGTGAGAAACCGAATCGCTTATTTGGGCTTGATGGCGTTGATCACCTGCGCCAGCGCGATCGGATCTGCGGCGCCAAATGCAAGTCCAGTCGACTCCGCAAAAGGCACAGAAGGGCAAGCCGTGAGCGAATCCAATGCGTCCAGTGTGCTGTCGACACCAGTGCCGCCCTTGGCGCCGAAGAGGCCCTTCCTTGTTTCGTCGCCGAACGGGGCTCGGCAGGACGACTACTACTGGCTGCGAGACGACAAGCGCGAGTCTAAGGAGGTCCTCGACTACCTGAATCAGGAAAATGCATATCGGGACGCCTGGATTGCGCCGGCAAGCGCGCTCCGGAAGAAGCTGCGCGACGAACTTATCGGGCGTCTGAAGCAGGACGACGACACGGTTCCAGTGCTCGAGCATGGGTATTGGTATTACCGGCGGTTCGAAACAGGAGGCGAATTCCCGCTCTACTGCAGGAAGAAAGGCTCACTGCAGGCTGTGGAACAGGTCATGCTCGATGGCAACGCTATGTCCAAGGGTCACGAGTACTTCAATATCGGTGCGACCGCCGTCAGCCCTGACGGCCAATTGCTTGCCTACACGGAGGATCTTGTCGGTCGTCGCCAGTTCACGCTGAAGGTCAAGAATCTGCAAACCGGATCCTTACTTTCGGACCGCGTCGAAGACATAGAGGCGGAAGTTGTTTGGGCGGCCGACAGCAAGACTCTGCTGTACATAGAGAAGGATCCAGTCACGCTTCTGTCCGTTCGGTTGCGCAAGCACAAACTGGGTACCGAATCTGCTCGGGATCCACTCGTATATGAAGAAGCGGATCACAGCTACTACATGGCTATCGGCAAGAGTCGATCTGAGAAATATCTGTTCATCAACCTGGATAGCACTCAACAGACCGAATGGCGATACGCCGACGCCAGCGATCCAACGCTGCGCTTCCGGCCGGTTCTTCCGAGAGAGCCAGACCACGAGTACCAGGTCGAGCAGCTCGGCAGCGACTTCATCATCCGGACGAACTGGCAGGCCCCCAACTTCCGCATCGTGCGCGTGCCGATCGTCCAGAGCGAAGACAAGCACCGCTGGAAGGACGTCTTGCCGCATCGCACTGACGCGTTCGTCGAGAACTTTGAGGTCGCGACCGGCCATCTTGCCGTCAATGAACGATCCGGCGGACTGCGAAGAATCCGCATCAGACCCTGGCGAGGCGGGAAGGACAAATTGATCGATGGGTCCGAAGCCGCGTACACGATGACGCTCGTTGATACGCCCGACATCAGCAGCCCAGTGATCAGGTATATCTACACTTCGCTGACGACGCCGCGCACCACCTACGACTTCGACGTTCCCAGTGCCCGCAAGGAGCTCCGAAAGGTCGACCCGGTCCTGGGCGGGTTCGACTCAGGAAACTACGTGACGGAATTCCTGCGTGCGCCTGCACGCGACGGTCAGCTCGTACCGGTGTCGATCGCCTATCGCAAGGGTACGCCGCTGGACGGCACCGCCCCCCTCTTGCAATACGGCTATGGCTCCTATGGATACTCGACGGATCCGACCTTTCGGCCTAACTGGCTGAGCTTGATGGATCGCGGATTCGTGCTTGCGATTGCGCATGTCCGCGGCGGGCAGGAGTTAGGAAGATCGTGGTACGAGGACGGTCGCCTGCGCCATAAGATCAATACGTTCACCGATTTCATCGATGTCACGCGGTTCCTGGTGCAGCGCCGTTATGGTGCAAGCGACAAGATTTTCGCTGAGGGCGGCAGCGCTGGAGGTCTGTTGATGGGCGCGATCGCCAACATGGCCCCGAAGGACTACCGCGCGATCATTGCCTACGTGCCGTTCGTCGATGTGGTCACGACGATGTTGGACGAGAGCATTCCGTTGACGACCAATGAGTTCGACCAGTGGGGCAATCCGAAACAGAAGGAAAGTTACGACTATATCCTCTCGTATTCGCCCTACGACAACGTCAGGGCGCAGGCGTATCCGGCGATGCTCGTTTTCACGGGTCTTTGGGACTCTCAAGTGCAGTATTACGAGCCTGCGAAATGGGTCGCCAAGCTGCGCGCCAACAAGACCGATGACCATACGCTCGTTTTCAGCGTCGACATGGCAGCTGGCCATGGCGGAAAGGCAGGCCGATTCCAACGCTTAGACGACACCGCGCTCGAGTATGCGTTCATTCTTCGGCAGTTGGGTATCGATCAGTGAATCTGATTGGACGTGATCCTCGAAGTAATGGCGGAACTTCCCCGCCAGAGCGACTGGAAATCGCTCAATTGCCAGGTACTTTGAGAACCCGAACGACCTTACTTGGCCAGGCGCTGCCGGCTCAGGTCTTCCAGGTAGGCAGTCAGTTCCTGCTGCGGCATCGGTCGCCCGAACAGGTATCCCTGCGCGTGTGAGCAGCCGGCCTTGCGGGCCAGCTCCAGCTGTTCATCGGTCTCGACCCCTTCGGCGACAACCTGGGCGCCGAAGTGTCGGCCGAGCGCCGCAATCGAGCGCACGATCGCCATCGCCGCCGCATCGCTGGTGAGGCTCCGAATGAAGCTGCCCTCGATGTTCAACGCGTCCGCCCGGAAGTCGCGCAGCAGCGTCAAGCTGCAGGCACCGGTGCCGAACTGATCCAACGCCACGCTGACGCCGCATTCGCGCAAGCGCTGCAGGCGCCCGAGCGCCGCCTCGATCTCGGCCGGATGCCGGCCCAGGCTCGATTCGGTCACCTCGATCTGCAGCCGCCGCGGCGACAAGCCGGACATCTGAAGGATCCGGTCGACCACGGTGCTCACGTCCGAGCCGCGGAATTCCCGCGCCGACAGATTCACCGAAAGCCCGACCTCGCGGGGCCACGTCGCTGCCGCCGCGCACGACTGCGCCAGCATCGACTCGCCGATCGGAACGATCAACCCGCTGTCCTCTGCCAGATCGACGAACTGTCCGGCCGGCAGCAGGCCGAAGCGCGGGTGCAGCCAGCGCAGCAGCGCCTCGACACCGACCACGCGGCGGGTGCGCACGTTGATCCGCGGCTGAAAGTGCACCAGAAACTCATTGGCCTCCAGCGCGCGGCGAAGATCGGATTGCAGCTGCAGCCGGCGCGTCTCGCTCTGCGCGACCACCGGGTCGAAGAATTGATAAAAGCGGGTCGATGTCTCGCGTGCGAACTGCAGCGCATGGGCGGAGCGCTGCATCAACGATTCAGCATCCGTGCCGTCGGCGGGGCAAACCGCCACGCCCATGGTGGCGCTCAGCCGGACCTCCTGCGCCTCGATCCGCAGCGGCGTATCGATCAGTTCAATCAGCTTGCGCGTCACCGGCACCGCGTCGCTCGACGCGCGCAGATGCGTCAGAACCACGACGAATTCGCCATCGCCGATGCGTGCCACCAGGTCGCAGCCGCGCACCGCCAGTCGCAGGCGCTCGCCGATCAGCTTGGCCGCGTGGTCGGCCGCCCGAAATCCCATCGACCCGCGCAGCGCGACCAGCTGTTCGACGCCCACCAGCAGCACCGCGGCCGGCTCGGCCGAGGAGCGGTGGTCGATCGCAACCTGCGCGAGCTGCTCTTCGAACAGACGCCGATTCGGCAATCCGGTGGCGGGGTCATAACGCTCGGCCGCCAGCGCGCTCGCCTGCGCAGCTGAGCGCTCGTGCATCTCGGCGATCAGGCGCTCGTTGGTCCACGCGAGTTCGTTGTCGCGCTCGGCGATCGCCCGCTCCAAGGCGAGCATCCGCTCGGGCGCGGCCTCGCTTTGGGCGTGCCCGTTGGGCGCTCGGGACGGATCCCCGGTGTCGGTGTCGGTTGGATGCATGCTGGACAAAGTCCTCTTGGACAGAGCGCAGCGCGCTCCGCTCAGTACCGATTTTCGGGGTACGAGCCCCGACCAAGTCGCGCAATAACGGCATATTCCTGCTTCGTATTTGGGCCGCCGCGGCCGATCGGCGCCCGATCGCTGGATCGCCGCACAAACCCTCGAATTGAGCCCTATCCGCGCTTCAATTCCTGGCTCGGATCCCCTAACGAAGTGTCGATCGGTGTCGAAGATCGAGGAATGGGCCGCACTCCGGCTTGAACTCGGGATGGACTTCGTGATCGTATTTCTGGACTTCGACGGCGTTTTGCATCCTGACCCGTGCGTTGACGCCACACGCCTGTTCGAGAATGCGCCGCGGCTGGCTTATGTATTGAACGACTACCCGCGGACCATGCTGGTGCTGTCGACCGCATGGCGCCAGGGGAGCACGTTCGAGCAACTGCTGGTGTTGCTGCCCGAGGGGTTGCGCCATCGGGTGATCGGCGTTACCCCGAATTTCAGCGATTTCTCCTCCGCCGCCGCTCTGATTCCGTACCGGCGCCAGGCCGAGTGCATGCGCTGGATGCTGCAGAATCGGCTACAGGACCAACCCTGGCTCGCGCTGGACGACCGCTCCTCCGGATTTACTCCGTACTGCGAAAAGCTGATCGAGTGCGACCCGGAGCGAGGCTTCGACCAAGCCATCAGCGCGCGCCTGCGCGCGGCGCTGCAGCTGCACTCCGAGAGCTGCCTGCAAGAAGTCGACTTGCTGATCGACTAAGACGGCCGGCTGGCCGTCTGTCGCCAAAACCCAACGGTTAAAGTCCCCGTGTAGTCTCCGGGTATGGCGTGGCGAAGACGGGCCGGCTATCTTCGCCCGTCCCGGCCCGGCCACCGTAGCGCGAAGCGCGAAGGCGGGGGTTTCTCCAATCACACAACGATGACCACGAAACCCGGCCAAGAGAAGCTACCGGCGCTGATCCTGGGAGCCGTGGGGGTGGTGTACGGCGACATCGGGACCAGCCCGCTGTACGCCGTGCAGGAATCGTTCAATCCGGTGCACGGCATCGCGCCGGTGCCCGCCAACGTCATCGGGTTGATCTCGGTGATGATCTGGACGTTGGTGGTCATTGTCGCGCTCAAGTACGTCGTGCTGATTCTGCGCGCGGACAACCGCGGCGAAGGCGGAATCATGGCGCTCACCGCCCTCGCCTCGTCGGCGGTCGGGCGTGGCTCGCCCCGCTATCGCACCGTCGTGCTCCTCGGGTTGATCGGGGCTGCGCTGTTCTGCGGGGACGGCGTCATCACGCCGTCGATTTCGGTGCTCAGTGCCGTCGAAGGGCTGGGCGTCGCGACCCCCGCCTTCAAACCGTACGCGGTGCCGCTGGCGGTCGCGATCCTGACCGGGCTGTACATGGTCCAGAAGAGCGGAACCGGCCGCATCGGCTTCCTGTTCGGGCCGGTGCTGGCCGTCTGGTTCCTGGTGATCGGAGCAGTCGGGATCGTCAGCATCATCCGCGCCCCTCAGATCCTGGCGGCGCTCGATCCCTTCAGGGCCGTCGGCTTCATGCAGCGCGGCGGCTTCATCGGCTTCGCCGCGCTCGGTGCCATCGTGCTGTCGGTCACCGGAGCCGAGGCGCTGTATGCGGACCTGGGCCATTTCGGCAAGAGAGCCATCCGCAGCGCGTGGTTCACGCTGGTGTTCCCTTCGCTGCTGTTGAACTATCTGGGACAGGGCGCGCTGCTGATGACCAACACGGCGGCCATAGACAACCCGTTCTACCGTCTCGTCCCGGCATGGGGCGTGGTGCCGATGGTGGTGCTGGCGACCGCCGCCACCGTGATCGCCTCGCAGGCGACGATTTCAGGCACCTTCTCGTTCGTGAAGCAGGCGATCCAGCTCGGCTACCTGCCGCGGATGCAGATCGTGCAGACCTCGGCATCGTCGCTGCATCAGGTCTACCTGCCGGATGTGAACTGGCTGCAGTTCTTTCTGGTGGCCACCGTCACGATCGCGTTCGGCAATTCGAGCGCGCTGGCGTCCGCCTACGGAATCGCGGTGACGGGCACGATGCTGATCACGACGTTGCTGACGTTTGAAGTGCTGCGCTACGGCTGGAAGTACCCGCTGTGGCTGGCAGCCAGCGCGACCGGCGTGTTCCTGCTGGTCGACGCCGCTTTCTTCAGCGCCAACACGCTGCGCATCGTGCAAGGCGGCTGGTTTCCGCTCGCGATTGCCGCAGTCGTCTTCTTCGTCATGCTGACGTGGAGCCACGGGCGTCGCCTGGTGCGGCTGCGCCTGCAAAAAGATGCGGTGCCGCTGCAGATCGTGATCGACTCGTTGGTCGCCTCGCCTCCGCCGCGCGTTTCCGGCGCTGCGGTATTCCTGCGCGGCGAGCAGGAGGGAGCCCCACGCGCCTTCATGCACAACCTGCTGCACAACAAGGTGCTGCACGAGCGCGTGATCTTCCTGACGGTGCACGTGAGCGAAGTGCCGTGGATCTCCGACCGGGAATGCATCAAAGTCACGCCGCTGGGGCACAACTTTTTTCAGGTCGAGGTTTATTGGGGCTTCATGAACGAGCCCGACGTGCCGCGTGCGCTGGCGCTGTGCAAATCGCACGGACTCGAGCTGGTGCCGATGGAGACCTCCTATTTCCTGAGCCGCCAGCGGCTGGTTCCGGGAGGCGGACCCGGACGGATGGCGGGCTGGCGCGAACGCCTGTTCGCGGCGATGGCGCGCAACGCGGCCGACCCGGCCGATTACTTCAAGCTGCCGACGAACAGAGTCGCCGAACTTGGCGCGCAGATCGAGATCTAAAGAACACCCTCACCCCTTCCCCTCTCCCACTGGCGTGGGAGAGGGGAGTTTTTTTGCTCCTTCTGCTTCACATCGGCTGGGGGAGCAACGAGGGGGCCAGCCCAGCCCCCTCGTTCTCTTGCCCTCGCCTTTTCCGGCCGCAGGCCGGAAAAGGCTCAGCGCGACTGGGCCGCTTGGATCGCCTTGCGCAGCGCCTGTACCGGCAGGCTGACGCATCCGTGGCGAGCCGGGTAATCGCGCACCGGAGTGAAGATTTCGAGTTCGCTCCACGCGCCGGCGGACAGATCCTGGCCGGCCAGCAGCGCATCCAGCGCGACGATGGCTTGCTCCACCTGGCTCAGCTCCGCGCCCGGAGCGCGCAGGCCGATTAGGCTGGCCGACGCGCAGCATAAAAGGCATCCTTTCGTCTGATGGGCCAGCGCCGAGACCCGGCCCGAGTTCAGCGTCAAAGCCAGGTCGATCCGGTCGCCGCAGTACGGGTTGTCCAGGCGCACCAGCGCGTCGGGCCTCGCCAGCGTGCCGGCACCATGAGCGGCGCGCGCCAGCGCCTTGATCGCTTCGTCGTACAGCGCCGCGTTCACGCCAGGATCCGAACCGCTTCGCGCACGCCCGCCAGCAGCGCGTCGACGTCGTCGTCGCCGTTGTAGAGCGCCAGACTGGCGCGGCTTACGCCCTCGATACCCAGCGCCTGCATCAACGGCTGGGCGCAGTGATGGCCCCCGCGCAGCGCCACGCCGAGGCCATCCAGCACCTGGCACACGTCGTGCGAATGCATCCGATCGAGCCAGAACGAGACGACCGGCACCCGCTCGCGCGTATCCAGCGGGCCGGCCAGATGCAGGCCGGGAACGGTGCGCAGCCCTTCGATCAAGCGCGCGGTCAGCCCCTGCATCCGTTGCTCGATGCGCCGCCAGTCTTGCCGGCTCATCCACGCCAGCGCCTCGCCCAGGCCGACGGCTTGTGCCACCGGCGGCGTGCCGGCTTCGAAGCGCCGGGGCGGCGCCGCGTAACCGGCCGCCTCCACTGTCACGCGCTCGACCATGCCGCCCCCCGTTGCAGCCGGCGGCATGGCCTCCAGCAACTCGCCGCGCGCCCACAGCACACCGACTCCGCCGGGACCGAAGCACTTGTGACCGGAAAACGCATAGAAATCGATCCCCAGGGCGCGAACATCGACCGGCCCGTGCGGCGCGCGCTGAGCGCCGTCCAGCAGCACGCGAGCGCCGACGGCGCGCGCCCGCTCGACGACCGCGGCGACATCCGTGACGGCCCCCGTGACATTGGACGCATGGGTCAGCGCGATCAGCCGGCAGCGCGGCCCCACGCAGGCGGCCAACGCGGCCAGATCCAGGCGCGCCTCGGCATCCACCGGCACGAAGCGCAACGCGATGGCGGCCCTGTCGCGCAACTGCTGCCACGGAATCAGGTTGCTGTGATGCTCGGACACGGACAGCACGACCTCGTCGCCCGGCTTGCACAGCGTGCCGTAGCTCTGCGCGACCAGGTTCAGCGCGGCGGTCGCTCCCGATGTGAACACGATCTCATCGGCGCTCGCCGCGTTCAGGAACTGCGCCACCTGGCCCCGCGCGCGCTGATAGGCCAGCGTGGCGGTCTGTGCCAGCCGGTGGCCGGATCGCAGCACGTTGCCCCGCCCGCTTCGCTCGTGCTGCACCAGCGCCTCGAGTGCCGCTTCGTGAATCTGCGCGGTCGCCGCATTGTCCAGATAGTGCAGCTCGCTTCCGCTCTGGGCGAGCAATGGGAACTGGCGCCGCAGCACGAGCGCGTCGTCGCTCATATCAGCCGCCCCCTGGCGGCTCCGGAAGGGTCGAATCCGTGCCGATCGCCCGTGTGCGCGCTCCGGCGAGCTCGTCGGGAGTGTCGATGTCATCGAAGATTGCGTCCGTGTCGAACGGCACCGCGCGCACCTCGGAGGCGTGCCGCACCAGCAGCTCGCGGGCGCCGACATCGCCGGTCAGATCGCAGAGGGCCGGGAAGAACCGGCGCGGCCACAGCACCGGGTGACCGCGCCGTCCGCCGTGAACCGGCACCACGATGTCGGGGTGATCGGGATCGAACGCTTCGATCAGGCGGTCGATGTGGGCAGCCGCGATCCACGGCATGTCCCCGAGCTGAACCAGTGCCGCTTCGATCGGCGCGGGCAGCTGCAACATCGCGCGCCCCAGCGAGCTGGCCAGACCGGCGCGATAGTCCGCATTGCGCAAGACGGTCACCGGCTTGGAGGCGGGTACCGCGGCTACCGCCGCCTCCACGCGCTCGGCCTCCCATCCGGTAACCACGACGATTTCGGTGCCGCTCGACTCGAGAGCGGCCCGCATCGCACGCCCGATCAGCGTGATTCCGTCGACCTCGCACAGCAGCTTGTTAGGTCCTGCCATCCGGCTCGATGTGCCGGCGGCCAGCAACACGACGGCGATGCGGCGGCTCACGGGGATCGGTAGCGTTCCTGCACGATCTGCGCCACGATCGCCACGGCGATCTCGCTGGGCGATCGTCCACCCAGCGGCAGGCCGACCGGTGCATGGATCCGGCCCGCCTCGGCGCCAAGCCCTTGCTCGGTCAAGCGCTGCACGCGCTTGGCGTGCGTGCGCGAGCTGCCCAAGGCTCCTATGTAGAAAGCCGGGCTCTTCAAGGCCGCGATCAAGGCCGGATCGTCCAGCTTCGGATCGTGCGTCAGCGTAACCACCGCCGTGCGGGCATCCGGCTGCAGGCGCGCCATCGCCTCCTCCGGCCAATCGTTGCTCAGCGTGACGTTGGCAAAGCGTTCGGTACTCCCAAACGCGCGACGCGGATCGATGACGGTCACCTCGAATCCGGCCAAGGAGGCCATCGGAGCCAGCGCCACCGTGACGTGCACAGCGCCCACCACCAGCAGCCGCGGTGAACCCGCGTACACGCGCACGAACAGGTCTTCGTCCTGAGCCAGCGGGCCACTGCGCTCGGCCCGGACGCAATCGGAGATGAAGCGAAGCAGCTCGCCGCTCACCTGCAGATCGCCGCACAACACTTCGCGATCGATCAGCGCCTGTCGCCCGTCGCTCAGCCGGGTCACCAGCGCCAGCGCGGCCCGCGTCGATCCGGCCGCCATCAGGCGCTCCAGAATGTCGCGCTTCATTCGATGCGCTCGACCAGCACGTCGACCTGGCCGCCGCAGGCCAGCCCGACTCCCCACGCCTGCTCGTCGCTGATGCCGAACTGCAGGCGGCGCACGCGGCCGTCACGAATCACCGCCTGCGCTTCCTGAATCACGGTCGCCTCGACGCAACCGCCGGACACCGAGCCGACGAACTGCCCGGTGCTATCGACAGCCAGATGACTGCCGGCCGGCCTGGGTGATGATCCCCACGTGCGGACCACCGTCGCCAGCGCAACACCTCGGCCTTGATGCTGCCATTGACGGATCTGCTGGAAGATCTGGTCGGATTCCAGGTCCAAGTCCATTCCTCTCGCTTAAGGCGCGCCCCGCGCGGCGGCGCTTCGCAAACAAAGATAGCAGGAAGCCCGCACCGTCACAGTTCGGTCGTAAACGGGCGCTAACGTCACCCCGGTCGTCACGAGCCTGTCACTGCGTGGCGGATCAGACCAATAACCCCTGGGAGGTCGACTCGATGAAAACCGCCGCGCTCGCGCTGGTGGCGCTCGCTGGTGTATCAAGCAGCGCCCTGGCGGCCGAAGGACCCCGGCCGAGAGGTATTCCGCATCTGGATCACGTATTCGTGATCATGATGGAGAACCACGGCTACAGCCAGATCGTCAACAATCCGGACGAGCCGTACTTGAACAGCCTGATCAGTTCGGGCCGGGTGAGCTACGCGACGAATTACTCCGCCATCGGGCATCCGAGCTCGACCAACTACCTGGAAATCGTCGGAGGCTCGAACTTCGGCGTTCGCAGCGACAACTCGCCCAATTGGCACAACGCGACTTGCGTCCCGAACCTTGCCAGCGGCAAGATCAACGCGGACGACTTTGTCCCGGCCAACGCGCCGAGCACCTATGTGATCGAGAGCGGCTCCGTGTGTCCGATCACCGGCAGCGGTATGGATGCCCCCACCGAGGCGGTCGATGGTTGGAACGAAGCGACGCCACCGTCTGCCGCCTACCTGGCCAACTTCGACGGCGTCAAGTCTCTGGCGGCCGCCTCAGGCATTGAAGGCAAATCGATCGCCGACCAGCTGGTTGCTGACGGCAAGACCTGGAAGAGCTACCAGGAAAGCCTGCCGTTCGCGGGCGCCGACAACATCGGCTACAGCAATGGTACGGTGACGGACGTAAACGCCGGCTCCTTGCCCAACAACGCGCAAATGCCCAACGTCGCCAACCTGCCTAACAGCGCCTTCCTACCGGGCTCGCCGATCAACGGATATCTGAAGCTGTACGCTGCCAAGCACAACCCGTTCGTCTACTTCCAGAGCGTCCAGGAAGGCAAGGGTGCGATCGGCCTGAGCAACGTCGTGCCCTTCGACGGCAGCTCGGGCCTGTACGCCGATCTGGCCCGCGGCAGCGTGCCCTCGCTGTCATTCATTGCGCCCAACCAGTGCAACGATCAGCACGGGCGCGGCAACGGCGATTCGTTTTGCTCGTTCGACACCGTCGACAACGGCGGCGTGGTGGGGTTGAACCCGGCTCTGATCGCCCAGGGCGACGCGACCTTGCAGCATATCGTCGAAGCCATCAAGGCCTCCCCGGCGTGGAACGATGGCCGCAACGCAATCGTTGTCGTGTGGGACGAGAACGACTACAGCGGCGTCGCGACCGCCCCCGCGGCTGGCACGGCGTTTCCGGCAGCCAACCAGAATACGGTTGTGCTGACGGTCGAGACCAGCTACCGCAAGGCCCCGAACGTTGCAAGCAACCACCCCTACAATCACTTTTCGCTGCTGCGCACGCTGGAAGGCGCTTTCGGCCTACCGTGCCTGAATCACGCCTGTGACAGCGGCGTGTCCGCCATGTCGGACTTGTTTGCTGCGCACGACGACGACTAGGTTGAGCCGGTTCATTCGAATTGGCCGAGGGAGCACGAGGCGAAGGCGGGGTTTCGCGAAAGCAACGCTTCGCGCCGCCGAGTGTGCGGTCCCCTCTCCCGCTTGCGGGAGAGGGGAGCTTCAGTTACCCATCAGCCCGGCCGCACATCGGGGTGGAAACAACGTATTGCGACTTCACAGCTGATGTCCAGCGGCCGTTCGTGATCGGGCTAACGGCCGTTCGTGATCGGCTCGGTCGTGGTTGGCTCTCCCAAATAGAGATACAAGCTCGAGCTGTTATCGCGGGCGCGGCCGTAGGCGAGGTACAGCGGCCCGACCGGGCTGTCCAGCAGGAAGAAGACCGAGGCTGACTTCATCGTTCCGACCGGCTGGCCGGGTACGATCGGCCGGCCCAGCCGTCCCGCCTCCAGCGACAGCCCCGCGTACAGCGCGTTCAGGAACGGCAACGGCGCCAGCTTGTAGCGGTAGATGGCGCGCGCGAACTGCAGCGACTGGCCGTCGAGAGAACCGATCCGGTAGCCCGATTGATGCAGGAAACCGCCCCACTGAAAGACGTCGTAGCGGGGAAGATCGTCCGACCCCAAGCGCCCCTTGAACGTCGCCCCGAGGTCCAGCGTGCTGTCGCCCAGC
>Ga0210394_10004915_pt1 | contig 15294 bp, 16 predicted proteins | sample IncBWC12MmetaG_FD_160121 | JGI IMG/M metagenome (GOLD analysis project Ga0210394, IMG submission 160121) | Forest soil microbial communities from Barre Woods Harvard Forest LTER site, Petersham, Massachusetts, United States - Inc-BW-C-12-M | ecosystem: Environmental > Terrestrial > Soil >... | reverse complement strand
TCGCCGCCGCGATCAAGGCGGCGGTATCGGTCTCGCGGTCGAAGGGCAGGTAGAGCGCGATGCGCTTGCCGGCTCTGAATCCGGGCAACGCGGCGAGGGCCTTGGCGGCCAGTCTCGAGCGGCGTCCGTGATCGGCCGCGCCCATGGAGCGCCGTTGGGCACGCAGATGTTTACGCAGCTTCGCTTTCATCAAAGGGGATGGCGCCACCCGCAATGCCGTTTTGGACCGTTGCTCCCGATGCCTTTCGCACCAGGTGGGGCTAACTGCGGCACTTAAGGCTTTCCGCTCGGGGCGGACTTGCACAATGTTGCCAGCAAGCAATGGCCCCTGGGGTTTAAAACTTAGGGTCGAGAGGTAACCCGATCCGCGTCGAACACCGCAGGCGGCGCCAAAGTTAATCGTCCGAAGAAAGTGCCGCCGGCGCCTCAAAGCTCCAGCTGCTGACCCTTCTCCAAAGCCGACTCTACGCGCTCGCGCAGGATACGCAAGCGGCCGCCGACGTCGGATTCGAGATCGCTGTCACGGTTGCGGAAGCGAATCAACTCGTTCGCCATGTTGAGCGCCGCGATCACCGCGATACGGTCCAGGCCGACGACTTTGCCGCTGTCGCGGATCTCGCGCATTTTCATATTGAGGAATTCCGCGGAATCCAGCAGGTCGGAGCGCTCTTCGATCGGGCACGTTATGTGATACTCCTTCTCGAGTATCCGCACGCTGACCCTTGCTTGATTGTCGCTCATGCCTGCTCCATCGACTTCAATCGGCCGATCATCGCTTCGACCCGCGCCCGAACCTGCTCGTTCTTCTGCAGCAGCCCGGCGCGCTCGGCGGTCAGCGTTTCCTGGCGCTGCCGCAGGGCGCGATTCTCCTCTTTGATCTGGCTGACGGTAAGGATGAGATCCTCGAGCCGCTTCTCCAGCCGCTTCAGTTCGAGCTCCACCGCTGATTTGGACTTGGCTTCGTTCATAGACTCACAATATAGAGCGGGGCATAGCGCAATGCAAAGGGCAGCTTGGGCCCCTACTGCGGTACTATTGTCCGCAGTATGCTCGCGGATATTCGATTCCAGGATTTCGAGGACGTGCTGGCAACCGCCGGCAGTCTGGCCGATGCTGCCGAGGCGCATGGCTCGTTGTGCGGCGCCCTATGCGCTATGTCGCCTTACAAGATGCAAGACTGGGTCAACGAGATCCTGCCCGACGGCGCCGCCCTGTCCGATGAGTCGGCGGCGATGATCGAAAGGGTATTCACCGCAACCGCGACCTCGTTCGGCGAGCAGGGAATGGAATTCGAACCCTTGCTGCCGGACGATGAAGAGCCCCTCAACGGCCGCGCCAATGCGCTGGCGCTGTGGTGCACGGGCTTTCTCTATGGTTTGGGGACTGGACATATTTCCGACCTCGAAGCGCTCAACGGCGACGTCGGCGAGATCGTGCGCGATTTCACGGAAATCTCGCGGGCGACGGGCGATGACGCGGACGCGGATGAATCCAATGAGCAAGCCTACGCCGAACTGGTGGAGTTCATCCGGGTCGCGGCTCAGGTCGTGTTCGAAGAACTGCTGCCGTTGCGCCGGCAGGTCTATCCGACGCAGCAGCGGCTGCATTGAACCCGAGAGGCAGGCTCCTGATGGACCGCAAGGAGTTCGCGCGCCGGCGGCGCCAATTCATGCGAATGATCGGCAAGGACGGCATCGCAATCCTGCCGGCCGCGCCGGTCCGGCATCGCAATGGCGACATCGAGTACGCCTACCGGCAGGACAGCCACTTCCATTACCTGACCGGATTTCCGGAACCCGATGCGGTGGCGGTTTTGGTGCCGGGCCGTCCGCAAGCGGAATACCTGCTGTTCGTGCGCGAGCACGATGCCCTGCGCGAGTCGTGGGACGGCAAGCGCGCCGGAACCGACGGCGCGGTCGAGCGCTACGGGGCGGATGACGCCTTTCCCATCGCGGACATCGACGAGATTTTGCCGGGCTTGATGGAAACTCGCCCGCAGGTTTATTACTCGATGGGCATCCATCCGGAGTTCGATTCTCACGTCCTCAATTGGGTCAATGGTCTGCAGGTGCTGTCGCGCCGCGCATCCGGGGCGCCGCATGAATTTGTTGCGCTGAGGCATGTGCTCGACGACATGCGGCTTTACAAGAGCCGCGCCGAAACGATCAGTTTGCGGCGTGCCGCACAGATCGCGGTGGGCGCTCACCGGCGCGCCATGCGCTTTGCGCGTCCCGGGCGCATGGAATACGAGGTCATGGCCGAAGTGCTGCATGAATTCCGTTCGCACAACGCCGATGTTTCCTACCATCCGATCGTCGGCGGCGGGGCCAATGCCTGCGTCATGCACTACCGCGACAACGATCAACTCTTGTGCGACGGCGATCTGCTGCTGCTCGACGCAGGCTGCGAGCACGAACTGTACGCCTCGGATGTCACGCGCACGTTTCCCGTGAGCGGCAGGTTCACGCCGCCGCAACGCGCAATTTACGACGTTGTGCTGGAGGCCCAGCTCGCGGCGATCGACAAGGTGCGTTCCGGAAACCACTGGAATCATCCGCACGAGGCCGCGGTGCGCGTGATCACGCAGGGGTTGGTGAGGCTGGGTTTGCTCGACGGAAAAGTCGCCGCGCTCATCAAGACCGAGGCCTACCGGCAGTTCTTCAGTCATCGCACCGGGCACTGGCTGGGACTCGATGTGCACGACGTCGGCGACTACAAGGTCGGCGGCGAGTGGCGGGTTTTGGAGCCGGGGATGGTGCTGACCGTCGAGCCCGGAATTTACATCCGTCCGTCGCCGCGGGTTCCGAAGGAATTCTGGAACATCGGCATTCGCATCGAGGATGAGGTGCTGGTCACCGCCGATGCCGCCGAAGTGCTGACCGCGGCGCTGGAAAAAACCCCGGAAGCGATCGAGGCGCTGGTGCAGTGACGCAAGCCGTCGACATCGCCATCGTGGGCGGCGGCATGGTCGGCGCCAGCCTCGCCGTTGCGGTGGCGCCGCTCGGGCTCAAGGTGGCGCGCATCGAAGCGGTCGCGCACGATTCCGCATCGCAGCCCAGCTTCGACGAGCGCACCACGGCGCTGTCGAACGGCAGCTGCCGCATTCTGCAGACGCTCGGCGTGTGGGCTCAAGTTCAAACGCAGGCGGTGCCGATCCGCAAGATCCACGTTTCGGATCAGGGCCGCTTCGGCTTCGCACGCATCGATGCCGCCGAGCAAGGGCTGCCGGCGATGGGCTACGTCGTGCCGAATCGCGCGCTCGGGGCAGCGCTGTGGCCGCGGGTTTTGGCGAGCCCGCACATTCAGGTGCACTGCCCCGCGCAGGTGGTGCGGATCGAGCGTGGCGAGCGCACGGTCGCGCTGGAGATCGCCACGGCCGGCATCACGGCCGGCGCCGCCGCGGCCGGCGCTACGGCCGGCGCTGCGGCCCGCATCGATGCCCGGCTGGTGGTTGCCGCCGACGGTGTGCACTCGGCCGTGCGCGGCGCCTTTGGCGTCGACGTGCAAACCCGCGACTACGAGCAGACGGCCATCATCACCACCGTGCTGCCGCAGCGGTTCCATGACCATGTGGCATACGAACGGTTTTCCGCCAGCGGACCGCTGGCGCTGCTGCCGCTCGAAGGCGGCCGCTGCGCTCTGGTGCTCACCTTGAGCCGAGCCGCGGCCGAATCAGCCATGGTGTGGTCGGATGACGAGTTCCTCGCCGAGGTGCAGCGGCGCTTCGGGTTTCGTCTCGGACGTTTTCTCAAAGTCGGGCGCCGCGTGCCGTATCCCCTGTCGCTAACCCGCGCGGAGCGTACCAGCGCGGAGCGCTGCGTCATCATCGGCAACGCGGCCCAGAGTCTGCACCCGGTTGCCGGCATGGGTTTCAATCTGGGACTGCGCGACGTCGCGAGTCTCGCCGAACTTCTCGCCGAGCACCGCCGCGAGCCGTCGTTCGACGCGGGGGCCGCAGGCTTGCTGGCTGAATACGATGCGTGGCGCGCAGCCGATCGCGCCGGAGTCTTGGCATTCACCGACGGCCTCGTGCGCCTGTTTGCCAATCCCTCGAGCGTGGTGCGGCGGCTGCGCAATATCGGCCTGTTGGCGTTCGACCTGTTGCCGCCGGCGAAGGCGGCGCTGTCCTCCTTGAGCGCGGGCGGCGGCGGTCGCACGCGAATCCCCAAGCTCGCGCGGGGCGTGGCGCTGCAATGAGCACCTCGAACGCGCGCGACTTCGACGTGGTCATCGTGGGCGCCGGCGTCATCGGCGCCGTCATGGCGGGCCTGCTCGTGGCGCGCAAACTGAGCGCGCCCGGACGGGTTGCCGTCATCGCGGATCGGTTGGGCCGGGCGCCGGCCGCCGACGCTGATTGGGATGCGCGGGTGTTCGCCCTGAGCCGCGCGTCGGAGCGCTTGCTCGAAGCGTGCGGCGTGTGGGATGCGCTTCCCGCGGAGCGGCGGTTCGCGTACGAGCGCATGTGCGTTTGGGACGCGCAGGGTGAACCCGGCGGGAGGGCATCTCTCTGCTTCGACTGCGCGGAAATCGGCGAGCCGAATCTAGGGACCATCGTCGACGGGCGCGTGCTGCAGTGGCAGTGCCTGCAAGCAGCGCGGGCCGCCGGCGCGGTGCTGATCGAGGCCGGACTCGACGCCGTCAGCGCCACGGATGCCGATATCTCGGTGCGTTTGAACGACGCACGAGTGCTGCGCGCTCAGCTCCTGATCGCGGCCGACGGCCAGGAGTCCAAGGCCCGCGCGCTGCTCGGCATCGATACCGCCGGCCATACCTACCAGCAAGACGCCCTGGTGGCGCACGTGCGCACCGCCAAGCCCCACGGCAACACCGCGTGGCAGCGCTTCCAGCCCCTCGGCCCGCTGGCCTTCCTGCCGCTGCCGGACGGCCGCTCATCCATCGTGTGGAGCACCGCAGTGTCCGAGGCGGCGCGCTTGAGCGCCCTGGACCCCGAGGCGTTCGGCGCCGCTCTCACGGCGGCCAGCGGCGAAGCCTTGGGCGATTGCACATTGTCGACGCCGCCAACGCGATATCCGCTCAAGCTGCAGTACGCCTTGGATTACACGCGGCCGCGCGCCGTGTTGATCGGCGACGCGGCGCACGTCGTCCACCCTCTGGCCGGGCAGGGCTTGAATTTGGGATTGCTCGACTGCGCAGTGCTTGCCGATGAGCTTGGACAAGCGGGAGCCGGGCCATTTTTTGGCGAGCACAGGCTGCTGCGGCGCTACGAACGCCGGCGCCGCAGCGAGAACATGCTGGCCGCCGGCGCCTTCGACGGCTTGGAGCGATTATTCTCCGCTGCGAATCCGGTAAGCCAAGGTTTCCGCGCCGCGGCCTTGAGCGCCGTCGGCCGCATGCCCATCGTCAAGCGCCATCTGGCACAACGCGCGCTGGGATTGATCGGCGACGTCCCGGAGTTTCTTAGAGCCGATCGAGCTTCGCCGCACAGATAAAATCGTTCTCCGACAGCCCGCCGATGGAATGAGTCGAGAACGTGACGTCGCAGTAGTTGTAGCCGACGCTCAAATCCGGGTGGTGGTCCTCGGTGTTCGCGATGTGCGCCAGGGCGTTGACGAAGCTCATGGTGCGGTAGAAATCCTTGAACTTGAGCGAGCGCTTCAGGCTCTTGGAGTCCTTGGCGATCTGCCAATCCTTGTGCAGCTGCTTCGCCAAGAGTTTCGCCTGGGCGGCCGTCAACGGCGGCACGCCGCCTTCGCAGGGCACGCATTTCCTGGCGGTCAGATCCTTCACGATACTCAGACAGCCTCCTACGGACTCCTGGCGTACGTGCGCTCGATGTAGCGCTCCACCAGTTCCTGAAACTCTTCGGCGATCCGGTCTCCCTTGAGCGTCACCGTCTTGGCGCCGTCTTCGTACACCGGCGCAACCGGGTGCTCGCCGGTGCCGGGCAGGCTGATCCCGATGTTCGCGTGCTTGCTCTCGCCCGGACCGTTGACCACGCAGCCCATGACCGCGACGGACATGTCCTCGACGCCCGTGTGCCGTTTGCGCCACTCCGGCATGCGGTGGCGAATGTGGTTTTGGATTTTCTGCGCCAGCTCCTGGAAATACGTGCTCGTGGTGCGGCCGCAGCCGGGGCAGGCGATCACCATCGGCGTAAAGGCGCGCAGGCCCATGGTCTGCAGGATTTCTTGCGCGACGATCACTTCTTGAGTGCGGTCGCCGCCCGGTTCGGGCGTCAGCGACACGCGAATCGTATCGCCGATGCCTTGCTGCAGCAGGACGCCAATGCCCGCGGTGGACGCCACGATGCCCTTGCTGCCCATGCCGGCTTCGGTCAAGCCGAGGTGCAGGGGGTAGCTGCAGCGCGCAGCCAGATTACTGTAGACCGCGATCAAGTCCTGCACGCCGCTGACCTTGGCGCTGATCACGATCATGTCGGCCTTCAATCCCAAGGCTTCCGCGCGCTTGGCGCTGTCCAGCGCCGACACGACGATGGCTTCGCGCATCACGTCGAGCGCCGCCAGCGGCGTCGGCAGCTTCGAGTTCTCATCCATCATGCGGGTGAGCAGGTCTTGGTCGAGGCTGCCCCAGTTCACGCCGATGCGCACCGGCTTCGAATAGCGGCACGCCGTTTCGATCATTTCCGCGAACTGCGGATCGCGCTTGCTGCCGCGGCCGACATTGCCCGGGTTGATTCTGAGCTTGGCGAGCGCCTGGGCACAGGCCGGATGTGCCTTCAGCAGTTTGTGGCCATTGAAGTGAAAATCACCGACCAAGGGCGTGGCGATGTTGAGCGCGTCCAATCGCTCGCGGATGTGCGGCACCGCGGCAGCGGATTCGTCATTGTTGACCGTGATCCGCACGAGTTCAGACCCGGCGCGCGCCAGGGCCTTGACCTGCGCCACCGTGCCCTCGATGTCGGCGGTATCGGTATTGGTCATGGACTGCACGACGATCGGGGCTTTGCCGCCGATGGTCACCGCACCCACTTTTACAGCTAGAGACGTTCTACGGTGGTTCATCCGCCAATTATATCAAAGGCGGCGCCTTCGCCACGCGCACCACGACGGTGCCCGCGATTTTGTCGTGCCACGCCTGGTGATTGCCGTCGAAGGCGATCCAGATGAACCCAAGGCCGGCGACCGCCAAGGACAAAAAGCAGCTGAGGGCACGGATGATCGCCGTCTCCCAGTCGACCTCCCGCCCATCCAGCCGAACCACGTGTAAATCGAACACGATGCCGCCGACGGTCGCTCCCCGAACCTTCCACATCACCGCGCCGTAGGCGGCCAATACCACCAATTGAAGGTGCGCGTGATGGAACAGGCTCATGAAAAAGCCCACCAGGACTACATCGAGCAGCAGCGCCGCCATGCGAATCCAGAATCCCGCACGGGGCAATGCCGCACTGACCGGCTGCCGCGCCGCCGCTGCGGTTGCCGGCCCGTGCTGACCGGGCGCATCGCCGGCGGCGGCTGACGGCGCTGCGCCGGTCTCACGCGATGTGGCGGCCTCAGGCGCAGCACTCGCCGCTGCCGTCGCGCTGAATGCCGCGCCGGCGGCCGGAGCCGGGTCCGGTGCCGGTGCCGAGGTGGGGCCTGGCGTCGGGCCAGGCATCGGTATCGGACCGCGCGCTGCGGGTTCTGCGGGCGCCGCAGGCGCTGTAGGCGCTGCAGGCGCAACGGCGGGAGCCACTTTGGTGGCTTGGTGCGCCCGTATCGCGAGAATCACGGTGTAGACCACGGCGCCGAGACCGAGAATGCCCAGCAGCTTGTAGACGAGAAATCCAATGACCGGCACCAGGTACAACACCAGCACCAGCAGGCCGCCAATCAGCACGGCCACCGCCGGATGATTCGCCGACCCCTGTCCCTGACGGCCCGTGATGCGCCGGCCCAACCATGCCAGCATCACGGCCTTGCCGAACAGTCCCGCGCAGAATAGGCCGAACACGACGAAGGGCACCGCGGGAATGCCGATCACCGTGACGAACAACAACACCACCAGCACGGGAGTCAGCAGCATCGCGATGAGCGCGGCCAGCACCGATTGTCCTGGCCGCGCCTCGAATGTCTGTACGCAACGGATCAGGCCATCGCGAAACAGCAGGGCGAGCGCCGCATAGAGCGCCAAGAAGGCAAACGCCAATTTCCATGCCCAGCCCAAGCCCGGCGCCAACGCCAGCGGTCGTCCATAGAGCAGGCAATGTTGGATCCAGCTGCGCAGCCAGCCGACGCTGCCGAAGTGGCCGGCGAGGATGTTCTGGACGCTGCCGTGAACGATTGCGGCGGGGTCGCGCTGCAGCGTGCCCGCGATGGCGAGGACATTGCCGCCGATCTCCGCATGCGGTCCAAGTTCAATGTTTCCCAGCACCGTCACCGCGTCTCCATCAACCTTGCCGTCGATGTACGTATTGCCGAGAACGGCGACCGCACTGTCGCTCACCGCCCCGGTGATGTGGTTGTCGCCGAAAATCGAGACGACATCGCCGGCATCACCCTCGCTGGTCGAGGATCCGAAAATGGACACCACTGAGTCGGCGCTTTCCCCGCGCGGCAGCAGTGAATCGCTGCCGATGTTGACCACGTCGTTGCCTTGATGGGAGTGCCTATGTGCCGTAGGGCCCGCCGCGGCCTGCGGTTCCGCGACGGCCTGCGGTTCCGCGACGGCCTGCGGTTCCGCGACGGCCTGCGGTTCCGCCGCGTGGGCCGCCAGGACGAGCATCGTGCACAGCGGCAGCACGGCCAGGAATGTCAGCCGCTGCAGCGTATAAGTATTCATGCGATGGGATCACCCGCCGTTGATTGAAGATAGAGCATGCGGTAGAGGACGGCACCGAGCCCGAACAAGACTGCGTACAGTACGCCGCAGACGGCGAGGCCTTCATAGAGCCACGCCGGCGGCGAGATGCGTGCAATCGCGGCGGTCAAATTCGCGAGCGACGCCACGAGCACTCCTGCCTGGCGCGCCCAAGGCAGGGAATGGACTCCGGCGACGGCGGCCGAGCCGCCCATGAATGCGAGCCTGATCAGCACCGCGCACAGCACGAGGAAGGCGGCGCGCGCCGGCAGCGGCCACTGGGCGAAGCTGCGCCGCCACCAAGGTCGCGCGGAGCGGCGCGCGAGTTCGCCGCACACCCGCGCCTCGAGCGTCGCCGGCGCGCGGCGCAGGGGCAGCTCACGCAGCGTGCGATCGAGCAGCTGCTCCAGGGGATCTTGGGGGTCGATGGTGTTCATTCAGTTTTCCAGTCCGCCGGCGGCAATGCCGCCGGCCTGCATCAGGGGCAGCAGGGCGGCACGGCCGCGGCGTATATCGGTTTTGACCTTGGCAAGCGACGCACGGAGCTTCACCGCGATCTCCTCGTAGGAAAGCTCTTCGAAGTGATACAGCACCAACGCCAGCCGCTGATGCTCGGGGAGCCTGCGCAGCGCGCCGTCGATGAGTCGGGCGCGCTGCTCGGCGCCCAAGTCGGCGAGCAGCGTGTCCGCCTGCGGCAGCATCTCGGGCCCGGGCGAGTCGTCATCGGCGGCCGCAGGCCTAAGTTCCGAGAACAAGCGCCAGCGCTTGCGATACCGGGTCAGATAATTCAGCGTCAAGTTGGTGGTCACCGTCTTGAGCCAGCCGCCGGCCGCCGGACTGCTGCGCAGCTGCGCGAAATGTTCATAGGCCCGAAGGAATACTTCCTGCGCAATGTCCTCCGCCTGGCCGTCATTGCCCGCCAGCCGGGCGGCGGTTGAAAACACCATATCCTGATAGGCACGCATAAACGTCGTGAACTCGGCTGCACTGTTGGGCCCGGTGGGTGAATGTTGCACTGGCGTGTGTTCGTTTACACCCAAAACACGGCTGGATGGGAAAAGTTGCAAACCTCCAAGCGGCCGCCGGCGGGCTAGTGCGGCGTGAGCCTGTGCGTGAGGTGGGCCTTCACCGTCGGCCATTCGCGGTCGAGAATGCTGTACACGCAGGTGTCGCGCAGCGTGCCATCGCCCGCGATCTGGTGCTGCCGCAATATTCCGTCCAATCTTGCGCCCAGGCGTTCGATGGCGGCGCGGCTCTGCTGATTGAAAAAATGAGTGCGAAATTCCACGGCGATGCAATTGAGCTGCTCGAACGCATGGCTCAAGAGCAGCAGCTTGCACTCGGTGTTGAGCGCGCTGCGCTGCACGCGCTTTCGATACCAAGTCGAGCCGATCTCGACGCGCCGATTGACCGCATCGATGTGCATGAAGGTGGTCATGCCCACGGCTTGCCTGGTGAATCTTTCAATCACGGCAAAGGGGATCATCGAACCCTGTTTTTGCAGATCCAGGCGCCGGTTGATTTCCGCCTGCATTCGATCGGGCGCGGCAACGCTGGTGTACCACAATTTCCAAAGCTCGCCGTCCTTCACGGCCTCGATCATATCGTCAAGGTGCGCGTGGCCCAGGGGTACCAGTGATACGTGCTCCCCGTGCAATGAAACAGGATCGGTGAAACCCATGGTTTATCCTCGAATCGGTGAATCGGAATCGTGACCCGCAGCCGCCAACGGCATAATACGGGCATGACGGCGCGAATCATCTACTCAACCGGCATCGGCAATCTCTGCCCCAATTGTCGCAGGCCCGCGCGTGACTGTGTGTGCCCCAAGGGCGTTCCGGGCGCGGCCAAGGCCGGCGCGGTGCGGGTGGGCCGGGAGACGAAGGGAAGGGCCGGCAAGGGGGTCACCACAGTGACCGGCTTGGCCCTGTCGTTGTCCGAAATCGATTCCTTGGCCGCCCAACTCAAGAAGCGCTGTGGTTCCGGAGGTACGGTGCGCGACGGCGTCATCGAAATTCAGGGGGATCACCGCGACCTGATCGTCGCCGAGCTCACCAAGCTCGGCTGGCCGGCGAAGAAGTCGGGGGGTTGAGTTTCGTGTATCATGGTCGCCATCGCGATAAGAGCTGTCAGGAGAGAGTCCTTTCGATGAGGACCGCCGAAGGCGCAACCGCCCGGAAACGCTCAGGCACACGAACGGCAGACTCTCGCGATCTCTGGAGAGCGATCGCCAGGCGATCCACCGAAGGGGAGCAGCGCTTGTCAAAGCGTGCAATCTCTCAGGTCTAAGGACAGAGGGGCCAAGCACAACGGTGCTTGGCTGCCCTATTCTTTCGCCGCGAGGTTGCGATGGGCCTTAAGACCGCGCTCTATGACACCCATATTCTTCAGGGTGCCAAAATCGTCGATTTCGGCGGCTGGGAAATGCCGCTGCACTATGGTTCGCAAATCGAAGAGCATCACGCCGTGCGCGGCGATGCCGGCATGTTCGATGTATCGCACATGGGCGTGGTCGACCTCAACGGAGACCGGGTACGCGATTTCCTGCGGCGCCTGTTGGCCAACGATGTCGGCCGCTTGACGACTCCCGGCAAGGCTTTGTATTCCTGCATGCTGCTGCCCGGCGGCGGCGTGATCGACGATCTGATCGTCTATTTCATCTCCGACACCCGGTTTCGCATGGTCGTCAACGCCGGCACTCGCGATAAGGATCTGGCGTGGATCAGCCGGCATGCGGCGGATTTCGCCGTCACCGTCGCCCTGCAGCGGGATCTGGCCATGATCGCGATTCAGGGACCGAATGCGCGCGACAAGACGCTGCCGTTGCTGGCGCCCGCTCTGCGCGACCGCGCCCGCGCATTGGCGCCGTTCAGCGGCGCGACTTTCGATTCGTGGTTCGTCGCGCGGACCGGCTACACCGGCGAGGACGGCTTCGAGGTGATGCTGCCGGCCGGCGAAGCCGCCAAGACGTGGAACGCGCTGCGTGCACAGGGAGTCCAACCCGCGGGGTTGGGCGCCAGAGACACGCTGCGCCTGGAAGCCGGCATGAACCTGTACGGCAACGACCTGGACGAGCAGCATCATCCGCTGGAGTCTGGGTTGGCCTGGACCGTGGCCTTCGAGCCCGGCGACCGCGATTTTCTCGGGCGCTCGGCGCTCGAGGGCCTGCGGGGCGCCGCCGTCGATCAGCTCGTCGGGCTCATTCTCGAGGAACGCGGCGTGCTGCGCAGTCATCAGAAAGTCGTCGTGGCCGAGACCGCGCGCAACGGCGGCGCCGGCGTCGATTCCGCGGCGCCGCGCACCGGCGAAGTCACCAGCGGCACGTTTTCTCCGACCATGAATCGTTCCATCGCGCTAGCGCGGTTGACGAGCGCGGCCGCCTCAAGGGTGCAAGTCGAGATTCGCGGCAAGCTGCATGCGGCACGCATCGTCAAGCCGCCGTTCGTGCGTCATGGGAAGGTGCTGATTCCAGTCTAGCTTTAAGGAGGGTTTACATTGAGCAACATTCCGAGTGATTTGCGCTACACCAAGAGCCATGAGTGGGTGCGCCGGGATCAAAACGGTACGGTCGCGATCGGCATATCGGACCACGCGCAGTCCGCGCTCGGCGATCTGGTATTCGTCGAAGTGCCGGACGTCGGCCGCGCAGTGAGCGCCGGCGAGGCCTGTGCCGTCGTCGAATCCGTCAAGGCCGCCTCCGATGTCTACAGTCCGGTGAGCGGCAAGGTCATCGCCGGCAATGCGGCGTTGGCGGCGCAGCCCGAACTCCTGAATCAGGACCCCTACGGGGCCGGCTGGCTGTTCCGCGTGCAGACGAACTCGCCGGCCGACGAGGCGGCGCTGATGAGTGCCGCGGAGTATGCGAATTACCTGGCCGACGCAGCCAAATAGGGAGCCCGTTACATGGCATTCATTCCTCATACCGCCGACGATGTGGCGGGCATGCTCGAGGTGATCGGCGTGCAATCGATCGACGCTCTGTTCGATGAGATCCCTCGCGAGCTGCGGGCGGGCGTGCTCGATGTGCCGCCGGCGATGTGCGAGATGGAGGTTGGGCGTTTATTGGCCGAACGCGCCGCGAGCGATGGCCGCCCCTTGAATTTCATCGGCGCCGGGGCCTACGAACACCACATTCCAGCGCCGGTGTGGGCCATTACCACGCGCGGTGAATTTTACTCCGCGTATACGCCGTACCAGGCGGAGGCGAGCCAGGGCACCTTGCAGCTGATCTACGAGTACCAGTCCATGATCTGCGCCCTGACGGGCATGGAGGTATCGAACGCCTCGATGTACGACGGCGCTTCCGCATTGGCCGAAGCCTGTTTAATGGCGGTGCGCGCCAATCGCGCCGCGAGCTCGCGCCGCATTCTGCTGCCGCGCACGGTCAATCCCACCTATGCGCAAGTGGCGAAATCCATCGCGGGCCAGCAGGGAATCGTGTTCGAGACGGTGGATTTCGATCGATCGGCAGGGCGCACGCTGCTCGAATCGCTGCAGCCGTATGCCGGACAAGATGTCACCGCGCTGGTCGTGCAGCAACCGAATTTCTTCGGCAACCTCGAAGAGGCTCATCAGCTCACCGACTGGGCGCATCAGCATAAGATCCTGCTGATTGCCGTCGTCAACCCCATTGCCATGGCGCTGCTGTCGCCGCCGGGGCAGTGGGGCTCGGGGCCCCCGGGCAATCTGGGCGCCGACATCGTGTGCGGCGAGGGCCAAGCGCTCGGCGTGCCCCTGGCGGCGGGTGGTCCGTATTTCGGATTCATGGCCACCCGGATGCAATTCGTGCGGCAAATGCCGGGGCGGATCGTCGGACGTACGGTGGACGTCGACGGTCGTCCGGGGTTCAGCCTGACCTTGCAGGCGCGCGAGCAGCACATTCGGCGCAGCAAGGCGACCTCGAACATTTGCACCAATCAGGGGCTGATGGTGACGGCTGCCACCATTTACATGTCCTTGCTGGGTGCGGAGGGCCTGCGCCGCGTGGCGGCGGCCAGCTTGCAGCGCACCGCCGATCTGGTGGCGCGCCTCAGCGCAATCGCCGGCGTGAAACCCGCTTTTACCGCGGCGCGCTTTCATGAAGCGGTGCTGCTCCTGGACCGGCCGGTCGCACCGGTGCTGGCGGCGCTGGCGCGCCGCGGCATCTTCGGGGGACTGGACCTCACCGACCGCTATCCGGAACTGGGGCACGCACTCCTAGTGTGCGCCACCGAGACCAAACTCGACGCCGACATCGATGCCTATGCCGCCGCCCTGAGCGACGTCATGCAGTCGTCGCGCGCCGCCGCTTAAAGTTTGCATTACGATTGGGGGGACAATGGCTGAATTGCAAGCGAGAGAACCGCTGATATTCGAGTTGGGCAAGAGCGGACGCCGGGCCGGCACGCAGTTCCCGCCGCCGGTGACGGGTTCGGCCGAAATTCCCGCGCATTTGCGCCGCGCGGCACCCCCCTTGCTGCCCGAGGTATCCGAGCTGCAAGTGGTGCGCCATTTCACCCGCCTCTCGCAGATGAACTTCTCGATCGACACGCACTTTTATCCGCTCGGCTCGTGCACCATGAAATACAACCCGAAGGCATGCAATAGCTTCGCCATGCTGCCGGAATTTTTAGGCAGGCATCCGCTCGGGCCGGAGCCGCAGGGATTTCTGGCCTGCATGTACGAGCTCCAGGAGATGCTGCAGGAAATCACCGGCATGCAGGCCGTGAGCCTCACGCCGATGGCCGGCGCGCAAGGCGAGTTTGCCGGCGTCGCCATGATCCGCGCCTACCACCGCTCGCGAAACGACCTGGGGCGCACTGAAATCATCGTGCCGCAGGCCGCGCACGGCACCAATCCGGCCACCGCCGCGATGTGCGGCTGCACCGTCAAGGAAATCGCCTGCGACGCCAACGGCGACATCGACATCGACGCCCTGCAAGCCGCGGTGGGCCCGGCGACGGCGGCCATCATGCTCACCAATCCGTCCACCCTCGGAGTGTTCGAGCGCAAGATCACCGAGGTTGCACGCATCGTGCATGCAGCCGGCGGCCTCCTCTATTACGACGGCGCCAATCTCAACGCCATACTCGGCAAGGTTCGGCCCGGCGACATGGGATTCGACGTCATCCACATGAACCTGCACAAGACGTTTTCGACGCCGCATGGCGGCGGCGGCCCGGGTTCCGGAGCGGTCGGCGTCGGCGCGCGCTTGCGGCCGTTCTTGCCGCTTCCCATCGTCGGCAAGGACGGCGCGCGGTTTCGCTGGTTGACCGAGCGCGACCTGCCGCAATCCATCGGCCGTTTGTCGGGCTTCATGGGCAACGCCGGCGTGAACCTACGCGCCTACATCTACATGCGGTTGCTGGGCCGCGACGGCATGGTTCGGGTCGCAGAGTTCGCCGCCCTCAATGCCAATTATCTGTTGAAGCGGCTGCAAGCGGCGGGGTTCGAAGCGGCGTATCCCACGCGGCGTGCCAGCCACGAATTCATCATCACCTTGAAGCGCGAAAATCGGCAGTACCAGGTCACGGCCATGGATGTGGCGAAGCGCCT
>Ga0210394_10004914_pt1 | contig 15296 bp, 18 predicted proteins | sample IncBWC12MmetaG_FD_160121 | JGI IMG/M metagenome (GOLD analysis project Ga0210394, IMG submission 160121) | Forest soil microbial communities from Barre Woods Harvard Forest LTER site, Petersham, Massachusetts, United States - Inc-BW-C-12-M | ecosystem: Environmental > Terrestrial > Soil >... | reverse complement strand
TTGACTCTCGACAGGTGGCGCGCCCGGCAGGAATCGAACCTGCAACCGCCGGCTTAGAAGGCCGGTGCTCTATCCGGTTGAGCTACGGGCGCTTTATAAATCAACGAATTACAGCGCCAATCGTAATCTATCAGGCCGATGCTCGGGTACGTGCAAACCGAATCGGAAGTGCGCGCGGATTATATAGGACTTTACAAGCAATTGAAGCGGCTATTGGATCCCCGGCCCGAAACCTTGCTACCGCTCAAGATTGCGTGGTTTTCGCCCTTTGCACTCACCTTTCGACGGCAAGCCGCAGTTTTTCCAAAGCGTGATCCCACTCCGCGGCAATAACTTCCAAAGAGCGTCGCGCTTCCTCCAGTTGACCGGGTTCGAATTCCCAAAGCCGCTCCCGACCCACCTTCAGATGACGCGCAAGACCCGCCTCCCCAAGCACCGCCAGGTGCTTAGTGACTGCCTGCCTTGTCAAGTCCGTGCCAGCAGTGAGCTGCGTGATCGACATCGCGCCTCCCACGCACAGGGCCGCGATGAGCCGCAACCGGGTCTCGTCGCCCAACGCCGCAAAAACCGGCGCGCAATTTTGCAGTGCCGCGGTTTTGGCAGACCGTCTAAGGCGCTGCGACATGTTTCTCGATGTTCAGCATCTGCTGATCCCACCCGCCGCTGTTCATGCGAAATGCAGTGACACGGCGAGCCGGCGGCACTTTGTCAAAACCGGATTCGACGACGCTCAGCGAGGTGCCCCCGTCGACATCCTGCAGCTCGAATACCACCAACGTCGTAGGCTCCGACGAATAATCGACGGCAGGCTCGACCGCATAGGGATGCCATCGCCAAGACAACAATCGTTCCGGTTCGACTCGTTCGATCCAGGCCTCGAACGCCACATGTTCGTACCCGGGATGGGTCACATGCCCCCGCAGCTGCTGGCCAGCAACCATGGATTTCCCCTGCAAAGACACACCGAACCACGCGCCGAATTCTTGCGGATCGGAAATCGCCCGCCAAACTCGCGAGCGAGGCGCCTTGAGCACGATCTTTCTTTCAATGCAATCAGTAGTTGCGGCCATATGCAACCTCCTGGCTGCATATTAAACGCGGCGGACATGATATGCAACTATTTAGTTGCATCTGCACCTTGCCATGGCTCACGGAAAAAAGAGGTTCGGCTTGACGGCTGTACGCGCAGCCGCGAACATGGACGCGATGCAGGACAAGATCGCCGCCATCACACATCTGCAGCGCCTCGAATCCGAGAGCATGCACATCATGCGTGAAGTCGTCGCCGAGAGCGCAAATCCGGTTATGCTCTATTCCATGGGCAAGGACAGCTCCGTGATGCTGCATCTCGCCCGTAAGGCCTTCTACCCGAGTGTCCCACCCTTTCCGCTGCTTCACGTCGATACCACCTGGAAATTCCGCGCGATGTACGAAATGCGCGACCAAATCGCGCGCGTCAGCGGTATGCGGCTGATAGTGCACCATAATCCCGCAGCCCTGGCACGCGGCATCAATCCGTTCGATCACGGCGCTCTGCATACCGACTTGTGGAAGACCGAGGGGCTGAAACAAGCGCTTGCCCAGTACAGATTCGATGCTGCCTTCGGCGGTGCACGGCGCGATGAGGAGGTGTCGCGCGCCAAGGAGCGCATATTTTCATTTCGTTCGGCCAATCAGCGCTGGGATCCGAAGAATCAGCGTCCGGAACTCTGGCATATCTACAATTCTCGCAAGGCCAAGGGCGAGAGCATCCGTGTCTTTCCGCTCTCCAATTGGACCGAGCTTGACATCTGGCAATACATTCATCGCGAAAAAATCCCGATCGTACCGCTGTATTTTGCGGCATCCCGTCCCACTGTGCTGCGCGATGGCATGCTGTTGATGGTCGACGATGATCGCTTCCGGTTGCGTTCCGGCGAGGTGCCCATGATGCGCTCGATCCGGTTTCGCACACTCGGCTGTTATCCGCTGACCGGAGCGGTCGAGAGCAGCGCGGCGAGCTTGCCTCAGATCATTGAGGAGATGCTGTTGACCACGACCTCGGAACGGCAGGGTCGCGCGATCGATCACGATCAAGCCGCATCCATGGAACAGAAAAAGCAGGCTGGATATTTCTGATGGCCGCTGCCCAAGCGCAAGAGCAAATCGACGCCTATTTGAACCGACAGCTGCATAAATCGCTGCTTCGTTTCATTACCTGCGGTTCTGTCGATGACGGCAAATCAACCCTGATCGGCCGGCTTCTGTACGACAGCAAAATGATTTTCGAGGACCAGCTGGCCGCCCTCGAAGCGGACAGCAGGCGCATCGGCACGCAAGGTCAAAATATCGACTTCGCCTTGTTGGTGGATGGCCTCGCCGCCGAGCGTGAACAGGGAATTACAATCGACGTTGCGTATCGGTTCTTTGCCACCGAGCGGCGCCAATTCATCGTCGCCGACACGCCGGGCCATGAGCAATACACGCGCAACATGGTCACGGGCGCGTCAACGGCGGACCTGGCAATCATCCTGATCGATGCACGCAAGGGCGTGTTGACGCAAACGCGCCGCCACAGTTATCTCGCGCATCTGATCGGCATCAAGAGCTTTGTTCTGGCAGTCAATAAAATGGATCTGGTCGACTACGACCGGGTCAAATTTGACGCAATCGTCGCCGACTATCGCGAATTTGCGGATAGCATCGGCATCCGCAGCGCTGTGCCGATTCCAATTTCGAGCCTGTTCGGCGACAACATTACCGCCGCGTCGAGCAATACTCCCTGGTATCGAGGCCCCTCGCTGATGGCGCATCTGGAGAGCGTCGAGATCGATAGCACAGCCTCACAACTGCGGCCGTTCCGCATGCCGGTGCAGTGGGTCAATCGTCCCAATCTCGATTTTCGCGGCTTTGCCGGATTGATCACCGATGGACGGATTCGGCCCGGCGATGCCATACGGGTGCTGCCTTCGGGCCGGACATCGACGGTTTCGCGAATAGTCACGCTGGGCGCCGATCTTGCGCTAGCCGTGGCCGGGCAATCGGTAACCATCACCCTCGCCGACGAAGTGGATTGCAGTCGCGGAGACCTGCTCGCGGCCGCTGAAGATCCGCCCGAGATTGCGGATCAGTTCGAGGCTGCGATAGTTTGGATGGCTGATGAGCCACTACTGCCCGGCCGCCCGTACTGGCTCAAGCTCGGCACGCAGCTCGTCACCGCGACAATTTACGGACCGAAATACCAAGTCAACGTCAATACCTTGGAGCATCTGGCCGCAAAAACGCTGAGTCTGAACGCCATCGGCATCGCGAATCTGTCCACCGACAAACCCTTGATATTTGAATCCTACGAGAAAAGCCGTGAACTAGGAGGGTTCATACTGATCGACAAGATCAGCAACGCGACGGTTGCCGCCGGCATGCTGCATTTCGCGCTGCGCCGCTCGAGCAACGTGCATTGGCAGGCCCTCGACATCGATCGCGAGGCGCATGCGCGCTTGAAGGACCAGCAACCGCGGCTGCTGTGGTTCACGGGCTTGAGCGGCGCGGGAAAATCGAGCATCGCCAATCTCGTGCAGAAAAAACTCTATGCGCTCGGCAAGCATAGCTTCTTGCTTGATGGCGACAATGTCCGCCACGGCCTGAACAAGGACTTGGGTTTCACCGACGCGGATCGGGTCGAGAATATTCGCCGGATCGGCGAAGTTGCGCGCCTAATGACCGACGCGGGTCTGATCGTGCTGGCGGCGTTCATATCGCCGTTCCGCGCCGAGCGGCGCATGGTCCGCGGCATGTCGCCGCCGGGCGAATTCATTGAGATTTACGTTGAGACTTCGCTCGCGGTCGCCGAACAACGGGATGTGAAAGGCCTCTACAGAAAAGCCCGCGCCGGCGAGTTGAAGCACTTCACCGGGATCGACTCGCCGTACGAGGAGCCGGAGCATCCCGAAATCCGCGTCAATACCGAGCACACTTCCGCGGATCAAGCCGCGGAAGAAATCGTGGCCTATGTGTTGCAGACCAGTGCGTACGATATCTAACGGCTAGCGATCTGTAATTTAGCCGCGTCCGATAAAGGGCATCTTCGTCGCCATCACTGTCAGGAATTGAATGTTTGCGTCCAGTGGCAAACCGGCCATGTGCACCACCGTTGCAGCGACGTGATCGACGTCTATCGTCGGCTCTTGCGCCCTTCTACCGTCGGCTTGCAGCGCACCCGCCGCAATGCCCCCCGTCATGCTGGTAGCCGCATTACCGATGTCAATCTGCCCGCAGGCGATATCATGCGCGCGCCCCTCGAGGGAGAGCGCGCGGGTAAGTCCCGTGATCGCGTGCTTGGAAACCGTGTACGGCGCGAAATTTGGCCGCGGAACCTGCGCCGATAGCGAACCGTTATTGATGATCCTTCCGCCTCTGGGCGATTGTGCGGCCATGCGTCGAAACGCCTCGCGGGCACATAGAAACGCGCCGGTCACGTTGACCGCGATCACGGAACTCCAGTCAGCCAGGCTGGTGTCGGGTACGGCGGCAGGCGCCGCCGCCGTGCCGGCGTTGTTGAACAGCAAGTCGATTCGCCCCAATCGAGCCACGCTCTGATCGAATAAATTGCATACCGAATGCTCATCACTGACATCGGCTGCAATTGCGAAAATGCCCTCTGGCCGTTCCGCGCAAACTGCCGCCAGCGCGGATTGCCTGCGGCCCGCAATGACAACCTGCCACCCGGCGCGCGCCAGGCCTAAGGCAGCGGCGCGGCCGACGCCGCTGCCTCCACCTGTCACGATCGCAACTCCGCTCACTGATTTGTTACCTTGAGTACCAACAACAATTCGTTACCCATGCGGCCGGAATAGGACCTATATCCGTCGCTAGTCCCATGCTATAAGCCGAGAATTTAGAGAATACGGCATGACGGCGAGTCGCCTGATTCGAGCTGCATCCGCGTGTCGCAGATTGACGAGCACATTGTCGGGTCTCTGGCACCAGTACCGAGCGAACAAGCAGCAAAGCGGTCTCTGCCTCCCTCAAGCGGCAGCAAAACAGGAGAGATTTCATGAAGGCTACCTTACTTGCTTCCCTACTTCTCGCTGTTCCGACGATGGCGAGCGCGCAGCGAGTGTTCGATACGCACGTCCACATTTGGAACGGCGAGACATCGGTGCGCGCATACGAAGCACAGCTGAAGGAGACCCAGCAGACCGCGACCCGCTTCGCGGGTATTCTGATCGCGGAACGCGGCAACATGGAGCAGACTCGGCGCAAGAACGATGAATTGCTCGCACTGGCCACAAAATATCCCGAGATGTTCCCGATCGCATCGGTCCACCCCTACGATGATCAGGCGGCGCTCGACGAAGTGCGACGCATCGCCGGGCTGGGAGTCACGATGATCAAGCTCCATCCGCATACGCAGAAATTCGCGATTACCGATCCGCGGGTAGCCGCCGTGTGCCAACTGGCCGGGCAGCTCGGCATGATCGTACTGTTCGACAACGCCAACATCGTCCCTGGCGACAGCCAGGACCTTTTCAATCTCGCCGTGAACACACCAGGAACGAAATTCGTCTTCGCACACATGGGCGCGACCAACTTTCGCTTCTGGAACACAATTCTGTTCGCGCGAACAGCAAAAGACTTCTACAAAGATAACATTTATTTCGATATATCGGCGACCGTCACCCTGGTTGCGGGTTCGCCAATCAAATCAGAGTTTGTATGGACGATTCGCAACATCGGGGTCGATCATATTATGCTGGGGTCGGACTATCCGCAATTCACGCTGCGCCAGACCGTCGACGCACTCGAGAGTCTCGATCTCGACCGTAGCGAAAAGGACAGGATTCTCTACGAGACCGCGCGCAAGCTGCTGACCCCGAAAGTGCCCAATTGATCCGAGGCCACTCGTCGGCGCAGCTCGGGTATCCCGATCGACTCCACGACCGCTGAAATATATCAGCCCATCGACTTGCGTTGCCCATGAGCGAAGGATCCGATCGGCCCTGTACTCGGGCGACGACCCGGCCGTTCGCCGATGGCTGCCATCAGCATTCGGTCTGGCCGCTACCTCGTGTTTGGAAATCGGGATTCTCTTGGCGGCAACCAACCGCTATTCTCGCTTCCGGTAATCCGCGCCTCGCGCCGCGAAAGCATAAAGGGATCGATATAGGACTAAATATGAGGCTGGAAAAGAGACAGGTATCAGCATGGCTATGTGCCATTTTCGCCGTGGCCAGCAGCCAGGCGGCCGACACGACATGGGTCGCGAGTTGGGGCAGCAGCCCGCTCGAAGGGAAAATCGTCATCCCGGGCGTTCCGCCAGACAAAATTCCGCCATCTCCGATCCTTAGCGGCACCGTGCGGTATCGATTGCCTCTTAGCCAGGGCGGCACTCGGCTGATATTGCGTCTCACGAATGAAGCAAACAAGGAACCGCTGACGGTCGGCGCCGTAACCGTGGGGATTCCGGGTGCCGGTGTCGCCGTGCGCGCAGCAACCATTCGGAAGGTGACATTTGGTGGCCAGTCGAGCCTGACGCTTCCCGGCGGCACGCCCGCAGTGAGCGATCCGGTCGATTTGTCCACCAATTCTGCAGATGCCGTGATCGTGAGCATCTTTCTGCCGAACCCTACAGAATGCCCGCTGGGTCAACGAGGGCTCCAGGAAGTGATCCTCGATGCGCGCGACGCGACGCAAGTACCAACTCTTGAGGGGGCTGTTCCGACGAACGCGCGTACCCTGGTCAGCGCAATTCTGGTGGCAAGCACGCCTGATGCGAAAACCATAGTCGCGTACGGCGACTCCATCACGGATGGCGGCATTACTGATACGCAAGACGTTCGAGGCTGGCCAGGCCATTTGGCGCGGCGACTGATGCGCGAGCGCGGACAGGTTCATTTCGCTGTCGCAAACGAAGGGATAGGCGGTAACCGCCTCTTGAGCGATATTATAGGACTAAGCGCGCTTGCTCGCTTCGATCGAGACGTGTTGTCGCTGCCCAACGTTACTCACCTCGTCTTGTTGGAAGGTATCAACGACATTGGTTTCCCGAACCTTCCCGATAATCTGAACTCCGCGCCGCCCGTTGAAGCCAAGGCACTCATCGCAGCCTATCGACAGATCATTGGCCGCGCACATCAACATGACATCAAAGTGATCGGTGGCACTTTGCTGCCATATAAGCGCGCGATGTATTACTCCGAGGCGGGCGAGCAAACTCGGCAGGCTGTCAACGAATGGATTCGATCCGGTGGTGAGTTCGACGCGGTAGTGGATTTTGATCGCGCGCTGCGTGATCCCGCGGAGCCGAATAACCTTTCAGCAGCTTACGATTCAGGCGATCATTTGCATCCGTCGGACGCCGGCTATAAAGCGATGTCAAAGGCTTTCAATCTGGGCGTGTTCTCGGGTTCAAAATGAGCTTACTTATGACACAGGGATGTCTCCACAGCTGCCGCCACGCCGACTGAAGACAGCGCAACATACCGATCTGAAGAAATGATCGGCTGCGCGACTCCCGAGCGACTAGACTAGGTTTAGTCCAACAATTGAATAGGCTACTGTGGGAAAAACCGAGCGGCAGGGAACAAGATTAGTGTTTCTCGTGGTTGGTTTCGTCGCGGCGGCGTGGGCCTGTTTGGTTCCTTTCGCCAAAGCCAACACCGAATTGAATGATGGAACCCTCGGGCTAGTGCTTCTCTGCTTGGGTGTGGGGTCGATACTCGCGATGCCGACAGCCGGCGCGCTGAGTACCCGGTATGGATGTCGAGTTGTACTCACTGCGTCATGTCTGGTTGCATGCGCCGCATTACCGCTGCTGGCGACTGTGTCATCCGCGCCATTGCTGGCCGTTGTTCTCTTCGTTTTCGGTGCTGCTTTGGGTTCGGCGGATTGCGTAATGAACGTTCAGGCGGTGATCGTGGAGCGTGCCGGTGCAACGCCTATGATGTCAGGCTTCCACGCCTTCTACAGTCTGGGCGGCATCTTTGGAGCTGCAAGCATTAGCATCCTGCTGATGCTTGGGGCTGCGCCGCTAGACAGCACGCTGGCCGCACTTGCAGTCATGGTTCTGGCGGTGTTGGTTGCCTACCCCGGCCTGTTGCCCTATGGCAACCCGGCTGAAGGCCCGGCGTTTGCAATTCCGCGTGGCGTGGTTCTCTTCCTCGGCGTGCTGTGCTTCATCGTATTCCTGGTGGAAGGTTCAATGTTGGACTGGAGTGCGGTCTTGACTACCGAACAGCGCGGTACGGGCCCAGCCCAAGCAGGATTTGCATTCGCGAGCTTCTCGATGGCAATGACAGCGGGCCGACTAATTGGCGATAGAGTCGTCGCCAAGATGGGCAGACGGCCCGTGGTCGCCATTGGCGGACTGCTCGCTGCTGGGGGCATCGCGTTAGCAACCTTGGTCTCAATTCGCGCGGTCGCATTGCTTGGATACGCGCTCGTCGGCGTTGGTTGCTCCAACATCGTGCCGGTGCTGTTCACTGCTGTGGGCCGGCAAAGGACCATGCCGCAAGCAGTGGCGGTGCCCGCGATTACCACATTGGGATACGCAGGCATTCTCACGGGTCCCGCTGGCATAGGCTTCATCGCTCATCACAGCAACCTATCGGTCGCGTTCCTCTTTGTCGCAGCGCTCATGGTTGCTGTGGCTGTCAGTAGCGGGTTCTTGCGAGCCTTGGATAGCTGAGTGACCAACTAAGATCAGGGTTAGACAACTTGGCCGCTAGTCTCCGCGCCGGCTGGATTCGAACAAGAACCAGGTGCGGCGCTCGGTCTCATCGATCCAGGTCTCGATCAGGCTGGCGGTTGCGATATCGCGGAGCTCGTCGACCACCTCATGCACCTCCCGCAGGCGCGCCGCTAAGGTTTGGTTGTCCTCGCGCAGCTCGGCGAGCATGTCGAGCGGTTCGACGTAGTCGGCGTCGTTATCAATCACACGCTGGACGCGCGCTATATGCCCAATGGAGCGCAGCGTCGAACCGCCGGTCTTGCGAATACGCTCAGCTATCGAATCGGTCATCGCATACAACTGATCCGCTTGTTCGTCTAGCAGAAGATGGTAATCGCGAAAATGTGGGCCGCTCATATGCCAATGGAAATTCTTCCTTTTCATGTAGAGCGCAAATACATCCGCCAAAACTGCGTTCATGCTCCCAGCAATGCCCTTCGAAGCCTCCGCACCAAGATCGGTCGGCGTGATTACAGGGGCTGAACGCCGGCGCGCCAGTTCGCCTCGGCGGTTTGAGACATTGTTTTTCATTTGGCGTGCTGTGCTTTGGTCAAATTCCTAGCGCGCTGAAAATATAGACGGGGATGTCGCTTCATCAATTCCGTGCACCGTCCAGTCTTCGCCGCTGCCTGCGGGGGGACTCTATTACACGCTCGTCGAACGCTATTGCAGATTGATAGCGCGGCTTGTTCAATCCTGCTGTGAAGTACTGAGTACCTCCGCACCATGGCACGCCAATATATGGTCGGACGGTCCTTCGTTACGTTGACGGCTGACCATTTATGGCAGCTCTAGCCAATCCTCATCAGGATTGTTCTATTCGCATCCGCCGCTGTCTTAATAGACTGGAGTCGCCTTTCGAAATGGGACTAAGGCGGCCCGCGCTATCCGCGACGTCGCAGCTTCGAGCAGGAGTTTAAATTCTTCATTGAACCCGTTCTGTAGAAAATTAGTACATCTGGGCTTGAATCAATGATTCTTTACGTTTTCGTTGCAGTTTTCTTTGATGGCTTCCTATTGATGCTTGGCATCTTGAGCGTAATGCGTGGTCTGTATGCATTGGGTGTTTGCCAGCGTCCTCAGATTTCTACCGATCACGGGAGGCACATCTCATTTGAACGCTTCGAAAGCCATACTCACACAACCGTTGGAGCAATGACGGAAGCATCGCCGCTGAATCCACAGGCCGAATGGGTAGGGCTTTGACTCCGATTGCAGTGCATCTCAAGGAGACCCCATGCGATTCAGACCCATTTCCGTCAACGTCGCCAACATCGACTACAGTGCGGCCGTTGCGAGCGCTGTGGCGTGGCTGGGGAATCGCTATCTTCTGTCAACGCCCGCCCGTCGATTGCATGAAGTCGAACACCACATTGACCAACCTCACCGCCGAGTGTGGCCCAGCGCGCCGTCCGTACGTACGCGAATGCCGTAGCGGCGCGATGGTTGTAACCGTATGCCAGGGTAAGAGTCGCGGCGCCCTATGAACGCTTCACCGGCGATGCACACAGTGTTTCGCCTGAGTAAATCAAGCCTGAGACGGCGACCGACCACTCAAGCACCACAAAACGTGTCCGCGCTACGCGCATCGCCCTCCTCATAGGGAACCTGGGAAATAGGCGAAGCAACGCTTTTCTGCCGCTTGCCGACCCGTTCGGGGTAGTTCGGGGGATCAGAAGTCGTCAAGTTTGGTGCCGCTGATCGTGGAACTCAGGTTTTGGGTTTCTCGCCTTTCACACAGTTACCAGGCGTGAAACACTGCATGTACCGCCGACCGATTGTTCTCCTCACGCCCGGTTCTTATCGTGCTGTCACCTCCGAACGCTCAAGGTGACACATGGACAGTTCGATAGGAATGGAAACTCAGCTTGTAGGGGCGCTGACGGACGCAACTGCAGGTACGGAGCGATCTCACCACTGGATGCACCACGTCATTACCCTGCTGGATGCAGCGATTCGCCAGCTCGGCGACAAAAACCCGGCTGCGCAGTGCACGTTACTTGAAGCGACCCAGTTTTTGCAAAAGCAGACTGCTGTGCAATCGGCGCGATCGGTTGCAGTTGCAAGAGGATGCTTGCTGGCATGGCAGGCGCGCAGGGTGCGTGAATACATAGATGCTCATATCACGGATCGTCTATTCGTCGCAGAGCTTGCGACACTTGTTCGGCAAAGCGAAGCACACTTCATCCGCGCCTTTAAGCGCACATTCGGGGAGCCACCCCACGCTTTCGTGATCCGCCGCCGTCTAGAGTTCGCCGTTGACTACATGGTTCAAACCGAGGCGCCCTTGGCCACTATCGCCCTGCAATGCGGATTCGCTGATCAGGCGCATTTGTGCAGGGTCTTTCGACAAGCCACGGGCTTATCCCCGGCGCTCTGGAGACGCGCTCGTAAAGCGCACGACGAGCAGCACAACCTGGTAACTCCGGCAATCGACAACCTGAAAGAAAGGCGGCGAGTGGCTTAGCCCTTATTTCGGAAGGTCACTGATATGCGTTTTCCGCTCGCGGGCGGGCTAGCATAGGTGGTCGTGGCGTATTTGCCTCAAGTATGTGCGAGTATTTAATAATTACCCCGTAGGGCTGTATTGGGGAGCACGCCTAGTGTCAGTACTTAGACGATGACGGCTCTGCACTTAGGAAAGCGTTATGATCGTTCGGAATTTCCGTTCATATGACTAATGGAGAAATCCTCGAAGTGCTTGTGCGCGGTGCCGCGGTGGGCGGTTTCCTCGGGCTTGCGATTGCGGTAGGCCGCGGGGGTGCCTCCTCTGCACGCGTGACGGGCGTTTTGTTCTGTCTTGCTGCAGCCGCTCACACCGTGATGCAATTTCCGCCCGTTGAAGCGGCAACTGGATGGGCGTGGCCTTTGGTCTGGGTGCTGTCGGTTTCGGGCGCCGGATTCTTTTGGGCCTTTGCGACGGAATTGTTTGGTGATCGCAACCGTTCACAGATAGCGCGATTTCTTCCAGCGGGAGCGCTCCTGGCCATCGGTGTTTTCGCGCTTATCAGCCCGCCGCCGGTCAAGCGCGCCCTTTGGCTGGCTCACAATGTCGTGGGCGCCGGGCTGATGATACATGTGCTGGTCATGATCGCGGCCGAATGGCGTGGCGATCTGGTCGAGCCTCGCCGGCGTCTGCGGGGCCCCATACTTGCCGCGGGCGCTCTATATACACTGGTGCTCGCCGGCGTCGAGTCTGCGGAAGTTCTGGGGCACTCTGCGGCGGGATTGTCTCCTCTGGCGGCCGCTTTACTTCTGACGCTGAGCTTGGCGAGCGTTGCCGCTTTCCTTCATGCCGATCCGGCGTTGTTTGGAACGGCACGCACCGACGCGCCGCAACAGAAAACCTCCGTCCCCGCCCAAGATCAGGCCCTCTTGGCGCGACTGATGGAGGTGTTTGAGCGCGATGAAGTGTGGCGGCGCGAGGCGCTCGGAATCAGAGAGCTTGCCGGCATTGTTAATGCACCCGAGCATCGTTTGCGCAAACTGATCAACGAAGGTCTCGGCTACCGGAACTTCGCAGCGTTCTTGAATGAGCGGCGCATCGCCGCCGCTCAGCGTGTTTTGTCCGATCCTACTCATGCTCGCAAGTCGGTTTCGACGATAGCCTATGAGACCGGATTCGCATCCCTCGGCCCCTTCAACCGGGCCTTCAAGGGTGCCACCGGCCTGACACCGACCGAGTGGCGGCGAAAAGCCCTTGTGGGCTCACCGAATTTGGAAATTCCTCGCTGAATTCGAAATCGTTCTAAGAATTTCGGAAGCCGGCGAGATGAAGCGAGCTTGCGTGTGGCGTAATCAAGCCTCTGAACAATGGAGGTGCACATGGAATTCGCCGATCTGATTGCATTCGCCCGACAATGGTTCGAAAACTTAAGCATCGACCTGTTGCGCTACGCAGCGTTCGCCATTGGTGTCTGGCTATTGCTTTGGGTGCTGTTGGCTCGCCCCCTGGCGGCACGAAAGATCCGAGCCGAGCGACCTGGCGCCCGTCAGTTGCTGCTGGAGTTCATCATGTCAGTGCGCTCTATCGCGATTTTTTCAACCGTTGGCCTCGCCACTTTTGCGCTGGCGCGCTCAGGCTACCTGCCCGGCCCAAGTGTTGCGGTTCGCTGGGGAACAGGGTGGGCGGTCGCATCGCTCGTCTTGATGATTCTGGCGCATGACGCTTACTTTTACTGGACGCATCGCGCGATACACGATCCACGGCTGTTCCGCCTCTTCCATCTGCGGCACCACCGCTCGCACAATCCGTCACCGTTTAGCGCCTACAGTTTCGACATCACGGAAGCGTCTCTGCAAGCAGCCTTCGTGCCCATTTGGATGCTGCTGGTGCCTACGCAATGGCCGATAGTCGGCGTATTTATGGTGCACCAAATTGCACGGAACACGATCGGCCATTCCGGTTATGAGATTTTCCCAGCGCGTCGGGATGGGCGACCGCTGTTCGATTTTCTCACCACCACGACCCATCATGACTTGCATCATGCGACGGCGCGTTGGAACTACGGACTCTATTTCACGTGGTGGGATCGCTGGATGGGTACGGAACACCCGGACTACTACGCGCGCTTCGCGAGGGCTGCGTATCCTCCCAGTAGCTCCACGCGAAAAGCTTCGGCCCCTATGGCACTACTCATCGCAGCCGTGGTTGTTACCTGCGCAGCGAGCGGCAGAGCGCATGCGCAGCCCGGTAGAGAGACCGGCTCGGCGGAGACCATCCCGATCGGTGCGCATAGCGTCGATACGGTCGGTGCGCAGCGCCGCGGTCCTCCTCCTGAGCTTTACCTTTCAAACACCATACCCCAATGCCACGGTGATCCGCGCAGCGCTTGGTCCCGAACCCAGCGCAATCCCGCTTGCTCGCCCCAGGCTCGACATTGCTCCGGCTTCGGCCGGACATCGAGCGGCGGACCTCGCGGCGTGCGCACATCGTAGTTCCAGTGTATGACGCCAACAATTCCTCCGGGACGAAGGACTCTGCGAGCCTCCTGCAATAGATTTACAGGGTCCTCAATGTGCAGAATATTAAATAGTAGGACTAAACTCGCCGAGCCAGATTCTCGCCCGCAGCCCTGAGCGACGAAATCCCGTTGCTCAACGACGATGTTCCTCAGACCGGCCTGCAGCGTCCGCGCCGCGGTTGCAGCGACCATGAGCGGATCAATGTCGAGCGCAAAGACCCTGCCGACGGTTCTTTGCGCGAGCGGGACGGTGAACGTACCGTAGCCGCAACCGAACTCGACGGCATCCCCGCTTACCTCGCGACAGCCTAAGGAATCCAGTACACCAGCGACGTCGAAATAGGATTCCCACTGCTCGACCACGGGCATGCCGCTGTCTCGACCCTTAGACACTGGGCTTCTCCATCTTCAACTGCGGTTAAGTTAGCGAAGTGTAGCCAGGCAGCTCGACCTTGCCACTTTCGGGCAGCCTTGAGCATTACTTGAGATTTCCCGGCGCCGATACTGGAGCTGTTTCTGGAACCGTAAGCAGGTGAGGGCGAAAAAACTCTAATGAAATCAGTTGGTCGGGGTGACAAGATCTGAACCTGCGACATCTACGTCCCAAAGCACTAAATTCAGCGAAACTCACATGACGATGGCCACCCATTGACTCGTGTCGACCCCGGTTGCTGACTGTCGCGACCGTCGGCTTTCAGACAGGCCGATGACCTTCTCTATACCCGCTAATTCCCGTCGCGGCTGACGGGCGGATCAATCGAAGGAATGCGTCCGTTTCAGCCAGCCTCCCGCGGCGACTTCCTAGGGCTTGGACAGAAGATCGGGCTTCATGGTCTCTAGATCGACTGGCACCGAATTGTGTTCCTCGACGATGAACCACTTGCCGTTCATCTTGCGATATACATCGGTAGTTCGGGCGACAACCGTCATCTTCGTGCCGTCCTTGCGAGTTAATTCACCTGTCTGGATGTTGTGTCCGTAAGCCAGCGAACCGACGACATGGATGGTCTGCTCGGAGATCGTGTTCTTGACGGGCCCCGGAAAAGCCGCAAACAGCCCTTCCCAATCCTTCTTGAAGGCTTCCCAGCTTGAATATTCACGCGGCGGAACGACGTCGAAAACAAACAGCTGTTTTCCAGGAGCATAGACCGACATGATTTTGTCTACGTCCTTGGAATTGAATCCCTCGTTGTACGTGTTCTCGAGGGATTGTATCGCTGCCTTGTCAGGATTCGCGGCGGGACTGTCAGCTGCCACCGCACTGGCCGAGGCAAGAATGGCTGCACAAAGTGCTGTTACAGTTCGCATGTTGATCCCCCTGTAGATTTCTGCGATCAGCGTTATTTCTTGTTGGATGCTATCACTCCCGTGTTCACAGGACCAGGCTGTGACCCTGCGGGCGCCCGCCAACCTGCGCGCAGAATCCGCGCAGAGAGGCTCACGCGAATGGCAGCTTGTCGGCAGGCGATTCGGCGACTTGTATGACCTAAAGTGGCCGTCGGACTAAACCGCTCGCGCGGTAGGGATGGCTTCGATTCTGGGTCTCGAGGTAGCTGAGGTCTTTGGCTTCGTTTCGTATGTTGCACAGTGGGGCGATCCGCCTCGCTTTACGACAGGAACCACAG
>Ga0210394_10004913_pt1 | contig 15299 bp, 14 predicted proteins | sample IncBWC12MmetaG_FD_160121 | JGI IMG/M metagenome (GOLD analysis project Ga0210394, IMG submission 160121) | Forest soil microbial communities from Barre Woods Harvard Forest LTER site, Petersham, Massachusetts, United States - Inc-BW-C-12-M | ecosystem: Environmental > Terrestrial > Soil >... | reverse complement strand
AGGCTGGTCTTCCTTCCGACACATGCTGCGCTATAAAGCGACGGCGCACGGGGCTTGGTACGAGGAAGTGAATGAATCGTTCTCTTCCCGAGTCTGTTCGTCTTGCGCCAGCGAGACGGGGCCGAAAGGTGTCGCAGACCTCGGAATAAGAAGCTGGGTATGTGCTGAGTGCGGCGTTTCGCATGATCGTGATATCAACTCCGCTCGCAATATCCTCTTCCGTTCGGGACATCGAACGCCTGCCGAGGGAATCCCCGCCCTTTAGGGCGGGGAGGATGTCAATTTGCACGGAGATTGGGGCGGCTCACAAGTGGGAGCTCACCATCAGGCCCGCTCAAAGCGAGCGACGGTTTCGACATGTTCGGTGAATGGCAACAGATTGAACGCGGTGAGCGCGGCGAGGCGTAGCTTGCCATGTGAGGTCAGATGCGCGGTGTCGTTGAGGAACGACTCGAGCCCGCAACTCACGTACACGAAACGCTCGGGTGGGTACTGGCTCAGATACCCGGTCAGCTCAGGGTCGAGGCCCTTGCGCGGCGGATCGGCGATCACCACCTGCGCGCCGGACGCGGCCAAGCGCGCTGCGCCCGCCGGGCCCGGAACGACGGAAATCTTGGCTCGATTCGCCGAGTCGAGCTGAGCGAGCCCGAGTTCGAGCCCCTGTAGCGAGTGCGGGCTGACTTCGTTCATGCGAATTTCGTTGACCTTCGCCAACACCGACAAGCCGATGGCCCCGACTCCCGCATAAAATTCGGCGACTCGCGCGCCCTCCGGGATTTCGGTACGCACGTGCTCGATGATGGCCTGCGCGATGTCGAGATTGTTCTGGCCGAATGCGCCCGGCGGATAGTGCACCGCGACCCCGCCAAATCGTTCAACCACGCTGGCCGGCCCGCACCAATTTTGAAATTCAGGACCGAAGATGGTATTGGAGCGCTCGCTATTGGCATTGAACCACAGGCTGTGCAGCTCTGATCCAAGCCGTTCACGGATCAAATCGAAGCATGCCGCCAAGGGCGTCGGCGTATCGCTGTTAGCGACCATTACCACCTGCGCGCTCTGCGAGCTGCGTTCCACCACCACTTGCAGATAGCGCGCGAGACCCAAATGGGCCTTGTCCGAGTAGCTGGTCACTTGAGCATCCACCAGAGCACGCCGTACGACGGCGGCGACGCGGTTGATCAAGGGATGCTGAACACTGCAGTGGGGGATGTGAACCACGCGATGAGTACCGAGTTCAAACAGCCCCAGCTTGGGCGAGCTTAAGTGGCCCCGGATGGCCAGCCGCGCTCGCAGCCGAAACCCCGCCGTTTGCCCGGAAATCACCGAAACCTCGGGCAAGCCGTGGGCGCGCGCCAGCTCATCGAGCGCCCCGCGCGCCGCTGGAGCGATGCCGCGCTCACCGAACCGCGGACAGCCCGGGCAAGGTGGGCGGTGCGGACACGACGTCAATCGCTCCGTTTGCCTCAAGGTTGGCGATTTTGCTCGGCGCGTGGTGCTCACCATGCCGTCAAGCTAGCAGACAACTCCTTTATTGTTTTGCTAACTTGACGATGTCTTATATCAATGATCTCTATCGCGAGCCGGCCACCGTGCCTCGCACAGAAGGAGTACCCACTGGGCAACCCTCGCCCGAATGGCGTTTCACCCGCTCATGAGTAAACGACACAACGCAGCGAATGCCGGCAACGTCACCGGATCGTTGGCGGCGCTTGCCGCGATCGGATGAGAACAAAAGCGCGCCACCACCAACTCGGCCTGCGGGGCAATATACAGTCGCTGGCCGTGGATGCCGCGGCCCTCAAACACCCCTAACGGGTTGTGAGACAGCCACCACATGTTGCGGTAGGAATACCCGGGCAACAACGTGTACCCGGCTTTGGCGAATCGCGCGGGGTCGGACCCTCGCCGAATATCGGCAACGACTTCGGCGGGAATCACCTGCTTTCCCGTCCAAGCGCCCTCGCAGCGCATTAGCTCTCCGAAGCGGCATAGATCGCGCAAGGTCGCGCAGAGGCCGGCGCCGCCCATCGCTACGCCAATGGAATCCACCGCCAGGTATCCGTCCTCCTCGCAACCGATTCGCGACCAGATCCGCTCACTCAACATGTCGCCCAATGCCATGCCGGTGACGCGCTTCATCACCCAGCACAGCATTTCTGTGTTGACGGTCTTGTATTCGAACGCCGCCCCATGGTCGCCTGCTTTGTGCAACGTGACCAGATATTCGTAATAATTACTTGGGCCCGCATCGTCGCCGCGCGCGCGCAGTCCGCCGGCGCGCGCGTACTTCCAGATGTGTGCCTGCGGGTCCGCATAGTCCTCGGAGTAGTCCACGCCCACCTGCATGTCGAGTACCTGGCGCAGCGTCGCGTCCTGATAGGCCGTGGCCGCCATCTCGGGCACGTAGTACGAAACGACCCTGCCCTCATCCAGGGTGCGTTCATGAATCAGAGTCGCCGCGAGCGTGGCGGCATACGACTTTGTAATCGAAAAACAGGAATGCGGTCGCCGCGCGTGTAACGCTCCAAAATAACGCTCGTAAACGCGCACGCCACGATGCAGAACAATGATGCCATCGGTGTAGGTATGTGCGAGCGAGTCCGCCCACGTGTGGCGCCGGCCTTGCATATCATCAAATGTGAGCGCGTCGATCTGCGCTTCGCGATCCGAAGTCGTAGCACCAAGATCGCTTGCGACGCCGGTACCGCGCCCCACCGTGACCGTGGGCACCAGCTCGCGCATGTGCGATAGGCTCCAGCGGATTTGTGGAAAGTCCAGATACCGGTCGTCTTCGAACCGAATTCGCCTCGCCAAAGGCGGCGGCGACCCCTGCATCCATCCCAGCGCGTTGGGATCAGAAGCAATGCCGTCCGGATACTCGATGCCGTCAAACACGATCGTGCCGGTTCTCATGGTGTACCTTGGCCAAACGGTTCACGTGAATCGATTCGCAGGCACGCTCTCATCGTTCCTTATCATACCCGAAGTAAGCCGGACCAAAAACGCTCTGCTCAAGGTCGCCCAATGCCGGCAAGCGGAACCCCGACACCCTCAGGGTCGCGACGCCGCCGGCAAGCGCGTCAAATATGTGGCCCATGCAAAACTCCCGGACCTGCTCCCCTGGTCAGTGGACCGCAGCGAGTGCGCATCGTAGATTGCAGATGTGCTTGAGGAGGTTTCCATGTCGAATGCTATCCCCGCCGTCTCGCTGCAACACCTGTCCAATGCCCTCACCGATGTCGTGGTGAAAGCGGCGCCCAGTGTCATCGCCGTTCACTCCACGCGCTCCCGCTCCAGTGGATTCGTCTGGCGGCCGGGGTTGATCGTCACGGCCGACGAAGCGCTTGATGACGAGGGCGACATCGCGGTTGCGCTGCCGGGTGGTGAAATGGCCGCTGCGCGCGTAGTCGGCCGTGATCCGACCACGGACGTGGCTCTGCTGCGAATTGATCGTGCCAATCCGCCACCGGTCATGCTCGAATCCGCATCGGGGCCGGCCGGTGCCCTCGCGTGGGCCGTCGGCTCTCTGCAGGGCGCATCGATCACCGCATTCGGTACGGTCTCTTTCGTCGGCGGACCCTGGCGCAGTTTTCGCGGGGGGGAGATCGATTCACGCATTGAACTTGATCTTTCCTTGCGCCGCGCCGGCGAAGGCGGCCTGGCGCTCGATGCGTCGAGCCGCGCTTTCGGCATGGTGGTGTTCGGACCGCGACGACAGGTGCTTGTCATTCCCGCGGCCACCATCGAACGAGTTGCCGCCACGCTGGAAACCCGTGGAAGAATTGCCCGCGGCTACCTTGGGCTCGGCCTTCAGCCGACCAAGCTGGACGGGGACGATGCATTGGGGGTCATGGTGATGAGTGTTGATCCGAATGGGCCGGGCGCCGCCGCCGGAGTACGCCAGGGAGACCTCATCGTCCAATGGAACGATCGGCCGATTCAAGGCGTGCGAATGCTCCTGCGAGCCCTCGGTCCCGACATCGTCGGCTCGACCATCAAACTTGCCTTGCGGCGAGGGGGTGAGCCGGTAGAGATCCACCTGACCGTAGGCGAAAGGCCAGAGACTTGACCAGCGAAGTTGCGTCGGAGCCGATTGTCGTCGCGATCAAGGTAGACGATCCGGCACTTGCGGACCGGCTGACGGCGTTACTTTCCGACGTTCCAGGGCTGCGACTGGCGAGCGTGCACGAAGCGGGCGATGCAGCTCTGGTTGCCCCACCCGCAGTCCAGAAATCCGCCCAACAGGACGCCGCCCTCACGCCGCGTGAAATTCAGGTCTTGAGACTTCTGGCCGAGGGAGCGTCGAACAAATTCATCGCGCGCCGCCTTGGAATCTCGGTCCACACGGTCAAGTTTCATGTTGCCTCACTTCTCGACAAGTTTGAGGCCATCGGCCGCACCGATGCGGTCACGCAGGCGCTGCGCCTCGGCGTGATCCAGCTCTGAGGTTCCCTGTTCGGTCCGTGTCCTGACAGAACTCATCGCTCAATTTGTCGATATGAAATCCGCTGGGGCATGCCGCGGATTGTTGCGAAGAAGAGCGTCAGCGTCCGACCCGTGTTGGAACCCAGAGGACACTGTATAAGAAGACACGAGCTTGAGCACGGGGTCATCGAGCCTCAAACGCAGGCGTGGTTGCAGACAGCGAATTTCGGTCCTACACTACGCCCGAATATAAAAAAACCGCCATTAATTGGTGGGGATGAATATAGAGAGTTGAGGCGAGTCCGGGGATCCGGGCGCGGCGGCGTACGCCTGCGTGCCTGCGTCCTTGGCGCAGGCTGGCCTATGGAGGGCCTTTCGATGAGTGTTGGGAAAGATTTCCATCGTTTCTGGAGAACCTGCATGAAAGCTATACTGATGGTCGGGATCGCATCCGTTCTAACATTGTCAATGAATGTGGCCAGTGCCGCGAGCACCACCAGCTCGGACACTGACACCGCGGCTCCCACGAGCGAACTCGCCGAAGTGATCGTCACTGGAACGAGGCGTCAGGACCGCACCGTGGCGGAGTCCTCGGCGCCGATCGACGTGCTCAGCGGCTCCGAACTTGCGAGCTATCCAACAGCCAACATGCTCGATACTCTGTCCAACCTCGTGCCGTCGTTCATCGTTGGCCAGAATTCAATTTCCGATGCGTCCAGCTTCGTGCGCTCCCCGTCACTGCGCGGGCTGCCCGCGGACGAGATGCTGGTGATGCTCAACGGCAAACGCATGAACCGCTCGGCCCTCGTGCAGGTGTACCAGGGCGGTGAGACCGAACTGGCATTCGGTTCGCAAGGGCCCGACCTTAACTCGATTCCGTCCATCGCCGTCAAATCGCTCGAGATTCTGCGCGACGGCGCGTCTGCGCAGTATGGCTCCGATGCCATCGCCGGGGTGCTCAACTATCAGTTCCGCAACGCGCCCTCCGGCTTTCAAGTGGATGGTCGCTACGGAAAGTATTTTCCCACCGGCTACTCAAGCGACGGCGGCGACGGTCAGCTAGCGATGAATCTCGGCCTGCCTCTGGGCAACCAGGGTTTCGTCAACTTGAGCGGCGAATGGGCCAGAAACGAACAAACCGTGCGCAACCCGACGCGTCCCTCGGCGCTTGCGTTCGCCGAGACTTACCCGAACCTCGCGCCGGACTTGCCGCATTATCCCGGTCCAGTGCAGCAGTGGGGAACACCGCCCTCCGACAGCGTCAAGACGTTTCTCAATTCCGGCATCAAATTGGATAATGGCGATCAAGTTTATTTCTTCGCCAACTACGCCAATATTCAGACCAACGAGAGCTTCAATTACCGCTTGCCCAAGCCCGTCGGGAGCGACTATGTCAATGGCGGCGCACCTTTTGGAATCAATCCTGCGTTCAATGACATTTACCTGGACGCCTGCAACCAAACCACACTGACCGGTTGCCCGGTCGGCGGATATATCAAGGACGGCAACACCTTCAATTTCAATTCGATCTATCCAGGCGGCTTTACGCCGCGCTTCTACGGCGTCACGCAGCAGTTCTTCGGTGCCGTGGGCTACAAGGGCACCAATCGCTGGGGTATCAATTACGATCTCTCGGGCACCACCGCCCAGAACTCCCTGGCCGTGTCCTTGAAAACTTCACTCAACCCGTCCTTGGGCCCGCTGTCTCCCACCAGCTTCTACGACGGCAAATTCGTGCAGAAGGAAAACAACTTCAACTTCGACGTGAACTACCCGTGGGCGGTTGCGTGGCTGGCCAGTCCGATATCCCTGGCGGCGGGGCTCGAATGGCGTGACGAGAACTACCAGCAGCTCCTGGGAGATCAGGCTTCGTACGCCGCTGGCCCGTATACTTCCCAGCCCCTCTATAGCTGCGTTGCGAGTGCGTGCACACCTGCTCTCAACGCGGCGGGCAAGCAGATCGTCGCCACCCAGGCGACGGCATCGAACGGCTACGGCGGCATCTCGGCTCCGGTCGATGCCTCGGAGGTCAGCTATGCGGGATACTTGGATGTAGAGGCCGACGTCATCCCGAATCTCACGCTGGGCGCCGCGGGGCGATTCGAGCATTACGCCTCGTTCGGCTCGACCACTCTCGGAAAACTCCAGGCTCGCTTCAAAGCCACCGACTGGCTCGCCCTGCGCGGCACGGTCAGCACCGGATTCCATGCGCCCACGCCGGGCCAGTCGAACGTCGAGACCCTGAGCACAACCTTCTTGCCGGGTACCACCACTCAAGTGCAGATCGGCACCTACCCGATAACCAGTGCGGCCGCCAAGTACTACGGTGCAGTGCCGCTGAAGCCCGAAGAATCCACCAATCTAAGCGCCGGCTTCGTCTTGACCCCGATGCAGGATATGTTGGTGACCCTCGACGGGTACAGCATCGAGGTGCGGCACCGGATCGGTATTTCACAGACGTTCAACGTGACGCCGGCAGACATCGCCAAGCTCGCGGCCCTGGCCTACGTCGGTCCCGGCGGCACCGTGCAGTACTTCACCAACGGCTTCGACACCAAGACCAAGGGAGCGGATCTGGTGGCCAGTTATCCCTTTCAACTTGGCAACATTGGCCGCTTGGAAACGGCCCTTGCATTTAACTACAATATCAGCCACGTCACGAAATACGACCCGACGGTCATCACTCAAGCGCGAATCGACGACATAGAACACTATGCCCCGAATCGACGCGTCAACATGAATTTGAGCTATGTTGTCGGCCCGATTCGGGCGGCGTTACACGAGAATTGGTACGGTACGTACCGGGACGAGAACGACTATCCGGGCCAGCTGTTCTCCGCCAAATGGACGACAGACCTGGATCTGTCCTACCAGGTGTTCAAGAACTTCACCGCGGCCATCGGCGGGCGCAATATCTTCAACGCCTTCCCCGACCCTATCGCCAACACCGCCAAATCCCCTATCTATCCCCAAACCGGCGGCGAATCGGATGGTGAGCGGTATCCGCGCACCGGCGGTCCCTTCGGCTTCAACGGTGCGTTCTGGTACGTCCGGGTGAGTGCGGCCTTCTAGGGCGCTTCTAGGGTCGCACCCTGAAGCAGCAATCACTTTTCGCCAAGCAGGGTCAATTCAGCGATACGCGCCGCGAGGTCAACACTTCGCGGCGCCGCCAGGGCGCCATAACGTGTATCTATCTTATTGAGTAAATCCCGCGCCCCGTCCACATTGCCGGCGGCAAGAACATCGTTTGCTTGATCGAATTGCTTTCCCAATTCCCGATCGATGTGCAGACGGCAATTGTTCAATCTGGCCAACTTAGGTTCCGCATGTTTATCGAGCATATTGAGCGCTCGGTCAAGGACCGCTGGGCCCGCCACTTCATGGCCCGTCCACGGCGTGCGCTCCGCGTACCAATCGAATACGCACCACCCCAGCAGGGACTGTGCACTGGCGGCGTCCTTGTCGACGTTGACCGCATCATTTTCACCGGTGATATAGACGATACGCGTCATTTCCTGAAAGCGTGAAAATAATTCCGGCGACGGCAGCGGCGCCAGCGCGTCGCCAATCGGATCGCTCCCCGCGTTTAAGAATGCGCCTCGGAACACATCCGGAAATCCCAGCGCGAGACGCAACGCAACTCGCGATCCACCGGAAAACCCCCCTATGTATACACGCTGCGGATCCACACGAAAGCGCTGCATGATGTTGTGCGCGGCCAGCAACGCCAAGGGATCACGGCGATCAAGAATGTTCGCGTCGTTTCCTGAATTCGCCGCACTGACAAAAATCACGCCACGGCGATCCAGCGTCGCGGCCCAGCCTCGCGGCAGCATCGCGTTCTCCCACGGCGGTACGAACACCAACAGCCCATAGCCCTGGGTCGGAGGATGCGAAGGAACATAAACAGTAAAACGCTCCTGCGCCAGGTCGATTGGTTGATCGCGCAGCGCCACAGCCGAATGCGCCAACCTGTTGGCGATCTGAACCGAGTTCAATGGACTTAGGAGACGATGCAGTAATTCCGTGCTGCTCGAAAGCGGAGAGTAGTCCGAAAACACCACGTCGCTCTGCAATCCGGTGAACCCCGCCACCGTATCTCCGATCGCGGGCATCGGGAAAATCATGACCGCGAGCCACAGCAAAAGACACACAGCACGGGTTAATGCACCCATGTCGTCAACCAATCGGGATCCGGCCAACGACTGTCAATCAGAAAACGCCGCCTGCGACGACGCAACTTACCTCTAAATTACACGAATAATACATCATATAATATTGATTACACTAACGTAAGACTCTTGCACAGCAACTGATTTTTTTGACCGCTTACCGCACCCCGGTGCAAACTCCGGGGAGGCCACCCAATGAATGTACAGCGAAATCGAAATCTAACGAACACTCGCGGGCGACGCATGGTGTACCTCGGGGTTGTCGCTTGGTTGTGGTGTGTTTCTGCGGGCGCTCTATTCGACGTCGTTCATGGCGACACGTTTTCCGGAGTTTACTACGACGCGCGCAGCGACGAACTCGTTGTCACGATGGCGTACCGCGGCACGAACCCAGACCACAGCTTTTCGTTAAAATGGGGATCGTGCAAAACATCGGTTCATGCCAGCGAGCCGGAGATTGTCGCCGAGGTACTCGACAGTCAATGGCGAGACGGTGCGAGCCAGCCGTTCAAGAAAACCACCCGTTTTAGTCTGGCGGATCTCCCATGCAGGCCTGTCAAGCTGACGCTGAGAACGGCGCCGCGGTTTTATGTCACGCTGCGGATTCCCGCGCAGAACCGCTAACCCGGCGTCACGGGTCTTGCGGATATCACACACTTTCGCGCAATCCTCGGGCCGTTGAAGCCGACGAACCCGCTCGGGGCTTTGTCCTCGCCGTATCATAAATTTGGCGTAATGCGCGTCAGCGGAATCATGGCCTAGCCGTTCCTACTACTAACGCTCCAACACGCTCAGGGTGAGGATCCGGAGGCTGCAACCATGAATAGACCGTCTTTGCGAATGATTCTGTTCATTCTTGTGCTATCGGCGCTGCACATGGCGGCCATGGCGCCCCCCACCCCCTGGTCACTGCAGCGGCTGCAGCCCCGCGCTTTGACGAGCCATGGACCGTCCCCGCCGAACCATCTTGCAGAGGGCTTCGACCCGCACGTCCTGAGTAGAAACTAGGGGATATGGCTGGGCGTGTTCGGACTCGATTGCACATCGATGGATTGTCTCCGCCCGGCGACACGCCGATGACGATATATTCATTTTCCGCATTCCTCATTTTCTTTGGCTACACTCGGGATCGTTTCATTTCTCGGACACGCCATGGAACGATCGACACATTTTCCAAAATCCCTGTGGGGGCAATCGACCAGCGAAGCATTCTGCACCGCCGTCGTCGACTTTGTGCAAAGACACGGTGCCGTGAGCGGCATTTTGAAACGCATGGAACAGTTGGGTCTTGGCGCGGCGGCGCGTTCTTGGTTGAGTAGCGACGTGCACGTCCCGATTTTCAGCGAACAGCTCCATGCACTGTTCGGCACAAGCGCCCTGCGCGCATTCGCCGCAAGACTAGGGTTGCAGCCGCGAGATCTCGTACGCCGTCTCTCGCAAACGCTACCCCAAATATTGAATCACCTCGCATCTTCACACGCAAATTCATAGTTCGGAGTCCAGCGGCAATAACGATAAGAATTTGACCTCGATTCGCTGCCACTCGTTTCTTGCGGGCTCCGTCTTGTATTCGACCGCAACGCCGCTCTCGGCAGTTCGCCAGACCAAAACCGGCGGGTTTTCAGTGTCGGAGAGCAAGGCAACCGTGTAGGAGTTCTCCGGTAGGGTCATCGCCTCGAACCGTTTGGTTGTTTCCTGCGACAGCTCCGTGCTGTCGATGATCAAACCGACCTCGGTGTTGAGGCGCCTTGATCGCCGATCAAGGTTCATTGAGCCTATGAATAGGCGTTGACGGTCGAGCACGTAGAGCTTCGCGTGAAGCGCGTAGTTTCCATAGCGCGATAACTTCGTTGATTGGCCGCTGCCGCGGGAACTGCCGAGTTGAGAGCGCACTTCATAGAGTTCGACGCCTTCGTTCAATAACCGTGTCCGATAGTGCATGTAGCCGGAATGCGCGGACAATTCCGGCGCCGACTCCAGCGAGTTAGTCAGGATTCGAATGCGCGCCCCGTGCCGGCGGCGATCCTCCAGCAAGCGCAACTCGTCCTTCGACGGAATGACGTAGGGCGTGACAATCAATAGCTCGGATCGAACTTGCGCGGCCGCGTGGGCCACGGCCTCATACAGGAGGCTCCCGTTTCCCGCTCCCTTGGTAACGCGCTTTTTGTCAGGGCTATCGCAAACTACCTGGGCATCCGCCCATATGAGCGGCACGCGGCCGGTGATCAGCCCGGCAAGCGGTTCCCCGCTGTCAAGCTTGGATTGATAGTCGAAGCCGGCCTTGTTGACTTTGTCGGTATGAGCCTCGTGATGGCGCGCACGCGTAGTGGCGCCGTGCAACGCTTCGGCCGGGATCGCCAAAGCGCTGTTCCAAAAATCATCGAATTTTCCGGAAAGCTCGCGGACGATCGGACCCGCCGCGAACACATCGGCGTCGGCGAATTGAGATTCCGGATCAATCTGAAAATACTGATCGCCGATATTGCGACCCCCCACCAGCGCTATCGAGTTGTCGGTGACCAGCAGCTTATTGTGCATACGATAGTCAAGCCGGGAGTGATTCAATAGATACTCAGCCCCCTTCACCAATCGATTGTGCCCGCGGTACGCAAACGGGTTGAAGAGTCGAATTTGAACATTGGCCCGGCCGGCGATCGCGAAAATTTGCTCGTCGCCCGCAACCGTTTCTCCGTCGTCAAGCAGCAGTCGCACACGCACTCCGCGATCCGCGGCCCGGATCAGCGCATCCGTCAGCAACCGCCCGGATTCATCTCCGCGCAGAATGAAATACTGCAGGTCGAGAGTTCGCTCCGCAGTGTTGATCATCTCCATTCTCATGAGAAATCCATCGACACCGATCGATATGATGCGATAGCCCGACTTTTCGCCGCGTTCATGCGCGGCGGCAGCGAATTCGCTCCCTAACCTTGTCGTTTGCGGTTCACTCAACGCCACTGATCGAATCTTCGGGAAGTCGGCCCCCGGCGGGAGTGATGCGCAGCCGCCCAGCGAGCACGCAAGCAACACGCAGCGCGTGAACTTGAGTATCGGACGCACCGCCTTGGTCCGACTTGACGAGCCATCTTTCGTGCCCGGCGTCGGAAACGGAGCTGGAGTCCGATCGTGAACGACCGCTATTGCTGCCGCGCGCATCGATTTAGGGGCCGCTGTCGCGATTGGCCTACCAAGGCGCTGGGCGATGACGCCCCCAATGAGCCAAGTCGTCATGGAAATTGACAATGACATTGCGAGATTCCTGAGCGCCCGAATCAGCCCGTCATGCGAATCGAAGATGATTTTAGCGTTCAAGACCTGTAGTCGAAAGAAACCGGCGGTGGTATCGCGTGTAGGATTTCACTGATCCTGTACGGCCCGATTACACCCCATGGGGCCTGCCGATTCGCCCGGAGACATATTGAGCCGGCAGCGGCGCTGCGTGATACTGTGATGGTTTCATACCGAAGAGCGGGAGTAGCGATTGAGAGTCCTCGTACTAGTGACATTGGTTTGGCTTTCGGCCTGCAGTTGGTTCCATCCAAGGAAAACGCCATTGCCGGACCCGACTCAGATCATCGTGACCGGTGCCCCGGCGGGTTCGATCGTATTCGTCGATGGTTTGCAAATCGGACAGGCAACGGCACTCAACGATCATCCGCGGGTTCTCGACGTCGCGGCGGGGGACCACCTGGTGGAAATACATTTTGGTGACGCGATCGTGTATCGAGAGAATACCTATGTGGGCCCCAGCGAACGCCGCACAGTCCGCGTCTTGTCGGGATTGAGTCGGTAACGGGGGGTGGAATTCGATGGACTGGTCCCGCGCCGCGACCCGTTCGCCCTCAGATATCGGCCGCGAGCGTCAGCGTGTAATTGCGCCGCAGTATGGGAAACACGGCATAGAGCGAGGAAATCGTCAGCCCGGATTCGTCGGTCACGTTTGCAATATCGAGGCGCGCTGAGCATGGCCGATTGAACAGCCTGAGCTTGTAGCGCACACCGACATTGAACGTCGACAGCGGCGGCAACTCAATTTGATCATTGTTGGCGACGACACGCGACGACAGTGCCGTCCATTGAAGATCGGCGGCCCAGCGGCCCCAGCGGGCCGGTGCATAGTCGACGTTGACATTGATGGTCCGCGGCACCGGTCCCACAGGTACCTTGCCGGTTCCACCCGATCCGAGAGCCTGCAGGTCCACCTCGGGCTTGAGCAGCACGAGTCCGCCAACGACCTTAAGCCCGCCCAGAGCGGACACCGTTGCAGATCCTTCGACTCCCCGGCTGCTGATGTCACCGAGCCGCCCGTATCGTCCTGCGGCATCCAGGCTGAAGTAGGTCTTGTGCACCTTGAAGACGCCGAGCAGCAATTGCAGGTCATTGCGCGGCGCGACCCGCAGACCCCCGTCGACCTGCCACGTCGGCGTGGCCGGCACCGGCTCTCCGCGATTGACCGCGGATGTCGGCGCATTGGCCGAATCCTCGAGTCCCCGCGTGTAACTCGCATAAGCCGTCGCGCGCTTTCCGCCATTGACGGTGAAACTCGCGGTCGGCAGGACCTGCGACGTACGCTCCGTACTGCCCGACGAGCCCGGGATATCGAGCGTGCGGCGATAGTCTGTCTCCAGCACGCCGAGGCTCAGCGTGCCGACGCCCTTCCAGCGCTCGTTGTAACTGGCGCCGATCCCGGCCTGACGGACCTTGTCGAGGCTCAGCACCGAGAACGCGAGCATCGGCGACGGTACGCTCCCGATGTGGTAGATGGGGACGGACCCGAGGTCTAGGATCGAGTCGCCGCCGTAGTCCCGCTCGACGCTCCGGCCGCGCACGTCAAAGGTGAGCTCGTGCTCGTGCGCACCATCAACGGCCAGGCGTGTAAAGCGCAGGTCGCCGGAATACGAGCCCGCTCTCAGAGGCAGCGTGGTATCAACGATGTGATCGGCGATGCCTCCAGCCGTCGGGCCGAGCAGCAGGTCGTTGAAGTTCTGCGAATTCTGCGCCAGCGAGCGAAACACCCCGGCCGCCATGCGCCATGAGCTGCCGAGGGCGGTTCTAGCGATGGCCCCAGCCGTCAGCTGGTTCCAGCCCCAGGTCGTCCAATCTTGTGCCGCCAGCTGCCGCTCGTTGAACATCGGCAGAGGATTGAGGCCGTCGGCGTAGACGCTCGGCAATTCCTGGTGCTCGCCGTTGTGGGTGTAGCCGACGAACGGCACGATCTCCGATTCGGCGTCCGGCCGGATCCGCAGCAGCAGCGAGTACGCCACGCTGCCGCTGTGGCGCGAGTAGTTATAGTCGAAGTTGTTCCAGTCGGCGATGCTGACGCCGAGGCTCAGACGGTCTTTGACCAGCGGATACTGGGCGTCGATTTCGGCGGTGGCTTCGTTGAGCGGGCCGTGCGTCAGCAGCACGCTGACCAGCGCCGCGTCGCCCGGAGTCCGCAGCTTGTAATCGACGATGCCTGTGGGCGACGGAAAGCTGTACGACTGTGCGGCGATGCCGACCCGCATGTCGCTGCGACTGAATAGGAACGGATTGCTGTAGGTGATCTGCTGATCGTAGTACAGGCCCTCGATGCGCAGGTTCTCGGCCTGCGCGGGATTGAACCCACGCGTGCTGGTCGGGCTGTAGAGACCGATGGTCTGAAACCCGACGGTATTCCCGAAGGCGTCGCTGGCGGCGGTCACCGCGTTGTCGTCGACCCGCTGCGCGCCGGCCGGCATAGCCGCGAGCGACGCCATCGCGAGCAGCCAGGCGGACACCCCAGGCGCCGGAAAGCGCGTCGTTTTGCTTTCACAAAGAGATTTTTCGCCTTTGATGACGGGACGGCTGGAACGCATCCCCCTACCCTATTCCAAGCCCGTGACAGGTTTCAATGGACGGCACTGCTCATTTTCTCGGCGCTAAACGCCGGAGGTTGGGTGGTTGCCGACTCCCGTCGCAAGACGCTCGGTAGGTAAGAAATCGGGTCTCGGCGGGGATCCATCGGCAATCCATCGGTTCGCGTCCGTATCGGACGGAGCGGCGGGGCCGCTCTCATGCAAGCGCGATCCATTGGGGTTCGCGGACTACAGGAGAACCACGCATGTCTCGTTCGATCAAAATTTCCGTCGTCTTCATCGCCATCGTCACTTTCGCGCATGGCGCGGTCGCTCAATCGCAGCCAGGCGTCGGCCTTAGGGTGGTTCGTGTCGTGGCCAGCTATGGCGACCTGAACCTCAACAACGCCCGTGACGCGCACCTCATGCTCGCGCGGATAACGCACTTCAACCAGCGCCCACAGATTGGAACCAAACTCCAGCACGTGAAGGACGTCGTTGTAACGGGCTGTAACAATTAGACGAAGGCACTGCGTGATTTGCATTGGGCTTCAGTCTCAGACGGCGCTACGATCCACGCGTAGAGGGACTATTCATGGCAGTGCCGAAGATTCTCGTTTTGGACGATGAGCCGGATTTACGGGCCTTGCTGATTCGCTATCTCACGGAACAGGGGTTTGCGGTCAGAGCCGTTGCCGATGCCGCACAGCTCGATCGCTTGCTCCAACGCGAGTCCTTCGACGTGCTGATACTGGACATCATGATGCGCGGCGAGGACGGATTGTCGGTTTGTCAGCGCCTGCGTGCGCAGCGAGACACGATCCCGATCATCATGTTGACTGCGCGCGGCGATCCGGTCGATCGCATTCTTGGGCGCGAGGTCGGT
>Ga0210394_10004912_pt1 | contig 15300 bp, 10 predicted proteins | sample IncBWC12MmetaG_FD_160121 | JGI IMG/M metagenome (GOLD analysis project Ga0210394, IMG submission 160121) | Forest soil microbial communities from Barre Woods Harvard Forest LTER site, Petersham, Massachusetts, United States - Inc-BW-C-12-M | ecosystem: Environmental > Terrestrial > Soil >... | reverse complement strand
CGCGGACGGGGCAGGGAAGCAAGTGCCCCATCTCCCACTGCGAATTTGCCGTACGATCCGCACGATTTTTCGGGAATATGGATGGGGCGAGGCGGAGCCTTTAACTCGCTAAGTAAGGATCCTCCGCCGATGACGGCTTGGGGCCAGGCACGTTACGACGCCGCAAAACCGGGCATTGGTCCAAGAGCGCAGCCGCTGGGCAATGATCCGATCATGGGCTGCGATCCGATCGGGTACCCGCGTATCGCTTTCTACAATGCGTACCCCATGGAGTTTGTGCAGACCAAAGACCGGCTGATCGAGTTTTTCGACTTCTTCTATACGCACAGGGCGATCTACCTCGATGGCCGCAAGCTTCCTGAGGACCCGGAACCGACGTGGTACGGCTCTTCGGTGGGTCACTGGGAGGGAAATACGTTGATTATCGACACGATTGGTTTCAACGATCAATCCTGGCTCGACAATGATGGACATCCTCACAGCGATCAGATGCGCCTCCAGGAGCGGTTCCAGCGAGTGGACCATGACACGATCGAGTCGACGATGACGTTGACCGATCCGAAGGCCTACACCATGCCCTGGGTCAGCGACAAAAAAACCTGGAAGCTGACACCGAAGCAAACTATGCGCGAAGACGTCTGTGCGCCCTCCGACGAAGAGACTTACAGAAAAGACATGAGGGAACCTGCCGCCAACAAGAAATAGGGGGCGGCGGAACGGGCTCGGGCTCAGCAGTCGGGCTAGCTATTGAATCCAAAAAACTTACGGAGGGGACCTTGGCTTTTATCACGTTGTTCTCCGCTGATGGATCCGTGTGGGGTAAGTCACTGTCGATCACGGCACCGAAAGTCCTGCGTGTGCTGACCGTGATCGTTGCGATGTTCCTGATCTCCGTTCCGCTGTTCTCTCAGAGCAGCCAGGGCACGGTCCAGGGCGCGATCTTCGACCAGAGCGGCGGCGCAATTCCCGGCGCCACGGTCACCGTGATCGACGTGGCTCGCGGAGTATCGCGAGCGTTGACCACGGATAGCGTCGGCGAGTATGTCGCCGTCAATCTGACGCCCGGAACCTATACGGTTCGGGGCGAGGCCAAAGGCTTCCAGACGGTCGAACACACCGGCGTGCAGGTCCAGGTGGGGCAAACCATCCGCGTCGATTTGACCCTGCAGCCAGGACAGCAAAGCCAGACGGTCACCGTTACGGGTGAAGTCCCAGCGGTCGATACCACCGACTCGACCTTGGGCGGAACGCTCAGTAATGCGGCAATCTTAGCTCTGCCCCTGAACGGCCGGAACTTCATACATCTGGTGGATTTGCGTCCCGGAGTTTACATCATGGTGGGCGGCAGCGTTCCCGGTGGCGCCTCGATGAGCACGAATGGCGGGCGTTTCGGTGCCGACCTCATGACGGTCGAAGGCCTCCCGGCCTTCACCAACACCGGCGGTGCTATGACGCTCGACGTCCAGTACCGCGTGGGTGATACGCAGTCCCTGCTGCCGGTCGACGCCATCCAGGAATTCAACACCATGCAGAATCCGAAGGCGGAATATGGCTGGCGCCCTGGCTCAGTCGTAAATGTTGGAGTGCGGTCAGGCACGAATGCGATTCACGGCTCGGCTTACGCCTTTGGGCGAAACGCCAGCGCCACCGACGCGTCCAACTTTTTCTCTACTCCTGGGCAACCGGGCGTCACCCCGGCGACCGTGGAACAGTTCGGCGCCACGGCGGGAGGGCCGATCCTAAAGGACAAGCTCTTCTGGTTTATTGGTTACGAGGGTTTGCGGACCACGCTCACCAACCCCATTGTGAACACGATCCCGGCAGATGTCGCCATGGGCAGCAACACGTTCAGTATGGTCGATGCGTGTAACTTCTTGAAGACCGCAGGAACGCCGATTAGTCCGCTCAGCGCGCAGTTGGCCGGCCTTAACGTTAGCAATTGCACTGTCTCGCCCGGCTCACCCACGTTTGAGAATTTATTTCCGTTCACTACGAACACGAATACGAATGGAAACTTTGCGCCAGGTCTGGTTTCCACGGGACCGCTCAACAACGGATTAATCAAGGTCGACTACGTCTTGAGCCAGCACAATCATTTGAACGGCTTTTTCTATATCTCCAAGAGCTTCCAGATTACCAACTACAACAATGGACAGTTGGAGCAGCAATGGACGGGGAATGTTCCCACGACTGTCGAAATGTACACCGGAAGCTGGACCTGGACTCCGAATTCCACTTGGGTCAACGAAATGCGGGCGGGCTACGACTACATGTTCGCTCGAACGGCGGCGGGGGATGCCAACCTTTTCACACAGGCGCCTTACCCCGCAGGCTATGGCTTTAACAGCGGAGTAACTGCGGCGCAACCTCTGTTTGGGGGCTTGCCGCAGATCGTTATCAGCAGCTTCTCCGGTTATTCGGGGGCAGGCGGGCAAAGCGGTTTCCGCGGGCCGGACGGCCAAGCCAGTTTTATCGATAACGTTTCGTATTTGCGCGGCAAGCACAGCTTCAAGTTTGGTTTTCAGTTTATGGACAACGTCTATGACAACAACGCACTTCACCATGCCAGTGGCGAGGTCAAGTTCAAAACTCTTCAGGACTTCCTGACGGGCACAGTACACAACGGGACAATCCTCGTAGGGAATCCTTATGAATACGTCCGAGCTCACTGGTTCTCCGGATTTTTCCAGGATGATTATCGGATCACGCCCAGGGTTACGTTAAACCTTGGCCTGCGCTGGGAGTACGCGGGGAGTCCCATGGAACGGTTCAACTACGAGGCCACGTTCAATCCCAGCCTGGCATGGCCGGTGCAGCAGGTCGGAGGGAGCGGCATGCCGCCAATGTACAACGGATATTACAAATCCTTTTCGCCGCGCGTCGGCGTTGCCTGGGATGTGCGGGGGAATGGCAAGACCGTGGTGCGCGCCAGCGGCATGGTTTTGGGCGCGCCCGAACTCGTAGGGCAGTACGTCGGCGTTTCCCCTTTCGGAGCCAATGTTCCTGACCTTGGCATCAACACCAGCGGCACGCAACTGAACATTCACACTCCAGAAATGCTAACCCCGAACGGATGCAAGACACCCGTCCCGTTCGGTACCCCATGTGGCGATTTCAATTGGAGCGCCGCTGGGCCCGTATTTCCGGTAGGAACACCCACTGTTGTAAATGGTGTGCCCTATACCGGCACTACCTGCCTTTCACCGAACGACGTAACCTTAATCACGTCTGGGCCAACGCCACCGCCCTGCAGCACCCAGGGGGTCAATCCCAAGTTCGTGCAGCCTTACGTGGTGGCGTGGAACATGGATGTGCAGCGTGCCATCACCAATAACCTCACAGTTAGCATTGCCTATGTGGGCACCCACGGCGCCAATCAAACTGACTGGCTGGACATCAACCAGCCGCCCATTGGCGCCGGCTACACCGCGGCAGTGATTTCCAACTGCCTCAGCCCTGCGAGCGTGGCAGCGTTCTATAGCCAGTCAGCCGGCTTTTGCACGGCCGATCCTGCGGGGGAAGTCGGGACGAGCGCCGTCTGCACGGCGTGCCCGTACGGTACAAAGTATCCTTTCCTGACCAATATCTCCCAATTCCAGAACACCGATTTTTCCAACTACAATTCCCTGCAGATGACAGTGAATGAGCGGACGACGCACGGCCTGTCCTTCCTGGCTTCTTACACCTTCTCCCACTCTCTTGATATTGCCTCCTCATCGGGTGGTGGACCTCAGATAGACGCCAATAACGTGCGGCTAAACTACGCTTCCAGCGATTTCGACATGCGGCATCACTTCACTTTCGCGCCCAACTACGCCATCCCGGGAATCAAGTCTCCCGGACAAATGCTCCAAGGCTGGGAGGTGTCCGGCGTCCTGGTTCTATCGAGCGGGCTGCCCTGGTCCCCGAATGATGCAACGGACGATATCCTGGGAACAAACGAGTTCAACAACCCCAATTTCGCCGGGATGCAGACCTGGAACTACTCCGGGCCTCGCTCCGCCTTCACGCTGGGTGCGACTCCCTTCCCGTGCTACAACAACGCCGATAACGGCAACTCGCCGATGTCGGGTTGTGCCCCGTACAGCACCGACCCAAAACAGACTACCCCACAAGCGACACAGGCATGGGGGACTTGCGTAAATGCAGCGACGGCACCCTACGCCGGCAACACCCAGCTCCAAGGGCTTGCGCTCGCTTCGCTCTATAATATCGGCTGCTATGTGACCACCGGGGGCGGCGTTCTGACTCCTCCTGCTTACGGGACGATCGGGAACGCAGGCCGCAACGTTTTTCGTTTGCCGCACTACTTCAACGCGGACTTCTCGGTCTCCAAAGAGTGGAAGTTCAAGGAGCGGTACAGCGCCCAGTTCCGCGCGGAGTTCTTCAATATTTTCAATTGGACCAACTTCGGGCCCCCACCCACGCTTGATCCCGGCGCCGGAGCAGGGGGACAGTTCGGTTGTTCCTGTGCGACGCCTGATGTGGCGGGTAGCAATCCGGTACTGGGTTCGGGCGGTCCGCGCCACATTCAGTTCGGCCTGAAGCTGAATTGGTAAGTGCTGCGGAACCTCACCTAATAGAGGGGCGCTATTCGCGATGAACCCTATGAATTTGCGACGCTGGTGATGTGATGTCCACACCTGCTATTCGGTGTGGTACAGTCGACAATAATTCTGTTTGAGGAGGATCGCATGAGAACCAAGCTCTTAGCTTCTTTTGCCCTGGTAGCGGGCCTTCTGGCGGCTTGTAGTCCGATATTCGCGCATCATGGCACTGCGGCGTACGACAGCACCGAAGTGACCTTGAAGAACGCCGTCGTCACGAAAGTCAATTGGGGCAGCCCTCACACGTTGGTTCTATTCGACGTAACGGATGAAAAGGGGAACGTCGTGCATTGGGTCGCGGAGGCCGGCGCGGCTTCCGCGGTTAGCACCACCGGCTGGACGAAGAACGCGGTGCAGCCCGGCGACGTCATCACGATTTACTTAAATCCAGTCAAGAACGGTCGGCCTCTGGGCCGTGCAAACAAGGTCGTGCTCGCCGACGGCACCACATTCACCGGCTACAGCTACCTCGGCGGTGATCGGCCGTCCCAGTGCGACAAGGAGTTCGGACCCGGTGGACACGAGTCGGAGGCCTGCCGCCCCGACGGACGCAAGACGACCAACAAGCAATAAGCCCGCAAGCGGAGTGCTGAAATGCGACATCATTTGAAGTACCAAGTGCTTGGTCTGCTCGCGATTTTCGCTGTTTCGTCCGTGGTTGCGGCCCAGGAGCCCCGGAATCAGAACCGGCAGCGCAGTGAAAAAGAGGAAGCCGGAGGACCGGCGCCGGTCCACGATTTCAACGGGACCTGGCGTGGGCCCGGCGAACCCGAGTTGAACAACCGCATCCCCGCGATGACATCCGAGGGGCAAGCCAAGTTAAAGCTGAATATCCCCGATCCTTTCAGCGCCACCTCGAACGATCCCTGGAAGACCTGCGATCCTTTCGGCATGCCGCGCATCGTCAACAATGAAATCAGCGAAATCGGCTTCGCGACCATGCCGAACCGGGTGGTGATCCTGGAAAACTTCGCGAAGGTCTGGCGCGAAGTCTGGACCGACGGACGGCCACTCCCCCAAAATGTGGGTCACAAGGGCGGTCCCTCTACCATGTACTTCGGATATTCGGTCGGGCACTGGGAGGGAGATAACACCTTCGTTGTGGATACCGTTGGCATGGACGACAAGACCTGGGTCGATCGGCGTGGTTATCCGCATAGCATTGATGCGCATGTGATCGAGCGCTACACGCGTATCGATCACAACCACTTGAATGTGACCGAAACGTTGGACGATCCGGCATACTACACAAAGCCTTTTGTGATCGCCAAGGCCGAGTACAAGTGGATTCCGTTCCAAGACAACCCCGCCGCAGCAACCGTTCCGTTTTCTGCCGAGCTTGTGTGCATCCCGTCCGAGGCCATCGAGTACATGAGGCTCATCGCTGCTCCTGCCGATGAGGACACGGCGACCGGGGAGAAGAAGAAGTAGCAGGCCGAAACGACAGACGACGAGGTTTGGCTTCTTCTTCCGCGTGTGGCGCTTGGGTGCCAGGGTAGCCAAGGGGTTGGGCTTCGCCCTCGGCGAATATCCGTATGACCGAGAGGCACAGTTGTAATTGCCGAGGTTGTTCAGAAACCATCTGTTTTCGGAACCCCTGAACTGCGCATTTGCGACTACGTGGTATGCGGAGTTATCGGGTTCGGGCGGTCCGCGCCACATTCAGTTCGGCCTAAAGCTGAACTGGTAGCCCGTGCGGACTCCGCTGCACACGGATTCTGCTAGGAGTTGATTCTGTCGCGCAGGCGCTCGATCCACTGACGCCGGTCCCGAACATGGATGACTCGCGCGAGAGCGGATCTAAGCGGTTTCAAAAAGACCACCTGCACGCGCCTGCCGTGATATCGCCACGCTACCTTCGATTGCAAACATGCAAACGGAGGCAGCATAAAAAAAGAGTGTTAAACTGTTTGCAATCAATCGGTGGTGAGCGTAGCTCAGCTGGTAGAGCATCGGTCTGTGGAACCGAGGGTCGCGGGTTCAAATCCCGTCGCTCACCCCAATCCTCTCAAACAGTTACAGCCTGTGGTTGCACAAAGCGGGTGCACAATGGTTGCACACCGTAAAGAGAGAGGCCCGCCTGTTTTTGAATTGTGGGTATCGGTGGCAGGAAGACGAAGTCGCTTTCCACCTTCGGACAGCGGTATCTAAACCTACTTCGGCGTGCGTGGGATCGGCACTTTGTAGCCGTCGGTTAGGGTCGTCAGGAAAGCAACGAGGGCATCTTCTTCCTGGTCGGTCAGTTTCAGGTTGCCGAGTTGTCGTTTATTGAGGTTGGTTGAGTCCTCTGCCTCCGGCCAGCAGGTAACCTTCTCGCCGGGATCGCCTGGCTTGCACTTGGGCAGGACGTCGCGCGTGTTGTAAAAATGCACCACCTCTTTCAGGCTTTTGAAGTAGCCATTGTGCATGTAGGCTTTCACAAAGCTTGGCGTCGGGCGCATGTCGACATTGCGCAAAGTGGGTACCTGGAACTTCGCGTCGAATTTCGGCGCGAGTTCGATCCACCCAGAATCAGGATCGAGTTGGCCGCTATCGCTTTGTATCGTGCGCAGAAAGGACCCTACTCCCGTATCGACGTACGCCGCTCCGTCGGGGTTGGGAGTGTAGCTGCGTTGGTCGGGCCGGCCTTCGTAGTAGAACTGCAATCCCAGGTTTTTGGGCACGCCCAGATTACTGGCGGTAAAGTCCGTAAATAGGGGCTCTTCCCCGGGCCCGCCGTCGCGATGGCACTCGTTGCACCGTGCCTTGCCGCGAAACAGCTCATAGCCCAATTTTTCCTGCGGAGTGAATTGCTCTTTTCCCGCCTGCACGGAATCGCACTTCGACGTGAAAGGACTCACCTCCGGTGAGAACTCGTATGCGGAAATCGCCAGCCCGAACCCGTCATAGACATGATCGGCACGAGCTCGGTCTGTGGGGCTCAAGTGGACCGGGAATTGATCATTCCCGGGTGGCGGACCTGGAGTCGCGCAAACTCTTTCCACATCAGGAGGCCATTGAATCGTAAACGAGTCCGCACCCCACACGGTCTCAAAGAGCTTGCGATAGGGAGCCTGGGAAAGCCGGTACGCAACACAGGCCGAATCGGGCAAACCCATTTCTACAGGTTTCGTCGGCGGTCCCTGCGCTTGTTCGGCGCTTGGATTCTGCAGGCGGTAGCCACTCGCGCGCATATCCCAGAAATTACCACCCACAAAATCACCCTGGAGTGCGTTGTAGTGGAGCACCGGCGCGAAGGGCGCGTACATGTAGCTCTGCGGCTTTCGGTTGCTGAATCGCGTTCTCACTGATCCCGGGTACGACACGGTAGTCTCATTCAAAGATTCAATCGGCCCAGTGAATCCCGTCTCCGGCGTATGGCAGAAACTGCACGCTTCGTTCTGATTGACCGAGAGGCGCTTATCGAAGAGCAGTAACTTCCCCAGGGTGCGAACCTGTCCTTGGCGATCGAGAGTGGTGTGGTCCATCTGGCTGAGATTGTCGGCCTCAATCCGATCGATGTCGGCAACGACTCTGGCTACATCCTGATCGAATGAGGGAGGCGTCTGACCGCCGAGGTTGCTCGGAGACTTTGCTTCGCGGGAAATGGGCGCACTGGCCTGCGGTTTGCCGGCCGCTGAGATGAAGAGCGCGCCGGAGGTGAGCAGGCCGAATAGGGATACGGCGAGATTTCGATTAAGCATGGCGCTATTTCTCTTCCTTAACGTTTGATGTTTCATCTCCAATGGCTGGTTGCGGTAGATTGCGAAGAAAATAATATAAATGGTCTGCAACGCCGCCCCAGGCTCAGGATGCTGCTTTAACGTTGGCTACGATTCGGCCAAGCGGTGAGGCGAAGTTGAGCGTTGTTATTGAGCCTTGGCGTTGGGGGCTCGATTTAACCAGGTCTTGTGAAGCCCCTTCTTTATCTAGTGAGACCGTAAAATCGGTCAGTGGGTGATCCGAACGTCGCTGCGGCGGTGATCTCGGTCTTTAGTATGGTTGAATCCGAGAATTACGAAATCCTCGCAAAGTGGTTATCACGTACACCGAGGCAATCTGACCGCTATAGCTTCGGGGCAACCGCCGAGGTGAAGGATCTCGGATCACGGAATGAACAGATCTTAATTACCCGCGATTTGAGTGCTGGCGGATGCTTCATTAAGACCGCAGCTCCGCTTCCCAAGGGAAGTCGAATACGTGTGCGCATTATGCATTCTGGGTCCGAGTTCACGGCCATCGGTAGAGTGACCCACAATATCTCGGCAGAAGGAATGGGCGTCGAGTTTATCGAGGTCGAGACAAAGGATCGAGCAATCCTCGACTGTGGTCCCTCAAAAATGGAGTGGAACGTATTCGATGCTCGCGCCGACAAGAAACTGAAGCGATGTCCGACACAACGCTCCGGTGGGGGACGAAATCCTTATAGTTTATTGACTGATATGCGTCAACATAATGTTAATAGCTATGACCGGCACTCAAACGACGATCGTGCGAACCAAGGTCTATAGGGGCATGGAAATACAATTCCGTAAATCAGGTACCTAATTCGGCCTCTCGGACTTGCCCTGAATGATGGGCGGCTCGCCCGGCGTCGGCTTCTCTTCTGGCTTATCCGGCTCTTGGGCAGGCGGCAGAAATATGATTTCTCTGCTTCCTTTACCCCTCCCTTTGCCTTTTAGCTTCACCTCGAGTTCACTCCAGCACTCCCGGCAAATGTCGTATTCCCGGTGGTCGATCTGCTTTTGGAGGCACTCCTTGACCCGACCACAAAGGTCACATTTATAAACGACCATTTGCCATCCCTCCCCTCGTTCGTCCTTGCCGTCGAGCCTACACGAAAGACGCCAAAACAGAGTGTACGAATCGTTGCTGATAATAAGGATATGCCATGCTGGCCCATTCAACGGCTTAACCCATTGAAAATAGGTGCACTTCTTCAGGTAACAAAATGACGGTAGTGATACATCCCTTCCGCGATCCCCATTGATTCCAAAGAGCTTGCGGAACAGCTTTCGAAGTTCAGCCGGGTGGAGAAACACACGTAATGTTGTATTTCCTGCTCGGGCCGTTTGCCTCATGTAAGTCCCTTTTGTTGCAGTATGATACAGGTACATCCTCGAAAGATATCTCGATAGAAAAAGGGTTCGCAAGGTTCAGCCTAATTGCCTCCGATATTTGCGATATTGGACTCCAAACTGGCAATTGCCGATTGGTCACTTCGAGCGAAGTAGAGCTGCCAGCCTTTAACGACAAGCTAAAATTGATGAACGCATGCCTTTCTATGCCTTTCACCTCGATGTGCCGGCGCCACCCGATGTGGTCGCGGAACGAGTGCGCGTGGCGGTAGGCGAGACGCCCACTTTCTGGCAGAGCATGAAATCCTCCTGGAGAGGTCCGCGGCCTTCGGGCCGTCCATTCCTGGGCAAAGTTGAGGGCCGTTCGTTTCGTATCCGACGAGACATTCACTATCGCAATTCGTTCCTGCCGCTGATCCGAGGCAGGATCGCAGCCACACCAAACGGCTCGCGTGTGAGCGTAGTCATGTTCATGCATCCAGCTGTTTTGATTTTCATGCTGGGCTGGTTTGGGATGCTGGTGTCCGTGGAATGGCGACTGCTCAACGCCAACATTGCGCGATCTTACCTGCCCGTAACAATGATGGTTTTTGGCTTAGTGATGAGCTTGGGCGGATTTTTCTACGAAGCCTTGAAAGTGATGCCACTGCTTTCCGAAGCCGTATTCAATCCTGCAATCGTGGCAGTGCCGCAACCCGATCCCGAATCACTGCTACGGGAAAGGACGGCTCCCCCGGGGGTAGAGAGTTCGGCGCGTGCAACGATAGCCGCGGTGAGCGTCGCACTTGTGCTCGTGGCCGGAGGGGCTCTGCTCAATCTATACGAGCACCGCTTGAGATCTTGCCCCGCGTTCGCATCGGCAGTTGACTTGGTTTCACGATCGACGGCGGTGAAAGACGCCTTGGGAGAGCCGATCAAGCCCGGAATCGCGGTGCGAGGCCTGGTGCATGAGGATAGGGCATCGGGTTACGCCATTCTGTCGATACCGATCACTGGATCGAGGAGCAAGGGCATCCTTTATGTCATCGCTAACCGGATGGCTGGTGGCTGGGACATCGAACGCGCGGTGTTGCAGGCCGGCGCCGATCCCAGGCTTTCGGAACGGATTGATATATCGCCACCCACGCAGCGAGAGCCTTTTGACTACCCAGCTCCTGGCGGCGTTTATCTTCTCCCATTGGACGATGCGGCTGCGACTGATGTGAAGGACCTTCCAATGTATTACAAAGCGCGGCTCGGCCTCGACGTGGCGCTACTACCCGTGCAGCAACTTGGCTCCGAAATTGTCGATACGAAAGCGAAGCAGGTAGTCGCTGAAAAAGCGCTGGATTCGATCGAGCAGAACCATCACGAAATCGTCGACGATTTAGATTCCGTAATCCTGGGAGTAACCAGTCAGGACTTGAATATTCAGACTTCGGGATGGACTTTCACCACGAACTATCGCCGCGGGCGCTTCGGAATTATCTCCACGGCCCGACTTCATGGACTAACGTGGTTCGCCGGTAGGAATCCAGAGGTCTTCCTGGTGCGGGTGCGCAAGATGGTCACCAAGAACCTCGCCCTGCTGCACTACCCCCTGTTCCTTAGCCCGGATGTCTCGAGCGCGTTAGCCACATCGACATTCACCACTACGGACGTGGATGAGATGGGGGAAGCGTTTGCCGGAGCTTTGGGAAACCGCTTTTCTGTGAGCAGTGAGCCGTGCGTGACGATTACCCAGGGTCCTGGCGAAAAACAGAGTTGGCGGCTCGATTGCGTCAGCGATCCTCCGGGTGACCCTCGCTTCGAAATGTTCGAGACGTATCCGGGCGTTCCTCTCTTTGTAATGTCACGCGCGGACTTTTCGTTTTCCGGCCTGCCTTCCTTCCCCTTCGTTCGCAAGTACCGGCCCCAGGACGATCGTTCGCGTACGTTTGGCATCGGCGCAACGGATTCGTTTGACATCTACCCCGTTGGAGATTCGCAGACATTTTCTGCGATGGAATTGATTCTGGCTGATGGCGCAAGAGTACATTACAACAGGGTCTCTCCGGGCACCGGCTTGGCCGATGCCAGGCTGCGTGCAGGCAGCTATATGGGGAACCCCTTCAGTTTGTCATCGATTGCGTGGAATGGAAACGGATGGGATTTGGCCACGATCGGCGGTTGGACCTATCAGTTTCCTTCAAGCGGACCCGACAGAACCTCGCAACAGAGCGCTCTCATTGCCATGCGTTCAAGTGCAGGCGAGACCTTTACGCTCCAGCGCGACGGCAGTGGTGAACTGCAACAATTAAGTGCGCCAGACGGCGAATCGATCGAATTTAAATCCGACCCAATGCATCGGATCACCTCAGCAAAATCAAGCGCCGGACGCACAGTCTCGTACGAATACGACACAGGAGGAAGACTATCGCAGGTGCATGATACTCAGAATGGCGACGAGTTCTACGAGTATGATGCCGTCAATCGGCTGACGTCAGTCTTGGACGCGCAGCATCTGCCGCGGCTCCTCAATAAATACGGTTATCTCGGGGAGATTCAGTCGCAGACATTGGCAGACGGTAGGAAGCTGCTTTACGAAACCGGATACGACGAGAGCCATCAGCTGGACTATTTGAAGCTGACCCTTCCAGACGGGTATTCAATTGAATGGCGCCTGACGCGCAATGGTCTTACGCGCTCATGGCCGCAAGCTCCCCGCAGCTTAGATACCAATCTGAATCACTAATCCGCTCACAGGTATAGCGCGTGAACCTACCGAGCGGGGAGAACGCCTTGTGTGAATCGAGCTAAGAGGCACCTTTTTAGAGAGGCACCAACGTTACTTGGTCTTTGCTGCGGCTTTCTTTCTGCGTTCGGCCCACCGTTTCTTCATTAGATCGGAAAGCCTTCTTTGGCCAGCTGGACTTAGCCTGTTAGCCGGCTTTGTGCCAATCGCTCTTTTGATTGACGCACTTTTCGTGTTCCGCCTCGTATGCGTACGTGAATTCGATGGCGTAAGAATGTTGCGGGCAGAGGTAAGCCTCGCAATTTCGGCGTTAATTTCTTGCACGATTCTGGCTGTGTCCACTGAGTGGTCTCCTCCGTAAAGCTCACGCTACAGCTTACAGTTTGATGCTCCGTCGCAGAAGTACGTGAGTGGTTATTGACAGGCGTTTAAGTGGCCGAGGGGAGCCGCAGGTGCTTTTGAGGCAGGACAAATCCCTTCTGTAAGCCTATTCGCAGGCTTAGTAAATGCCATCGGAGAGAGAGAAACCCCAACGGCCCGCTGCTCTGTTCACGTTATGGTCCAGATGCAACCGTAGTTGCTCGGAACACTTAGCGTCTGCGCGAGGCCTGCAACGACGCCGATTAGATTTTGCGTCCCCTCGATCTCCTCGAGATAGTTGCCGCTTCTGGTGAACGCAAATCTCGTCGTTTGTTGCCGGTCTGTAAAATTGACGACAACAAGACTGAATGTATTTCCAGACTGCCGTGAAAACGCTAACAAACCCTTGGAGTTGAAGTTGTTGTAGTCGTTATAGAAGTAATGCTGGCCATCGGTGAACTGCGTCCCGCCGAGGCGGATTTTCGTCAGTTTTCGAACAAGGCGGATGATCGGTTGGCCGTCGTTGTCATAGAAATAGTTCCAGCGCACAGGCCGATAAAGCATCACGCGCCCGTAGCCGCTACCAGGAATCCAATAATTCTCACAGAATTCCTGCCCCTCCGACAGTAGCGGCGTTCCCTTCGCCGTCATTAGCGCAATCAGATAAGGCTGAACCTTAGGCCAATTGCCGTCCCTATTCCCTTGCTGGAGTAACACGTCGTCCGGAGCGTTGTCGATGGGGATCGTACCGAAGTTGCAGATGAACCGCTGATGATCGTGATTCTCAATGTACTGGAGACCGCTCTTGGACAGGGTGTCGCTGTTTGCAGTCACCGATGTCGGATATCCGCTTAATCCGAGTTGTAGTCCCAGTTGCTCGATCGCGCCGGGGCTGCCGCCGGCACAGTTGGCAGCGGCGGAGAGTGTGCCGTCCTGCCAAGTGCCGGTGCTGTAGCTCCCGTAAAGGATATCCGAAGGATTGGGAAGATATTCGGCAATCTGGATCAGATTGATATTCCCGGCAGAATCAAAGAATCGTTGATAGTGATCGGTCGCGCCGGCCTTCGATTTGACGTACTGGTAGGTGGAATATACCAGGTTCGCATAACCTACTCCTGTTGGACCGTCCCAATACTCTGGCACATCGTCGAATCGGAATCCGTCCACGTGAAACGTGTCGAGCCAGAACTGATTGACGGAGTAGAAGTAATCCTGAGTGAGGCGCTTGGTGAAATCGCTTAATGTGCCGAAATCTCCGTCGCCGCCGTTAAACGGGTTGACGAGATCGTTCTGGAGCGCCGCATAGAGCTGCGTGTATGCAAAGTCGCCGCCTGTGTGGCCGTCAACTGAATCCACTACGACGGCGATTCCATTCTGGTGACAGAGATCCACGAAATTCTGAAAATCAGATGTCTTGCCGAAGCGCTCCGCGACACAGAAATAGCCGATGGGATCGTATCCCCAGTCGATGGTGCTCAGAACGTTTGAGACCGGCATGACTTCGATGCAGTTGATTCCCAGATCTGCCAGGTAAGGAAGTTGCCTGATGGTACGGGCAAGGTCGTCTCGAAACTCGCTGATCATCAACTCGTAAATAATGGCCTTCTTGAGAGGTGGCGTCTTCCATTTAGTTTCGTTGGCGGAAAATGTATACGGTGTGCTTCCGACAGTAATCGCAGACAGGCGCCCAACGCCGACTTCGCGCGAGAACGGATCGATTATGAAGTCGACATCACCGCGCGCGGGGCTGTGAATGACATACCGATAGACGTAACGTCCGGGTTGCCCGAACGAAGACCCAGCCGGTGATGGCGCGGTGTTTAGATCGATCTGGCCGGACCAGTAATCGCCATAGGCAGCATCGACAGAGTGAGCTTGTGCCACCAGGCTTGGCTGGATGGCCTGAAGATACTGGTCCTTTTCGTGAATGATTTTCACAGAAACTGCGTATCCTTTGCCTGAATCGACTCCGGGCAGAAAAATTCCCAACTGGACGACCTTGGGTGATATTTCCTGTGCCCCCAACTTGTTCATCGGAAGGTAGTTCATAAAGACCTCGAACGTAAGCGAGAATGGCCGCCTATTATAGCCAGCCACTCAACAAGAGGGATCTGGAAGGATCATCCGCCAATCATGGTGAGAGGGCAATCTCTCGAGGAGCTTCTCAAATGCCATCGGAGAGAGAAAGCCCAGGTCCCTACCACGAAATTGCCGTAACCTACACAACGTTTCCTGACAGATAGCATTGATAACGCTTATTCAGGCTTGTGGAAATGGCCGATCTACAAAACGGAACGGCTACGCAGGCTCTGAGACGCGTTTAACACCCTGTAGTCCGCAATAATTCTGTCCGTCCCTATTTCATACCGCCAAGTGATGCCCCAAGTGCGATCGTATAGGCGATGCCAAAACTCGATTCTCTGTCCGACCTGCTTTTCCATCTACTGCTTGATGCCTTGAGGTTCATTAGGCTCAGCCTGCGGCCGCATTGCGCTCTGGCCGCTGAGAACCTTTTCCTCCGCAAGCAATTGGCTCTGTTCCTGGAGCGCAAGGTCAAGGCTCG
>Ga0210394_10004911_pt1 | contig 15301 bp, 14 predicted proteins | sample IncBWC12MmetaG_FD_160121 | JGI IMG/M metagenome (GOLD analysis project Ga0210394, IMG submission 160121) | Forest soil microbial communities from Barre Woods Harvard Forest LTER site, Petersham, Massachusetts, United States - Inc-BW-C-12-M | ecosystem: Environmental > Terrestrial > Soil >... | reverse complement strand
TTCCTTCTCGAGAGACTCAATCTTCATGGTTCAACGATACCACCGCGCTGCCGAGCCGCGAACGTGAAAAAGCCGCGCCAGGCAGAGACGAGGGAGGACCTGACCTAAGCAGGATCTCTGAGCCACTCCTCCACCGGCTGCCTCCAAATACACGCCGGCGGATCGATTCAGCATCCGGTGACCAATCATCTCGCGTCGCAGCGTTGCCGAATCCCATTAGTGACGCTGGATCAGGTCGTTGACCTCCGCCTCGAGATAGCGCTTGCCGAGCGCAAATTTCTCGGCGAGCCATTTCAGGATGACCCACCGCTTGCGGCGAGTTGCCGGCATGGTCTTCAAGACCTCACCCACGAGATAGTCGCTTAGAACCCTCGTGTTCCAGTCCTTGGGGTCGGGCACGGCGGATGCAATGGCTCGGCGCTCGGCGAAAATCGTCCGACTTAGGCGGCGCAGTTCCTGGTCCCGCAGGCGGTAGTAGTGCGCGTTGCCCTTGGGCGCCATCTCGACCAGCTAGTTTCCACCTAGGAAATCGTTGATCAGCCCATTGGAGACGAGCTCCGCGGCCCTGGCGAACGCTGTATTGAGTGCAGCGTCCCCCGAGACATAGTCGTCCGCCTTGTACGTGGGTAGTTGATCCCGGTCCGCATGGTCCATCTTCTTCCACACGACCTTGCCCGACGGATCGGACAGCTTGGCCACGACGGTGAGGAGGGCCTTGCAGTCCTGGGACAGCGCAATGTTCTTGATGACGAGTCCGTAGACCCGGACCTCGAACGACAGCGTGTATTGCCCGTCGTTCGCCAGCTTGCCCTTGAAAAAGGGTTGTTTCTCGGCCTGGGCAGCAAACTGCTGCTTGAGAACCTGGGGCAAGTCGAAATGGACGCTCTCCATGTGCTTCTTGAGCTTGCTCTTGTCGTCGCCCAAAATTCCCCAGAATGTGCCGATGAATGTCGGAAGATCCGGCATCTCGACTTCGGAGGCGATGCGGATCGTCGTGATTTTCGCACGCTCGGATTCATCGATCCTGGTCGCGGCGACGCAAGTCGCCGTCAATGCCAGGAGCAGAACGCCTACCAGCCATTTCATCGCCAACCCCTCCTTCCTGAACGCAATGAGCAGCGCCGCCTCGGGACACGCTCGCCGACTCTAGCTCGCGGTCGCTAAAGCAGACAAGCTTCCGCGTACACGACCCGAAGCGGCCAAATCGGCGAAGAGACCGGACATTGGAATCGCCAAATCAGGCACTTTGGTCGCCCCACCTACGACCGCTTGCGGCCTCGGTAAATTTCTGCCTCGGTCGACGCAGATCGACCACTCCGGACATTCGCGACCGCCGTTACGTTTGCGACACGCCAGAATAGGAAAGCTGACACAAGTCTCTTAGGGTTTGCATTGCGTTGCGTCTACTCGTCGCAGAAATTCCCCAATCACTTGCGACCGGAGTCGGACGCTCGCAAGCCTTTCGTGCGCCGGTGGATCAACGTCGGCTTGGTCCTCTTCAGTCGCTCTCGGATTCCGCCGCGGCCGCTGGCACGTACGGGCCGCTGTAGCGATGGGGAGCCAGGCGCCGCATTTCCGTTTCGATCCACGATTCCACGAGCGCCGCGATGTCGCGATCAGTGCGACCCTGGGTGGGGATCGGCGCGCCGATCGACACGGTGATCTCGCCGGGCTTCTTCAAGAAGGCCTTGCGGGGCCAGCATTCACCGGAATTGAGCGCAATCGGCACGACCGGCATGCCGGTTCGAACGGCAAGCCGAGCGCCCCCCGTCTTGTAGCGCCGGGTCGAACCGGGCGGGGTGCGCGTGCCTTCGGCGAAGATCACGATCCACCAGCCGTCGGCCAGATGCACGCGGCCTTGCTCGACCACCTGCTCGAACGCGCTGTGCCCCTTGCTGCGGTCGATGTTGATCATTCCCAGCGTCGCGAAGGCCCAGCCGAAGAAGGGCACCCAATGCAGCTCGCGCTTGTACACGAACGAGAGCTTGCGCGGCATCACCGAAGGAAACCACAGCGTCTCCCAGGTGGACTGGTGCTTGGACAGCAGGATCGCCGGCCCTTGCGGCAGGTTGTCCCAGCCTTCGATGCGCGAGCGGATGCCGCAGATCCAGCGCGCGCCCCAGATCGCAATGCGCGGCCAGCCGATCACCAGCCAATAGCGCTGCGTCTGGGGCAGCCACGACCAGCACAGCACCGCGGTCGCGTAGGGAATCACGGTGACGACCAGGTAGGCCAGATACAGCGCCGACCGCACGGCGGTCAGCGCGCGCATCGGCAGGCCCATCAGGCGGCAGCCAGCAGCGACAGGTCGGCGATCCGGTTCATCACCGCGCGCAGCTGCGCCAGCAACGCCAGCCGGTTGCCCCGCAGCGTGGCGTCCTCCACCATCACCATCACGTCGTCGAAGAAGCGGTCCACGGGCTCTTTCAGGGGCGCCAGCGCGCGCAGCATTCCGCTGTAGTCGGCGGCCGCCAGCAGCTTCTCGGCGTGCGGTGCGACGTGCTCGAAGGCGCTCCACAGGTCGCGCTCGGCCGGCTCGTACAGCAGCGCCGGATCGAATGCCAGCGCGCCGTCGCCGGTTGCGTGGGCCTTCTTCAGGATGTTGCCGATCCGCTTGTTGGCCGCGGCCAGGCTTGCGGCCTCGGCCATCTGAGAGAACGCGCGCACCGCCGCCAGCATCGCCGGCAGCCGGTCGATGCGCCCGGGCGAGAGCGACACCACTGCCTCGACCTCCAAGGTCGAGTAGCCGCGCTCCTGCAACAGGCCCCGCAGCCGGTCGAACAGGAAACTTTCCAGCTCGGCGCGCGGCTGCGGTCCGAAGCGCTCGCCGAACGGCTCGAACGCCGCCTGCAGCAGCATCGGCAGCGGCAGCGGCAGCTGCGCCTCGAGCAACATCCGCAGCACGCCCAGCGCATGGCGCCTGAGCGCGTACGGGTCCTTGTCGCCGGTCGGGCGCTCGCCGATGCCGAACAGGCCCGCCAACGCTTCCAGCTTGTCGCCCAGCGCAACGCACATGCCGACGGTGGAGGAGGGCAGGCGGTCGCCGGCGAAGCGCGGCCGATAGTGTTCCTCGATCGCGATCGCCACGTCCTCCGATTCATGGTCGTGGCGCGCGTAATGCATCCCCATCGTGCCCTGCAACTCGGGGAATTCGCTGACCATGGCGCTGCGCAGGTCCGCCTTGGCCAGGCGCGCCGCGCGCTCCACGTGGGCCAGGTCCGCCCCCAGCTCGCGCGCCAGCGCCACTGCGATCGCCGTCAGCCGCTCGATGCGCTCGAGCTGGCTGCCCAGCTTGTTGTGATAGACGACCTGGGACAGCTGCGGCAGCCGCGAGTCGAGCGGATGCTTGCGGTCCTGCTCGTAGAAAAAGCGCGCGTCCGCCAGGCGCGCCCGCACCACCCGCGCGTTGCCGGCGATGATCTGCGAGGGGTCGTCGGCCTCGATGTTGCTCACCAGCAGGAAGCGGTTCATCAGCTTGCCGCGCGCGTCCTTGAGCGCGAAGTACTTCTGATTCTGCTGCATCGTCAGGATCAGACACTCCTGCGGCACCTGCAGGAACTCCTGCTCGAAGCCCGACTCGTACACGATCGGCCACTCGACCAGCGAGGCGACCTCGTCGATCAGCTCGGACGGCATCACCGGCTCGGCGCCGAGGCGGCGCGCGTGAGACTCGATGTTCGACAGCATGCGGAAGCGGCGCTCCTCGAACGAGGCGATCACGTGGCCCTTCTGGTGCAGTTGCGTCTCGTACGAGTGCGCCGATCGAATCGAAAGCGGCTCGGGGGCGTGGAAGCGATGGCCGAACGTCTCGCGCCCCGCGGTCAGCCCCAGCGCCTTGACCGGCACGATCTGGTCGCCGTACAGCGCCACCAGGCGGTGCACCGGCCGCACGAATTGGACCGTGGTGACGCCGTCGGCCAGCTGATAGCTCATCGGCTTGGCGACCGGCAGGCCTGCGATCGCGTGGTCCAGCGCAGATTGAAGTGCGACCGCCAGCGGCACGCCCGGCCGCACGCCCGAATACACCAGGCTCTCCTGCTTGCCGTCGGATTCGCGCTCCAGCTGCGAGGGCTCGGCCGTGATCCCCAGCGCGTTGAGTTTCTTGGTCAGGGCGGCGGTGGCCCGTCCCTGTGCGTCCAGCCCGACGCTCACCGGCACCAGCTTCTGGCGAAACGGCACCGGCGGGCTGAAGGGCTCGACCGGGTCGAGAAACACCCCCAGGCGCCTGGGCGAGCCGAACACCTGGCGCTCGTGCTCGCGCCGGATCAGCTGCATCTTCGTGAGCTCGTCGGTGAGCGTGCGCGCGAACGACTCGCTCAGGGCCTTGAGCGAGCGCGGCGGCAGCTCCTCGGTTTGCAGCTCGACCAGCAGCGCCGGGTTCATGCCGGGGTCCCGCTTTCAGGCTTGCGCAGCATCGGAAAGCCCAGGCGCTCGCGCGAGGCGTAGTAGCTCTGCGCGACCGCCCGCGCCAGCGCGCGGATGCGGCCGATGTAAGCGGCGCGCTCGGTGACGCTGATCGCACCGCGCGCATCGAGCAGGTTGAACGTGTGGCCGGCCTTCAGCACCGTCTCGTAGGCCGGCAGGGTCAGCTCGGCGCGCATCAGGCGCCCGGCCTCGGCCTCGTACAGCTCGAACTGGCCGAGGAGGATTTTCGGGTCGGACTGCTCGAAGTTGAACTTGGACTGCTCGACCTCGTTCTGGTGGAACACGTCGCCGTAGCTCAGCACGCGCTCCTCGCCGCCGGCCCGCCAGCGTGTGTAAACGAGGTCGAACACGTTGTCCACGCCCTGCAGGTACATCGCCAGGCGCTCCAGGCCATAGGTGATCTCGCCGGTGATCGGCTTGCACTCCAGGCCGCCGACCTGCTGGAAGTAGGTGAACTGCGTGATCTCCATCCCGTTCATCCACACTTCCCAGCCCAGGCCCCAGGCGCCCAGCGTCGGGTTCTCCCAGTTGTCCTCGACGAAGCGGATGTCGTTGCGCAGCGTGTCGATTCCCAGCGCGCGCAGCGATCCGAGGTAAAGGTCCAGGATCTCCGGCGGCGAGGGCTTCAGCACCACCTGGTACTGGTGGTGCTGGTGCAACCGGTTGGGGTTGTCGCCATAGCGCGCATCTTTGGGCCGGCGCGAAGGCTGCACATAGGCGGCCCGCCATGGCTCGGGCCCGATGGCGCGCAGGAAGGTGGCGGTGTGCGAGGTGCCGGCGCCGACCTCGATGTCGATCGGCTGCAGCAGCGCGCACCCCTGGCCGTTCCAGTAGTCCTGCAGGCGCAGGATCGTCTGTTGGAAGGTGAGCATCGCCGATTCAGGGCGGTGTGCGATGCGCCGTTCCGAAGCGGCGGACGGGGCCGGGTCCAAGGCTTATTCGGAGGGGTTGCCGGCGGCAACGATCTTCGCGATGTCCGCGTGCATCTGGTCCATGTAGCGCGCCATGGGCTGCTGCAGCAGTGATTGGGTCTTTTGAAGCACTGCAGCCAGCAGACCGACGAGCCTGTGCATCGAGACCTCCCCCGGTGAAAGAACGTGTCCGCGCGAGCGGGCGCGCCGAGTATAGACGGGCGGCTGCTTGAGCCTTGGTCGATCGTGGCACGATTGTCGATCGGCGTGCTGGAATCGGAGCAGGCGGCGCTGCGGTGGCTGAAGCGACCGCAGAACGCCTCGGCCTCGCTCGCCGTGGCCGCGCTCGAAACGTTCGTCCACCTGGGCGAGGAGGCCATACACATCCGGTTCTCGTATGTGCGAATCCAGATCGCTGACTCGGTGGGCATCGAAACGTGCCGGCGTCCGCCGAGCGCCTGGAGGGCCGAACCGCCCGAATCCGGCAGCCGGCGCTACGGATCGGCCTGGCTGCGCGCAGAGCGCAGCGCGGTGCTGGAAGTGCCCTCGGCGATCGTTCCGCCCGAGAAGAACTACCTGCTCAATCCAGGCCATCCGGATTTCGACACGATCCACTGGGCGCGCGCTGCGCCGTTCGTGTTCGATCCGCGACTTTGGAAGTAGCATGCGGCCTGGAATCCAAGCGAGACTGCCCCATGAGTGTCCCTATGCCCCGCATCCTGCGGCGCTGCCTGCTCGGACTGGCGCTGGTCGCATGCGCAGCCGGCGCCGAAGCGCGAGCCGGCGGCAAGATTTTTCTGTGGGAAGTGAAGTCCGCCACGAACACCGTTTACGTGTTCGGATCGTTGCATGCGGCACGCACGGATTTCTATCCGCTGCCCAAGGCGGTCGAGAACGCCTATCGGCAGGCCGATGAGCTGGTGGTCGAGATCGACATCACGGACACGGCGCGGGTTGCCAAGTCGCTGTCGCTGCTGACGTACGCGCCGCCCGACAGCCTCGACCATCACGTCTCACCCGACGTTTGGAAACAGGTCGAGGCGGCCTCGAAGAAAAGCAAGCAGGATGTGGCGACTTTCAAGGCGCTCAAACCGGCGACGCTCGCCAGCTTGCTGGCGGTGAGCGTTCTGGAAGCCCACGGCTACGACCCACAGGCCGGTATCGACCTGCACTTTCTGATCAGCGCCCACGCCGACGGGAAAAAGATCGTCGAGCTGGAGTCAGCTGAGTTTCAGGCCAGGATCCTGGGCGAAATGAACGATGCGGACGGCGAGGCGATGCTCAGCGAGACGCTGGACTAGATGCGCACCGACGACCTGGTGCGCGGCACCGATGAGCTGGCGGCGGCCTGGAAAGCGGGTGATGAGGCAGCGGTGGCACGCCTGTTGCGCGAGGCCAACAAGGACGAAGCGTCGAAGAAGATCTTCGTCAAGCTGTTCGACGAGCGCAATCCTGCGATGGCCGACAAGATCGCCGCCTTGGCGTCGGGACCCGACCATGCGCTCGTCGTGATCGGCGCCGGCCACCTCGCCGGAGAAAACAGCGTCCTGGAGCTTCTGAAGGCCAAGGGGCTGCGCGTGCGGCAACTGCCCTGATGACGCGTAACGCTCGACAAAGTCGGGTGTTCGGTCGGCTGCACCGGCCGCACCGAAGGCTCGCCGGCGCCGGCGTCAGTGCGCGGCGGCCGTGATCGGAGCAACGACCGGGTTGGTGCTTTCAAGCGGCCGGGCAATCGGCGCGCTGGGAACCTCGGATGGGTGGGCCAGCGGCGCGCTCGGGGCCTCGGGGCGAGACGGGGCGGCGCTGGGAACCTCCGGTGGGGGAGCGAGCGCCGCGTTGGCGGCCTCGGGCGTGGTGCCCGCCGCGCCGTACTTCACCACCAGGCGCGCGCTGTAGGCGTGATCGCTATCCCAAGCAGAAAAGCCGGCGCAGACCTGCTTCGTCAGGTCGGATTCGGGCCGCTCGACCGGCTTGTCGGCAAAGCGCGCCCGTCCGACGTCCTGGCCCGGCGCGACCCGGCTGTCGATCCACGGCTGCGAAGAATCATCAGGCCGCGCGTACAGCGTGATGTCCCTGATCGCTGCGGCAGACGGAACGCTCGCGCACAGCGTGACGCGCTGCGCGTCCTGCTCCAGGCACGCGGCGGTGCTGTTGGCCGCGACCGGGCGCGTGCGGCATGGCCCGACCGTGGTCGTGATGGTGACCGCCTCTGGCACATGGACCAGGTCGAGCGCACGAGACTGCGCGTGGTCGCCCATCGTGGCCAGTTCCAGGCGCGCTGCCGTTGCGTTGATCTGGTCGAGCTGGGTGCGCAGCTCGCCTCGCAGCTCGGCCGTTTCATGTTCCGACTGTCGGACCAGTGACTGCGAGAATGCAAAGCCGCCGACGCCGGCCGCGACCAGCAGCACCAGCACCGCGGCCACCGGCCCGCGGCGCGACTTCTTGGTGATCGGCGCACCACGCGCGCGGTCGGCCACTCCCCTGCGCCACGCCACACGCAGCTGGATCAGGGCGCCAATGATGGAGCCCGTCGCGGCCACGGCGGCGGCAATGACCCGGTCGTCAAGATCGAACGGATTGATCATCAAGACTTCGCCCCCTTATGCAGAGCATACGGTTCGGGTGGGGTCTAACTGAATCGAACGGATGACCTAGCGTAACCAAACCGCCGCGCGGTGGTTGCACGCAAAGATCAGGCCTGCAGCGGAATTGCCTGTGAAAGGCGGCGCAATTCGTGAAATCAAAAACACCGTGCGGCCCTTAGGCGAGCAGCCAGGTCGAGGCCGCCAACCACGGGTGCGGAGGCTGCTTCACCCGAATCACGACCGCATCAAGGCGTCCCGTCGGCCGACACCGCGACCATCGTTCTGCGATACATCCAACCCACCAGGATGGCAAACAGGATCGAGCCCGCGATCAACGCCGCCGTTGCAAAGTCCTCGCCGACCACGGCAAAGGGCTCGCCGCGGCCGGAGCCGACCACGATGCCGGCGTACAGCACGCCGAACAGGCTTTCGCCGACGATCAGCCCGGTGGCCATCAGCACGCCCATCCGCTTGGCAAAGGCGGGATTGGCGGTGCGAGCAGCCCAGCGGTCGTAGTAGTGGCCCGTCACCGCTCCAAACACGAGCGGCAGGGTGGCTCCCATCGGCAGATAGATGCCCAGGCCGACGGCGAGCGGCGGCAGCCGCATCTTTCCGGCCCGACCCAGCGCCGCGTCCACCGCGATGATGATCGCGCCGGCCACGGCCCCGATCTCCAGCATGCGCAGGTTCAGGTTGCCGCCGAGCACGCCCTGCGCCAGCGCGGAAATCAACGCCGCCTGCGGCGCGGGCAGAGGGTTGGGGCCGGCGTTGGCCGCTCCGGCAAAGCCGTAAGCGCCGTTCAGCAGATCGAGCACGGGCGGGATCACCAGCGATCCGAACACGACGCCCGCCACCAGCGAGGCTTGCTGGCGCCATGGCGTCGCGCCGACCAACTGCCCCGTCTTCAGGTCCTGTAGGTTGTCGTTCGAAACGGTTGCGATGCCGAACACGATCGCGGTTGCGAAGAGCGCGTAAGCGACCATCGCTTTCGATTGCTCTGGCCCCCCGCCGCCTCCCACGATGGCAAGCAGCATCAGGCCGGCGGTCACCACGCCCAGGATGCCGACTCCGGAAACGGGGCTGGTCGAAGATCCCACCAGTCCGGCCATGTAGCCGCAGATTGCGGCGATCACGACGCCGGCCACCACAACATAAACGAGCGTGGCGGCAATCAGCGCCGTCGCGTGCGCAGCCAGCGGGCCACCCGCGATGAATTGCCACAGCATCACCGCCGTGACCGCCAGCACCGCCGCGCTCGAGGCGCCGACGATTCCGATTGGCAGGTCGCGCTCGACCAGCGGCAAGCCGCTTGCGCCGGCGCGCCGCGCCCTCGACGCCTCGATCGCGGAGCGCAGCCCCGCGATGACCGGCCGGAGGATCCTGGCAAAGGTCCACAGCGCGGCCACGCCGATCACGCCGGCACCAAAGAACCGCACGTCGCTGCGAAACACCGTCAGCGCGACCTTCTCCACCGAGCCAGCCATGCCGGAAGCAGCGGTCAGGATCGGCAGCACGACCCACCAGCCGATCGCGACCCCAGCCAGGATCGCCAACCCCGCCGACAATCCCACCAGATGGCCAACGCCCATCAGCGCCAGCGACAGGCTGGACTGGATCCCCGTGGCTCCCGAACCGGCGCGAAAGTACACGTCGGCCTCTTCGACCACCAGCCGGGTCTTGGTCAGCGCGAAAAAAGCCGCCGACACGATTGCATTGACCGTCATCACCACCAGTCCCTTCTGGCTTTCGGCATCGCCCGTGCGCGAGCCGGTGCCGACCCGCAGCACTTCGGCGGCGGCCACGCCTTCCGGATATGGCAGGTCGGTATTGACGACCAGCGCGCGCCGCAGCGGAACCGAGAACATCACGCCGAGGATGCCTCCGAGGCCCGTCACCAGGCACGAGGTCCAATAGGGAAAGCCGGTCCACCAGCCAACTATGACGAGGCCTGGCAGCACGAAAATGATCGAGGCCAGGGTGCCGGCCGCGCTGGCGACGGTCTGCACGATGTTGTTCTCGTAGATGCTCGACGACTTGAAAGATCGCAACACCGCCATCGAGATCACAGCGGCCGGAATCGAAGTCGCAAACGTCAATCCGACCTTCAAGCCGAGGTAGACGTTGGCCGCGGTGAAGGCGAGCGTGATCAAGCCACCGAGCAGGATCGCGCGAACGGTCAGCTCATATTGACCGTGGTCTTCGTAGACGGATTGGTTCAAGGTTCAGGCCCTCTCTCTTGTTGTGTGGCGTGACGTGGCTAGGCCGAATGTTTGCTATTTTCCCATGGTGCGGGAGCGGTCTGCGCAGTGCTACTCTCGCGCGCTCGTGCGCCGCCGATGGGCGGTGCCGGATGATCGAAGCTATCGGGTCGGAATAAAAAGCATACTTAATGGGAGAAAACGATGATTAGAACAAAGCGTTCGATTCTTACCGTGGCAATGCTCGCGATGGGTGTGTTGGGCTCCGCAACCGCGCTCGGCGCCGAAATCGATGTGAAGTTGTCGGGCGCGAGCGAAGTGCCGCCCGTCACGAGCGCTGGCAGCGGCTCGGGCAAGATCATGGTGGGTGACGATGGGGCCGTTTCGGGCAGCATCACGACCACCGGCATCCCAGGGATGGCTGCGCACATTCACATAGGAGCTGCCGGCAGCAACGGTCCCGTGATCGTTCCGCTGACGAAGGACGGCGACACCTACAAAGTACCCGCCGGCGCCAAGCTGAACGCAGACCAGCTGAAGGCGTTCAAGGCGGGCGAGCTGTACGTGAACGTGCACACCGCCACGAACAAGGGCGGCGAGATCCGCGGTCAGCTGAAGTAAGGCAGCAGGCGAGGGGCCGGACGGGGCCGTCCGGCCCGACTCGTCGGGCTGAATCAGGTCGGCGAGCAGAGCGCGTCGACCGTATAGGTCAGGCTCTCGTAGGAGGGCAGGTTGGCCTTGAGCCAGCCCGCCTCCAGGCGCAGATGCTCGAGCAGCTGCGGGTCGGCCGCGCCGAGCGGCTTGGCGACGGCTCCGGCCATATCGCCCGCATCGGCGGCGGTCGCCGCCAGGTTCAGTACGGCTGCCAGCAGCGAGAACTGCCCCGCCCGCAGCGGATCGGGGGCCTGGCGGAACGCATCGATCATCGGCATCGGAAGGGTCCACCGCCGGGCCAGCTCGGCAGTGACCTGCGGATGGCAGCAGCCGATCTTCTGGCGCTCCACCGTCATCCGCAGCCCGGGCCGCGCGCACTCGGCTTCGACGGCGGCCACCATGTGAGGGAGCTCGATCGCCATCAGGATCTGGCCCGAGCGCAACAGGAAGCCGGCCAGGTAGGCGCTGTCGGAGTCGAATCCCAGCTTGCGCCCGAGCCAGCGCGCATAGCCGCCGGTGGCCACGCAGTGGCGCCAGAAGCGAATCCGGTCGAAGCCCGGCATGCGCGGAAAGGCGCCGATCACGGTGGCCGACAACACCAGGTTGCGCATTGTCTCCAGCCCCAGCAGCACCGCCGCTTGGCGCAGGTTGGTCACGTTGCCGCTGTGGCCGTAGTGGGCGGAGTTAGCCTGTTTGAGGATCTTGGTCGCCAGCGACTGGTCGCTCTCGGCCAGTTCAACGATCTGGCGAAGGTCGATCTTCTCGTCTTCGAAGCTGTTGATCAGACGGCGCGCGACCTCGGGCATCGTGGGCAGCACGGTGCCTGCGGTGAAGAATCGATCGACAGCTCCCATCGGGGCCTTGGGTGAGTCGGACGCGCGCGCAACAGGGGATAGCCGCTAACGATAGCGAGGCGGTGCGAAGCAAAAACGTCGATTTGCGGCGCGAAGCGGCGTGATATGGCCCGCGCGCCCACCTTAAGGTTTGGCGGTGGCCAGCATGCGCCGGGGATCGCCGGGAAGGGCCGGCAATTTCAGGCGCCAACCTGGCTAGATGCCGCCCTGGCCAGTCGCGCCGAGCATCTGATGAACGTCATGAGCCATGACCGCGAGGAAGGCGGCCAGGCCGATATACGCCGCCCCGTAGGTCACCTTGTGCTCCATGCTGACCCCGTAGTAGGCGCGATTCTCCGGCGCCGAAGGGTCGTATCGCCACGCTTTCATCACTTGCGGCACCGCCAGGATCGCGATCAGCACGAGCACGGGGCTCGGGCGCACCAGGAACAGCCCCAGAAGTATTGGAACGCCGAGCAGCCACATTCTCGGGCTGATCACCGCGGTCACACGCCCGCCATCGAGCGGCGAGATCGGAATCAGGTTGATCAGGTTCAGAAAAAATCCGGCGTACGAAAGCGCCAGCAGCAATGGGCTGTTCAGCTGGCGTGCTGCGAAGTAGCACGCCAGCGCTCCGAGCGTCCCCACCAGCGGGCCGGCCAGGCCGACGTAGGCCTCCGTTTCGACGTCGTGCGGCAGGTCCTTCAGATTGATCCAGGCACCGACGAACGGAATGAACGTAGGCGCCCCCACGTCCAGCCCGCGGTGCCGCGCGGCGATGTAGTGGCCCATTTCATGGACAAAGATCAGCAACACGAATCCGACCGCATACGGCCAGCCGAACACCAGGCCGTAGGCGAAGATCGAGATCAGCATGCTCCCGCCGGTCAGCAGGACCTTGCCGAACTTGACGGACGTGAACAACAGCAGCAGCAGCTTCAAGCGGTATCCGTCGGAGACGCCGCGCTGGGTGGCGCGGCCTGTGCGGTGGCGGCCTGTGCGGTGGCGGCCAGTGCGGGGGTGACCTGTGCGGTGGTGGCCTGTGCGGTGGTGGCCTGTGCGGTGGCGGCCTGTGCGGTGGTGGCTGCTGCGGCAGGCTCTTTCTTCAGGCCAAGCCGTTTGCGCAGGGTGACCAGCACTGCCGCCACCGCCACGATGATCACCTTGGCGAATTTGACGACAAATGCGACGATCAAGGCGAGCAGGCCAAGCTTTTTCGCCGCCACGCCGGCGATCAGCGCTGCCAACCCGAATTCGGCCACATGGTCGGTGCTGGCGTTGAAATCGGCGTAGCGCTTGCCGTCGTTGAAGGTCAAACCGTCAAGCAGCGCAGCCGTCGATGGACGCAGCTCGGCGATGTGGGCTTGATCGGTGACCAGGTTCATCGACAGGTAACCCTCGCGGCCCAGCACCAGCGTCTTGTAGTTGACGCCGTCATCGCCGCCGGAAGCGGCGCCTTTTTCGCGATGACCGACGGACCAGACCATCTGGTGGCTGCCCGGCTCGTACTTCGGAGGTTGGATCCAGCCCGTGATCTCGATCTCGGGAAGACCCATCTGGGCCCGGCGCTTGTTGCCCTCGGCCGTGCCTTCGCGGATCTGATCGAGCAACTTGGCCGCATCCCAATCCTTGGCTTCGTCGTCCTTGATGTATCCGGCGGCCTGATAGCCGACGACGAAAAAGCAAAACGAGCGATCGCTCGTCTGGGGAACGATCAGGCCCTGAAAGCCGGGGTCGACCGTATTACCGACCGATTTCATCAACCGGCCCGCTTCGGCCATGGGAATGAACACGTCGCCGGCCGGAAGCTGCAGCTTGGCTTGCGCGCCGAACGGCAGCTCAACGGGCCCGTGTACCAGGGCCTTCATGGCCGCCTCGAAGGCAGCCTTCTGCTCGGCCTCGGGGTTTGGCGCCGGGGACTTTTCCTGTGCGCCCAACGGCAAGGCGACGGTCGAGAGCATGGCCGCGATCACCCATCGGGCGACCGATTGACCGAGGCGCGATCGATCTGTCCTAAACATAGCCTGCTCCGCGGGATCGCAACTGTGCGGGCCCAATCTACTGACGGCTCCTGGCAGGGTCAATCACAATTGCCGCGACCCATCTGTGCGGAAGAAAAAATATTTTTCGATTGCACCCGTCGTGATTGCGCGCGCAATTACGTCTTGAACCGCCGGGAGGCGGCCACCACCGACACCAGCAGCAGCACCGCCAGCACCAGTGTCGGGATATTGCCGTATCGGACGTACGGCGTGTGACCTTGATATCCGGTCACTTCGCCGCGCAGCGTGCCGATCAGGTTGAAGGGCAGCTGCGACACCACCCGGCCGTGCGCGTCGATGATCGCGGTGGCGCCCGTGTTGGTGGCGCGCAGCATCGGCAGGCCTGTCTCGAGCGAGCGCATGCGGGAAATCTGCAGGTGTTGCGGCAGCGCGATCGAATCGTTGAACCACGCCAGATTCGACAGGTTCAGCATCAAGGTTGGCTCGCGCGCCGGGTCGTGCCACGCGCGAATGATCTCGGCGCCGAACAGATCCTCGAAGCAGATGTTGAGCGCAATGCGCTGGCCGGTGAGCTGCATGGGAGGCTGGTAGGCGGCGCCCTGGTCCTGATCGCCGATCGGCATGTGCATCAGATCGACAAACCACCGAAAGCCGAACGGGATGTATTCGCCGAACGGGACCAGATGGTGCTTGCGATATTCCTGCGGCGCTTCCTGACCCTGCACCCCGAGCGCGCTGTTGAAATAATGGAAGCGCGGCTGCTCCAGGAAGATGCCGAACACCAGCGCCGTGCTGTGCTGTCCGGCGAAGCTAAGCAGGTCATCGCGAGTCTCGGGCGGCAGGTCGAGGAGCGGAACCCCGAAGGCCGACTCGGGCAGCACGATCAGGTCGGCGTGCGTGCCCGCTGGGTCGGGCAGCAGCGCCGAGTAGCGTTGCGCGGCAAGGGCGGTTCCCCCTTCGCTGAACTTCAGGTCCTGCGCGATATTGCCCTGGACCAGCTTGACCTGGATCGGTGCGCCGATCGGGTGGGTCCATTCGATCCGTTGCAACACCAGGCCACAGCCCAGGCACGTCAAGACGATTCCCAGCGCCCAGACGCGCGTGGCCAGGGCCACCTGCGATCGCGGCTGCACCAGCGCGACCAGTGCGCCGGCCACGGCCGCCGCGATCAGGCACAGGCCATAGGCGCCGAGCACCGGGGCAAACCCGGCCAAGGGCCCATCGGTGTGCGCATAGCCGCTGGCGATCCACGGCATGCCCGTCAACACCGTGCCGCGCAGCCATTCGGACAGCGCCCATGCGGCGGGCCACGCGAGCAGCAGGCGCAGCCCCGGGCGGTCGGAGACGCGGTACGCAACCCCCGCGGCCAGTGCGGGGTACAGCGAGAGGTAGCTGCAGAGTCCGGCTGTGGCGGGAGCGGCAGCCCAGAACGGCATGTCGCCGTGGTCGTGCATGCTGATGTACACCCAGTTCACGCCGCTGCAGAACCAGCCCAGGCCGAACGCAAAGCCGGCGAGCGCTGCGCGCTGCCAGGAGCGCTCGCGCTGGACCAGCGCGATCAGGACCGCCAGCGCCACCAGCTGCAGCGGCGGAAGATCGAACGGAGCAAACGAGAGCGTGTGGGCGACGCCTGCGAGTAGCGCGAGAAGCGGCGCCAGGAGCGGCGTCAATCGTGCGGCCGTGCGTCGACGG
>Ga0210394_10004910_pt1 | contig 15301 bp, 21 predicted proteins | sample IncBWC12MmetaG_FD_160121 | JGI IMG/M metagenome (GOLD analysis project Ga0210394, IMG submission 160121) | Forest soil microbial communities from Barre Woods Harvard Forest LTER site, Petersham, Massachusetts, United States - Inc-BW-C-12-M | ecosystem: Environmental > Terrestrial > Soil >... | reverse complement strand
TGGTGGAATTTATCGACTGAAGTCATTATCGGGTGAGGCATCACTTAGGTAACGACATTCATAGCTTGGTCAGCCGTTCATGTGAAAGCGTCCGGTTGCAAACGTTTACATGGATGAATACTTTTTCTATAGCAGGGAGAATTGGATTCAAGTCAGCCTCATAAACTGACCTCCGTGGGTCCGAATCCCACCTCTGCTACCAATGCGATGCTGGCGTAATGGCAGCGTCTTTGTTTTCCAAACAAAGGGTATGAGTTCGACTCTCATGCATCGCTCCACTGCCTGACCACTTAGGGTGAAGGTGCTACCGGTCGCCAACAATCGGAACAGAAATGAGTCCGTAAAGTGCGGTTAAACGAGATAATCGAGCGACAGAGAATCTCATTTGCGGTTTTCGTACATTGGCAGTACGAATGCTTGCCAAGCATTAAAGGCGGGTTCGATTCCCGCAAGCCGCTCCAATGGATAGAAGTAATAAACGAGTTATTGAATGGCGTCGTAGAATGAAGGTAAAGGCTGTAGCTTACCTTGGTGGTAAATGCATAAAATGTGGATACGATAAATGTATTCGAGCGTTGGGGTTTCATCATAGAGACCCTGAAATGAAATTGTTTAGAATTGGAAGCGGCTGTCCGAAACGATGGGAACTAATTAAAGCAGAATTAGATAAATGTGATTTGTTATGTGCTAACTGTCACATGGAAGAAGAGGATAAAATTTATTGGGGTGTGGCTCAATCGGTACAGCAGGCGACTGTTACTCGCCCATATGACGGTTCGAATCCGTCTGCCCCAGCCAATGGTGACGTAGCATAATGGTAGTGCGCTTCCCTGTCACGGAAGAGTGTGGGGGTTCGATCCCCCTCGTCATCGCCAATGTTTGATAATAAAAAGTACCAGAAAAACTGGTACCAAAGCAATAAAGACAACCTTAAGAAGCGAGCGATTTCTCGACGGGCGGAAGTATCAAAAGAGAATCGAGAAAATTTAATCGCTTATTTACGAGAACACCCGTGCGTCGATTGTGGAGAGAAAGATATTATCGTTTTGCAATTCGATCATGTTCGTGGGACTAAGCGTCGAGATATATCGTACATGATTTGTGCTGGCTTTCGATGGGATACTATTCTTAAAGAGATAGAAAAGTGTGATGTTCGTTGTGCTAACGACCATCTGCGTAAGACAGCTAAGCAACAAAGTCATTTTAATTTTTTGAACCTATAGTTCAAACGCATAGAACGCTCGTCTTCTAAACGAGGTATTGGGGTTGGATTCCCCATAGGTTCTCCATTTTGGTCCTATCGTCTAATGGAAAAGGCGCTAGTCTTCGAAACTAGTTATGCGGGTTCGAGTCCTGCTAGGATCGCCAACATCGGAATGGGATGGTTCTTACAACCGTCTTATAAACGGTCGCACTAGATCGGTGCTTGTTGAGGGTTCGATTCCCTCTTCCGATACCAGACGGTCTATAATTCAACGGCTAGAAGCGCCGCCTCTTAAGCGGCAAATCTGGGTTCGAATCCCAGTAGACCGACCAATGGCCTCATCGTCTAACGGCAAGGATGCGTCGTTCTCAACGATGCGACAAGGGTTCGATTCCCTTTGAGGCTGCCATAAGGTTGACAATAATTTCGTTAAGGTTGTCAATCCTCTGTGTTAAGGTTTACAATGGCCTGATCTTCTAATGGCTCAGGATGCTTCCCTTTCAAGGAAGCGATGAGGGTTCGACTCCCTCTCGGGCTGCCAGTTTAAAATTTAGGCGACTAGCTCAACGGTGGAGCACTTGTCCTACAAACAAGGGGTTCGGGGTCCGAGTCCCCGGTTGCCTACCAACGCATGGAATGCCGAATCGGTCGAGGCGAGCGTCTGCAAAACGCTTCTTAGTGAGTTCGAGTCTCACTCCGTGCTCCATACTTCTCTAAAGATAGCATCTTTAGATTGACAGCCTTCGGGCTGTCTACGATTTATAGGCTGGTAAGACAGTGGTAGTCTGCTCGTCTCCAAAACCTGAAACGGGGGTTCGATTCCCTCCCGGCCTGCCAGTTAAGCAATGCACGAGACAGAGTAATTAGCAAGCCTGTCTTGGAGTTTAAAACATTAGTCAACGACTTCAAGGAGTCACGACGATGAATAAGATAGAAGCAAGAAGTGCTCGTATCGCCCAACAATTGGGTATGTCTCACGGTGCCGCAGCGAATAGGCTTCGTAAATTAGTTCTTTTTCGTCAACTTGAGAAGCATCAAGAAAACGTTTGTGTAAAATGTGAAGAGAAGATTCTTACAGCCGAAGACCTGAGTTTAGAACATATTCAGCCGTGGGAAGGTAGAGAAGCTTCGTTATTTTGGGATTTAGATAACGTCTCTTTTTCGCATACAGTGTGTAATAAACCACACATTCGGCACGGTGGAACTCCTAATCGGATGCAGTCTCCAGAAGGTATGTCTTGGTGTAATGAACATAAAGATTTTCTACCTATAGATAAGTTTAACAAACGTCCCGGTAGATGGAATGGCCTTAGGCACACGTGCTCCGATTGTGAAATAAAGTATAAACAAGAAAATAGATTGGACGGTTGACAGAAAGGCTATTGTACTCGTTTGCTAAACGAGAGTTAACCGAAAGGTTATGCGTGTTCGAGTCACGCACCGTCCGCCAGTTGTGGATTAGAGCAGGCAATGGTGCCTAACCGTCTTGAAAACGGAGACAACTGAAAGGTTGACGGGGTTCGATTCCTCGCTGATCCGCCAAGAATGGAAGATAGCGCTGAATGGTCGGCAACTATCTCGAAAATAGTGACACGTGAAAGCGTGACAGTGTTCGATTCACTGATCTTCCGCCAATGGATCACAGGTGTTAGCGGCAACATACTCGCCTTTTAAGCGATGGGTTGACGGTTCGAGTCCGTCGTGATCCACCAGATTTAAATATTGCCTTGTCGTTCAATCGGCAGGACCCATGTCTTTGAAACATGGTATCTTGGTTCGAATCCAAGCGAGGCAGCCAGAACAACATATTGCCCGATAGTGCAACTGGTAGCACGCTGCTCTCTGAAAGCAGAAGTCTAGGTCCGAATCCTAGTCAGGCAGCCATCCATCCCCACGGAAACGAATCCGTGGCCCCCACTTCTCTCGGGAAGTGGGTTTTTTATTTTCCAGACCCGGCGTGGACAATCCCACCGAGCCTCTTCGGAGGTTTTAATGTGGGAGCGAAAATGTCCACGTTGCGGCAAGATATTACGAAAGCCACGGGCTGGCGACGGTATTGTCAGATGTGTTTGTGGGTGGTTGTGGCGTTGATCGTTAGAGTTTATATCTGGAAGAGGGAACATTTTCGATGAAAATTAAAGCGATGTTCCTATCCTTGTGTTTAGCTGTTTCAGCATTTGCAGCCGCTCCTCAGTTTTTTATTCAGGGATCGACAAGTTGGGAGCGTGATCGATTGACTCAGATGGAGCAACGATTGAATTTTACGAGAGAGCCTATGACTTCGACATGGGAAGTTATAATTATTCCTGGCGACGAGTTTAGAGATAACACTCGGAAGTTTAAGGTGAATACCGATACCGCTTACACGATATTAGGATTACGTCAGACATACATCAACGAAGATTATCTTGTGTATGGTGAAGACTCCCAAATAAGACAGACTTTGGCTCACGAAGCTGGTCACTTGATTTGTCAGTGTGTTTCTGAAGAGAAGGCTAACGATATTGCTTATCAGTTGCAGTTTAAATAAATTTGCTAGTGTAGCTTAAAAGAGTAGGTGAATGCTTTGCAGCGGGGAAAGCCGTAGCCGTGCGGACAGAGAACGGCGGCTCATGCAAGGGGCACCGAAATGAATACACCTGTTTCTAGGACAGGTAAAGCAGCAGGCTTTTAACCTGTTGATTGTCGGTGTGAGTCCGACCGCTAGCTCCCGTCTGTAGTTAAATCATCCGACTTTAATTTGGGTTGCTAGTCGGACAACCGTTAAAGGTGACTCATGACTTACAAGAAGAACTTTGTAGTTGCAATAAAGGTGAACGGTAAGATTCTCCGAGAGAGTGCTGAAGAAGTACAGCTTCCGTTTGGAAGCGAGTATTCAATCTTGTTAAAGAATCTGAATCCTGTTCGAGCGATGGCTCAGATATCTATCGATGGAAAGGACGCCACAACGTGGTTGATTCTTCCGGCGAACGGCACAGTAGAAGTCGAGCGATTTTTGCGAGCAGATAATCTGAAGCAGGGTAATCGCTTCAAGTTTGTTGAGCGAACCGAGCAAGTCGAAGCCCATCGTGGTATTCAGCTTGAGGACGGTTTGGTTCGAGTCGAGTTTAAGAAAGAGAAAGTGTTCGAAGCGCCGAAGGTGGTTGAGCATCATACCTACCACCATCATTATGATTACGATGGACCACATCATCCGTGGTACCCGTATCGTCCATATTGGTATAACACGAATTACTGTGGAACGTTAGCTAGTTCTAGTTCTGGTGGTTCTACGGGTGTTACTCGCTCATTAGGTATGTTGAATAAGAGTCTGCCTAATGTACAAGCGCAGAACATGATGTTGTCGGCACAGTGCATGAAGTCAGCAGACGAGAACACCGCTGGCATCACAGCGCCGGGTAGTCTGAGCAATCAAGAATTCATCAATGCATCCGGGTTCCAAACGGAAGCATCAGAAGTGATCACACTGAAGTTGACGGGCCACAAAGGTCCATTGAAAGTTCAGAAGCCTTTGACTGTCGATATTCGGGCCGTTTGTCAGACCTGTGGTAAGCGGGCGAAGGGATCGGCAAAGTTCTGTTATGGTTGTGGAACGTCTCTTCAAATAATCTAAAGCTTAACCGGTTATGAGCCGGTCGGAGTCCTTCGGGACGATAAGGGGTTGACCAGCGCCTCGGCGTGAGCCAAAGGCTGGCAAAATTTCTTATGTCAAACGTCGTGGTGATGCCCACATTGAAGCGGCCAGAATTCTTGGCGCTCGCTCTTGAGTCTATCGATAGGGCTGAACAGGCACCAGATGATGTGCGAATTTATATCGATTTTGATGATCGATATAAAATAGCAGATCAAGTCGAGTACGTTCGGGATAAGTATCTGCCTCGGGCAACTATTTATCAGGCAAAAGCACACGTTAAAGCACCTAGCGGTTGCTGGAACATTTTAAACTCTATGAAAGGCGGCTATGAATCTGGAGCCGACCTGATCTTCTTTATTGAAGAGGATGTGAGAGTTTATCATGATTATTTCAAGTGGTCTATCGAAGCACAGCGTAGCGGATGCTTCGCTACGTCGGGCCGGTTCATTAAAAGATACGGCGAGAACTATTATACTAATCCCGGCGCTTCATTTAGACGTGGCAGTCTTGCTTTGGTCGTTCCTCATATTAATGACGATTTTTTCTCTGATCGCAGAGCGTATCTGACTCGGACATTCGGAGCGTTTGAAGGGGCTAGTGATTTGGATGACGGCCTGATTCGTCACGTTATGTGTTCAGTTAATGGGTTTGTAGAGCACCCGGATACCCCTAAAGTTGTCCATCAGGGTTTCCATATGTACGGCAAAGCGGAACAGTGGCGTACGACCGGTGGTATACAAGACAGGATTACACAGTTAAGAGAGATGTTAAATCGTCTCGATCCTTTACAGCAAGGTCTCAGAGATTTTGAACCGTTTTTAGATGAAGAATATATCTAATTGAGGCACACCATGGGTTGCAACAGTTCTTTAGGATTAGCTCTTAATGGCCAATTAAGTGCTATTTTTGGATACGCAAAGAATTTGTTTGTCGGAACTTCAAATGTTACGGTGCCGGGAATCGGTACTGAGGCTTCTTCAGGAAAATTTCCGTTTACTCCTAGCGGTAGTTTTCAACTACGTGTGTATCTGGTAGATACTTTGGGTGTAGATTTGAATTTTACGCTTAAGAATTTGACAACAGGTTTTTCATCTTCTGGAACCATCATAGCGGGTAATTATTTGGCAGATACCTCGGGCAACGTTTCTTTTAGTGCTGGTGATCAGATGGCAGTTATTTTTAGTCTATCTAGCGGCGCTCAGGTTATCCCGTTTATTCAATGGGATTCTAAGTGAGAATTTTGATAGGTATTCTCAGTTGCAAACGAGACCAAGAATACCATCAGCAGGCCCGTGAAACGTGGCTTAAGAACTGCCCCGTAGATTATAAGTTTTTTATGGGGAGTTCAACTATAGAGTTGGATGAGATTAAGGTTGAAGCACCCGATTCTTCAAAACGACTTTATAAGAAAATACAGAAGATAGTCCGGTACGCTGTCGAGCAGGATTACGACTTCTTATTTAAATGCGACGTGGATACGTATGTTCATGTTCCTAGGTTATTGAAGTCAGGTTTTGAAAAGCACGATTTTTCAGGATACAATGGGGCTTATGGCGGAAGTGGTTATTGGCTAAGTCGTAGAGCCATGCAAGTTCTTTTAGATAGTCCGTCCATAGATTGGTGTCCGACAGAGGATGGGTGGGTATATCATTCTTTAGTTAATAAAGGTATTCTTCCTTTTCAAGACAAGAGATATCACTCATTGACAAGTGAAGGTCCTACTTCTGAGAACGATATAATTACCGTTCATTGGTATTCGGACCATAGTTATAATCCTGAACGAGTCATCCGATCAAAAGAGCGTTTGAGTTTAATTCCTGCCTATTATGAAAAGGCTAAGGATATAAAAGAGTTTTAGGGTGCCATCGGTATCCTAAGAAATACAGAGATGGCACAACGTGTCGTCCTGAATAAGAATCACCGGAGCGAAGAATAGCCGTAAGGCCAGTTTCGTAGCCAGTGAGAACACAAAAGGATGGTTTTAACATGCAGACAGTATCAAATTTGCTTTTAAATGGTAACACTCCCGTTACAGTTGGCGGAACTGGAATAACAGCCAAGTTCTTCCCTTCTCTACCGGGTCCGTCAATTAACGTGGCTTCAGCGAAGGTTGGATATGTTTACCCTCAGGGAAATAACGCTTCCAACAACCAGAAGTTGCACGTGATTGCGTGCGGTAACGTAACAGTTGATCCGACAATTGCTTGCCCAACATTCCGTGTTGAATTAGTGGCAACAAAGGATTATTTGATTGCGGCTCCAGTTTACACTTCAATTGCCGATTCTACAGCAGAAGCACCGGGCGAAATTTCCGGTGACGCTACAGCGACTCAGCCATGGTCTATCGATTCGTGGCTACAGGTCGATGGAACTGGAACAGTAATGCAGGGTTACTCCTTCATTATGGTCGGCGGTGAGTTGGACGTTGTTCCTACAGTTGGTTCGGGATTGAGCAACACATTCCTGATCAACGGTGGCGCTGGTCAAGGTATGATCGGTGGTCCTGAACCGGGAAGCGCTCCATTTGCTTTGGCTGTTCGAGTAACATTCGGTACAACAGGCGCTGGTAACACAGCTTCCATGTATCAGTTTGCACTAGAGCAGTAAAAATTTCGTTCTGGCATTCTGGAGTGCCGAAAGACGCTCCGAGATGTAAGTTCGATAACGCCTGTGGAATTCAGGGCAGCACCGTGAAAGTCGGATGCTTAATCTTGGGACCCAAAATCATGTTCATTAACCCCGGCGGATACGAGCACTATGCGCCGCACGCAATAGCCACATCATTAGGTGGCCTTCTTATCTGGTTCGCTAAGTATGTTGGTCGTTCTGTTAAGGATGAGTGGAAAGATACTAAGGAAAAACTTAACGCTATTGCCACTACGACACAAGTTCAAGCGGAAAATCATCTTACAACTATTCAGCAAAACACTGCAAAATCAAATGATTTGTTAGAAAAGGTTGTTGAAGGCCAAGCTGAGATGAACGGATTTTTGAAAGGCGCTTTCAGAGGATAACATGCCAGCAGTTTCTAAAGCACAACGTGTAGCTATGGCGATTGCCGAGCATCACCCTGAAAAATTATATGCGAGAAATAAAGGGCTGAAGAAAATGTCGCATGAGCAGCTTCATGACTTTGCGTCAACTTCTGAGAAGCACCTTCCGTCTTATAAGGCGGCTCACAAGGCACGGAAAAATGGCTAAGTCGTGGCTTAAAATAATCGGGAAGTTGAAAAAGTTTATTTCTGACGTAGGCCCAATTTGGCCTAAGAGTACGGATTTGGCGGGGTACGCTGAAAACGGCCCGTATTATTGTGGCATGTGCGAATATCTTAAGGGCATGAAGCAAGACAAAGTTTTTAAAGATGAGGACGGCCAAGGCCGCTGTCTCCAAGCAGTTATGTTGGCCGATCCACAAGTTAAAAAAGACTCAAAAGGTTTGCCTATCGTAAACATCGAAAAGGGATGTTGCGAATTTGTCGAAGCCTTTAAGAAAAAAGATTAGGAGATTAATATGTCAGATTATGCAAAGGACCACAGTCCGAAAAGAGGTAACAAAGTTAGCGTGGTTCCGGCTTCGGCTGGAACGTCCGCTGGATACGGTCATGACGCCGATATCGATCAGGCTGAGGGCAACAGTGGTATGAATTCTGGTGAAGCAGTTAAGGACGCTAAGCATCAGCGGGGTGCTAGAGCCGCTGCTTTGGATAACTGGCACCGTGGTGTCACTGGCGGTCACGCTGCGGATGGCGCACATGACAGAAAGCCAACTAAGCAGCACACAGGTCACAAACCTTATCACAAGCCGAACGCATCAGCCCATGGAAATGGGATGGCTATGTGGCAAGAAGGCGTGAACAGTAAGCACGACGAGAAGGGCGAGCACGCCGTTCCCGATCAGTTCAATAATCAGTAATCGGGAGAATTTTCATGGCTAAGAAATCGCACAAGTATTCTCACACGCACATCACACATCATGCGGATGGCTCACACTCGATTCATCACGAACACGAGGAAGGCAAGCACAAAGATTACGCCCGTGGTGATCATGATGGAATGATGGACGGTATGATGGAGCACACATCCGAGCCGGATGAAGCAGAAGGCGCAGCCGAAGCCGGTAATCACGGTATAGACGAAGCGGAAGCAGCGAAGGCTGGTATTCCGATGCCTAAACCAGCGGGAGCATAATCATGGCTAAAAACCCGTCTCTTTATAGAGCCTTGCATAAGCTGCGAAAAGGCGGATTGCACAGAGCACTTCATGTTCCTGAGGGAGAGACAATCCCCAAGTCGAAGATCGAAGCTGCTACTCACAGCAAAAATGGACACGTTCAGAAAATGGCCAATTTTGCTAAAACAATGTCGGGATTCAAACACTAATGACTAAGATAGACCGAGTTTTCGACGCACTGATTAACAAGTTTCATACGATCCTTGGTAGTGCGTGGGCGGCAGCATTGCTTGTATACCGCTGGAAAACAGGTAACGATATCGGTCCTGGTTTAACTAACGTGACGTATGTCTTTTATGGATTTCTTTTGGGTCATGCGTTTACTTACCAAAAATACCCCGATCAAGATCATCAGTAAGCGTCGAGCAGAGGGCCGCACTAAGCGGGCGACGTTAAACCATGCTCTGTTGGACTAAGACAGATGAAACGTATATTAGCTTTGGTTGCGGCTTTAATCCTCGCTCTTACGCCCCTGTACGCTAAACCCGATGTAACAGAGGCTAAGGTTCCAGTAGTTTCTAGGGAAGTCGAACATTCTTCTGTCGGTGCAATCTTCATGACAGCACCGGGGGAAGAACGTAGATTTATTTGCAGCGGTTCTGAAATAGGAAGTGACAGCGAGGGTAATGGTATCTTCTTGACCGCTCGTCATTGTGTCTGGAATTCGGATAGTAATGTGTTTTATCCAAACGAAGAAGTTTCGTTTAGCGACGACGAGAAAGGTCCATTTTATTCAACTAAGTTGTACGCTATTTCTCAGACAGATGATCTAGCTCTTTTGATTGTTATTAATGCTGGTGGTATTCCGACACAGGTGTTAGAAGATGAGCACGCTTTAAAAGCGGGTGATCCTGTCGAAAATATCTCATTTCCGTATGGTATGGGAAAGCTTGAATTTCACGGTAATTTTGTATCTTCGATTTTTCCTAATTTTCCTAAAGCTTTTTTGGATGGAGTTCCACAGTGGCGATACACGATGCCGGTCGATATTACAATTGAGCCGGGATCGAGTGGTAGTCCGTTATTCGATTCTAAGACTCATTGTGTTGTAGGTGTCATGGTTGGGTTATTCAATCCGGGCGCTTTGACCATAGCAGAACCCGTTAGTCGTCTTTTAGAGATGACGGCACATTTGGATGAAAATACTCCTGAGGCTTTTATTAAAGCTCACCCGATTCAAGACCCAAAAGTACAGGACCCCACCGACAATACTGGCGTAGACGAATAATCGTTCTTTGTTGGTTTTTAGTGGGGACGTGGCTCATCATAAGGATTAGAAGATATGTTAAAGGCCGTCGCTTACTTCGTCCGTCACGGTAGCACTGAGTTAAACGATGCGGGAAAGTTTCGTGGCCCTATAGACGCTTCGTTGGACGAGAAGGGAAAAAATCAGGCCGAAGAGTTAGCAAACTTTTTCAAAGGTAGAAAGTTTAGCGCAGCTTATCATAGTAGCAAAAAACGAACTAAGCAAACTATCGATCCTATTTTAGAAGGATTAAAATCCAAAGTAAAGCCGAAGATGGTTAAGGATTTTGATGCTTTTAATGTCGGTGAATTAGCTGGTAAACCTAAGGACGAAGAGAATTTAAAGAAGATTCGATACTACCAAGCGAATCCGGGCGAGAAAATTCCAGGCGGTGAACGTCTGAACGATTTTAGAAAGCGAACGGACCCTAAGATCATGATGGTTATCCACAAGGGTGAATCAAGTAAGTATCCGGCTTTAGCTGTGGTACACAGTTCGATAATTCATGAGATATCCCAATTGCTTCATGGGGACCACAATAAAGTTAAAGTGGCTCCGGGTGGAGTTGTCGGTATCTACAAAGACGATCAAGACTTGTCGGGTTATAAAGCCATCGCTTTGTTGAACGAGATAAAACATTCTGAGGATATGGTGAGCTAATGGCAGACGATATTACAGAGGCGAAACGAGCATCTGAAGTGGCACTTCGTCCGGGGAAAACAGCCCCGACTCCGGTTCCTTCCGGATTGCGGAATGAGTATTCTGACGCCTCTTACACGATGGTAAAGAAACCCGAGGCTAAGCCTAAGGGTGAAACCGCAACGTCGCTTGACTGGAACGCACAGCAGCGAAAGGTAGCCGAGCAGTAACATGCCTGACATGACCGGTCTTACAAAGAATCCGCTGGAGGCAGCCGAGACTTTTGATAAGACTTTAGAAAAAGATACTTTTACGAATCCGAATATAATCGCTAACGAATATTCGAATGCACCCTACTCCATAATTAAGAGATGGGGCAATGCAGAAAAGAAACCAGTTTTAAAACCAAAGTCGGACGGTTCATTGATACCTTCGGCTTAATGTCGAGGATCAAATGGCTAATAACGCTGAAGAGAAAAGAGCTGAACGACAGTACAGCACAGAGAGAGCAGCTAGATTAGGCTTTGATCTTTCGCAGAGAGACAGCGCTCCTTCGAATTTTGTGACGTTGGAAAATCAGTTTATTCGGGATGTGCTTGCACCCTTTGATGAGGCTGAACTTCCTTTAGCGGATGTGGGTACTCTTGGAAAGCTTGAGAAACGGTCAGAGAGTTTGAGTTGGACTCAGTTGGGCCAGCTTTACGTAGGCCGGGATGAGTGGCTTGCTTCGGAAGAAGAGGAAGAAGAGGACGACGTAGTACGCAAGGTCGGTCGCCCCAAGGGTTCGAAGACTAAGAAGTCTAATACCCCAAAGCCATTGGATTCAAAGATTCTCGGTGCTTATCGTAATTTTAAAGAGTGGCTCGATCTTCGGGATAAAGCTAGAAAGGATTTGCTTTTCCTAGGTATAGATATTCTACGCCACGACTTCGTGCGCCGGGTTCATCAACAGATAGCCGATACGTATGTTCAGAAGAATTTTGATGGAATATACTACAAAGGTTACACTATCGGTGATGTTCATAAAGCTATCGATCATCAAGAACGATTTGATGAAGTAGGACAACCTACAAAAGAATCCTTGATTTTGGATTCCCGTGGACATTTTAAATCGACACTGAATCGGGTTGATTGCATTCAGTGGATGATAAATGTCCCTGATATACGAATTCTTATCATGACAGCCGAAAAGAAATTAGCCTTCGCTTTCATGAAAGCTATTAAGGGTTATCTTTATCTAGCTGAGCAAGGAACGCCGACAGATTTTCACCTATTGTTTCCTGAGTACGTCTTGCGGAAAGCCGCTGGTCGAGCGAATACACCCATTCTTTTGCGATGCAGAAAGCACAGTCAAGTAGAGCCTACCCTGTGGGTTAACTCTATCGATTCTGGTTTGTCTGGTTGGCACTGTGATATCAAGAAGAACGATGATGCTGTTAACGATAAGAATTGTTTGACTATTCAAACTAGAGAGTCGTTGAAAGATCAGATAGACAACAGTTCGAACCTAGTTGACGGTCATGGGTTTACAGACAGTATTGGAACGAGATACTTCCCTGACGATTGGTATGGTTCTCGTATAGCTATTCGAGACGAGAAGCCGTTGAAGTATTTTTGCCGTGCCTGCTGGATTGTTAAGCCGGGATTTGAAGGCCTACCGTTAAAACAATTGACGGAAGACATGGTTGTCTTGGCTTTTCCCGAGTTGTCTAAGAATGCTTTTCAGGTTTTGCGTGGTAAGCTTCTCGACAACGAGAAATTGTTCCGTTGTCAGCAGTTGAATGAACCGGCTTTGGAAGCTGAAGATTCTTTTAGAGTCACATTCACTGAGGATGCGCTGCGTAAGCATTTGTATCCTATGACTTCGGCTCCTGAAGAAGGAGATATTTTTATCGCATGGGATTGGGCGTTAACACACAATAAGAATTCGGATTATTCGGTTGGTGTGGCGGCTCGAAGATATAATAAGGACGGGCGGTGGGGAATTGCTATTCTTGACGTTCGTTTCGGGCGATGGACACCTTCTGAGCTAGCGCAGCAGATAGTCCGGATGGATAAAGATTGGAATCCTCGGCAAACGTTGATTGAGAAAACTCCTAGTTCTGAGTTGCTTCAGATCGAATTAGATCGATGGTACAAACGTTTGGATGTAATCCCGAGAATTTGGTGGAGACAGCCTTCCGTAGAGCCGGATGCCAAACGGAATCGAATTAAGCAGTTAGAAATTCTGCTTACTAACGATTTACTTTGGTTCTGTTTCGGTCCTTGGAACGATGAAGCTTTTACTCAACTCACTCGGTACACAGGCGAGAGAAAGAACCGGGGAAGAAAGGATGATATCCCCGATGCTATGTCTATGTTGTATTTCTTTCTTCCTACTTATACGCCGTCTGTAGAAGATATAGTGGCTCAAGAAAAAACTAAAGAGTTGCAGCGAATAGCTGTGGCTCAAGCTGATTTTCACAGAAGAATTTTTGGTGGATGGGGTGATCCTACGCCATCGTCACATTCGGAACCAGAACAAGTGCAACCTTCTAATGATCCCCGAAATAAAATTTTCGGAGGAAACGGGATGCATATTTAAGAGGAAAATTGAATGGCCTCAATCGGAGCATCACCGGGCACTAGTCAAGCTGCGCCCGACGAAATTTCCAAGCTGTATGTCGAGCCTGCTGGAGAGATTACTCCGGACAATACATATGTGGATGAAGAAACTCACATCCTCATGATGCAGGCTCAAGCAGCTATAAAGTTGGTTCTAGACGATTGCGCTTCAGCCGATAATTATATCAATCTTAATCAGTGGCCTTCGGGATGGACCTTATCCGATACGTTGTATCAGTCTCCTGCTGCAAGCACAGCTTTCGATGGAGGCAATACAGCCCAAGCCAACGTTCCGAAGTTCATGGTTTCGAATCACATTAGTGCGATTGTACCTAAGGTGATGGGTGGAATCTTTTATGAGAAGCCGCCGTTTGAGTTGCGTCCTAGACCTGGAACAACACAAGATATAGTCGAGGCTAAGAAAGCCCTTTTCACAACTCAATTGGACATAATGTGTTTTGAAGAAGAAATTGAGTTAATGGTTGAGCATATGTCCCTGTTTGGAACGGGGATTATGAAGTGGGGCTATACCGAGTATAAAGAAAAGAGACCTGTCTATAGCAGAAAACAAAAGACTGGAAAGTTTGTCGGCGCTACGAATGAAGTTGAGCCTATTCATACAGCCGAGTCAGATCAATTTGTTAAGACTATAGAGGAGATTCTTCATTCTCGACCGTGGATTAAGTTCTGCGATATTAGAACAGTTTTGGTCGATCCAAGTTGCCGTGTAGGAGATATCCGAAAAGCAAAGTGGGTTATCTACCGAGATTACGCAACATTTTCAGATTTGGATCATCTTCGAAACGTTCCCGGTTATGATATACCGAATGAAGATGCGTTGCGGGCACTGTATTTCAGTAAGCCTACGTCTGGACCGGACAACATAACGTTGACTATTCCGGAAGGTATGTATGGATATTTGCAGCACGCTGTTCCTCGAAGTTACAAGACTTCGGCTAACCCACAAGAGACTCCTATCGAAATTCTTGAGCGTTGGGATAAGGAACGAGTTATCGTGATCATGACTTTTAATGGTCACAATATTTTGATTCGTAACGAAGTTAACCCTTACGGAAAGATTCCGTTCTTATCAGCAAATTGGAGAAACATTCCTGATTGCTTCTACGGTCAGGGTCTTGGAATCTTGATCGGTTCGGAGCAATTGGTTGAACAGGGCGTTACAAACCTTTCGCTGGATTTGATTTCGTTCTGTTTGCAGCCACCGGCTGTGCGTAAGAAAGGATTTAATACTCCGACTCAAAACACACGATGGAAGCAGGGCGGTATCATCGAAGTAGATGAGGATGTGGATAAGGCGTTTAAATTTTTGGAAATGCCTCCTCCACCGTCGGCTGCGTATCAAGCGATTGCCCAATCGCAAGCATCAGGTGCGGCATCGTCGGGTGCTAACGAACAGGTTGTTCAGGGTGCGGCTTCGGCAGGCATCAAGTCAACTGGTATGCGTTCGGGAACCGGAGCGGCTGGCGTTATTCAGGCCAATGCATCTAGATTGGATAATCCTATCGGGCGAGTCATCCGGCAAATATTCGAACCATGGATAAAAATCATGGACGAATTGGACAACGAACTTTTGCCTACATCAGTCTTGAATAGAATCTTGGGCGACAAGATGGGCAAGGATTTCGCTAAGACTATCGATCATATCGATTTTAGAAATGCTCAGATGGAGTACGAAGTGTTGGCTGGTTCTCACTTAGGAGCTAAGAGAGAAATGGCTCAGTTC
>Ga0210394_10004909_pt1 | contig 15301 bp, 14 predicted proteins | sample IncBWC12MmetaG_FD_160121 | JGI IMG/M metagenome (GOLD analysis project Ga0210394, IMG submission 160121) | Forest soil microbial communities from Barre Woods Harvard Forest LTER site, Petersham, Massachusetts, United States - Inc-BW-C-12-M | ecosystem: Environmental > Terrestrial > Soil >... | reverse complement strand
TGCGCTGGCCCGCGGCGGCGCCGGCAAGCGCCAGTGGCCCGCTGTCCGAGAAAAATTTCGTGTTGACAGGATCGCTCGTGTCGATGACGCGCGATGCGGCAACCGATGCCATCGTGCAACGCGGCGGAAAGGTCGTGGGCAGCGTCTCGAAAAAAACGGACTATGTTGTCGCGGGGGCGGAAGCGGGATCGAAGCTGAAGAAGGCCGAGCAGCTCGGCGTTGCGGTGCTCGACGAGGCGGCGTTTTTGAAACTGTTGAAAAAGTAGCCCCTAGGCCGAGAGATTGAGTTGCTGTGTCAGTCGCCTGAATCTTGCTTGCTCGCGTATCGCGTCATACGCGGGGAATACCAAGGCAGATCCCAAGAACGGGTCGCGTTCAGCCAACGCTCTTTCCAGCCATTCAAAGCCGGCGGCTGTTTCACCCACGCCAAGGTAGGTCCACGCAATTGGCAACGCGGCACTGTAGCCCTTCTCGCGACGGGCCTCCAACCCGCGGATCACGCTGCGGGCTTCGAGGGTGTGTCCCAGCACTCCGGCAACGTAGCCAAAGTAGCCCTCCCCCAGGGGCAGCCCGTCGTTGAGCTTTCGGCCCATAGTTGCCATGCGCCAGGCTTCTTCCTTCAGCCTCAGCGCCGCCAAGGACAGGGCCAGATAAAAATACGTGTATGGCGAGTCTGGCGCCAGCTCGATGGCGATGCGGCCGCAGCGGACAGCCTCCTCGTAGTGGCGCGCGTAAAAGTTGGCCTGCAGGAGACGGAAGTTCGCCATCAAATCCAGCGGCTCGAGCTCGACGGCTTTGGCGGCATGCAGCAAGGCTTCGTCATGCCGGCCGAGAAAACTGCAAAGTACCGGGTACGCCATGTGCGGAAACGCATTCGCAGGCTCCAGGCTGATCGCCCGCCGATGCGCCTGTTCAGCCTCGGCCCAGCGCCACTGAAAAACTCGCAGCATTCCCAAGGTGCTGTGCAGGCTTGGTGAATTCTCGTCCAGCGCCAGTCCCTTCGAGAGCAACTCTTCCGCCTCAGGAAGCGCAGTGAGCGGAGGCAACGCTCCATACGCTGCGCTCACATTGTAAAACATTGCCGCGCCGTAGTAAGGCTCGGCGTAGCCGGGGTCCAGACGGATTGCCTCTTGCAAGTACTCGAAAGCGCGCCGCACATCGTCCGGCCGTCGCTTCTTGAGAAGGTGGGTTCCCTTCAGGTACTGCACATACGCTTTTACGTCGGTTGGGCGTTTTTCTCGAACCTGAACGGCGAGTCGAACGTGCAACGCCTGCGCTACGGCGGCGCAAACCTCATCCTGGATGCCGAATAGGTCCTGCAAATTGCTGTCGAAGCGCTGTGCCCACAGATTGAATCCATCTTTCACGCCGACCAGGTTGACGGTGATGCGAACCCGGTCTCCCGATCTCCATACCGAGCCTTCCAACACAGATTCGACGCCCAGTTCCCGGCCGAATTGTCTGGCATCCCCGGGCCGCCCTTTGAAGCGAAATACCACGCTGCGCGCCGTGACCCTCAACCCATCGATCCGCGACAACACGCGGATCAGTTCGTCGGTGAGGCCATCACTGAAATACTCATCCTTTGCATCCGCCGTTGGGTTCACGAAAGGCATCACAGCCACGGCAGGGCGTCTCGGCATGGGGACCACAAAGCGATAGCCGCGCTTCGGAATGGTTTCAATGAAGCTGGGTGCGTTGGCGGAATCTCCCAGCGCGTCGCGCAACCGGCTGACTGCGGAATTCAGTGCTACTTCAAAATCCACAAACGCGTCGGACGACCAGAGCCGCCGGCGCAACTCTTCGCGGGTAACGATCTCGCCGGGGCGTTCCATGAGGGCTGCGAGCACCTGGAACGACTGTTCTCGGAGAGCTATTGGCATTCCCCCCTTCAACAGCCGCCGGCCCTCAAGGTCGACCTCGAATGCTCCGAAGCGCACGCTCATTTCAGTTGGCACATTCTTGCTTTCAGCCATGCCTGTCAAGGTTTTGGTCAGGTGCTGGCCATTGTCATGCCCGCGGTCGCGATTACGCTGAACGTATGGCAATCGGCCCTGGCATCATTTCCAACGCCATCGAGACGGCGACGATCCGAAAGCTCAGGGTCAGATTGCTGCCGTTTCTGTTGGCGCTTTACGTGGTCGCCTTCATCGACAGAATCAACCTAGGGTTTGCGGCGCTGACGATGAATCGGGAGCTGGCAATCACCAGCCAGCAGTTCGGTTTTGCGGCGGGAATTTTCTTCTGGGGTTACTTCCTATTTGAGATCCCCAGCAACCTAATCCTTCACAAGATCGGGGCGCGCGTTTGGATAGCCCGTGTCCTGATCACATGGGGAGCAGTCGCTACCCTGACCGGGTTTGTGCAGTCCGCCAATCAACTGTGTATCGCCCGCTTTGCGCTCGGGCTCGCAGAAGCGGGATATTTCCCCGGCATCGTTCTGTACCTGGGCTACTGGTATCCGCAACGAGAAAAAGCACAGGCGCTTGCCCTGATTTTGACGGGTATACCCATCGCCAGCATTCTCGGTGCTCCGATTTCCGGACTCATTCTGGATCATGTGCATTGGTTGCGGCTCAGCGGTTGGCGGTGGCTGCTGATTCTGGAAGGATTGCCCGCCATCGCGTGCGTGTTTCTGATCAATGGTCTGCTGCCCAGCAGACCCGCGGAGGCTAGGTTTCTCACCGCGGACGAAAAGGCGTGGATCGCCGAGCAACTGGCGCAAGAGGCGCAGCAGGCGCTCGCGCCGCATTCGATTTCTGTGGCACGGACTCTCATCCATCCCAGAGTCTGGCATCTCGCGTGTATCGGATTTGGTCACGGCTTTGCGACCTATACATTCAACTTCTGGCTGCCGCAGATCTTGAAGTCGGTCTTGGGCGCCCAGTCGAATACCGTGGTGGGAGTTGCGGTCATGGTCCCCAATCTCATTGGCTTGATCGCGATGATCATAGTGTCGCGTCACTCCGACCGCACACAGGAGAGGCGATACCACATGGCGATGTCGGGTGTGTTCGCCGGAATTGCCTTGATGTTGCTCGGAGCGCCTCATCCGCCTTTCTTAACTGTCGTGCTTTTTTCAGCCGTGGCCATCGGGGCATACAGTTTCTTGCCGGTGTTCTTTTCGCTGCCCGGCAGTTTCCTGACCGGCTTCTCGGCAGCCGCGGGGATTGCTCTTGTGACATCGGTCTCCAACTTGGGCGGGTTCGTCGGGCCTTATGCGGTAGGCATCATCCAGCAGGAGTCGGGCAACTCGCACTTCGGCCTGATCTGCGCAGGAATTTTCTTTCTTCTCTCAGCCAGCCTCTCCTTGGTCCTGCCCGGATGTGCCGTGCGCGCTGCGGATCAACCAGCCGGGGCGGCCGACGCAGTCTTCGAGACAGGCGACTAGAACCATGACGGAGGGATCATGAAATTCATTGCCCAGCCCATTCGCATCGAACCCGCATTTGACGACCGTGAGCAGATCCGCGCCATGTTCGAGCGGCATGCTCCCTATCGGACGCTCGCAACCTACGCTCCCGAGGGGATTAAAGATGAAACGCATACGCAAGCCATGCCGGTTAATCCGTCGTTCCGTGGGGACTGGGCCTTGGGCGGCGAGCCGCTGGTCGACGGTGCCGACCTGATTCTGCGCAATAAGAGGTTTCTCGAGGCTGCGAAAGCTGCCTTCGGCGCCGCGTTCGTGAATCCTGAATTCGTGGCGGTCAACATCAATGGACCTATGCCCGCTTGCGCAACGCACGTGGACAACCCATCCTTTTACGGGGCAACGCGCCTCGAGTATCCGTTGCCGTTTCTGCGAGTGATGGGCGGATCCGGGCTGTTCGAAGCATGGCGTGTGGTTCGCGCCAGCACGCTGTCGTGGTTTTATGAGGGCAAGGGCGGCAACTTCGATTACTGGCCGCGGGGCCTCAATGGCCCCATGCTGAGCGAGCAAGCGCCGTTCGGCAACGTTGCTCTTTGCAGCGACAATGATCGGATGTACCACCGTATCAGTGCCATTGGAAATGGCACTGAGGGAATGCCGCGGATGTCAGCCTCGGCAAAGATCCAGCCGGATGGCGAGGGCAACTGGATCATTCTTGAGAAGGGAGAGGTCCGCGCCACTTACCCCAGCCATGCAATCCGGTTTTCCGTTCTCTGGAAGGCTGAAGTTTGCAACGGAAGTCCCGGCATCGAGCAGTTGACTCTTGAGCGCATCATGGCGATTTTCACGGCGGACCTGCGCCGTCGCAGCGTGGATTTCCAGGTACCTTGCGATCCATTGGCCGACACCGCGTGGATTCTACTGCTGCAGCGGATTTATCCCCCGACCGATTCCCGTGAGATCGCGCCGGCGAGCGGATTCCCATGAATCCGCCCGCCTCGCGTCGACTACAGCGATTTCTCTATCTTGGCGGTTTTCTTCAAGCCGTCCGCATAGGTTTGAAGTTTCTTCTGTATTACTCCGTTGCTGACCTGCTGCTTGACCTGGTCGAACGGCGGCGGCGCCACTTCACGGGTATCGTCAAGCCGAATCACATGCCAGCCGTATTGCGTCTGTACCGGTGTGGACGTCATTTCACCCTTTTTCAGCGCTTTCACCGCGTCGGCGAACGGCTTGGCCATGCGCGCCAGCGTGAACCAGCCCAGGTCTCCGCCATTGGCTTTGGAGCCGTCGCTGGACTCCGCCTTGGCCACGTCTTCAAACTTTGCGCCGCCCTTGATCTTCTTGATGACCTGTTCGGCCAGTTCCTTGGTCGCGACCAAAATATGCCGTGCGTGGTACTCGGTCTTGTCCATCGCCGCAATGTCCGTGTCGTATTCGGCCTTCAACTCCGCTTCCGTCGGTTCTTTGCCCTTCAGATAATTCTGCGACTCGGAATCTGCCAACACGCGCATGCGCAGCACGCTGATCCGCGCGGCGACATCCGGGTCCTTATCCATCCCATCCTTGATCGCCTGGGTCGCAAGCACTTGCATGCTGACCATCTCATCGAGGACTTGATTTCTCTGCTCCGTCGTGAGCTCCGTGGTCGGGCGACCCTGCAACAGACTCTTAAGATAGATGTCGTACTCGACCCGCGAAATGGGCGAGCCGTCGACGGTGGCAACCGGCGCCGCCGCGGGCTTCTCCGGCGCCGCAGGCGCCGCGGCCTGCTGGCCTTTTCCACAGGCGGCCATGAGCAAGACCATGGCTGTCACGATGGACACACGGGTCCAGGGTGTACTCAAAAAATGGGTCATTGGTATCCTCTACGCAAAAAAAAAGCACTATGGCCGACCTGGCCGACGCGCCCGGGGGCGGCAGTTTAGCCTTTAAACGTCGGTGGCTCACTAATTTTCGATTGCAGTGCCCAGGGTAAGCGACATTTGCCGCACTGCACCAGAAAAGGGCGTCGGTCAGTCGGCGGGCGGCAGCGCCTCGATCGCCAGTGCATGAATATCGGTCTTCAGCAGATCGTCGACGGCGGCGTACACCAGCCGATGCCGCGCAACGGCCGGAACTCCCCGGAATGCCTCAGCGACGATGCGTATGCGAAAGTGGCTATGTCCGTCTGCAGCACCGGCGTGTCCCGCGTGTAAATGGCTTTCGTCTTCGATGACCAGCTGGGCAGGGGCAAACCGTGCCTCCAGCCGTTCACGCAGGCGTTGCGCACGGTTGCCGGCCGGGGCCGAGATCTTGGAGGCCAGCCAGAATACTTGCGGGATCAGGAACACGATGGTCGCCGCGGTAATGCCGAAGACTTTGAACTTTACCCAGACTCCTTCAGCGAAATTGCGCGCAATATAAAGATTGGCGGCGGCGAGCAGCGCGAACCAGGCAGCCCACAGGCTATTGATGAGCAGCCAGGTGCGCGGCGATATCCGCAACGGTTCATCAAAAGCTGCCTCGAACATGCGCCGCACCAGGGGCTGCTTGCCTACAGCCATGCTGCCGAGGAAGGCGGCCGCGGTCAGCGCCAGCAGCACCGTGGGTTTCCATTGAATGAAGCGCCGATCGTGCAGCAGCAGCGTCGCTGCGCCAAGAATCACCACCACCACCGCAGTGATGATGTGCATGGTTTTGAATTTGCCGGTGCGCAAACGATGCAGCAGCAACACCAGCACACAGGCGATCATCAGCGCCGCTGTAGCCCAATAGATATCCAGGAACTCAAAGGCGACGAAGAAAACGATGAGCGGCGAGAATTCGAGTAGCTGATTCATCCGCGTATCATAGCGGACGCAATGGCCATCTATCTGCAACTCCATGCCGTCTCGCCGCAGCGGCGCTATGTGCGCCAAGCCGTCGAGGCGTTGCGCGGCGGCGGAGTGATCGTCTACCCCACCGACTCGTGCTATGCGCTGGGCTGTCACATTGGCGACAAGACTGCCCTGGAACGGATCCGCCTCATCCGTCAAACCGACCGCAATCATCACTTCACCTTGGTGTGCCGGGACCTGGCCGACGTCGGCAAGTACGCGATGGTTGAGAATTGGCAGTACCGGCTGTTGCGTGCACACACGCCAGGCCCGTACACATTCTTGCTCAAGGCATCACGCGAGACGCCGCGGCGTCTCAAGCACGAGCGGCGGGGTACCATCGGGCTGCGGGTTCCTGATCATCCGGTAACGGCCATGCTGCTGAGCGAACTCGGAGAGCCGGTCATGAGTTCAACGCTGCTGCTGCCGGGCGAGGAGTTGCCGCGCACCGATGCCAAGGATATCTACGACAAGCTCGAGCACAGCGTCGATCTGGTATTGGACGGCGGCAATTGCGGCTTGATTCCGACCTCCGTGATCGATCTGTCCACCGATCGCGCGACGGTCGTCCGCGTCGGGCGCGGCGACGTCCGCCCCTTTGCGGCAACGGCCCCCGTATAATGCCTTCGCAAGGGTGCCCCTTAGCTCGGAATACCTTTAAGTTACGAGTGTAATCATTGGAATTTAATGCGTTTCTTTATAAAATTTCGATCTGGGCAATCCCGGTGCTGTATGCCATTACTCTGCACGAAGTGGCGCACGGCTGGACGGCACGCTACTTTGGTGATCGTACCGCCGAGCTCCTCGGTCGCTTGAGTTTGAATCCCTTTCGCCATATCGACCCTGTCGGTACGGTGCTCGTTCCCGGATTGCTGCTGGCTCTCGGCCTGCCGTTGTTCGGCTGGGCTCGACCGGTGCCCGTGGCCACGAACTTGCTGCGTAACCCGCGCCGAGCCTCGATCATCGTGGCGCTTGCCGGGCCTGCCGCTAATGTGTTCATGGCCCTGGTGTGGTGCGGAGTGCTGGGAGCGGTTTTGCGCGTCGACGGCAATGTGACCTTGAAAAATTGGATCGCGTCCATGGCCCAGGCAGGTATCGTGATCAATGTGGTTCTGGCCATTTTCAATCTGCTGCCCATTCCGCCGCTCGACGGAGGCCGTGTGCTCACCGGCGTGCTGCCGCCGCGCCTGGGCGCGGGACTCGCGAAAATAGAGCCGGTGGGTATCTTCATCGTGCTGGGTTTATCCGTGTCGCACCTGTTCGGCTGGCTCTTCGATCCCGCGTTTCGCGCCATCGGTCACATCATCAATGCCCTGTGGGTTGGACCTTCCGCATGAGCGGACCGATACAAAATCGACGTGTGCTGTCGGGCATGCGCCCCACCGGACAGCTGCATTTGGGAAACTTTCACGGTGCACTGAAGAATTGGATCGAGCTGCAATATCAATACGAGTGCTACTTCTTTGTTGCCGACTGGCATGCCTTGACCACCGGCTATGAGGACACCTCGAAGCTCGAGGAAAACACCTGGAGCATGGCCATCGATTGGCTCGCCGCGGGCCTCAATCCCGGCGTTGCGACGCTGTTCATCCAGTCGAAAGTACCGGAGCACGCGGAACTGCACTTGTTGCTGTCGATGATCACGCCGCTGGGCTGGCTCGAGCGGGTTCCCTCCTACAAAGAACAACAAACGCAGCTGGCCGATCGCGACTTGAGCACCTACGGCTTTCTGGGCTACCCCTTGTTGCAAAGTGCGGACATCCTGCTGTACCGCTCGCAGTTCGTGCCGGTCGGCGAAGATCAAGTGGCGCACGTGGAAATAACACGCGAAGTCGCGCGTCGCTTCAATCATATTTATGGTCGCGAGCCGGAATTCGAACAGAAAGTCGAGAAAGCCATCAAAAGCTTGGGCTCGCGCAATTCCGGAATGTACCGCACGCTGCGCAAGGAATTCCAAGAGAAGGGCGACGCGGAAGCGCTGGCGAAGGCGCGCGCGCTGGTCGAAGCGAATGCCCGGCTAACGGTCGCCGATCGCGATCGTCTCATGGGATTTCTCGAAGGCACGGGGATCTCGATATTGCCCGAACCGGAAGCACTGCTCACCGCGACACCCAAAGTGCCTGGGCTCGACGGGCGCAAAATGTCCAAGTCTTACGGCAATACCATCGGTCTGCGTGAGGACACCGATTCCATCGTGAGAAAGCTCAAAGCGATGCAAACCGATCCGGCTCGTCAACGGCGCACGGATCCCGGTGATCCGGACAAATGTCCGGTCTGGGATTTGCACAAAATCTACTCGAGCGCCGAGACTCAAACCTGGGTGCAGCAGGGCTGTCGCACTGCGGGAATCGGCTGTTTGGACTGCAAGGCGCCGTTAATCGAGAAAATCGTCGAGGAGGTATCCGGCATCGCCAAGCGCGCGCAAGAGTTCGAAGAGAATCCGGACCTGGTACGCGGTATCATCGCCGAGGGGTGCGAACGGGCGCGGGCCGCGGCGCGCGACACGTTGGACGCCGTCCGGCAGGCAATGGCGATGGACTACCGATAGATGAAACCCGAATTGACGCTGGTTCGAAACGCTGCGGCGCCGGCCGCCACACTTGCACCGCCGGCAAGTTTTGCGCCGGCGCAGGGTGAAATGCCGTTTGCGGTCGTGGAGGGACAGCCCATTACCGAGATGCCGCGAGATCTGTACATTCCACCGCAGGCTCTCGAGATATTTCTCGAGGCTTTCGAGGGACCACTCGACATGCTGCTGTACCTGATACGGCGGCAGAATCTGGATATTCTCGACATTCCGATCGCGGAGATCACCCGCCAATACATGCGCTATATCGAGCTGATGCAGGTGCTGCAACTCGAACTGGCCGGCGAATACCTGCTGATGGCTGCCACGCTCGCGGAAGTGAAATCGCGCATGCTGTTGCCGAGAATCGGTACCGAGACTTCCGCGGAGGAGGCGGATCCCAGGGCCGAGCTGGTGCGTCGTCTGCAAGAGTACGAACGCTTCAAGCGCGCTGCCGAAAACATCGACCGGATGCAGCGGCTGGATCGCGATACGTGGGTCGCGTCGGCCGAGCTGGCCGACCGGAAAGTAGTGCGCATTCCGCCGCAAGTGACGCTGCAGGAAATGCTGGTCGCCTTTCAGGATGTCTTGTCGCGCAGCGACATGTTCGCGCACCATCACGTGCAGCGCGAGCCGCTGTCGGTGCGCCAGCGAATGACCGATGTCCTGGCAGCATTGACGACCCATGCATTCGTGGATTTCGTGCGCTTGTTTACCCCCGAAGAAGGCCGGCGCGGGGTGACGGTGACCTTCGTGGCCATCCTGGAACTGCTGCGCGAGGGATTGATCGAAATAGTGCAATCGGAAGCTTACGCGCCGTTGCATGTGCGTCTGGGCAATCCGGCCCGGCATCTCACACTGGTTGCTGATGACGGCGCCGCCCACGAACCCTTAGCGAGTCCCTAAATGAACGATCAATACGTGAAAAATGTGGTTGAAGCTGCGCTGCTGGCTGCCGGCCGCCCCCTGACGATGGATGAGCTGGTCAGCGTATTTGACGAGCGCGATGGATCGAATGCCGGTGAAATCAGGGCCGCGATCGCGGCCCTGACGCTGGAATACGAATCGCGCGGCCTGGAATTGCTCGAAGTCGCCAGCGGCTATCGAATTCAGATCAAAGCCGCGGTGGCGCAGCCGGTAGCGCGGCTGTGGCAGGAGCGGCCGGCCAAATATTCGCGCGCGTTCCTCGAAACCTTGGCGCTGGTCGCCTATCGACAGCCGATTACGCGCGGAGAAATCGAGCAGATTCGCGGCGTGGCGGTCAATCCGCACATCATCAAGACCTTGCACGAGCGGAACTGGATTCGAGTGGTCGGTCACCGCGACGTGCCCGGCAAACCGGAATTGCTGGGAACCACGCGCGAGTTTCTCGACTATTTCAGCTTGAAGAAATTGGATGATTTGCCGACCTTGGCGCAGCTCAAAGAGCTCGAGGATCTGCGCGTCCAGTTGACATTGCCCGGTGCCGACCGGCCGGTGTTGCTCGAAGCCGAGACTGCGCTCGATGCTGCCGCGGATCTCGAGCGCCCGGCGGATGAAGACGAAGAACCCGCTGCCGGGAGCGCCGCGCCGCGCACGCAAGGTCTGGTCGCACGCGGAACGCTAGACGATTCGAATTGATGCGACCGCGGCCGCCGCGCAAGGCAGCGCCCGCGCGCAAGGCGGCACCGCGCAAAGTCCCGCCGGCGGGTGAGCGTGTGCAGAAGCTGTTGTCGGCCGCCGGGATCGGATCGCGCCGCGAAGTCGAGCGCTGGATCCGCTCCGGAAGGCTGCAGGTCAACGGCGAAGTGCCGTCGCTGGGGGCCAAGCTCACACCCCGCGATCGCATCACCTTGGACGGCCGGCCGGTCCGGCTGCATGCGCCGGCGGTCAAAGAATTGCGGGTGCTGTTGTTTCATCGGTCGCCGGGCGAGAGCCTCGATCTCAAGGCGGCCACTTCGCGCGCCGCGGAGCACCTCCAGCTGCCGCGCTCATCAGGTCGCTGGCTCGCAATTCAGCCCATGCCGCCTGTCGATGGGGGATTGGAGATCCTCACCGACGACGGTGCCTGGGCGCATCGGGTCTCTCGCGGAGTGCATGCGCTGACCATCGACTACGTGCTGAGGATGCGCGGTCCGCTCAATGAATCGCTGGTCGAGGAATTTCGCGCCGCCAGCGACTGCGAGGGCGAGCCGATGAGCATTCTCAAGGCGGAGGCGAGATACGGAGAGGGGTTCAACCATTGGCTCGCCGTCACGGTGCGTGCGACACGCTCGGCGCAAGTGCGGCACTGGTGGGCGGCGCGCGGCATCATCGTCAGCCGGTTGATGCGCGTGCGCTTTGGGCCGGTGCATCTCGCGCGTGAATTGCCGCGAGGTCACTCCCGAGCGATGTTGGCCGCCGAGCGCAACGCGCTGATCAACGAGATCGACGCCGCCATGTCGATGCGAGACTCCGCCGACCCTGCAACCGGCATTCAAATCTGATCGAGCTAATTCGCTTTTGGCGGATCCGCGGCTTTCGACGCATCCCCGCCCTTGGATGCGTCCAGCAACTGCGCCAGATACTGTTGCCACACCGCGGCCCAGGTGTGCGTTCCGTGCCCGTGCGTTTGATCCGAGGCCGGCAGCAGTACGAAGCGACCATGCGGAACGCGCTTGATTTCTCGTTCGGCAATCCCTAGTTCCGGAGGGTTGATGAAATCGTCGCCGGAGTTGATCAGCAGCAGCGGCGCCTTGATTTTTTCCAATCCCGCGGATGGGTCGTAGTCGCGCGAGGCATTGACCGCGTACAACAGGTCATTGGCGTCCAAATCCTCCAATTGTCGCGACATGTATTTCTGCAGAAACTCGTCCGCGGCAGCGCGGGTCGGCAGGGCGAGCTGCATTTGGATAGGCGCGCTGCCGGCAATCAACAGCAGACCCGCGGCGGTACGCAAAGCGGCCGCGGGTTCGCTGGTGTATTCGCCGTTCTTCCACTGCGGATCGCTGCGAATCGCATCGATGAGCAAATCACGCCAGAGGCGATTTCGTCCGGCAATCTGCACGGGCAGGCAGGCGAGCGGCATCAGCGCGTCCATGAAGTCTGGATAGGCTTCGGCCCACATGAAGGTGTGCATGCAGCCCATCGAGGTGCCCAGCACCAGCCGCAAATGTTCCGCGCCCAGTCCTTGGACCAATGCGTATTCGGCGGCCACCATGTCCTGATAGCCGTATTGCGGAAAGTGGCCGCCCAGTCCGTCGCTGGGCTTGCTGGAATTGCCATGTCCGATGCTGTCCGGAAGAATGATGAAGTATTTGTCGGCATCGAGCAGTTGGCCGTGCTGAAACAGCACGCCCGAGAATCGGTCGTTGACGAAACTGTGTCCGGAACCGCCCGTACCGTGCAGAATCAGCACCGCATTCGTGACCTTGCCGTGCACATCTTTGTGCGGCCTGCCGAAATACGTGTAGTGCATGCGCAATTCCGGCAGCGTCTCGCCCGTGTCAAAGCGGAAATCGTGGATGACAAAATCGCCTTCCAGGGGCCGCGTCAAATCCGCACCCGCGGCACCGGCCCTGTCCGCCATGCCGCAGAACGCAGCCGAGATTGCGCAAGCCGAGATGAGTGTCCGTATGTGCATCCGTGAGTTCCTCGAGTTGTTATTGCGCGTCAATGAACTGCCCATCAATAGCGCGACCGCGGGCGCTCAGCAAGTACAAAAAAGTTCCGCTCACCGATTCAGGTGTGGGCACCGAGTTTGGATCCTCGGCCGGATAGGCCGCCGCCCGCATTGCGGTACGCATGCGGCCCGGGTTCACGCTATTCACGCGGATATTCGGCTCGCCTTCCAGTTCCTCCGACCACATGCGGCGCACCGATTCCAAGCCGCTCTTGGCCACGGCGTAAGCGCCCCAGAAGGGCCGCGATTGCTTCACCACGCCGCTGCTGACGAATATCACGGAGGCGTCGGTGGACTTGCGCAGATTCGGCAGCAAAACCTGCGTCAGGATGAATGGAGCGGTCAGATTTACGTGCAAAACCCTACACCAGGTGGGGACATCATATTGCTCGAGCGGCGTGCGATCGCCCAACAAAGCCGCGGCGTGCACCACGCCATCCAGCTTGCCGAACTCGGCGTCGATGACGCGCGCCAGAGCGTCATAGTCCACGGCCGTCGCAGATGCAAGATCGAGCAGCGCAATTGCCGGCGTGGCGGCGCCCAGCGCCGCTATTTCATCGTAGACGCGCTCGAGCTTGGACTGATTACGTCCCGATAGGATGACGCTGGCACCCACGCGCGCGCATTCGATCGCAAGCGCCCGCCCAAGTCCGCTGCTCGCGCCGGTGATCAAAATCACACGGCCGGACAGCAGGTCGAGATCGGCGATGAATTGTTTGGGGACCATGGCTGTCTTAGGTTGGTCGGTTGGCGCGCCGCGCCGTGCGCCACGCGAGCAGCACATCCAGCGCTCCCCGCACGTCGCGATTTGGCGTACGTTGCCGCAAATGCTTGAGTCCCAGCGCCGCCAGCACCAGCAAATGCCGCTGCTGCGAGCGCTGCGCTCGCGGCAGCGCCAGCGCAGCGTGCTCATAACCGTGCCGCGCACGCTCACGCAGCAGTGCCAGATAGTTTTCGAGGCGCGCCGGCGGCTGATCCGCGGTCAAATCGGCATTGTCGATGCCTGCGGCCATGAGTTCATCCACCGCGAAAGGCACACGGCCGTGGCGCGCCGCACGCCGATAGTCGGCAAGCGATTTTGACAAGTGCTCAGCGACCGCCAGTGCCTGAATGCATTGATCCAATCCAGCTGCATCAAAGCGCTCGCCGGCCAACCGGGAGGCCACCGCGAGAGGATGCGCGCGCAACGCATGCGCATGAGGCGCAAGGTCCGCGCCGCGCTCGAGCGGCGCGCCGTTCACCTCGGCCGCGGCGGCGGCGACGCTCAGCTGCAAAGGTGCAAAGTCCACCTGCGCCGCGCGTGGCAGCGACATCAGGTATGCGCCGATGGGATGGGCCGGCACCCCGGCGGCCAAGCGCCCCATTTCCTCCAGCCACCAGGCCAGCTTGATGCGAACCGCACTGATTTCACTCGCCGGATCCATCAATGCGCTCCACTCCGCCAGCAGCGCGAAGACGCCGAGCAACGGTGCGCGCGATTCCGGGCCGGCGAACAGCCAACTCCAATAGCGTGCCGAGCCGGCAGGAATGGCACGCGCGCGGTAGGTCGCATCAAGAGTCCTCAACGTCGGTCTCATCGGCAGGGTCGCTCTCGATCGCCGCGGTGCGCGGCACGCGGGTAAGGTCGCCGACCGGCTCGATCGGGTCGATTTCGCGGTTCACGCGCAGCCCAAGTTCCGGAAACCGGCGTGCGGCGGGCAATACCGACTGCTCCAATGAGCCCACCGCCCGGTTGTAGGAGTCGACGCTGCTGCCGAGGGATTTGCCCAATTTGCCGAGATGCTCGCCGAACACCGCCAAGCGTTTGTACAATTCCTCGCCGAGACGGCGCACCGCCGCGGCATTGTCGGCCAGAACCGTTTGCTTCCATCCGTACGAGACTGCTTTCAAGAGCGCAATCAAACTCGTCGGGGTTGCCAGCATGACGTTTTGCCGCATCGAATCGTCGATCAGTCCGGGATTTTCCTGCAGTGCCGCCGAGAGGAACTGGTCGCCCGGCAAGAACAGCACGACGAAATCCGGACTGCGCTCGAACTGCGACCAGTACTGCTTGGATGACAGCTCGCGCACACGCGCGCCGACGATCTGCGCGTGGCGGCGGAGTTGCGAGCCGCGCTCTTCGTCATCCTGGGCCTCCACCGCCGCAAGGTAGGCATCCAGGGGCGTCTTCACGTCCACCACGATGTCGCGCTGTTCCGGCATATGCACGATCATGTCGGGCCGGACGGCGCCCGAGTCGGTATTGCGATGTTGCTGTTCGCTGAAGTCGACATGCGCGGTCATGCCGGACATTTCGACCAAGCGGCGCAAGGTAATTTCCCCCCATTGGCCACGCACGTCGGGGCGGCGCAGGGCGGTGACCAGGTTGCGGGTTTCGCGCGACAGCAGGGTCTGGCCGCTCGCCAATACTTCCATTTGTGCTCTGATGGTCGCGAATGAGTCGATCCGATCGCGCTCGATGGCTTGAATCTGCGCTTCGGTTTTGGCCAGGGCGTCGCGAATGGGCCGTACCAGGGCCTCGATGGCCGATTCACGTTCCTTCAACGCCTGCGAGGCGTCCTGCTGTTGGCGAGCCAATCTTTCCCGCGCCAGCTGCAGAAACATCTCGCTGTTGCTTTGCAAACTGTCGCGCGCCAGTTCGCCGAATACGGCCTGCAGCTGATCGCGTGCCCGCGCCAATGCCTGTTGGCGTTCCGCGCTCAACGCCTCCTCGGTCTTGAGTCGGCCGCGCAACAATTCGGCTTCGATGCGCAGGGTTTGTTCGCGCCGTGCGCGCCATAAGAGCGCCGCCAGAGCGCCGAGCATGGCGCCCACGCCCAAGCCCAAGATCCATACCAGCCAAATCCTGTCATTCATACATTCGCGCG
>Ga0210394_10004907_pt1 | contig 15305 bp, 12 predicted proteins | sample IncBWC12MmetaG_FD_160121 | JGI IMG/M metagenome (GOLD analysis project Ga0210394, IMG submission 160121) | Forest soil microbial communities from Barre Woods Harvard Forest LTER site, Petersham, Massachusetts, United States - Inc-BW-C-12-M | ecosystem: Environmental > Terrestrial > Soil >... | reverse complement strand
TCAGTCCGCACGCGGCGAACTTCATCACAAATTTCCCGGCATGAAGGAAATCGCACTTCCGGAAGGGCCTTGGGAGGATGCCGCGAACATTATTCTGCAGTGCGAAGGTTCCTCTGCATTCGCTTCCCTGATCCGTTCTGGTGGAGTGAAAGATTTGATCGACCCGATGGGCCGCGTGGCAGGCTATGTGGGACAAACCGTTTCCGGCTCGGACTACACTTCCGCCTCGCGCATCCGCGACGTCCTCCAGAAAAAGATGAGCGATCTGTTCGAAGACGTGGACGTAGTGGTAGCAGCCTCCCAACCTGTTGCCGCAACCCCGTTGACTCTGAATCTATTCACCGGTCTTTCGTTTGCCGATCCACTGGGGGCCATAGGAAATCTGTGCGGCCTGCCGGCGGTTTCGGTTCCATGTGGATTCACGGAGAAGAAACTTCCAGTCGGCCTTCAATTTATTTCTCGCGCAGGCGATGACGCCGCCGCATTGCAGGCCGCGCGTTATTTTCAACAAGCCACAACCTGGCACAAACGTCACCCGGCGCTTAGCTGATCTCTGTTCACTCCTGTTTTTTTGGTGATTACTTGTGTCTCGTCTTGCCGTTGAGGATTTCACGAACTCCGCGCAAAATCGTGCTCCTGCTGAATGGTTTGCTCAGTAGCCGCACCGATGGGTCGGCATCCGCCATCTCCGTTGCGGCGTGTTCGCTGTAGCCGGACATGAAGACCACCGAGACGTACGGCTGATCCTTTCGCAAACGCTCCGCCAGTTGTTGCCCGGTCATTCCCGGCATCACCATGTCCGATACCAACAAATCGATTAGTCCGCGGTGCTTTTTTGCAAGTTCCAGAGCTTCCGCACCATCTTTTGCTTCGATCACTCTGTACCCGCCAGACTCCAGGAATTCTCGCGCGATCTCTCGAACATCCTGCTCGTCCTCGGCCAGAAGTATGGTCTCCGTCCCGGTCGGTACTTCCGCCACAGCCTTCACGGAATCCACGTGGTCTTCCCGCTGGTCCAGTCTAGGCAAGTACATTTTGAAGGACGTCCCTTTGCTCAGTTCGCTGTACACCCAGATAAACCCACCACTCTGTTTCACGATTCCATAAACAGTTGCGAGTCCCAGCCCAGTTCCCTTGCCCTTTTCCTTGGTGGTAAAAAACGGTTCGAAAATATGCGCCTGTGTTTCCGCGTCCATACCCGTGCCGCTGTCGCTGACCACCAACTGTACGTACGGCCCCGGCTTCATCAATGGATGGCTCGCGGTGTACGTCCGATCGAGTTCCACGTTCGAAGTCTCAATCAGAAGTTTGCCGCCGTTCGGCATGGCGTCTCGCGCATTGACCGCAAGATTCATGATCACTTGTTCCATCTGACTGGAGTCCGCGCGAATCGTCCCCAGGTTTTTCTCCGACCGGATTACCAGCTCAATGTCTTCTCCGATAAGACGCGGCAGCAGTTTGCCCATCTCCTCAACGATGGAATTCAGATTGATCACTTGCGGCTGCAGAACCTGTAGGCGGCTGAACGCCAGCAATTGGCGCGTCAGTGTTGCAGCCCGGTCGGCCGAGCGGTCGATCTGCTCGATCTTTCTTGCCACCGGATCCGTGGGCGGCATCACGTTCAGCAAAAGCTCCGTGTGGCCCTTAATCACCATCAATAGATTATTGAAGTCGTGCGCCACTCCGCCAGCCAATCTACCGATCGCTTCCATCTTCTGTGCTTGTCGTAATTGCACTTCCAGGTTCTTGCGCTCCCCAACGTCTTGCGCCACAACCAAACGCACACGCTTACCGGCGTACGTGAGTTCATGCGAATTCAATTCTACTTCATACGTCTGTCCATCTTTACCCTGATGCAGCCAGAAACCGTGTTCCTCGTATTCGGCCTCCAGGGACCTGACGTAAGACCGCGCTTCCTCGCGCTGTGACTCCGGACGAATGTCAAGAACCGACATGTTCGAAAATTCTTCCGCGCTGTACCCGTACATGCGCACCGCAGCTTCGTTCACGCGCAGAAATTTCAGTGTATCCAGGTCAAACAGCCAGGTGGGCAGTGGATTGCGCTCAAACAGCAGCCGCAACATCGATTCGCTCTTGCGAAGGTCTTCCTCGCTTCTCCGCCTCTCGATGGCCAACGCAATGTGTCCGCCAACAGAATCCAGGAACTCTAGATCGCGCTGATCGTAAGCATTTTCGTTCTGGTAATGCTGCACTACCAGGACCCCAATCGTCGCCGTGGGAATCTTCAACGGCACGCCCAACCATGCGGGTGAAGGAGAACCAACCAGTTCCACTTCCGATTCCGCCGCAAGCCGGTCGAAGGCCGATTGCGGAATGAGCTTCGCCACCCCGGTCCGAAAAACATGCGCTGTGCAACTGCGCCCGACTTTCTGCGGTGGTGGGGCGGTATCATATTCATCGGCAAAAAACGGAAACCCGAAGGTATCGTCTTCCGGATTGTGCAGCGCGACGAAGCAATTTTCCGCGGGAATCACTCTCTTCAGCGCTTGATGGATGCCGGTCAGCAGTTGGTCCAGGTTACCGGTTTCGTTCAGCGCGTGAACAACATCCGCGATCACCTGTCGTTCGGCTTCCATACGCTGCAGTTCCGTAACATCCAGTCCGTGCAGCAGAATCCCTTCGATCCCGGAATCTTCAAGGTGATTTCGGCCAGTAAACTCCAGGTAGCGCCACGAACCGTCTCCCGACCGCACTCGGCACCGGAACTTAATTGCCCTAGTTTGTGCCACACACTCGCGGACTTTCTGTCGCGCGAGCTCCACGTCCGATGGATGGATCAGTGCCATCAGATTGCGCCCAAGCAACTCGTCACCGCTGTAACTCAACACCGTCTGGAAGCTAGCGTTCGCGAACAACAGGGTACCGTCGGGATCGACGATGGAAATGGTCTCCCGCGAGGAATCTACAAGAGTAGCTAGTTGTTTGGGGCCCAGCGTCATCCCCGGGTTGCTAAGGGTTCGTTGTGCCATGAAATTACCGCTTCGCGTGAACAGGGAAACGTTACCCTTCGCCGCGAGACTCCCGGAAGCCTCCGCAGGTTAACGTGCAACGAACAAGATTCGAGAACTGAAAGTACGTCTTGGTTAATCATCCAACAGCCGATTCCTCCGGTAAATGACCAGTCTAGCGTCGGTTGCTAGAACCTGAACTGCCCGGAAGTACAGGTCTCCTGCATCCTGCAATTCCCAGGGTCGGGCGGTCTTCGACGTGTCATTAGCCCCCGTGATAGTCTCCCAATCGCTCGGCCCGCCAGACGCTCTCGAAACACGCTGGCGAATGTCGCCATCCTGTTTCGGCTCGGAGGAATCCTCATCATGCGCAGTATCTGGCAAGACATGTTTGTCGTTGGCCTTCCCATCCTGGAGAAAATCATCCGCCCGGTTGTCGTCTATTTCTTCCTGGTCATTGTCTTGCGTCTGTCCGGCAAACGCGAGCTTGTGCAGTTGAATCCGTTCGACCTGGTGGTTCTCTTGACGCTCTCCAATACCGTCCAGAACGCGATTATCGGCGAAGACAACTCCGTGACCGGCGGCATCATCGGCGCGACTTCCCTTCTGCTGACCAACTACCTGGTAGTTCGATTCCTGTATAGCCATAAGAATCTGGATCAGTTTATTGAAGGCAAAGCAGACGTGCTGATCGAGGGCGGAAAACTTCACGCGGAGAACCTGAAGCGGGAATTGATTACCATGGCACAGCTTGAAGCCGCCGCGCGTAAGCAGGGCTTCGGCGAGCTGGTGAACGTGGACAAGTGCATCCTGGAACCCGGCGGCACTTTGACGTTCATCGCCAGGAAACCGGACACCGATTCGACACGCCATCAAGAATTATTGTCCGCTATGGAAAAACTGCGGCAAGACGTGACCATGTTACGAAAGTCTGCGCCGCCGACAACCGCTTGACCGCGCGCGACTGCTTTACTTCGCTTGTTTACACCACTCAGTGCATCAAGAAGCCAGTTAGAGCGATAACGGAACCGACGATCCCCAGGACCATCCCCGTATACCAGAAGAGTTTTTTCTTGGTCAACAAAGTGAATGACGTGATGATCAACCCGATCTCCAGAAATACCTCGCCGCCGTCAAAGCGGTCGGCACGCCGGCTGACTACCGTTCTTTCTTTCTCGAGATCCTTCGCTTTGTCGCTGGTTTCTTCTCTTTCATGGTTGTAACGTTCCACTTCCTTCAGGTACCTGTCCCGCAGTGCCGCGGCCTTTTCCTTGTCCACCGGAGCGAACGTGCCCAGCATGTCGGCAACTGCCTGCATCTCGTGCAGCCGGATATTCCGCGCCTGGTACAGTGCCCACTGATCGGTTGCCTGGGTTTGTAACAGCAGTTCCTCGGTGTGTGCGCGATGGCCAAGCAGCGTCACCAGCGCGACCAGTACCGCCAGAATGGACAACGTAGTCGTTACTGGCAGCGTGAGCGGATTGTCCTCGTACTCGTGACCACCGTGGCCTTCCAGAACTTCGTGCATGCTCGTTTTCTCCAGTGAGAAGGATCTATGCTGACGTTTGCAGGGCTGCCGCCTTCAGTGATTCCTCAGCGGCGGCAATCGTACGCTCAATATCTTCCCGCGTGTGCGCCGCCGACACAAACGCGGCCTCGAACTGCGATGGCGCCAGAAGAATTCCTCGCTCCAGCATTTCGCGGAAGAACCGCGCGTACAGCTTGGTGTCCGAGCGCTTGGCTCCCGCGTAATTCGTGACCGGCTCCGGCGCAAAAAACAACGTGGAGAGTGATCCGATGCTGTTGACCTGCGCAGGAACACCCGTGGAAACTAGCGCCTTTTGCAGTCCCGCCACCCACTTGGCGGCCAGTTCGTGAATGCCTTCGTACAGTCGAGGCTTGTTCAACTCTTTGAGCGTCGCAATCCCCGCCCGCATCGCCAACGGATTACCGGCCAACGTTCCGGCCTGATAAACCGGCCCAAGCGGCGCGATATTGTTCATCAACTCCGCGCGGCCGCCGTACGCCGCCACCGGCAATCCACCGCCGATTATCTTGCCCAACGTTGTCAGATCGCCCTGGACGCCAAACTTCTGTTGCGCGGTGCCGTTGTGCAGCCGGAATCCGGTGATCACTTCGTCCATGATCAGCAGCGCGCCATTTTTTTTCGAAATGTCACGCAGCCCAGCCAAGAACCCTTCGCTCGGCAGCACTACGCCCATGTTCGCGGCAATCGGCTCCACGATAATGGCCGCAATTTTTCCGGGGTGTTGCACAAACACCTGTTCCACTGCGTTCAAATTGTTATATGGAACATTTAGGGTCAGAGCCGCCAGAGCTTCAGGAACCCCGGGGCACTCCGCAATTCCCAGCGTCGCCAGACCCGACCCCGCCTGGGAAAGGAAACTGTCCGCATGACCGTGGTAGCAGCCTTCGAATTTCACAATGTAGTCGCGTTTCGTGAATCCGCGCGCCAGTCGCACCGCGCTCATCGTGGCTTCCGTGCCACTCGAAACGAAGCGAATCTTCTCCAGAAACGGCGCGGCTTTCTGAATCAGCGTGGCCAGTTCCACTTCCAGTTCCGTGGTCACTCCAAAACTTGTGCCGCGCTGGGCCTGATCGGTGATGGCCTCGCTCACTGTGGGAAATGCGTGCCCCAGCAGCATTGCGCCCCACGAGCAAACGTAGTCCAGCAATTCATTTCCGTCTGCGTCGTAGAGATGCTGCCCGCTGCCTCGCTCAATGACCAACGGGTCGCCGCCAACGGAGCGAAACGCCCGCACCGGGCTGTTCACGCCGCCCACCAGCACCTTCTCCGCGCGTTCGAATATCTCTCGCGAACGCTTGCGCTCCGGCTTCACGATTGCCCGCGTCACACTCATCTCCGCACCTTTGCCGCTACTCCTTGAGCCATCGAGCCGCATCTTTCGCGTGATACGTCAGAATAATGTCCGCTCCCGCTCGCTGGATTCCTGTAAGTATTTCCAGCACCACGCGCTTCTCTTCCATCCATCCTTTTTGCACCGCGGCCTTCACCATCGAATACTCGCCGCTCACATTGTAAGCCGCAACCGGCACGTGAAATTCCTCGCGCACCGCACGAATCACGTCCAGATACGCCAGCGCGGGCTTGACCATCACCATGTCCGCGCCCTCTTCCAGATCCAGCGCGACTTCTTTCAACGCTTCCCGCGCATTGGCCGGATCCATCTGATAGCTGCGGCGATCCCCGGATTGCGGCGCCGAATCCGCGGCTTCGCGAAAAGGCCCGTAGAAACCTGAACAATATTTCGCCGAATACGCCAGAATCGCGGTGTTTTCGAATCCGTTTGCATCCAGTTTCTTGCGAATTGCGGCAACCCGCCCGTCCATCATGTCCGACGGCGCAACAATGTCCGCGCCTGCTCGGGCGTGCGAAAGCGCCTGCTCCGCCAACAACTCCAGCGTCGGATCGTTGAGAATTTCGCCTTTTTCCACCACACCACAGTGCCCGTGATCCGTATACTCGCAAAGACAAACATCCGTGATCACCAGTAATTTCAGATTCGCTCGCCGGATCGCTTCAATCGCCTTCTGCACCACTCCATCCGGTGCGTAAGAAATGGCTCCTCGAGAATCCTTCGCGGTTGGCAAGCCGAACAAAATTACGCCGGGGATTCCCAGCGCTTCCACTTCTCGGCATTCCTCGACAATCTTGTCCGCCGACTGCTGGTACACACCCGGCATCGAACTTACTTCGCGTTTCACATTCGTTCCCGGCCACACGAATAGCGGGTAGATAAAGCTCGCCGCGTTCAGACGATTCTCTCGAACCAGTCCGCGCAACGCTTCGCTTCGCCGCAAACGCCTCGGCCGATGTTGGGGAAAACTCATCCGCGTTTTACTCCTGCAGGAATGGGCTGTGGCGCGGCTTCGAAATGGCGAGCCAATTCCGAAATCAAGGAAGGCACCGTGGCGCTCTTCGCCACGACGATTCGGTCCACCCCCGCTTCGCGCAAAGCGTCTTCGGTCACGCGGCCGATTGCGGCGAAGCTGCTCGTTTCCGAGAGCTTCGCGAATTCTTTTTGTCCAACTACCGCACGAAAATGCTTCACGGCCGACGGACTGAAGAACAGTACGGCGTCCACTCCCCGTTCCAATTCCTCGCGAATCTTCGTTACCTCGTTCTCAAACGGTAGCTCCGTCTTGTACGCCACTACTTCCTCCACACTCGCTCCGTGCCCAACGAGCGCTTCGACCAAATCCTGGTTCGCTCGATCGCTTCGCGGCAAAAAGACGCGCTTCCCTTTCCATGTGCCAGCCAGTTGGTTTGCCAAAGCCACGCCCTGATATTTGGAGGCCACGTAAACAACGTCCAATCCCGCCGCGCGCGCCGCCTCCGCCGAAGCAGGACCAACCACTGCAACCTTCGCGCCCACAAATATCTTCGCGATCGGCAAGTCCAGCATCACACAACGTTCCTGCAAAGCTCGCGCCGCATTCTGGCTGGTCAACAACACCCAATCAAAGTCGCCAGAGCGCCGCAGCACGTCATCTAGCGCAACAAAATCATCCGGTGGCGCAAACCTCACCATGGGCAAAAGTATCGGCTCGGCTCCCGCTCGCCGCAGGGCATCCGCAAGCGCCTCACTCTGTTCCAGCGCCCGCGTCACCACCACGCGTCGTCCTCGCAACACTTTTAACGCGACTTCAGCCACGGGTGCGATTTACCTCTTCCAGAATTTCCCTGGCCCCATTTTCAATCAAAACCTGCGCCATCTGCTGACCAAGCTGCGCTGCCTGATCTTTCGGCGCCGTCAGTCGCCGCCGGACATGTTGCGTGCTATCCACGGAACATACCACCGCGTCCATCAGCAATTCTCCGCGTTCAATGCGCGCCCACGCTCCCATCGGCACCTGACACCCGCCTTGCAACGCGCCCAGCAATGCTCTTTCCGCAATAATCGCCGTTCGTGTCTCCAAATCATCCAGCTTCTCGACCATTTCCTCCGCGTCCCGGTCCGCCGCCCGCGCCTGCACCGCAATCGCTCCCTGCCCCACGGCCGGCAGCGAAATCTCCGTCGAGAGTGTCTCCGTAATCTTCTGCGACCAACCGAGCCGGTCCAGCCCCGCCTTGGAAAGTACGATCGCGTCATACTCGCCGCTCTCCACCTTACGCAGCCGCGTATCCACATTCCCCCGCAAATCACGAAAATCCAGGTCCGGCCGGTATAGCCGCAACTGCACTTGCCTGCGCAAACTGCCGGTGCCAACCCGCGCGCCCAGCCTCAATCCATCTAGCGTCGACCCCTTATGCGAAACCAGGCAGTCCCGCACATCATCCCGCCGGCAGACCGCCGGAAAATGCAATCCCCTCGTAACATCGGTGGGAATGTCCTTCACGCTGTGGACCGCCAGGTCGATCTTCTCTTCCAACAGCGCCACTTCCAGTTCCTTGATGAAAATGCCCTTGCCGCCGATTTGTGCCAGCGATGCTTGCGGCATCTGGTCGCCCGATGTTTTGATAATGACAATCTCGGATTCCATGCCGGTCAGCTGGAATAACTGCTTGCGCACAAATTCCGCCTGCCACATCGCCAGAATACTGCCTCGGGTTCCAATGCGCAGCGGCCTCAAGGTTTCTCCTTGTCGGATAAATACAAATCGCGAAGCGCTTCCAGATTCTGAATCTTTCTGCGCAACTGTTTTTCGCTGCGCATGCGCTCGGCGGGCTCAATCATGATTTTCTCAATCAATTCATCCATCATGCTGGCAATTTTTTCGTGATCTTCCGCCCCAAGATGGCTCATCCCCGCGAGCTTTTCCGTCAAGAACGTGCTCCGCCGCTGCCGCAACCGCTCGCGCAGTGAATCCAGCAGCCCGATCAATTCCACGCTGGACTGCCAGGAAATGAACTTGGCCACATGCTCTTCCACCAGTGCCTCCGCCTTGGGCACCTCGCTCTGCCGCGCGCTGCGGTTCTGCTGCACGATCTCCGTCAAATCATCGATGGTATAGAGATACGCGTTGTAAAGCTCCGCCGCCGCGGGATCAATGTTGCGCGGCACGCCCAGATCCATCAGGAACAACGCGCGATTCCCACGCGCTGCCATGGCTTTCTCGAGCATCGCCTTGGACAGCACCATCTCCTGTGTGCCCACCGCAGAAACAACGATGTCCGGCAGCTTCAGAGCAGCATCCCAGTTGCCCCATTCAATCACCTTCCCGTCATACTGCCGCGCTAGCTCCTGCACCTTCTCCGCGGATCGATTCATCAAGTACAACGACCGAATCTTGCGCTCGCGCAGTTGCGAAACCACTTGCTCGCTGACCGTTCCTGCACCCAGCACCAACGCCGATCGCTCCGCCAGCTTTCCAAATATCCGTTCCGCAAGTTTCATCCCCGCGGAAGCCACACCCATGGGCCGCGTACCCAGCTCCGTCTCCGCTCGCACGCGTTTCCCGATCTCCAGCGCCCCTTGAAACAACCGGTTCAAGACCGGCCCCGTGGCGTGTTGCTGTTGGGCGTGCAAGTACGCTTCACGCACCTGGCCAAGAATTTCCGCTTCCCCAAGCAGCATCGATTCCAATCCCGCCGATACACGAAAAAGATGCCGCACCGCATCGTGATCGTAGTGGTGATAAAGCGAAGCGTTCAGCGTATCCGGCTGCATCGCGTGAAAATCGCTCAAAAAGGACGAAAGCGCACCGGCCGATCCCCGGTGAGCCAGCGCGTGCACGCCGTAAACTTCGCTCCGGTTGCACGTGGAAAGGACCAGCGTCTCCTCCAATATGCCGCTGGTACGCAGAACTTCCGCCGCACGTTGCGCCTGCTCCAGAGAAAAAGCCACCCTCTCGCGCACCTCCAGCGATGCGGTACGAAAGTTCAGGCCAACGAGAACGATTTCCATGTCGCGGGTTGCGCGCCCCTAAACACTTCTCCTGAAACTTTTCCGTGGAAACACTAAAAGTACCGGTGATGCGACGAAAAGTAGATGTTCACCACCGTAAAGCTGAGAACCACCAGCACAAAATTAAACACACACAGGCGTGAAGCCCGCGCCCCTCGCCAAGTCGCACTCCGAGCCAACTGGAAATACACGAGATAAAGGATGAGCACCAGGAGGGTCCAAACATACTTGGGATCGTAATACCAATACTGCCCGGTCATCCGGTCCACCGCCACGAATCCCAATGCCGTTCCAACCGTGATCGTCAGCAATCCGACCAGCACGCTGGTATGGCTCATCCTTTCCAGCAACTCCAGCGGCGGCAACCGCCAGACTACCTCCCCTAGCTTCCGAGTTCGCAATAAGCTCGCCTCAGCCAGATACATAAGGCTAAGCACGCAGGACAGCGCAAACGCCGCGTACGCCAAAATGCTGAGCGTCACATGTAAAGCAAACACCACCCCATGCGCTTGGGCAGGTGTTCCAGAATGGTCCGGCACAAAATACGAAACGGAGAAGAACGCCAAAATCAGCGGCACTACGAACGCCCCGACCGTCCTCTGCCGGTGGTAAATCTCCAGGCATAAATAAGTTACCGCCAGGAGCCATCCGAAAAGCGACATCGAACCCTGCAGGTCATGGTACGGAACCGTATGATTGGCTCGCGCACGGTACAGCAGCGCCAGGTAATGTGTCGCTAACCCAAGGAATAACAACACACTAGCCGTGCGCCCGGTCAATTCCTTGCCGGTATAGAGAAATCCCAAGTAGCAGGCCAGGCTCAGCAAATAAGCCAGTACCGTGATGAGAGCGAACGATTGATGCATCGGCTATGTCCTCGCCGACTCGGCAACCAGCGGGTGGCGCGCCTCAGTCCGGCATTCTGCGCGCTATCCCCAAAGTATAGCGCAATCCCCGCAGGCGGCACGGGACGCCGAGCCCAATTTCCATCCCTGTTACCTGAACAACGTCATCGCCAAACTCATTCTCCGCTCGCGAAGATTTCCTCAGATTTAAAACTAGCATTCATATCATTCGGAATTTGCGTTGGACTACCCCTAGCCACGGGCATAACGTCTGCGATACGGCGCAAAACCATGCGGGTTCTTCCATTTTTCACTAAGCGAACCCCCGTCGCAGGAGACGGCCCTACCGGGCCAGAACGGACGATGACAGCCACGGCACTCCCCTTCCGGAGTATCATTCCTTCGTCCTTCGTGAACTACCAAGTTAACACTGCTTATGACGAAATGTTCGCCTCTCCAGGCGTTCCTCGCGAGCATTACCGTGCCCTGCACCAAACCCTCTTAGGCCTCCCTCCCGAGGAGTTGCGCCGCAGCCAGCAAGCCGCCGATCTCGCCTTCCTTCACGAAGGCATTACCTTCACCGTCTACGGAAGCAAAGAGGGCACCGAGCGCATCTTCCCGAATGATCTGCTCCCGCGCATCATCGCCGCCCGCGAGTGGATGACCATCGAAAAGGGACTCACGCAGCGGCTCACCGCTCTCAATCTTTTCCTTCGCGACATTTATCACGAGGGCCGCATTCTCGCCGACAAGGTCGTCCCCCGCGAACTCATCTACAGCTGTCGCCACTTTCGCCGCGAAATGCGCGGCCTTAACGTTCCTCGCGATGTGTACGTCAGCATCTGCGGCACGGATCTGATTCGCATACCCGACGGTACCTACGCCGTCCTGGAAGACAACCTTCGCGTCCCGAGCGGCGTTTCCTACATGCTGGCCAATCGCAAAGTTCTCAAGCGTGTGTTCCCCAGCCTTTTCCGCGACTATGGCGTCTGGCCGGTGGATCACTATCCCCGCGCGCTGCTGACCACTCTGAAAAGTCTCGCGCCGGACAATGCACCCTACCGCCAGGATCCGACCACAGTGCTGCTCACGCCGGGCGTGTCCAACTCCGCCTATTTCGAGCACACTTTTCTGGCCCAACAGATGGGCATCGAACTCGTCGAGGGCCGCGATCTGCTGGTCCACGACAACGTCGTATACATGCGCACCACCGCGGGCTTGCAGCGCGTGGACGTCATCTATCGCCGTGTGGACGACGATTTTCTCGATCCACTCTGCTTCCGCCCGGATTCCATCCTCGGCGTTCCCGGCCTCTTCAACGCTTATCGCGCGGGCAACGTGGCCTTGGCCAACGCTATCGGGACCGGCGTCGCTGACGACAAGGCCGTTTACGCCTACGTCCCCCAAATTATTCGCTATTACCTGGGCGAAGATCCCATCCTGCCCAACGTGGAAACTTTCCTGATGTCCGATGGCGTACAACGCCAGCACACCCTCGAAAATCTCGACCAGATGGTCGTCAAAGCCGTCGGCGAATCCGGTGGCTACGGCATGTTGATCGGTCCGCATAGCAGCGCGCAACAACGCGAGGAATTTCGCGCCCGAATACTGGCCGATCCGCGCAACTACATCGCTCAGCCAACTCTTTCTCTCTCCTGCGCTCCCTGTTTGATCGACGGATCCGTCGAGTCGCGCCACATCGATCTTCGACCCTATATATTGATGGGCGAAAAAGTCACCTTGGTGCCCGGCGGTCTCACTCGCGTTGCCCTGCGCAAAGGTTCCCTCGTCGTGAATTCATCGCAAGGCGGTGGCAGCAAGGACACCTGGGTTCTTCGCGAAGGAGAATCCGGCGAAGAGTTGATGGAAGAGGTCCGCAAGGAACTCTCCGTCATCGGATCTCAAGGCAAGCTTCGTGTTCCTCGCGAGGAAAGGCCTGCCTGAGTTATGCGATCGTCTCGCAGTTACTTCACGCAATCCTTCCAGCACGACGCCGGAATGCTCTCGCGTGTCGCGAACGGCCTGTACTGGATGGGCCGCTACCTGGAACGCGCCGAACACACTACCCGCCTTCTCGACGTCGAGCTGCAACTTTGGCTGGATCAATCGCCGGAAATGGGCGCCGGCCGCTGGCGATTTTTGCTGGAAGCGCTGCACGCGCCAGTTGCCGAAGGTCCCGTCGATCCGACGCAATTGGTGAACACGCTGGTCTTCAGCCGCACCAACGCGTCTTCCATCGTTTCGTGTATCTCTACGGCACGCGAAAATCTGCGTCATGTCCGCGAGCAATGCAGTACCCGCATGTGGGAGCAACTCAATCGGCTTTACCTTGATGTCCTCGATGTGCAACCCGAAGAAGAGTGGATTCTCAAATCGCACAATTTTTTCCTGCTGGTCACCGAAGGCGCTTACCTCTTCCACGGCATTACCGACGCCACCATGAGCCACGGCGAGGGCTGGCAATTCATCCAGCTGGGCCGCTACGTCGAACGCGCCGACACTCTCACCACCCTTCTCGAAACTCATTTTCATCGCATGACCGTTCCCATCGAGAAACCCGTTGAGGGGGCCGAATATCTCGAGTGGGTCGGCCTGCTGCGTGATTGCGTCGCGCTCGAGGCCTATTGCAAAGCTCACACCGCGGAGATTCGCCCGTTGCGCGTCGCGGAATTTCTACTGCTCAACCCGGAGTTTCCTCATTCCATCCGTTTTTCGGTCGATCGCGTAAACGCCGCCCTGCACCTCATCGGCGATCTCACGCAACGCACTGCCAAGCTCCCTACCCGCATTGCTGGCCGGCTGCGCGCGCATCTCAGCTACAGCCAGATCGAGGAAATCATGGCTGATGGCGTCACGCGCTACCTGCAAAACGTTCGCAAGGAATGCGCCGAAATTCACGCCGCCATCAATGAAATTTATTTCGATTATCCCGTGGAGGCCGAACTTGCCTCCTAAAACTCTTCTTGCAAAGTATGTGGCGGGAGAGCGCCAATTCGCAGGTTGCGGAACGAGTCTTCTCTTTAGCAGGCTGGGGCTTCAGCCCCACCGTAAATCGGCTACTCTCAACCGGGCTTCAGCCCCTGAAGAAAGTTTTTCTGCCTTATTGCCCAGCGTGTTCACTCGCCGTTCTTCGGGAGGGCACAACTTCAGTCGTGCCAATAAGCTCTCAATCTCGTGGGCTTTAGCCCCTGAGGTCTCGCGCCACTCATGATCTACCTCATTCGCCACGTCACCGGATTTCGCTACGACCCGGAGGTGGGCGAAAGCGTCATGGAAGTTCGCCTGCAACCCCGCAGCAACACCCAGCAGCGTTGCCTCAGTTTTTCCCTGGAGGTAAATCCGCGTGCCACCGTCAGCGTGCATCGCGATTTTTACGGAAACGCCGTGCATCACTTCGATATCCCCGGCCGCCATAGCGCCATCGATGTAATCGCCGAAGCCACGGTAGAAACCCTTCCTCCGCGCGACCTGGAGGCTCTCCAACACAGCACTTGGGAAGGACTGGACGAGAATGTTGCCGCAGGCGATTACTGGGAAATGCTTCTGCCCAGCCATTTCGCTCGTCCGACCGAACTTCTCGAGCAACTTCGCCAGGAGTTGAACCTAAAGCGCGAAGGCAGTCCTTTCGACCTCCTGAAAAAGCTCAATCATTCTCTCTACAACCTGTTCGATTACACCCCCAATAGCACTCGTGTCGATTCTCCCATCGACGACGCGCTGCGTTCCCGCCGCGGTGTTTGCCAGGACTTCGCACACATCATGATTGCCCTGGTCCGCCAGCTACAAATTCCCTGCCGGTATGTCAGCGGCTATCTCTATCACGGCGCCAAATCGCAGGATCGCTCGACAGCAGGTGCCACTCACGCTTGGGTCGAAGCGTATCTTGGCGATGTCGGCTGGGTGGAATTTGATCCCACAAACGATCTGCTCTCCTGCGAACGTCACATCCGCGTCGCCGAAGGTCGCGACTACTCCGACGTTCCTCCCACCCGTGGAGTGCACAAGGGCCATCCGGAAACCGAGCTTCTCGTCCGTGTCACCGTCTCTCCCGTAGACGCCCCGCTCCCAGAAGAACTAGGCCCCGTCACGGTGATGCGCTCCACCCGCCCCACGCCCTCCGCCTCCGACGCGCTAGCCCAGCAACAGCAGCACCAACAACAGCAGTAACAACCGAACCTGCGTTGTGCCCGCGCAAACGGCGGGAACTGCTGAGATTTGCTATCCTGCTCACAGAGACCTATGACCAATCAGGCCGCCCCCCTTACCCGCAAGGAACTTTTCCTCCGAGCATGCCGTTGCGAACCCATTCCGCGCCTTCCCGTCTGGATGATGCGCCAGGCTGGCCGCTACCTTCCCGAATATCGCGAAATTCGCGCCAATCATTCCTTCTTGCAGGTCTGCAAGACGCCTGATCTCGCCGTCGAAGTCTCGCTCCAACCCTTCCGCCGCCTCGGCGTCGACGCAATCATCATCTTTTCCGACATTCTGATTCCCGCCGAAGCCATGGGCCTTCCGCTCGAACTCGGCGACCAAGGGCCAAATCTACCGCAGCCTGTCCGCAATGAAGCTGATGTAAAGAAACTCCACCTGTTCGATCCGAA